>ERZ650304.56-NODE-56-length-72892-cov-7.404739_pt1 | contig 72892 bp, 129 predicted proteins | sample MGYA00376240_ERZ650304 | MGnify/ENA primary metagenome ERZ650304 (study PRJEB26733, sample SAMN07839271) | wastewater metagenome | biome: small river; feature: stream; material: water | place: USA: North Carolina | collected 2016-03-01 ...
TCTTGCGCTTATCGTTATAGCGCGTTGCAGTGGTACCAGCTTCCAGGCACAATGACTTAAAGAGTTTGATATCAGCTTCGAGTTGTTTTGTATTCATTGCACCGTTATTATATCGGCGTTCCTCGCATTGACGAACGCCGATAGGCTGTGATTACTTGCCAACGCTATAATCGCGTTCCGCCCTGTAGGCCTCGTGCACCAGAGCGTTGAGGTACCCCTCGAACTGCTCTGCGGTCATCTTCACGATCTTGCGGTGGTCGAAGTGCATCATCTTGAGGCGCATTTCCATGCCCCCTTCGAGGAAGGCGTAATTGATCGGTACGACTGGTGGTTGGATGTATGAGTTATTCATTGCGACGTTATTATATCAGCGTTCCGGTTAGAATGGCGGCAGCTGTTGCTGTTCGATCAGTGATTGCTTGTAGAGCAGATCGTGCCAGCTTTCATAGCCTTCCGGCGCCTTCACATGCCCGTAGTAGTAGATGACATGATCGTAAAGCTCGTTAAGCTGTTCGAACGGAACGCTCTTATACATGAACTCAACGAGCTGGTGCTTGGTGATGGAGTAGTCTCTGAGGATGTGCTCGATATCGCAATCGAGGCGGTGCTGGTTAACCCCTGGGCTGAACTCAGGGCACATCTCGTAGTCCATCTCCGCGCTGAGGTACGTCATCGTCAGCACTCGAGTGATTGCAATCAGTGCGTCCATGCAAGCTGCATTGTGTTCGGTGATTGTCATTGCGCCATGATTATATCGCAGTTCCTCAGGCGCAGGGGCCACCCCAGTAACCCTTGGCACGTACGTGCGCCTTGAAATTGCCCAGCTGCTTGACGAAGTGGAAGTGAGTGGCGGTAAAGTGAGCGCATGCCCAGTCCCAAGCTTCCAGGTCGGCCTTGGCGAGGTCGATGATTGCATCGATCGGACCCTTCCAGTGCTCCTTGTTCATCATGAGCTTGAACAACTCTTCGAGCGCAGCCTGTTCACGAGCCATACGCGCGTATGAGTTACCGCTGGTCAGCTCTTCAGGGCGCGGCGTTCTGAGGTCTTTAAGTGTGATTGTCATTGCGCTGTGATTATATCGCAGTTCCTAATCCTGCGGCATGTCTGGGCACTCAAACTCAAAAGGAACCACTTTATTGTCCATATCGTAATCGCGCACAAAGCGTGCCACAGGATGATCAGCATTGTAGGACATAAGTTGCCCCGTGTAGTATTTGCCTACCACGTTGATCCCATCCCAGCTAACCATTGGTAGCCGGTAACCAGCGCGTCTCAATGCGAGAGCAACCGGGCAGCACTTTGCGTCTCCAGCTTGCCCGTTGGTGATATCTTCTGCTGTAACTGTGATTTTCATTGCGTTGTGATTATATCGGCGTTCCGTGCTTAGCTATTGCACCGCTCGTACTCATTGACCATCTCGGCGATATGGCGCTTGTAGTGATGAAGAGCGCGCGTCATGATCATCGCCGGCGTCATCTTGGAAAAGTCCTCATCGATGATCTTGCACATGATTGTGAGCTCGCGAGTGGTCTCATCAAGTGCATTAACCAGCTGCTGAGATACTGCGACGTCGTTGGCGTTATTAAGGTCGAATTGTATTTTCATTGCGACGTTATTATATCGGCGTTCCTCTTATTACTGAGTTGTGCTCAGAGCGTAACTGGTCTCAGACTTCCCAAGAATAAACTGAATCCACCTCTAGGCGGTCAAAAATGGAAACACCTCAGTATCAGAGTGTTACGGGAAACCGTGGTTCGCTGAGGTGGAGTGTGGTGGTGGGTTAGTTACAAAAGTTAATCAGTCACGATCAGGTCCAGGCACTCATCCCAATAGCTGTAGGTCGGGTCCTCGAGATCATCATCGTTGCGAACTGGAACGCGAACAATCGCATCGCGTTGTATTTGCATGATCTCGGCGCGGCCATCGTGCTCTGCTTCGCCTTCCGGTGTAATGCGCACAATCAGATCGTATTTGAGTAGTTCGCGCTTGCTGATCGTCTGTACAACTCCCGACCAGCGCTGGAGGTATGCTCGCTGCAGTGTCTCTTGAATGGACGTTAGTGGTGTCATTGCGCTTTGATTATATCGCAGTTCCAGCGCGGCCTATACCGTGCTATCACTTTGGGAAGTTACCGATGATTGGCTATGGATCCCTAAGGGATTGATAGGTTGCTCTTCGCGCTCAGCTCTTCCATTTCAGCCAGTATGCGTTGATCAAGTATAGCTAGCCGTTCGATAACTGGGACAGTCGTCGTGTAGTAACTACGCCCTCGATACCTACCTAGATCATCTATGTAACATCTAAGAGCGTTGCGGAGGTCGTTTAAGTCGTCGTGCGTGAGTTTCATATTGTGAGTTGATTATATTAGCTTTCCTCGGTGCTGTGATAAATGCATACACCGACCGTCATATCGCGCATGGGCTTGTCATTGATATTGCCACAGCGGTACCATGCGTAATCACAACTGCGGAAGAACTCGCTAATGACGCTGTTGATTTGCTCCAGCAGCGCCGGTGAGTTGAAGTGGTGCACCTTAAGCGCAGTGCGTCGATATTCGCCGAGGCTGTGGTTCTTGCCACGCTTCTCGCAGTAACGTTTAACGTCGCAACGTACGAGGCGCTTCTCGCAAAGCTTACGGAATAGCGCAACGTCGGCGTCTAAATGGTGTGCTCGTTTCATGTGTTGATTATAGCGTTGTTCCTATGCTTACTGAGCGTCGTTAATGATTGCGGTCGAGAGCGCTGCGGTGACTTTAAGCCGGAACTGCTCGTATTTGTTGAGTGTCGCTTCGTGCTGAGCTTTGATGACTTGCGGCGCGTTCCTTCCGGCGGTCTCAAAGTTTTCGATATACTCATCAATTGAATCGATGAGAAACTGCATCTCCGGGGCTGTTAGGTCGATTTTCATTGCGCGTTAATTATAGCCGTGTTCCGCGTTCTCGAGCATCGTCAGCACGTATTGCAGCCCAAGCATCGGAAAACTGATGAGCAGCACATCCTCGTGCATGTCGACCAGGAAAAACTGCTCGAACTCAGCGCGCGTCAGTTCCGGGGCAGCCGCGTCGACGGTCTTATTGACCAAATTAAAAATCGAGTGATATTCGCGCGCATTGGACGCATCGATATCGATTACGTTGCTGCCGACGATGACCGGGTCGCTCGCGAAGTTATTGATTACTGTGACGTGTATTTTCATTGCGCTTTGATTATATCACATTTCCCCGCTCGGAATCTTCATAAAATGAATGGCCGCACCGGGGCTTACTATATTTCCTTCGGTGCGCTTGTATTCGGCTATTTTTTGAGCTTTATTACTATATAACTATATAACTATATAACTATAGAGTAATATACAACTCATTCTATTTTTCACTCCTTTTGCACATCGGGCCAATACACAATGATATCCAATCCCATATTATCCGTACGCTCGCACGTAATTCCTACATTGCGCGCCGCTGCTACTACAGCCCACTCATCACTGGTCGTAATGCCCACACACTTCCTTCCGTACATTCCCCGGCCGCTGTAATTCTCCACGAACTCACCACCGAGCTCATCTGCGATATCTCGCAGCTTTTGCCAATCAGGAAGGCTCTCATAATCGGCAATGCGCTTAAGCACACGCTCGGCTGCCTCTTTTACTTCCTGCAGGCTTACGAAGTATCCTTCACTCACATTCGTTACGAACTCTTCAAGTGCTTCGGTTTTCATATTGTTTTGTGTGTTTATTATATCACCGTTCCTCTTATCTCTTTGCGATGTAAGCATCAACGGCATTTCCCCACATGGTCCAGGTATCCTCCAGGTCTTCTGCCGATTTTGTTTCATCTTTGGCGGTAAGAGGTATTGCCACAGCAAGCCTTCCAATCTCTGCAAGCTCCTTCAAATGCGCAACATGGTCAGCAATCAATTGCGCTGCATCTTTCGCAAGGCAATAGCCGTTTCCCTGTGCGGCGGAAAAACGAATACCGTTTTCGAGTTCGTTTGCCAGAGCGATATCTTCTTTGGTTGGTGTGTTCATCTTGTGTGCTTTGATTATATCTCACTTTCTTTTTTACTCTCTTGCGATAATATGCAATATGTTATTACCGGGTTCCGAAATTGTTACCAAGTTATGATTACGAGTTATCGCATAATTAGCACGCAGCTGGTGCTCATCTTCAACAGGTATCCCGCATTGCTTAGCAAGCAGATACGTATCGTGCCATTGAAGTGTGCTAATGCTCACCCGCTTAATACCATTAGGAACAATTGTGTCTTTGACTGCAGAAACAACTTTGTGAATGATTTGTACCATGCTCCATTATATCTCACTTCCCTGCTTGATACGCCTTCAAAAATGCCTTGTACTGCCTAAGTTCCTTTTGCGTCCAATTAGGATTCCCACACTGCTTACGCGTAAGGCACTGGAACTGTTTGTGCGTAAAGTCTCTACAGCCTCCGAATACATACTTTGGTGTAATGGTCAGCGGGTATCGCAGGTTTCCTACATACACCGCATCTCTCTTTTTGGTAAGTTTTGTATCGAGTCGAACACACATATGATCAGTAACGTGTGCTTCCCCTGCGATCACTGCATTATCACTCACCACTGCATTATCGTATACGTGAGATGCATCAGTTACTACAGCGTTATCCATAATGTATGCATGATCTTTTACGCGTGCGTTTCCTGAAATTTTCGCATGCTCAGCTACACGAGCATATCCTCCAATGAATGCATCTCCTGAGATTACAGCATCTCCATTAACCTCGGCTTTATCGACGACACGTGCCAAACCTCGGATAATAGCATTCCCTGAAACCTGTGCATTACCACCCACGAAGGCACTTTCTCGTACTGATGCACCGGGAAACACCCAGCAATTACCATCGTGTGAGAGGTTATCTTCGTTGTCTATTGTTCCTCCCACATCACCCTTACATACAACTGAAGGAATATCTCTTAGCGCTACAATGTGCCCATCTTTTCTGATTTTGTATTTCTTCATGTGTTTATTATATCTTCGTTCCTATTCGTGCGGGATCGGGACATACAGCCGAGGTATCTCTCCCTCGGTCATCTTTTCCATCTCGGTCTGCTCCCCGTCTTCGATGATGCTATAACCCACAATGCTCATCGAATTATATACTGTGTTGTAACAAAGCAATTCGTGCGCGATCTTGAGGAACCGATTGATAACTTCTACATCGTGCTGCTGCTCGTTAGTCAGCGTGGCGATTTCCACATCATCTCCCCCTTTGGCCTTGAAGTAAGGCTTAGCAACGGAAATGTCACCGTTACTCGTAAAAGAATAATTCTCGTAGTACTGGGTGTGAACGATAAGTTTCATATTGTGTGCTCTGATTATATCAGCCTTCCCGGCTCATTTGACGGTGATAGTATTCGGCGGTGTACCGTTCATCAATATCAATCACAAAGTTAAATGGTTCAACAGGAAGACCTTTAAAAGCTCGCTTAAAGGCACGCGTGAATGAACGAGGGAGCTTAAACTCATATGACTTGCGGCGCACGTACTTTGATTGAAGCACTCCTTTGCGAAAATAAAGGTAAATGTCCTCATCGCTTCGGATCAAGCTTCGCATGGCTTTCGCTCCGAAGTTATCGGTAATATTTACGCTGCTCTCGTCAATATGTTGCTGAGTGACTTGTACTTTGATTTTCATTGCACGGTGATTATATCAGCCTTCCCAATCAGGGATATCAAATTCAAAAGGCATCACAAATTTTCCATTATCGAATCGATCAACGAAAGAGCATGCTTCATCAGGAAGTCGGTAAATATCACCAGCGCTGTCCTCGACATACACCATAATGGTGGTGGAGCTCACTAGTACCTTTTTAACACAACTCAGTCTGTTAATCGCTAGCGCGATAGGGCATCTGCTGCAACTCTGCTGAGTTCCGTAATCAATGTCTTGCTGAGTTACTTTGATTTTCATTGCACCTTTATTATATCACAGTTCCGTACTTAAATTTTCGGGAACTTATTATTGATGATCGGATTAGAATGATGAGTGATATCTCACACATCCGTTGCGGTGAACTGTACGCGCTGCTGCTCAAGGTACACTACATACTCTTTGAGAAGGTCGGCCTTGTTCTTGGTCTTGCTTCCGATGAGTGCTCGAATGAGCTTTGCGGCGTTGATGCCTTTGCTGTGCTTCATTCCTGCGATTTCCAACTTGAGCATCTGCTTGAGCTTAAGCAGCTCGTAGAAGCGCATCTGATCGGGCAATACAATGATTGTGTTATTGTTATTCATCGTCGTTATTATATGGACGTTCCTCAGGCTTTAAATTCGAGTGGGCCGCGATTTTCGAGATCATGAATGTCGATCGCTTCGTCAAGATTGAGCTCGAAGGAAAAGGGCTCAATAACGCATGTGTATCCGTTATCAAAGAGATGGATAAACCTATGAACACTAAGTGGGGAATTGATCTCATGCAACCGGCCGTTCTTCTTAAAGAAGATGTATGCTCGCGATACAGAAGGCTCTTCCAGCCCTGCGTCTTTCAGTGCGCGTGCTACCGGGCAGAAATAGCTATTGCGGGTGCACCCATCCTTAATGTGCTGTTCGGTAACGTTAATGTTCATGTGCTGATTATATTACTGTTCCGGATTGATGGTGAATGAAAAGGGGCTTACACGGCGGCTATTATCATATGCATCAATAAATGCAGTTGCTTCAGGAGGAAGATCACATACAATATGTTTACCACCATTATGCACAGGTCCTTCCCACCATGAAATTTGTTTTCTTCGGACCGCGACATGTTTGAGACCTGATCGTCTTGCTGCAACCGCAATTGCACAGGCGCAAGGCACGCCCGGTTCACCATCTTGAATATCTTCAGCGGTAACGTTAATGTTCATGTGCTAATTATGTCTGAGTTCCTGTGCTTAGCTTGATGAAAGTGTATGAGTTGAAACTCGAGTCCGGACCATCACGAGGCTGCACTTCAAGTGATTCGATTTTATCAGTTGTGTACCGGTTGCAGTAATAGTGTTTATAAATTTCATTGAGATCAGGATTCCACCCCAAGCACTCCTCCAACAACAACCCGGTGTTATTCCACTGTTTGTCGCTTACCGTTTCAGTGCTCCGATAGATTACTGCGGATTGGTACTGGGCAAGGATATAAATGAGGTGTTGTGATTTCATTGCACGGCGATTATAGCACTGTTCCGGTTAGAGGCTCTGTGGAGAGGTAGCACGCAAGATGAACAAAACACACATGCAAGGTTTCCTGGGCTTGCTTTTTTCTGTGCTACCTCTCTAAAGAACCTCTAACCGTGCACTGATTGTATTGCTGTTCCTAATCAGCACAATTGAATTCGATTGTAATAGGAGCGGTAACTACCACATAGTGTGAATAACACTCCCACGATGATTGCACAGCAATTGTTTCACCGGCCTTATAGTCCACTCCTTTTGTTAAAAACACTCCCTCATGAGTGCTCGTTGTGAGTATAATAGCATCTGTTTTAGTGTTCCGAACAATTTGTGGTTTGGAAAAGTCGACGGTTAGCCGGTTTATGTCGGTGATTAGTTTTGTTTTCATCGTGTTTATGATATGGTTGTTCCTAAACGTCGAGGTCGAAAGAGAACGGGTGCACTTCCTTACGTGCATCAAAGTTGATAATGAAATGCACAGCCTTTTCAGGAAGTGCATGCCATCCCGGTTTACCGAGATCGGGGTCTTGGAAATAGATATCCTGTTCACCGACCGTCACAAACTTCAGGCCTGCTCGTTGCGCAGCAGATGCAATTGGGCACATCTTGCTATTGCAAGGTTTGCCGTTTTTAATATCGTCTTCAGTGATTTCGATTTTCATTGCACGGTGATTATATCAGCGTTCCTAGACCCCGATCTCAAAAGAGAAAGGTCGAACAGGCTCGTAATTGTTATACTTTTCGATAAACAATTGCGCTTTCTCCGGTAACTCCAAAGATGAGACCCTATTCAAATCAGGATCATCAAAGTTAATACAATAGTTAGTCACTGTAACTCCGGTCAACCCTGCACGGTGCGCTGCAATTGTAATGGGACATTTATGACAATTGTTCGGTCGCCCGGTGTTGATATCATCTTCAGTTACTTCGATTTTCATTGCACCGTTATTGTATCAACGTTCCATCTCAGCAACTACGTCGTAGCGTTTGATATCGATGGAGGCATCACGAACATTCTCGCTCAGTTCCCCATCAACTGTCTCGTAGATGTCGATGAACTTGTCGCCACGCTCAATGATGGGCGTTCCTGAAGTGGTCACATACCAGTACCCGCGACGTGCGGCTGGACGTGGAGCATGCGTAACAATCCGCATTGCTTTTCCTTGCTTGACGACGAGCTTGTCGCCAGGCTTGAGATTGCATACCTTAGTTGATTTGATTACTTTGTTCATGCGTTTGATTATTTGAGGGTTACTGAGAGTGTTAACTAGCAAAGATCCTTAAGCTGCGTGCAGCGATTAACGTGCAATGCAGTATACTGCAAGTATGATGATTAGTGCCAAGATCTGAATCACTGCAATTGAGAAGAAACCGATGGCTGCAAACATTGATGCCATGGCACCAGCACCATTTCCTGTTTCGTGTCTCTTTTGCGTTAACGCTGTAAATCCAAAGAACGACCAAGGAAGGCCAATTACTGCGGCACATCCAACGGCACATCCAATAAGTACGCTCTGAAGAATTTTCATGTGTTGATTTTATCACTGTTCCTATAAATGGTGGGCCTGGAGAGATTTGAACTCCAAGTGGAAATGTTCCTTTTTGATTAAGTATATTAATGAGTATCTGCAAGTGCTGTAGTAAAGAGTTTGTTCCGAGTGGGTTATCAATTAATAATGCTCATAAGCAATTATGTTGTTCCGTCTCATGTAGTAATAAATTTCAGCCACGTAGGAAAAAGAAAATATCCAATTGTGTCTACTGTGGTCAACCTGTTTCCTTTTTTCGTTCGAAACATTGTGATAAATGTAAACAGGAAGGACGTCACCGGTTTTATCGCAAGCAATCAAGTAAATTACTCAATGAAATAACTATCGGGGAATACATTAAAACAGCTCGGAATGGGTCAAACAAATATGATTGTATTAGAGGTAGAGCGCGTTCCGCTTATATGAGATCTGATAAGCCGAAACATTGTCGTGCATGTGGTTTTGATAAACATTTTGAAGTCTGCCATATTAAACCTATTTCGGAATTCAGTTTGGATAGTTTAGTCAGTGATGTCAATCACGATGATAACTTAGTTGCTCTCTGTCCTAACTGTCATTGGCTTTTTGATCATGATCTTTTAAAATTTCCCCCAGTCGGGCTTGAACCGACAACCTAGCCCTTATAAAGAGCTTGCTCTAACCAATTGAGCTATAGGGGAGTAAATTATTCACCTGCATTAAATCGGAACGTACGTTGAACGTGAACTCCCAGTTAAGATCCTCAGGCATCGGGCCCGTCTCTGCAACCCATCTATCAAACACATTGATAAATTGTTTCATTCCATTTGTGAGCACATCACTAAACCATCCATTGATCCGAATCTCACCATTATCCACTTCCACTCTCTTTGTCCCTAGCTTCTTTTTAATGGCGCGTGCAATGGGACATGATCCTCTAATTGAGGAAAAGTCTTCATCGACAATAAATTTACGGCGACATTGCTTGTAGGCTAGCTTGGTTTCTTCTGGTGTGATTGTGATTAGCATGTGATCATTTTATCACTGTTCCTAAACAAAAAAAGGCCGAGCACGTTTATGCTCGGCCTTTTGGTACCCCTTGTACGTTTAGCTCGCTACCGCTTCCTGAGTAGCATCAACCGTTTCCGGTGCAGCGGTTACCACACCAGCAATCTTACCCTTCTTCTTGCTCTTGGTGGTCGCAACCGGAGCAGCAGAAGCCGCTTCAGCCTGCACCTTCTCAGCTTCGGCCTGAGCCTTGGCCTTCGCAGCCATCTCGGCGAGCTGCTTGCGCTGTTCCTCACGAAGAGCAGCACGTTCGGCGCGCTCGGCCTTGATCTTGATCTTGAGAGCCTCGTAAGAAGCCTTCTTCTTTTCGGTGCGCTCGTTATCCTTGACGGCATTGATCGCCGCGGCCTGTTCGAGGATTCGTGCCTCGGACTCCAGCGCGATCGCAACCACCAGCGTCATAAGGGCCCGTTCGCTGAGGCTCGCCTTATTGCGGAGAGCGACGATCTGGTCCTTCGTTTCCTGAGTGAGCAGTGCGGCATTGAACTTATCGGTATTCATTGTATTGACTTTTGTTTTTTTTTTTTTGTTTTTGTTGTTTGTCTTTTCTATCGACCCCAAAATTATATCGCTGTTCCAACTGTTTCGGTCTTGATGTGATTGAATTCTTTTTCAAACTCAGCCTTCAGATCAGGAACGAGGTTATTGCAAAGGGTTTTAACGCGGTCAACCGTTTCCACTCCTTCATCAATATCGATCCAAATGTTTTTCGTAAAGTACTTCGCCCGAGCAATCGACTGCTCAGCCGTCAAATTAATGAGATCAAACTTGACAATGTACCCCGGGGAACATCCACAGCTACAACCAGCCGTTCTGCTGTATCGTACAGCAATGGGAGCTGGATGAAGTGCTTTGTGAATTGAGTCAATCACGATACTGTTTGCAAGTCGGGTAATCTTTCCCCACACTTTGCTTTTGGTCTTGAGCATGTAAATCTTATGATCGTTGAAGAATTCGTCGATTGTCTTGATCACTTTTGAATTGACGTGGACAACCGAATTCTTCGCTTTCCAATCTCTGTCTCGAATAGTTGTGATTGTTACCATGTGCTGATTATATCAGCGTTCCTGATTACAAAGCACCGTTAAAGTCAATAGGAACGTCCGTAACAATGTTAACCTCACCAGGCTTCAAAGGGTGCTCCTGCCTAACGTAATTGATGTATTGCTTAGATTGAGTGTGAATGATAGCAATAACATCGTTGCAGTACTTACGCCGATCTTCTAAAGAAGCATCAGCGAGAGTAAAAATGGCGTGATCGCTCAAAACGAACGCTAGTACCTTTTCAAGTGCTTTCGCTTTGTATGAGTACTCCGTAACCATATCGTAGACCTCTCGCGGAGTGACTGTAGCGGTTGTTATTTCTTTGTACATGTTAAGAAAGTGCTCGGTTGAGTCCAAAACCATATCCGTAAAAATTTGTCAAATCGGGATTGTCCTCATCTGGGTCATGCACGATAAGATCATCAGCATTGAACAGCCGAATGTAATCAATCATATCACGAAACCGATCTTTATTGGTGATAAACCTCTGATCATAATCAGCTCCACCTTGTATGAGCATCACGGGGATATCATCGAAAAACACCGCTCGGAGCGTAACGTAGCGCTCTCCATCAATGTTAACGAATACAAGTTCGTATACTTTGATACGATCATACTTCTCATCAAAGTTAGTTACATTAACTTCCGGTATATGGCTCGTATACGGCACCAATCGAAAGATTGGATCAGGCATTGGCTCGGTAGTCAATGCAAGTTTGTAAAGATCGTTCGGTGTCATGTGCTGATTATACAAACGTTCCTGCGCTATGATTTGCTTTTACTTGGACCACCATGTGCAACACATGCAAGCCCAGGCACATATCCGCTATATCTTCCATCAAGTCGGTAATATTCACCACCAACAGTTTGATAAGAAGCGCATTTTGGCCGCTCACCATATGCAGGCTCGTCGCAGAACCCAGCAGGGCAGCCACCCATCCACATAGGAACGGAGCATTTGCCTACTCCGTCGATAAGCTCTTTATGCCATTTATTCAATGTACTCATTTGTTTCGATTTTCGACTTTTCGAATGATACGTTTCGTGTTCATATCGTTAATAATCATGCTAAGGATGTGATCTCGCACCTGATTAATATCATCCACTTTAGGAAGAGGCGGTGCGGCATCAACGATGATAGCTTCGATTGCAGTAAGTGCTTTACTGTAAAGCTCGATTTGATGAATGGTCATGTGCTTATGATAGCGTAGTTCCTACTTATCAGGAGTGCCTACAGCGTTGTATACATTGATGTTACCTACTGGATCACCGAAAGCTTTTTGGAGGCGCTTTAAGTGAGCCTCCTGCGCTTTAAACTCTCTAAAGGTACCACACCATGCCAGCCGGTTAGCCTCAGCAATTTGCTCAATGTGATATCGATTACGTTCAAATGCGCCCCACTTACGAAGATCAGCAATTGAAATTTTCATGAGCCTATTGTAGGTGTTTTCCTGCCCATTTGATAAGAAGACGAGCAAATGGATCCATACACATTTTCTTAAACAATAGGAACGTTCTCATGCTATAAGAAAGCTTAAGCTCAAAATCGAAAGGCTGTATAGCATTACTACACCTATACTCAGGAGGCCAATCATAATTTCTAATAAAACTATCCATCTCATTAGATAGTTTAAACTTATCCGTAACAGTAAAGCCAGGGGTGTGTATAGTTATATACCAGTTACTGACATAGGCCTTGAGATAAGGATCAGGCAGTGCTCGCTGCACTGCAAGGGCAATAGCACAACTATGTGTTTGCCCAGGCTTACCGTTTTGGATGTCTTCAGCGGTGACAGAGATTTTCATTTGAGATTAAGTTCGAAATCGAAAGGTCCCACAGCTTCGTACTTATCAAAACGCCTGATAAACGTTTGCACTTTCTTAGGGAGTCTGTACTCTGTTAAGCGATTTCCGAAGTTTCCAAAGTCACCGATCTGTATCTTATTGGGTAACACTGCAATATCATTCCGATGAAGTTGCTCTTTAAGTGCACATGCAATAGGGCAACAGTGGCTTGATCTCGGTACCCCATGTCTGATATGATCAGGCTTTACTTTGATTTTCATCTACACAATTATAGATTGTTTCCTATTGCCAGGACACGTGCGTTATTTTACTCTCATGCACTGTCCTGATCGGGTGATTATTTGCCAGCTCTTTAGCGTACCAGAGCGCATCAGTGTTTACCTTATAATACACGTTACCAATCTCAGGCTCTAGTTTATCGGACCACAATGTCTTAGACGCAATCCCTACAACCACAATACCTACAATTGTGCCGGTAAGCGTAATTTGAGCGTAACCATTCAAAAATGGTATAGTGTCGGTAAATTGCACTTTTTGGTGCATATGGTACTTGTGCGCAAATATATAGCCCCAACGGCGATGGTCGTGTACAACCATACCGTTCTTTTTGCACTGTTTTACATCTTCTTTTGAAGCATGCCTGATTCCGTTGATGCCATCTTGTTCTACCCATGTAAAAATGTCATCACGTGGATCAAAAGATTGAGCCAATCCATACTCTTTAGTGTATGTAGAGGACTTTTCTTTTGATGCAATTCTAACTCCTTTACACACAACACTAATGAGAGCGTCGTGTTTGATAGTGGTAGCCATCGATGCTACTACTTCTTCAACCGGCCAGTGAATAATGCCTGCCCATCCAAGATCGATGTTATTCATATTGTGATGTAATTGTATCGCTGTTCCTGTTTAGTCTTTTTCACTCAAAGCAGCATTGCCGTTTTCTTCTTCCATCATCTCGATAGCTTCACCGTACCCTTCCCAATTATCAACACCAGCAGCTCGGAGATAATGCAAAAAAATCGAGTCATTATTCAGCTCATCATATTCTTTGCGTGTGATTGTGACCGTGTCTTTAGTTGTATTCATTTTGAATTCCACATGCAGCGTTATAGACTGCTACTTCACTTTGTATATCACGCTGTAGTTTTGCGTGTAAGAGTTGAATTGTCCGGCGGCTAAGCGCACGTCTGTCAATGTTGTGATCGGGCCGTGTCCACTTTCGACCGAACGCCGCCGGAAAGTTTTCAATCCAGATATACTCGTCGCCTATTTTAGCAACGTATTTACTATACTCAGTAAAGTCAAATTCTTTGATAAGATAGAGCATGTACTTGTCCCAGCGCTTATCATAGTTGCCGATTATAACTGAGTACTCTCCATCCCAGTGTAACCGTACACGGCACCACAATTCAGTGATATGGTATTTAAGTTTGCGTAGTGTTTTCATTACCAGTCGATTAGAACTGCCTTCCTGTTATACCATCCCACGTTACCTGAATGTAGGTCTACATCTTCGTATACCTCAGGAATATCTTCAAATAGTTTTACTGCGTCGTGTGTTTTCTTCATGCTGACCAATGGTTGAACAAAGATAACATCACCGGAAGCGATTTTGATTGCTGTGGTGGGTACCTTATACTGGTCAATATTTTTAGCTCTTTTACCGCTTTTTGACAAATACGAAGATTTCACCACGATTTTGCGCTTATCACATTTAAGAAATAGATTACCTGTGCAGCTTTCTTCTGAGACGTCTAGATCAACTAAGTTAAGGATCTTTGCAGCGTCGTGTAGATCCAGCGGAGTTTTAACTTTTCCTTTTTTGACAAGCTTCTGGATCTTGCTCGTAATAGGGTTGATACGTTTAAGGATCCTCTTACGCTCAGTGTCGGTGAGTGTTCTCATACCCAATTGTATTTCAGTTCCTTACCAGTCGAACAGCACCGCCTTGTTTCGGTATATACCAACGTTGCGTTTATGTATGTCGCAATCCTCGTGTAACCCTCTAAGCTTCCATGACACGTCCTCACTAACATTAGTGTTGACGAGCGGTTGAATATAAATCGTTTGATATCCCCGTACTGGTACACATATAGTGGGCACAGCTCTCTTTGGTCTATTAGCCACTAAGTAAGGAATTTTGACAATAATTTTCTTTTTATTATCACGTAGAAACAGATCACCGGTTGATTGAAATGGGTTAAAAGTTTGAAAACCAAAATTCTCCATAATAGATGTAAACTCCGTAGGACAGAAATATTTGGTTTTTTTGAGTGCTCGCCGCACTTTCTTTTCGATAGGTTTTAGTTTAAGGAGACATATACGTTTTTCTGTTTCAGTTAAAGGCTTATAGGATAGTTTTTTAGCCATGAAAGTTGTTCTAATTGATCATCACAAACCAATCAATATAGCACTGAAAAGGAGAGCCTGGTTTAACGTATTTACTCACAACCACCACTCTACTATAGAACGGGTCTTTAGCTTCACTAATATTTGCGTCAATACCGCTAAGATCAATAGGCCAAGGCGCAGTTGACACTGTGGGTACATACGTTGAATATGTCGGCTCTTTTTCTACAGGAATGATCTTTGCGCGATTCTCTTCATCAAACTCTAGAACGTTTTTGATATCAGTCTTGAATAGTGCTTGACCGAACTCAAGTAAGGCGTTTTGAAGTGTTGCTCTTCCTTGCTCAATATCTTCAGTAACCGGTGGCTTATGTCTATAGACCACCACATCGATATCATTCGAGCTCTCACCAGCATACAAACAAGAACCTCCTAGGGCAACATGCCATCCCACTTTACTGAGCTCCTTCTCAAAATATTTCAGCAGTTCACACGCTTGATCTCTATAAATTTTCATACCCTATTGTATGTTAGTTCCCTGGCGCTTAAACTGCTTAATTTGTTCATTCGCAGCTAACTCTCGTTTGATGGTGCTGTGCAAGAAGTTATCTACACAATACGAGCACCGGCAGCTGCTAAGGTACCCACCTTGGCGCCTGTATGGCTTTCTGAACTCTTTTTTGTGTTTGATTGCTTTGTCGAGCATGAGCTAATTATAGCACTGTTCCTAGTAGGAACGTCTCAATCCTCATGCACTACTGGAAGAGGAGAGATGATAACTTGCTTATCCTTGAAGTATCGATTTGCTCGGAGTGCAAACTTTTCAACCTCATCTGTGAGTGAATGGGGAACGATTTGAGTAGACGTCTTGATAGCTCGACCAAGAGCAATCTCAACGCCGCGTACTGGATCAAATTTATCACCAGCAGAGCGTCGAGTCAGTGACCAACCCACATTAATGATATCAGGGCTGTTAATAGTGGGAGCTGCAACGAGCACTCCGATCTTTCGATTCTTATTATCTCGTACGTACTGAACTAGTTGATTTGTCATAAGATGTTTGATTTGTCTTATGATATGGTTGTTCCTTTACACTTACTGGTTTAGGGACAGTAGTCTGTTTTACAACAGGCTTAGTGCGTATAGTCTTTATAGCCATTTTGCGAATACAATCGGTCCAGAGCGTGAGATTATTTCACATTCGCCTTTTGTTGCTATTAAGTCAATGGCTCGTTGCCAGTGATAAGCACCATGCGATGAAAGTTCTCCATCTTGCATAGTACATTCAGCAGCGACAATTTCTTTTAGCGCACTGTACATTACATCGCTATACTCCTTTGGGAGCACTGCATGGGGATTAGAACCACCCGGTGCTGATATACCTGACCCCTTACTTCCTCTACGGGCGCATAAACATGAAGGAACTCCCATGCCTGCAACGAGGAGTATGGGAGAGTTGCATATACTACAAGCACCTGCTTCAACTAACATACACTTATTTACTTCTCAACACACACTAAACAACTAACAGCATCTTCAGTCTTGCTAACTGTAAGCTCTACAACCCGTTCAACGACTTCTCGTTTAGTAGTGCTCGGTTGAGCTACTGGTGCAATTGTAGGCTTACTAACTGGTGCTGCATCTTTCTTCTTGGCGCCTTTGGTCATGAATGTATTTACAAGTACTTCAAGGCTTCCGGCGCGTTGAATGCGCTGTTCAATGTAAGGTCGACTGTAGTACTTTACCTGCTTACCAGTTACTGTGCAAGTAAGTACCAATGGTACGGGATAATCGCTCATGTGATAATTTTATCACTGTTCCTAAACAAACTCTACAAAGTTAGACCCGTGATTGTAGATATAGTCCCAAAGAGTATTGTACTCATAGCTATCCACCTTAATGCCACAATCATTTGCAAGGAGTATAAACTTTGCTATATTTTCGTCTTGTTGGTGCTGTATATAGTCCCGCATTAAATCAATGGCTGGTTTGTGCGCTATAGGTATTTTTGCTTTTGTTATCATCAGAACATTTCTTTAATTGTGTTTTTGAGAATGCTAGCAAGCTGGGGCTCAATTTTAAATCTATCAATGTTTATCACAAGTGATTTGTGAATATCACCATCAGCGTGCCTCTCTGTTGCTGCCTTCCAATCCATTACCATCTCAATTACATCAAATAGATTCATCCCACTAATACCATTTTCGAAATGTTCCGGATGATGGGAGTTATTAGCATAGTGATGAGCAATTGCTGGTTTTAGTGCGCGCAAGCTTGCTCTATATTCCTCTGACCCGTATGTTAGTCCTTTAAGCTTAGGGGTCACTTCATCAAATGCTTCCTTCTCGGGACTTCTTAGCTTTGAAGCATCGTGTACAATTCCTCTATACTTAAGGATATCAGCGCACTTGTTTAAGTAGCCGCACACAGTATGAATATGGTCGGTTGTGTCTTGGGTTGAATCGTAGCTCATAAATCTTTACTTGGTGAGAGGAAATCTACCACTTTTTTACCCAGACGTGCTCCAGGGTCATTTGCTGGTGAAAATGGACCTGATGATGTTAGCTTTTCTTTTATCTTTTTACATGATGGAGGGTAGCCAGCAGATCCATCACTCATCCATGCTTTAATATCCATTTCACCGAGAAAGTCTTGAATGGTAGGAATAAAGCGTCCTTTAAAATCACCGAGCACGTGCTGCTCTCCTATGTCTCGAGTGTGTATCTCCGCACCTGCGCTATTGACAAATATCTTACCAAATGTTTGTTCGAAGAGGTTTATGCCGAAGCTAGTATGAAGAATTGCACGGTGGCGTACGTCGGGTATATACGCTTTAGTCTGATCAAACCATTCATGTAAATGGATATACTCTTCAGGTCTTCCTCCAAAGCGCCGTGCAGAGCTAATAGCGTGTTCAGAGGCCTTTGGCATCGATAATGTTAATAGCTCGCTTTTGCCACTTAGCAACTTCCTCATCTTTAGGTCCAAATTGACGGACATTAGAAGATGATAGAGGTATGATATCTAGATACAAACCAGCGCTGTTTACTAAATCTTTCACGATATAATGACACAACTTAGGATTGGAATTATACTGCACCTCAACAGCATATCTACTATCTAATAGACCTGCATAGATAAGCTGATTATCGCTCCAGGGCTTAGGCCAAGTAACCTTGTTGTGATTGATGTCGTACTTGGCAAAGAGGAGATCCATATGAGTATGTATTTATCAGATACTAATAGTCCACATGCACAGCAATACCTTCAAACAAGTCCACAACCATAGGTTTGTTTGCAATCTTATACCGCTCGTTACTATTCGATGCATTGATATGAAGAGTGTCTTCAGCTTGATGTGCTCCGTAACTATAATGAATGTGTCCGTAGCAATGCAGAGCTGGCTTAATCTCTTCTATCTTTGCCAGCAATTGCGGACATCCAGTGTGCTCCAATTCATTACTACCTATCTTAAAGGCTTGATCTCTATAGCCATATGCTGGCCCATGAGTGATAAGCACGTTGGTACCAACAGGAATCATTTGCCAGTGCTTACCAATATCAGACGATGTGCGATTAAACGCCCAGTTAAAGAATACTGGCTGTACGGGTGATCCCCAAAACTTAACGCCATCTAAGGTGATTCCCGAATCATTGAGATAATATACGTTAGGTGGAATCACCTTTAAAAACATAAGGGATTCATTGGGATACCGTGCACTAAATGCACTATCTAGAAAGACATCATGATTGCCAGCAATGAACACTTTATGCTTATGAGGCTGCGCACCAAACCAATTAACAAATCTCAGTGCTGACAGCCAATGAGACTCCTCTGTATCTGTGCAGAAGTCACCGCAGTGAATTAGAACGTCACCAGCAGGCAACTTTAGCTTCAGATGATCACCGTGTGTATCGCTTATAATTACTAGTCTCATTTGCTTTATTTAGAATGACGTTTACAATATCCTCTGCATTTTGCGCAAATGATGGGTAACAAAGCGTTGAAAGCTCTTCACCATGCTTGCTAATCAACCACTCCCAATCCTTTTTAAGCTGTTCGGTGAGTGGCACTTTATTGATCTTTGCCTCAGAGGCTTTACGAATGATATTGATAAGTTGGTCTTGCAGTTCATGTGCCGCTGCTTGCAATGCAGCCTTATCAGGATACACGCATTGCCGCATCGTCACTGACCCTGGCTGCACACCTACCAACCACCAACCCTCTCTCAATCCATTATACGCCCATGGGTCTGATACCGGTACGTACTTCTTACCAACTTTACGGTATAAAATCGATGCCTTATCATTCTCCATTTGCTGCTTCGTTGTAATCATTTGATATAATTTGGTTAATGCCTAGAATGCTGTGCTTAATCAAGTTGATTAAGTTATCACGACCCACAGGGTTTTGTGAGTGTATGAAGCATTTAGGCATGGGTTGACGTCTCTTAATGCATTCAGCAGCGAGGACTCGCAAGCAATCAATCCCGGTAATCTCTTCTTTGGTATCCATGTCATATCCAAGATCGTGATCAAAAGATACCTCAGAAGGAATACCACGCTCATTTATAATGGCACTAAACTCTTTACAATTACGTACTATAGCCCAGTCACGCCAGTTTGTACTAACCTCAGGGATCCATTTAACTTGGTTAGGAAATCTTACATCATCAAGAAAAAGTTTGTATGGTTTACTGGTGGTCATACGGTTCAATTGTAACACCTTTCCGTGTGACCGTAATCTCAGCGTGATCTCCAAACATCGTAAGAAAGTCGTCTGTATCAAAGCATCCCATTATTTCCTTTATACCCTTGACAATTTTCTTTGCCTCGATATCGGGCTCTTGATGCTTGAACATTTTAGTCTCATCATCCCACAGCCGATCAGCTGCAAGGTTTTGGATATTATCATTCCCGTGAGCATACTCATCCAAACCATTGATTTTAATATCATCATGCACATCGAAGGTACATTCATCTCCATCATTGAAATATGGAGTGTACTGCTTCCAACTAAAGCTCTTTAGCCGAGGATTGTTATCGAACAACTCACGACACGCAACACGCATTGAATCGCATGCAGCGTTCTTAATCTCCTCTTGTAGCCTTGCTGCTAGTTTTTTGTGATCCTTGATTAATTTTTTTGTGGACTCTTTCATAAGAAATGGGATACCCCTTTGTACCGTTTATCATCCAATCTTCAACATCCATACGTGAAAGAAAGTCTTGTACAGTGGGGATAAATTTATTGCTATAGTCTTCTAGAACATGCTGCTCACCGATGTCTCTTGTGGATATAACTTTTCCTGTTGATATGGTTATTGTCTCACCAAACATCTGCTGGAAAAGATAGATACCAAACGTTGTATGAAGCAGTGCTCTGTGCCTTACATCACTGAAGTGAGCTTTGCTCTGGTCAAACCATTCATGGTACTTTAAGTACTCTTCGGGATTACCACCGAATTTCTTCGCAGAGCTTAGAGCATGTATGTATGGTTTACTCATCGTTACCTACGGGATAGCTTATACCAATATATGGTATCTCTTTTCCTGGATAGAGCTCTGGACCGTAATGGAGATACTCCCTCCTTACGTAGAAGTTTGTCACTGAATCAGTTCCTAACATTCGACCACGCACTTTCCAATACCTATCACCATCGGAGTCAGGTTCACTGAGATAACCATCTTCAATGGCAACAAATCGAGCGCCAGCACCGTACCCCTTTTCGCAGAAGTAGTCGCCTTTTTTGATGTCTCCAATATGCAATTCGTAGCTCATGATGAGATTTTAATTGTGTTCCGAATGTTAACAACACACCGTGTATATGGTTTGTCTCCGCGACCCTTACCTCTAATCTTCAATTTAACTTGAGGGCTACAGCCAGCATAAAAAGATGGAGTTTCAGTAATATCAAGAATGGTAACTGGTCCAACCATCCACAGCGATGATCCAGCTCGGCCTGGATACACGATTTGATCTCCTACATGTAGCTCGTTTCCGAGATAATCGGTTGGTGCTGTATTCATTTTAAATCTTTTTACTAACGTAGTCAACTACTGTGCGTGTAATGGGGTATACAACTTCCATCGACTCAGGATCGAATTCCCAACCCACTTCACGTGGTGACGAGTCGCCAGTTGTCTGTGCATCACCATAGCTAATAAAGCTATCACCAACCTGGATAACTTTTCGCATGGTAATCCACCAGCGGTGCCGGTCTTCATCATCAACGAGGATAGCTTCGAATTCATTAAGCCTTTCATAGATGTCATCAGCTTCAGTCACTGGAGGGTCACCATACGTCCTCTGCCAATACTCATTTAGAATGTCAAGCGCGTTTTTCATTTGATAAAGTCTCCAAATACGTTTCGCATCGAAATACCTGCCCTGGTCAAGCTTTGGGCGGTTCTATCTTCTTGTTCAATTGTAAACCCCTCACTGGTAAGTGTAAAGACTAACCGAACAGTGTTCGGCGTTGCACGTTGCTGCATTGCATCAATTATGTCTTGTGTGTTTATTGACATTTCGAAATTCATAATAGTATTTTACGCTAATGTACTGGTCCTCGTAGTGATTAAATTTTGCCCAACATTGCTGGCACCTATCGTAGGTATTGGTCGGATAATCAAGCCATTGACGGTACCAGTACCACCACAGTACTTTGTAGTACGCGATTAGAATACATCGTCTCATTTAGATGTCGTATTCGAAATCTGCTCCTTGACTAATCAGTAGACCGATAATAGCAGTTCGGCTGCTTCTATACTCTTTAAGCAATTGCTGTAACCGTTCATCTTTAATATGCTCCCATCTAAAAGCATGAATCAGAGCATAGTCAAGACCTACATTATCAATTTCACTCACAATTTGATCTACTTCATTTGGTGTCATAGGTTGCTTCTTTAAAGATTGGTTCAGCTGCTCCTGTAATAATTAGGCCACAGTGCACTGATCCATCCTCATTAATTTTGAGGATGGATCCGGTCGCAATATCTTCAGGGTTAGCTTGAATTGTGCACCCATCCATTAGATATTCTCTAAGCCAATTAACGATGCCTTCATTTATGTCCATATATACATTATGGTTATGTTCCATGTTATTCGTAGTCCCTAATCCCGATCACGTATGGAAAGCGGGGCACACCATCCGGGCTTAGATGAAAGTATTTAACTGTGGCCTGAAGACCAAGCAATGCATTTCGATCTTTGAGAAGTTGCTTTAAGTATGCCCTGTTACCTTTAATGTTTGACCGGAAGGTGTCTTTTTTCTTTGACTCGATAGCAAGCACCATATAGCCAGCCATACCCGTTTTGTTACCGATACCTTCACATACATCAAGGATAGTGTACTCAGCTGTGATAAACTCTTTACGCTTGAGCAAACTTGAAGTGCGCTTATGCTCGTATGCCTCATCAAGTCTTACCATCTGCCCTTCGTATCCATTATCAACATATTGCTCATAGAGTTTATCCAACTCTAGTCCAATAGATACTTGATCAGTATCAACAAGAACAATTGAAGGGTGCTTTGGTAGGTTCTTTTTAAGGAACGCATTACGCTGACCAAATGTAGTAATCCCATCTGGTGTGATTACATCATACACCCAGTACTGGAGAACTTCAGCAGACTCTTTAAGCTGTGCCGGTGTATGCTTTTGCTTCTTTACGATTGAAGAGATCTTAGGAAAGTCGTTATTAAACTTATCGCAATAGAGCTCTCCATCAAGCACATACCCCGGAAACTTCTTAAAGAAGTCTTTTAATGCTTCGGTGATATGAGGTGCACCAACAAAGGTCTTACCCTTACGACTCTGCATGATGTCACCGGTGTGCAAGCATCTGATACCATCAAGCTTTGGTTGGCTATACACCGGGCGCTTAATATCATCCTTGTAGTCGTTGAAGTCTTTCGCAAGCATCGGTTCAATGAAGTACTCATTATCGATGTCTTCAATGCTTTCAAAGTACCCTGACTCCAGTCGCTTATCATGCAAAGCCTGAGCCTCAGCAATTGCTTGCTCCATAGGATTGCGCTCATTCGACTTACCCATGTTGGTATACCCGCACACGGTCCATTCCGTAGTGGTCTTTGCGCCATCAACCTGACCGTAGGTAGTGCGGTACTTACCGTTGTCAACTTCAATAGTCCAGGTTTGGACCGCTCCAGTTTGTGTGCGAGAGTATAGTGTTGGAAGTTTCATAAATCTTTTGCTCCGATGAGGATCTCATTACAGTGCAGACCTTTAGTAGGTACATCAAACTTATCGACTGTTATGTGTTTAGTTTTATCGAATAGCACATCGTATGCCCATCCACCTTGATCATAGTATGTATGTCCTTCACGATGCTCGATGACGTGTACATTAGCATCAGGGTCATAAGTCTTGAGCAGTTCAATGAATTCGGAGAGTTTCATTTAAGTTTTTGTTGCAACCTCATCATCGATAATCATATCAGCGAGATCAGCAAGAAGATCATACGGCCCATCATACCCGTAAAAGTATTGTGCACATACATTTTCAATGGCTCGGATGCCTCGATTGTATTTGATAGCACGTTGGAGTGCTCTAAAGCGTTGAGCGTCTTTCATCATTTTTTGATGCTCCTGTCGAAGCTTTTCACCGAGCACCGTGCCAATTGATTGTTCAGTTTCAGTTTCAGTGTTCATTTAAAAATCCTCTGCCAAAAGTGTATCCAGGTAAATTTACTCAATTGAGTAAAATACTGTGCATCAGGGCCACAATCAGTTGATTTGGTCGATGCTCTTTGTTTGTGGCAAGAGTATGGATGAATTATTTCAATACCTCTCAAACCGTGCACGAGATCATGCTCATGTCTCACTTTACCAACATCACGCATACACTCCGGCTCAAGCGAATATGAGTCGTTATAAAAATGTGTACAATCTTTACAATACTTGTGCATTGTCTTATTTTACAGGTGTTCCCTAACCAAAAATCTTCATGAGAAGCATCTCTTCAGCATCGCACCGACCTTCGAAAATTTCAAGATCATGCAGTCGAGCTAGATAAAGCATATTAGACGTGCCTTTATCACCAGGAAAAGCTATAAGAGCGTCAGCTACTTTTGCCATCTCACCATTGCGAATAGGACCGGCAGCCTTACCGTGCTTCTTCCAATCTGCTCTCATTACTCGCACTGGTATATTACGACTCTTAGCCCATTGCTCACCACATTTATCAGCACCGGGTGCACCACCTGAGATAACTTGAGCGAACTTATGAAGTTTATGCAAGTAATCAAGCCGGTAGACATCGCTTGCAGTGAATTGGTATTTACGACCTCCAGCAATTATAACTCTCATTTCTTGTTAATCCGTATTTGTCCGGTAATTTGTGTTTGTACGGTACACCAGTACTTGAATACGAGAAACAAGCCCTTGATGGGATCTATCCAATTTAGCAATTTTATCGCTTTTATCAAGCTCTTCGTGTGCGTTTTTTATGCATGTGGTCAAGCTATTGTGCATGTTAGCATACTCAGCTTTAGCTGCTTTCAATTTTTCTTTCAACTCTATATTCTCTTTAAGAACTTCATGACTAATGAGCTTCGCTGAATCTTCAGCTCGATTAAACTCAGCTTGTCTTTGATTCTCAAGATACTCAATTTTTTGAGTAAACGTTTCAATAGCTATACGGAAGTGCTCATCAGATATTGTCATTTTGATCCTTTTTCAATTTTTGTTCCTTCAAGCTTACGGCGAAGTTCTTCTCGCTTTAGACGTGCTTTTTCAAGAGTTGCAGCCTGCCATGCTTCAGAAGGTGGTGTGAGAATTACTATTACTGTTGTATTGGACTCACCTGATGTGATAAGGTGCTTAACCGTCCATCCGGTATTAAGGTAATTAGAGAGGACTTCAATATCAGAGGTAGAAAACTTAAGCAACCTCTCAGGCTCTAGAGTCTGTGCATATGCTGACGTAATTAGCAGCAATGATAGTAGGATTGATTTCATGCTAGTATTTCGTTTCGGTGAGGGCGACTTTAAGAGCAATCCAAGGTTTACTTTCCGAAATATATCCCTCGTGACCACCGTATACCCGGAAGAGCTCATCTCCTGCGGCGCGTAGTTTGGCGTTATAAGACTCCAGTTCCTTCACCCACGCCTCGGCTTTAAGACAACGCGCCTCCCACTCGGCTACATGTTGGCAGACGTTTGGATTTTCTACCATCATCTCTACGCAGGACATAGTCTTCATCTTCTGAAGTTCTGACTCGACGGTTTTGGCATGTGCTTTCTCTGATTCGTACCACCAAGTTATGCTGGTTAGGTGTCCCTCTAACCGCTCAACTTCAGTGGCAAGATAGTAGACTTCGGGACTTCCTCGCAGACTACCCCTGTGAAACAGCCGCATGATCTCTTCTACTTCAGGTGTTCTACTCATTGTTTACCCTCCAATTTGTCGGCGAACTCCCTGAACAGCGACCAGATGCTTTGCGCGTCCCACTGTGGCCAAAGTTCCTCTTGCTTGCGCATCTCTCCAGCTATAGCGCGAATATGATCGGTGAGGACTTCAACGACATCCCAACGAGGATCCCCACCCCATCCTTCAAGCTCTTCAGCGGTGGTGGTTTCGTCTAGATTTTTCATCGCTGCACGCGCAGCGGCTAATGTCGGTGGTGGGTTCATATTAGTGTTGAAGATCCTTGTAGATAGCATCTACTTCTTGCAGACGTTTGATCTCAGCCATGGCTAGCTCAAGACCACTGGAGCCTCCAACTTTTGGTATGTCAAATGCTGCAGGGTTGTAAGCTTCAAGCTGTTTATGTATTTGCGTCCAAGCAATACGATAAGCCTCATAAAAAGCACCCGCTTCTGATTTATTAGGTACTGGTGATATTAGCCTGGATTGCCTTGCAAGCTTTTCAAGTGTGCTCGGAAGCACATCCCAATCCAAATCTCTAGAGCCTGGAGGAAAGTACTTTTCAAGCCGTGAACCGGTGTCCATGTATAGATTGTTCATATTAGTACAAGTGCTCCGAATATAATTCTTCATTATGTTCATTACCGAGAGTATGGTTAATTTGACCGGCGCTACGAGCAACTAGCCAAGCAAGCTTACGGCTAATAAAATTACCGGTGTTGGTTATAAAACCTTGCTCAAAAACGCGTGCATGGTATCCAGGGCCGTATAACCCTCGTAGCACCTCTCTCATATCCGGGGAGTAGTGCCTGATGCCAGTTACTATCTTACCATCATCCATAAACATTGCAGCGCAAACTATGCGAAGAGGTTTCATTAATCAATGATATTACGTTTCCCTCCATGATCAACATGCCAGAAATAGTGACCATCTGGATGCCGCAAGCGCGCTAGGCGTGCACTAGCTTGGCGGCCATGACGGAGTTGCTGCTCTCTTTTTAATCGCACGCAGAAGATCGCAAATGTTTTAGTACCTTGACGTAATCCATGCCCAATAATTGGGTGATCACGATCAAGTTTGAATGTTTTCATTGTTATACTTTGCAATGTAGGCATCACAGGCTTCATCTCTAACCTTTTGAGTGCGCTCCCACCTCTTAAAGTGGTCGTTTAACATAAAGGCCTTACGCTCTTCCACTGCAAGTCGACCAATCTCCGCGAGCTCTGCAATGCGTTCAACAGATTGCACAACACTCTCTTTATTCTGATCACGTTGCGTAATTTTACTCACACCGGATATGACCTGTAGCAATTGCCGCTGTGATTCTTTAAGCGAATGCAATTCTGTACGTAATAGTGCGTAATGGTCGGTGATTGGTTGAGCGAATTGAGCATATGTTGCATGTTCACGATTAAGCGAATCAAAAATCAAATCCGCTACTTTTTCTACCACCGTGATATCTTCAAGTGTTGATGTGCTCATAACGTAAACGGAGTCTTTCTATATCGAGTTGTTACCGTTGCACCGATCTTACGTGCAATCATTTCTGCCATGGACCATGGTCGGTTAATTTCTTCTGTCCAAACATCATCAAAGTCTATTCTTGATCCATCAGCAAACCTTATTTTCGTACCATGACACCCCGCATGAAAGTCCCAATAGTTGCCGAAATGCAACGTGTGGTTACCTTCTTTAAGCTCTGCCATCTCGTGCGGCTCGTAAAGCCACAGTGTTAGCTTTCGTTTTTGTTTAGCTTCGGTTTTCATTTGAAACTCTCAACACTTCATCTGTCAAGTTACTAGTAACCTCCGAAAGAGTCTCTACTTGTTTGATGAACTGATCGCATGCATATGCGGTGATGATCTTTTTAACGTATTCTGGCGGCTTTGTTTCAACCACTGGTGCTATCAGTCGCAGATGATCCCCAGCATAGTATACACTACTTGCGCATTTTAGGCTTTCCATATAAAACAGAAACGCTGCAAGGTCCTCTTTTGAAAAACTGGGATGATCATGGCCAATACCAATTTTATACTTTGCAAAAGCATTTTGGATAATCTTAAAGCCTTTAACAATCTCAGCATTGAGAAAGTTAACCTCACGTTCATACAATTTCTGCTCAAGCGCGGTGGTTGTCATAATGCAATTATATCTTAGTTCCAGATCCTGTTATGAGAGTGTGATATAGTGCTAGTGCTCTATCATGCGCGGATGCGTTTGTTACCTCATCAAATACATTAACACCAAAAATGTAGTTACCGTCCTCATCGTGAGTAACTAGCTCAACCAAGCCTTGATAGTAACCAAGTGCACGGTGTGGGTACGGCTTGATGTGTGTTTGCCATAGTTCTCTTATTCTTGGTAAATTGTGATTATCTGTATAGTCAGGTATACTAATAAGTTCACCATCTTTATCGATGAAAACCAACCGTTTATCATACCCTCGAGGGTAACTGACTTTCTCAATAGTATACCCCATCTCAATGAGATCAGGTCGGAGGTATGTAGCAAGCGCAGTATTAACTGTATCGGCTGTAGGGCGCCAGATTTGTCTATAGAGGCTCATTTTGATTGAACTTGATTCTCTTCAATAAAGGCATCAGATCCACTTTTCTTCCAAAGAATTTCTGGAGCACATCCTTGCATTTTTACCATGACTTGCACGTAACCAGATTTCATCGCTTCAATGTCACGTTCTGTGTTTAGCTTTTTAAGATATGCCATGGTACCACAAATTGATACTATCACAGCTAGAATGGTTGAGCAGATTACCGCTTCGAATTTAACGTCGTTCATAGAATGTATGGTGCAAAATTTGCGTAGTCGTTAGGTGTCATTACTCGAGGATTAATGAGCTCATGTTGACCTAGCATAAACAGCTTATCTTTCCCACGCGGGTGAATTAAATTAGCTTTTTTTTGCACGTACCGTGTAAGTTCATCAATACTCATTTCAGTTGTAACTGGCATCCCAATTCTACCCTCACCCGGGGCTGAATCACTTGTAATGATATAATTGTTCACCGGTTAATTGTATTACCGTTCCATATACCACCACAAAAAACCAACGAAAATAGAGTACAGTACTGCAATAGTTATTGCAATTGCTAGCGGAATCGCTGCTAGATCTAATCCAAGATTACAGCTAAAAACAACCGTGACAGTCATTAGCGCTATATATTTGTAATCTTTAAACATGTACTTTAGATTTTGGCTTGTCATCGTTCTTAACAGTTACTTTGAATCCGCAATTTGCTGCGGTGTGATACACGACAATGCCTTCCGGGTTCATATAGCCTGGAGATGCAGCACTGCCATTGGCTTTTAACCACTCAAGCGCATTTGAAGCAGCTTCTGTTGTAAAGAGACCACGATATAGCACTGGCACAAGTCCAACACAATGTGGTAGGACCTGCTGATACTTCGCTGGTGCTGTAGGATTTTCTTGACTGATTACTTTTGGTACAGTACCATACAAGCACCAGCGAGATACATTAAACAAGCTCAATCGCTTCTCACCTTTTTTGAGATCATATCCACGCTGAATACCAGATCCCCACCACTCACCAAAATGAGTACCGGGCCCGAGGTTCATAAGCTCATTTACATGCTCATGAGCCCATCGAGCAAAACCGTGATTGTCATCTTCTGGTGTGATCCACTTAGTGCGTGAACCCACTCGAACGGTATAATCATCTCCGATATAGATGCATGCATTGGTACCATCGATCTTTTCCGTGATAATACACTCGCGGTTAAGGCGTGCAATCTTAGGAAACTCCACAAATTCTGGTTGGGTGAAAAGTAGTGTACTATTCATTCTTTGATATTAACAGTTTTCCTTTTAAACAGTCTATTGTGGAAGAGCGCTCCATAAACACAAATTACAACACCTCCAGCAAACTCTTTAATTGCTTCCCAAATTGTATACATAACATTTTCCCAGCGTATGCATAAGATGAGTGAGATTATAGGCGATGCTACAATAACAATCGTTGATGTAATCACTCCGATAACACATCTAACCCATTGCGGCCATGTGCTGCTGTAGTCGTCTATTGTTTTCATAAATTAGTGGGAGCTGACTTTATTGTCCGAGTCCTCCCTATAGGACAAGTTATCACGCGTTAGGCTTTGAGGGCTTCACCGTGAGCGAGTGTTAGATGAACCATTCATCATCTTCAATTTGTCGTTCTTTAAACAGAATGTACACGTCATTTGTTACGTCTTTAATTGCTTGCGTAGAAAGAGTTGTGTAATGCTCGTGCTTTGCATCATCGTTCATACCGTTAAATACACCTGCTGTATATGACAGTGTCACAGCTGATGTAATCTTGCTTATTAGCTCATCTCGGGATATACTCATATTAGTACGGGGATCTTAAAATTAAAACACCTTGGATTATCCAAATTGCTGCAAACGACTTAAATGTGAATTCAATAGTAATACCGAACAGCACTTTAATCGCCCATAGAATAGACATTGGCCAGAGTATTATAAGCAGTGTTAGCAAAATTAGTCCACTTACAATTATAGCTAATGAAGGTGGTTCTAAGTTATTTTGATCCTCCGGTTCAGGCGGCTCAGGGACATTAGGTGGATATGTAGTTGCACTCATGCGTAAACTGCTGGGTTGCGATCATGCAACGAATTATGAAGAGTGCGTTTGTCGCGTGCATCTTGCACATCACGAATAAAATCGACGTAATCGTATAAATGCTGCTTGGCTTGCTCTAGAGTATCATACTCAAAGCGACCAGATGCTGGAGTCTTCTTGTCATTGTAGCCAATTCCGGTAAACGATCCCACTGAAGGAATATACTTACCATTACCATCTAGACGAATAACCAGATAGCAGTATCGGTACGATCCATACTCCCAAACACATCCATTTTCATCAGCATGCCAAGTGTTTGGTTCAGCAAATAGTTTTGATCGATAACCTCGTCCCATACCCTATGATATGTGTGTTCCTATAGATCTTCGTCATCATCGTCCTCAGGAGACCTATCAGCAAGATTTAACTCTGCTGCAATTTCAATAAGATCTTGCGCAAGAGCAATAAGCTGGTAAGCAAACTCATGCTCTGATTTATGAATGCCTTCAATTCCGTAAACACCGAAATGTTCGACGAAATCGCTATTAAGCTCGTACAGGTGTTTTAAGTTACGTTTCATGTTTTAATATAGTAAGCGGTGGGACATACAAGATTAGTAGCTACTAATTGTACATCTGGTTTATCCGCAAAAAATTCATCGACCGCATTAGCTTCACTCCATTGATCAATCCCGTAGTCATCAAAGACTATAATGCCTCCACGTGGTATCCGATCCCAGAGAGCTTCTAATGCAACAAGAGTTGGTTTATATACATCCACGTCAATGTACACTAAGCGTGCTCGAAACCCGGGGCTCTCCTTAACAAATTTAACAATGGTGTCGCAAATGTCACCATCCACTAATTCAAAGTCTGTATCTGATGCTCCCATTGCTTTTAGACTCGTATAGGTATTCCACCAAGTATCTTTACTCGGTTTAAATTTTCTGGATACAAACAATTCTTCCATTTTTTTTCTATCTTCTTCATCCGTCATTACACTTAGCAATTTCTCAGAATCAAAGCAATCAAAGCCTACAACCTTCATTGGGGATGACTTACTTAGGAACATATGCTTGAGTTTAATGAACGCAGCCATTCCTGCACCTTTAAAAACTCCTAGCTCTACCACATCACCAGGAACCGACACAACTTTACTGAAGAATAGTGATCGAGCAATAAGTCGCTCAAATACTTTACCATCTTTAGCAAAAATAAACTTATTGTAAGCATCATACAATTCCTGTGGAGTGGGATTTAATTCGATTAACGTGTTTTTATACATTAGTTTTCTCTTCTTTCTTCTGGTTTGTAATATGCAATTCTGTTATGGTGAATTGGTGAAGCAAGCAAGCATGCTGGCTTTATATTGCCTTTCACCGTTTCTTGAAAACAATGTGACATCCAAGTCTGCTCAAAAGGATTACTCCATTTTGTATCGAGAAACACTTTTCTGTTACCTGCCTTGTTCATAATCATAGGCCAGTTAGCATAGTATATGTCTCCGGAGATGTAACTAATCTCCTTATGCACCCCTATTCGATCAAAACGGGTACGAGGGGCATTCGGATCTAATCCACTTACAGGGAGCTTATCGTACTCCGGCCATATAGAACTTCTGACTGCTTGCGGTACATTGTACCAAGACACTTGAATGTTGTTATCCATGTACACTTCTGTGTATGAAAGCTTAAGAAAGTCAAACTGCTCGCGAGCCATTATCTCATGCACCTTTTCATATAGGTACGGTACGAACAATCTAAACCCATTGCGACATGTCCACGCAACTCCATCTGTGGGAAGCTCCCACAATCCCATATCATCTTCAAAGAAGAAATAGTAATCAGCATCTGATTTGTCAAAGTGCTCTGCAGCAAATTGACGGCCACCGCAAATGCCTGTGTTTTTACCGAGATGTATATACTCGAACTTAAACTCTGCGGCAATCTCTTTATTGAGTTCAATTGCTTTTAAATCGGTTGAATTATCTAGCAGGAAGAGCTTTGGTTTAGTCAGCCAGCTCGGTGAGTTGTTTTGCCAAGTTTGTAAGGTGTGTCTAATTTGCTGAGGGAAATTAAACGTGAGCATATACAGATGCGTCTTTTGGGAAGCACTGTAAAATCCCTTAGGTAACCAATCAACCTTGTGTGTAGTTACAGGAGCTAAAGTTACCTTGTTATCGAGCAGCGATTGTACGAATTTAACTATTAATCCATTACCATCTAACTCAAATCTTCTATAGATGTGCGGTTCTAGATGAGCCATGATGCTAAACACGCTCTCCTCAGTGCCCATAAAGCCATCATTTAAAGTCTGTTGTAGTATGCTATAATAGGTGCTGTTTGCACTTGATATTGCATCACGGTGCCCTCCAAACAACCCACCACGGCAAACATACTTTACATCAGCACGTGCATAGCGATCAATTGCTTTCTTATCGAACCCATGAATCTCCGTTGTAGTCTCATACGGATAGCTCAAAAAGAGAAATGTGTTGAGGTGCGGTATGATGGAATCAAAGCAGTGATTCTCATTAAAATACTTCTCATATACAGTGTTGGTAATACCTGCATCCAACCAAATAAGATATGGTGTATCAAATGGGTTGAGTATCTTTGCATCATGCAACATGAACATCTTCGATTGCACAATAGGATTGTACCACTCAAGTGCGGCCTGAGGTGAGCCTTTGAGCCAACCATCTTTACCGGTTTGCTCATTCCACGCAGGATTCAAACGAATTTCTTGAGTCTTATCCCAAAACGGGCTATATAGCTGTTTAATATCGCTAAGCTCAAATGTTCTTACACATGTATTTTCAGCACTTCTTCTCTCCCACACAAAAGCTTCAAGCTCTTTAGGGATATGCAAATACATATAGTGCTCAATCTGTAAGAACTTATCGAAGTGTTCTAGATAGTGGCTAAAATCGCGTCCTGGTCGACCGATATTCCACAGACCCGATACAATGGTTAGTTCTTTATTACGTGCTTTGGGCTTAGGTTTAGGCTCAGGCATATTTTTAAGGTGATCGCGAATAGTTTCTATATCCCACAAGGCTAATACTTTTCTATTACCTTTATCGTAATCATCAACCATTACATCCTCGATGATATAATCGATAGGCTCAGGGAAGTTAAAAGGCTTAGCCATTAAGCACACAGGAAAGAATCTACCATGCGCTTCAGCACCTTTATTAATGTGCTGTTTGTAGTATTCTTTACCGTTTGTATTGTACCAAGTAGTTGATAGCAAGTACTTGCACTTCGAAGAGACTATGTTCTTTGCGATCTTATAGGCATCATCAATAGGAAAGTGCCCGATGACGTCTCTTACAATCAATAAATCAGCTTCAGGTATCGGGTCAGTGAGTAAGTCGAAATTGATAAACTTTATTGTTTCGTTGCCATACTTACGCTGATTCGTTTCAATGCACTGCGGTACAATATCACCTCCGACGTAGGACTCAAACCGATACACAATATCCTTCATCCAGTTGAAGTCACCGCAGGGTATATCAACGACGCTCTTTATGTTTAAGTTCTTTACAATCGCTTTGATTTCAGTACGGGTGTGTTCAGTTTGCTCAAGGGTGGATCCAATACCTGATCTACTTTCCTCGGAACCGAATCCGTAAGTGTCGTAAATTTTAGAAAATATCTCCCGGTAATGATTATTGCTCATATTTCTTCTTTATGTAATTGTTCTCTATTACTAATCCATCCATCTGCGTCTTCTCAAAAACATCTATGGCTTCTTTAACGGATGAGAGAATTGGATGCTTATTAACATTAAATGATGTATTGAGTAATACACCGGTACCAGTGGCTTGTTCAAACTTAGTTAAGAGTTCATATAGCCAAGGGTTCTGCTCAGCGGTAACTGTCTGTACACGAGCTGTATTGTCAACATGTGTAATAGCACCGAGAGACACTCTATAGTCTTCACGCACTTTTGGACAGAAGCTCATCCACTGTGAACTAGAATCCCATTCAAAGTACTTGTTGACGTCCTCTAATCTAACAACAGGAGCAAAAGGTCTATACCATTCTCTATTCTTCACTTTCTGGTTGAGAATATCTTTCATTCCTTTACCAAACGGATTGCAAAGAATGCTTCTATTGCCTAGTGCTCGGGCTCCATGCTCGGAATTACCTCGAGCTACTCCTACAATCAGACCGTTTTTAAGATCTTCGACGAGCTTGTCTATGTTTAGGGTATCCATCCACCATGAGCTGTTTTGATCATAGTAGTCAAGCATGTTAACATCGAGTAGAGGTATACCAGAGTAGGTTACATCTATAGGCTCATCTGGTTTGATGTTGCCGAGAAGCATGCCCACTGCTAATCCACAATCGTTGGGCACTGGGCCAACAAATACACGGCGATATTTGCTCACTGAGGTATTGAGTAGAATATTAAGACCACATCCACCGGTAATACATACTGGGTGGTTAGGATATGCTCTAAAATGCTTCATCACTGTTTCATAAAAACAGCACTCAAATACATACTGCGATGTCGCTGCAAGGTTATATGCATTTGCTCCAAACACTCTATTTTCTGCACTGAAAGGTAAATCAATTCTCTCGCTTAGACGCTGGAGTTTAAACTGATAATCAGGTCCCTGGGGATCACTCTTATAGTAGTCCATTACAGCACTTACCCACTCCGGCTTAATAGTGCCGTATGATGCAAGGCCCATAATCTTACCAGGGTACACTAAATTACCATCACTAATGCCTTCGAGTGTAATATCACCGAGCACTTCACCGAATGACATATACGCAAAACCTAGATCAAAGTCGACCCAGGTTTTAGGAGTTGTAAGCACCGGGTTACCAACTCTTTCAAGAAGTGTAATCTCTTTTGTGTCTCTGTTACCCTTATAGATGTTAAACTTACCATCATTACCTCCTCCATCAAAAGATACAATCAATGCTTCTCTAAAAGGGCTTTGATAAAACGCGCCATTAGCATGTGACTCATGATGATTACATGAAACGTACTCTTTCGCAGGAATCATCTCATGAGTACGGTGCATTACTCCATCCATGACCACATCAGTGTTCATATAGAAGCATTTGTCATATTCTAAAATGCCGTGCACCTGCTTAATGTGCTGAAGAATAGAATCTATTACACGCTTAATGCTACCAATGTTCTTGTGCTTGATTACTTTATACTGAGCAGTGCCTGCATTTTTATAGCCAAGAAAACGTTCAACCTCCACCACTGTAATAATGCGACCATCCTGCTCTACAGCAATTGTCGCATTATGTGATCCGTAATATGCAATATTGTTCATTTTAATATGGTTCAACGTGAGGCCACGCTTTGAGATCTTTAAGTCTTGTAATGATGTCTTTATTCACTGACATAAACTCCTCTTGAGTAAGAGCCTCTTGAAAGTTTTCACTTAATCCGGCAGCTCTCGGTGGAATGAATACTCTGTCTTCATACATGATCTGTCTCTGATAGACGGTATTAGGAAAGTTGAGTACTTTAATACCAAAGAAGTAATTAGTGGCTGCAACTGGTATATAGTCACAAAGCATATACCCACCACACATCTGAGCATTACGGAAGATTTGATTTGAAAGGCATATGCGAATGTTATCATTCCAGACATTAAAGTAATCATGCACTTTATCACTGCTTTCAAAGTGATAGTATCTAAAGGGTCCCTCACAAACATCCAACTGATCAACAATGTGAGTATACTCTTTACCGGGGCCGTACTTACCCATTGCCTCATAAACTAAAACATTAGCTAATTGAAGAGCATTGCGTGATTGACAGCTACCAACACCCATTGATGTAATAAACTTTGTGCTGCCATCGACTTGAGGCTCAAATTTAATAGACTCCGCAACACACCCTTTCATCGTATTGGGTGGAGTATCAAATGCAGCCCAAAACTCTTCTTTGGTGATATTCTTACCGATCTGATCGTATTTGATTTTTACATCACCATCCATGAATACAATCTTATTGTATCCCAGTGCAGCAATCATCGGAAAAGAGAATCGATGAAGACTGTAGTTAAAGAATTTACCTTCAGACATTGCCTGCTTATACTCTTGCGCGTATGCCTTTTCATCATTAAAAGATGGAGGTATATACTCTAGATCTTTAGACCACGGATGTAAACTACGTTCATGATGCACGTCTATTACAGCTTTAACGCATTTATTCTCCTTAGCAAAGTCAGTAAAATCATCAGGATAGTCAGTGAGAATGACATAATCCATGATATCATCAAAGCCTGAGTTAACTGCTTCTAAGATGTTAAGCTTAACTCTTCGGCGATATATTGGTCCGAATCCCCAAATTGATATGACTGGCTTCATGTAAGAACACTTATATCAAACAATTGAAAAAACAACTTTGTAATATCTTTTGGCTTAACGTAATGATTGAAATAAGCGCGATTGTTTTCAGCTATGCGTGTCAACAACTCCCCATTTGGCATTGCTTTTTCGACTGCATCAACGAACTGATCAGCAATCTGCTTGAATGTAGTACCGGGATAAATGATCCATGATTGGTTAGATGCTTCTGATGCGCGTATATAATGCACATTAGGTATAAATGGTTTATGTAGTGGGGTGTTAGCATCTGAGCGCAGTAAAGGTAACTCCATCCCCATACTCTCAAAATCTCTAATGCTGTACTCTCCGGCGCCATTGAATGATAGCGCCATGGCATACTTGCTTAGCTCTTCATAATAGGGGCCAAAGCGAAGACCAGCATCCGGTCCAATGATTTTAAACATTGGATGCTTTGAAAGGATCTTCATGAACTCATCACGAGGATGATATAGACATCCGATAAAGCATGCTTGCTTAATCTGCAAGTCGTAGATGTACGATTTGTGAGCTTTTTCTATATCATCATATGTGCGAGGATGCTCTAAAGGATACTGAAATGGAGTGTGTATAACCCCACTTGCTTTGATCTCTGCAAGTCTATCAGGAGGTATACCTAACCCGCCTATAAGCTGAACAACGTTATAGTCATCCCAGCCAATACCAGGAGCAAAAACATCTAAACCTCTATCCCAGAACGACACCACTACAACTTTGCCATTACCCTCGTTGATGATCTTCATCGTGGATACACCATTTGGACCACCGGGATTAGGATTGTGACCACCGGGATTAGGCACTATACTAACTTTGTGAATGCTGGGATATCGCCAAACAAGCTTTGCTGATATGCTTTCAAAGATCTCATGAAAGCTGAGATTGGGAGTATTATACTCTACACGAATGTTCATTTAAAAGGGTGATCGATAACGTTGTATAGCGGTTTGAAACCTAAACTTTCTATTTTTGCGGTGTTCATGAAGCAGTCTTTTACTTGCACCTGCTTGTGAAAATCTGTAGGTTCAATAGAGGTTATAACACTTGTTGAGTTAGACATCAGTATTGCGCTCATTATAATGTCCAAAAATCGATGGCTTTTACCGGTCGCTATGTTGTAGATTTCGTTAAATTTTCCACTATTACACACTAGATTTATTCCAGCGCAGATATCGCTTACATGGGTATAATCTCTATAAAAATGTCCACCGTTATACAGTGAAATAGGATCATTCCGATTAATCTTATCTAAGAGAAAGTTTAAGGCGTTCTTCTTTGCAGATGCTTTCTTATCAGTTACACCGTATACGTTGCCCAACCGGAGAATTCTATATTTAACGTTGTGAGTTTTGCAATATGACTCAACTAAATCTTCTGCGCACTTTTTAGTGATTGAATAAAATCCCTTAGGTGAGCACACATCATCTTCTTTAAATCTCTGCGCATTATCTCGCTGACCGTATACAAACCAAGATGATACAAAATTAAAGACATACTTTGTACCTTTAATTTTACGTGCAATATTAGGAAGAATTTGCATAAGCTTTAGCAAATTCGTTTCCACATCAAGTGTGGGATTTGTAAACACGTTATAATTGTCAACCGTGCTAATTAAGTACAGTACATCATCTGCACGTGGAATAGTATTCTCATCACGGTGAATCACGAGATTTCCTGTCCAACCAGGATATAGTTCTTTGTATTGACTTCCGATAAAACCTGTACCACCAAATATGATCATAATTAGAAGGATTCGATTGCTTGTGTGATGTTAAATATTTGAAAAGGTGTAATAGTTTGAGCACACCCAATAAAGAACACTTTTTCGAGCACTTGATTTGCATTAGGATACTTCTTCCAATCATCTAAATGCTTATAAGCCGGGTGCACGAGAAGATTGCCTGCAAAGTAGTTACGTGTTTGAATACCATTACTTTCTAGATGCTTAACAAATTTTGTTTTCATCTCTCCGCTTTCGCATATTACAGGCACTCCAAACCAGCACACGTCAGCTTTAGGGTGCACGGTAATAGGCTTTACTCCCTTTACATTGTATAAGACATCAGTGATTAGTTTAAAATTAAAGCGCCGAACAGACTCGAAGGTGGGTATCTTAGCTAATTGTTCAAGCCCTATTGCTCCTTGCAAATCAAGAGGCTTGAGATTATATCCGATATGATCGAAAACATACTTGTGATCAATATCATGACCAAGCTCAGGTATCCAACGAGAGAATCTATTTTTGCAAGTACCGCATGAAAGCAAGTTTGCTTGACCGACACAATAACATGCTCGACCCCACCAAGCAATACTGCGGGCCGCCTCAATTATTTGCGAGCTCGGAGACGTTACCATTCCTCCTTCACCGGTTGTTATATGATGAGCAGGGTAAAATGAATAAGATGACGCAACTGCATAGTTGTTAATATGCATGTTATCCCACTTTGTACCAAGACTATCACAACTATCTAGTACAAGCGACTGGTTACAAAATGACATATCTTGCAACTCATTCAAGTCCGGTGGATTACCTAACACTGGTGAAATAAAAATTGCAACTGTATTGCTATTAATAGCCTTTTTAACATCATCTAAATTAAAATTAAGTGTATCATACTCAATATCAACGAATACCGGTTTAAGGTTGTTCTGAATGATTGCACTTACCGTAGTTGGAAACCCTACACTGCTTACAATTACTTCAGCCCCATCTTTCCAACCCATAGCATGCTTTAATGCAGCAAGCATTACCAAATTGGCTGAACTACCGCTATTGACCATTACAGAGTAACCAGGCCAACTACGCATAGTGCCTTCATTTAGATACACACTAAATGCGTCTTCGAACTCACGCACTTTTTCACCGCTACTCAACCACTTACCAGTGATAATTGCTTTAATAGCAGCCGCTAATTCATTATCATCAAACGACGGACCCGAGTAATATACTTTATCACTATCAACTTGATTGTGACAGTAAGCAGGTATTGGCTTGCTCGGGTCAATAGCCCTTACATCCTCAAGAAACTTATTAATGAGATGCTGAACGTTTTGCTGGTAAGAAAGCGGCGAATGCTGGATCATTTTCTAAGTTTTCGGTTTTGATAAAATTTTCAATAAACGAGTTGTTATCGTATTGAAGCATATCGTTAAAGTCATTCCTCTCAATATGAAACATCCCGTGTCTCATTATCTCTCTGTACCCCAACACAAAAAAGTCGTGTGGATAACCTAAATCGAATATTTTGTATTTGGTACATAACGTTTTAAAATTGTATGAGGTTTCCTTATTCCAATTAGGATATACGTTTGTCTCATAATTAAGCTCTCTATAGTTACCTGCCTTATCAGCTATGGATGAGTTATCTAAGGCATGAAGAGTTAAATGAGGATTGGTGCTCAATAACTTAAGCAAACTATGTCTATTCCATATGCACGGTTGGACACTATACGCATGTCTATACGTCTGATCAATCTCAAAAAACGTACCTCTTTCAAATCCGTATTGCTCAGTGTTAGGATAGGGCTTGAACTTAAACCTCTCCGGATACATACTTGCAAATGACACGAAATCTACGTTGTCATATATCATCATACGAACTAGATTATCTAGTTGCGCCACATTGTATGTATGCGTTGTTATGTAGTCATCACAATAAAAGAAGACATAGTCCTCCTTTATCTGATTAAGTGCTGCTTTTAATGAAGGACCAAAATGGGTACTTCCCGGACAGTAATTAACCCCTGCATTAATATACTCTATCCCATTGTTTGGCAATGCAATCCCTTGAGGGATTCGATTTACAATGATTGATATACCACTGAGATTTACTTCATTGTTAAACTTGAGCCAATATTTAGCAGCCAGATTTACAAGTGCGAGTCTATTTTCTGTTGAGAAGAAAACGACTCGCAACTTTGTATCTAAGCAATACTCTCGGCTCATTTAATAATGTGCTCGATGCGCTCAGCCCATCCTTTAGACTTGCTATATGCCCAGACTACCCATTTGTAAGGCTTTTTATCAGTGAGAAAGAATCGCTCAAAGCTCACAAACTGATCTTTACGGCTGAGCAATTCTCTTACCTGCTCAGCATTTAGATCTTCACGGTGAATACCAATCCCATTCTCATCATCAAAAGCAACTACAAAGTACTCGTAGTCGTTTTCCTTAAATAGGCTCTTATCAAATGTCACCAAATGATAGAACGATTCCATGAAGGTTGATTCCCACTCACTATCAGGTACTTGCGGATTCGGTGGGAAGTAATTATCAAGTGTGAACTTCTGCACGGCTTTACGCTTGAAGTGAAAACCTGCATATTTTTCGAAGTCATGAAGAGTGCGCACCTTACCTAGATCATACCCTGTTAGATCAACATCGATACTCTTCTCTGTGCCAAGCAACACTCTAATTCTCTTCCAAGCAATCTGCTGGAATTGATACCAGTTTTCGCCGCGCTTGTGCTGATCATCCCAAACAAGCTTACCGGCACGTTCTTCACGCATTGTAGCATGCCATATAACAATCTTATGAGGATGAAACAGGTCGTATCCATGTGTAAATGACCGCACGGTAAGATTCAATTCTTCACCACTAAAATAGATTGCAGGATCGTGTTTAATTTCTCGTGCCCATTGCGTTCTTGCAAAAGCAAAATGACCAGAAATGAAACGAGAACGTACTGGCTGTGTGCGTGTCTGCCAACCTTGTAGTAATCCCGGTCGGATAAAGATAGTACCATGTGGATAAAAGCATGCAAATTGCTGTTGCCAAGGCTCTTGACAACGTCCCACCGGATCAGTAAAGGGGCTATAGAATGGTAGATAACCAGTAAGAATGGGCTTAAAGCCTTTCTTCTCTAACCCCGTGTGCATATCAATCAGAGTCTTATCCCAATCCTTAACAAATCGATGATGGGAGTCAAGCTGAAGAATGTACGTCTCGGTAGTGATTAGCTCATTGATACGAGCACGTGCATAAGGCAACCCCTTCGCCTGCTCATGAGGAATGTCAATTATCTTAAATCTCTTATCTTTACGAAATTCATCAACGTTATCAAATCCATCAGCAGGGTTAAATTGCCGACATATACCGAATACCAATCTGTTCGGTGAGTGAGCTTGCGCTATTGCATCTTTAATAGTGGGCACTAGCTCCGGTTCCCGATATGCGGGAAGATGGATGAATATAGTTTTCATGCGTAATTGATTTTGTTTTCGATTATCTTCGTTTCCCAACCCTTTGACTTGCTGTGTGGCCAGATGGTCCATTTATATGGACGCTGGTCAATGTAGAAGTCACGCCAAATGTGTAAGAACTTATCATTTGGCTCTTGATGCATTAGATAGTTGATCTCATTTGCATCCAAGTCTTTGCGGTACATGTCCTTATCATTCTCATCTTTAAAGACACAGCACCAAAAATCGTAATCTAGCTCAGGTACATCCGGCTTGTATATATCAATACAATGCTTGTACCATTTACGCAGACCTTGTTCGTATTCAGGATCAAACTTAGTTAGATCTGTTCTCTGCGCCGGCGGTAACTTCTCTTCAATGCTATCAGCGTGAAACACTCTATCCTTAAATCTCACACCAGCATAGCGTTCAAATTGAGCTAAGGTACGCTTTTTGCCAAATCCATATTCACCGAGATTTACGGGTTCATTGAGATCAGTACCGAACAGTGTTTTTACTCGGTAATAGGACTCACTATTACGCTTATCCCAGCTCTTATGATCATCCCAGTGTTTCTTTGCGCCTTCGCGCGTGTATTGATGCCATACAATTACTTGAGTGGGATGGAATAGATCATATCCATGTGTATATGACCGTGCTGCAAGCGATATCTCTTCACCATGGAAGTAGATGTTGGGATCATACAACACTTCTTTACACCATTTACCTTTGGTGAATATAAAGTGTGCGCTTAGCGCTTTTGCGAAAACTGGGTCTCCATTATACCCTTCCCAATTCTTAATTAAGCTAGGACGAAGAAAGATTACACCCTCAGGAAGAAATCTATCGTAATTGACTTGCCAGCACTCATTCAATCTACCATTAGGTTCGTTTTTTGGCTGATAGCTAGGAAGATAAGAAGTAAACAAGGGATTGAATCCTAGTGCTTTCTGCTTCTTATACATCTCAATAAGCTTTACATCCCAGTCTTTTACGAACCGATGATGTGAGTCAAGCTGTAGGGTATAGGTTTGGTCTGTGTACTCAGCTTGAATCTTACTTCGCATCCAGCATGCGCCTTGTGACTGACTTGCTTGCACCTCTACAATCGTCATGTTAGGTACATTGTATAGCTCACTAATGTCCTCGTCTCCGGAGTGCTGCCATCCAATACAGAAGTGCAGGCGCTTTGGGTACTTTGCATTAGCTATACAATCTAATACAGTTGGTACCAGTTCAGGGTCTCTATATGAAGCTATTTGGACGAATATTGAACTCACTCTTTATTTTAACCTAGTTAATCAGAAAATCTATCGTCTTTTTTCGGTGTTTTAGTATCGGATACATCCTCATATCCAAACGGATCGAAGTACCCCGTAAATACGTCAGCTAAAAAATGTAAAAACTTTTGCCACATGCTCATGATCGTCGAGTGTAAGGCACTATTGCCCCTTTTGAATTTGTCATTCTCTCGAAGCCAAACTCATCCTTTTCCATACCAGGGTAACCCTCAAACTCTTCAGTTATAGCTTCATAACCGAGAGTGTTAAAGAGGCCGATATAAAAGTAGTCGTCGTCGCATACTGTAAACTCTTCTCTGGTGTTAAAAATCTCATCATCGATCGATGGAAGCACTTCACCTTGTTTGTTACAGTACTCTTCCATCCATTTATTGCTGTAGTAGTCATAGCACTCTTTAATGCTCCCAGCGAAATCCGGCATGAGCTCACCGCTCACGTACCCGTTCTGGTTCATCAGAACGCGGCGTACCTTAACCATATCACATGTTGTCATGGTGTCCACTATATCGGTTTGAGTTATCAAGGGGCAATGCAAAATACTCTACAAATTCTCTAATATCACCTTTCTGTAGTTTACCTTTACAGTATTGGGTATTGTAGCCTTCAATAAGCTGAATGCCTCGCTTTACTCTAACAAGGTACCCCGGTGAGCGCAATCTCTTATCAACTTGCGGTTTTGCTTTTACGTTTATCGACATAGTATTATATTATGCATGTTCCCATGAAAAAAGCCGGCTTTTTAGGGCCGGCTTTTGAAAACTGCTTACGATGCAATGAGCAAATCAAACCCTTTCTGCTTATAGTTAATAAGAAGATCTTCATCGAGAAGAGTTTCCCAGAAACTCTGCTTTGCAGTCATCCCTGGTCCAAACTCCGAATTATAAAACTGCAAAAGTTTGTTTTTCCCATTACCAGCTGACGAATTGTGCGTGTAAAAATCAGTCACCGCACTAAACAAGTCAGCGAGAGTATCTCCACTATTGCCTGCACCCTTGTTGAACAGGGTGTGAATCTTTTGTGCCTTATCCAACATTCTAGCAGAGAGTCTTTCAATTGGCTGATTACGTGCCAACCACGCAACAATAACAGCCAATGCGCTATCTTGATTAATGGATACACCATCAAGGTACTTAAAGTTGGTCTTGAACCGTTCTTGACCAGCGATGAAGTTTTGAATAGCTGCCTGTACATCAAGCAATTGCTCTTCAATACCCTCACGATGTGCAACTCGAGTACGAAACACATCCCCAACGTCACCGCTCATCATGTTGTACGTAAACGTGTTATAGCAAACCGTGCAGGTGTTGGTGTTGTTAGTCCAAAGCGACGACGTCTGATCATGACCATTACCGAAGTTCAAGAACTCCTGAAAGGCACGGTGACCAATGGTATACTCAAAAGCATCTTCGATCTTAACCGATACAAACACTCGGCCGCGATTACAAATCGATCCAACTGATTCAATCTGCACGTTCTTTAGCTGTGCAATCGAGTTCTGAATGAAGTCCAAAAACCGAGCATTTGTCAACGGCTTGTACGTCTCAGCATAAGGCTTGCCAATGATTTCGTTATCATCGGTAGCAACCAAAATGCGATACGGTGTGTCAATACCATCAATGCTGCTCGGATCGTCTGGAAAGCGGCGAAGCACTTCATGTTGAATATCCCACTCTCTCAAGAAGTTCTTATCAAATGAAAGATCTTCGCGTACTTCCGTAAGGCCGTGCCAAGCCTGGCGCCGACCCTGTTGTTTATCTCGTTTGAATATACCGTGCATAGCTAGATTATACCGGTTTTCCTTCTCTCAATTACAGAGATTCAGGGAAGAGATGTTTGTCGATGAATTGCTTCGCTTTATCTTCAGTAAGCCCGAATTTAGTAAGCATCATCACAGGGTATGGATTCTTCTTTTGATTTGCGCAGTACCTATTTTGATAATCTTGGATCTCCATACCTGAAGCGCCTATGTTTAGCAAATAGTAATCCAGATTGCTAAACATGAAATCGAGAAGCCACTTTATTGTTTCATCTTCTTTAATGGTGCGTATTGCAAGCATATCAGTGGAGAAAATCTCCTTACCCCATTCAGGTAACTCACGATTTGACGCAATAAATGACGTTTTCATTTTCTCTTTAAACCATTTGCACAGATGATGGTTCTGGTTAATAGTGGGAGAGAAATCATGAAACACTGCAGATACTTTTTTATCCGTTGCTACGATGTCAAGTCCAAATATTGGAGAATCATCATCAAAGTGAGGGAATATAGTACAATGTAGTATCCACATTCCGTTTGACTCGATTTTATCGAGCACTTCTACATGCGCTCGTCTGAAAAGGTTGAATGAATAAAACACCTCATTTGACCAATCGAACTGATTAAGCCCTTGCTCACCAACTCTGTCCTTGTCTGAGACGAGTTTAATTCGATCAGTAACTTTTTGTGCGAACTCTTTAAGTTGTTGGTTCATTGCGGAATTTTTCTAGAGCATCCATAATCTTAATATTGTAATCGAAAGCGAGGTTCACTTCATCTGCAAGTGCTGGTGTTAGCAATGGTCGGAAGTCAGCTTTGATCTTATCAGCATCCACAAAATCATAAAAGGACCCGCGACCGGGAATAAGCTTTTTAATCATTTGACCACCGTTTAGATCACCAAAGTACCGCACATACGCATGAGCAACGTATTTATCGAATGTGGCAGTATCTGTGATGTAGCTACTGTAATCGAACAACGCATTATCTAGATATGATGGAGTTACTGGGCCATCATACATGCTCTGCTTTAAGAAATCAATTGACAATTCAATGCTATCAGTATACAAACTGCCTAGGCGTGATAGTTTTGATGCGTGAGGCAGCTCAGTGAAAAATCTAGAAAACTCCAGGGCTCTATAAATTTCATCATATACGTGAATGTATACGTTGTAGTCCGCTGGTGTAATGGTACCACTTGTTAGGTACTTAACGTAAGGATGATTTTCAATCTCCTTGTGCTTTGGCATTGTTAATTCTCTTAGGCTTGACATAAAGTTGGCACCCCCGGCAGGACTCGAACCTGCATCAATCCAATTATGCGCGATCTGGGTAGAAACCAGTGCCAATACGAGGGCAAAAATCTATTTTACTTTAGTTCCAAGGTATACTTAACAACTGCACCAACGTTATTATTTATGCTATATACCTCAGCACTTATGTTACCAATCACTGACATTTGTACCACACTCAGTGAGTAAATGTAGTAATTCTTTGCATTCTTTAGGACGTCCAGTGTTGGTGCACCGGGATCGTTAAATCCAATACCTAGTGTTGGTAGTATCATTGTCTTATCCCAACCGAATGGTATCTGGGTAAAGGCTTCAAAGTTATTAGTCTTATTCTTGAGATCAAATTCTCCTTTGATCTCCCATGGGAATTTCTTCACTATATTACCATTGATACGTATGTATGGTTCCACCGAATCTCGTGCAGCGATCCATTGGGATCCCTTATGTAAATTTCGATATGTAGTGCCGAGATGCAGATCTGCAAGAGTTGATGTGAAAAGATAGTCAGCGCTTACATCAATGCGTTTGAAAGATCCATTACTAAAGGCTTGTTTGAGGCTCGATACATCGTTATACAGCTGAATACGTCCACCGAAGCTTTTAACATTTGCAGTGGTATCCAAGAAGGCTACATCTTCAATGCTCACCACACCTTTATCAACTACCTTAGTTGCGTAGCCAAGATCTAACTTAAATCCTGCAAGAGCGCAATTGCAGATGATAGCGAAGATGAGCAATAGCTTTCTCATGTAATTTTCTTGTGTTTGAAATTAGTAGCAGATACTTTATTAGGAATTACTTCCATGAGCACTTCAGGTTCAGGGGCTTTTACTTCGGCCTCAGGCTGAACCCAAGCAATATTCAAGTTAAGAGCACGTGCTAGCATTTCAACGTACCCTCTATTGTTATCGTGCTCAATAACTGGTAGAGGGGCTTTGCGTGTTGCGTTATAAAGTTCAACTAATGCAGTTTCAACTGAAACGGGATTCATACTTGTAATTAGCTAGACAAGCTGATTTTCAACTGCATTTAGTACTTCATTTATGAACTCAGGAGTAAAGTGTTTACCGGTGCGGTGATCGTACATATTGATCTTGTAGTACTTGGGCTTAGCACCGTGCGTTTCGATCCACTTGAGCTTCTTTCGGCTCTTAAAATCCTTTTCAAGCAAGTCATCAATCAAAACCGCTTTACCGGAGAGACCGGTGTGCTTGGTATTCAGACTCATTGAGTCAGTATGCTCACGTGCGAAGATGTCCATATTATCAAAGCCGAGCTGAAACTCTTCATTCCATGCCTGAGCGTAATCAAGCGTTGCATTAGTCAGCAAATACACATTGTACTGTGCTCGCAATTGCCTCAGAAATTCAATGGCACCGGGGCGGAGTCTACCATAGTACATCTCTTTAATATCATCACCAGATCCAAGTGTAATCAATTTGGTGTTTTGAGGTTGATGATATTCCAGAAAGTGAGCTGAAATAAGAGTGTTATCCAGATCAACAAACACTGTATGTTTAGATTCCATACACTATGATATCAACTTTCCTTGATAAGTCAAGTTCGAAATAATTGGCGCTCCCACCGTGATTTGAACACGGATCTCAAGATTAGGACACTAGTGCTCTTTCCTTTTGAGCTATGAGAGCTTAAAAAATGCTTTAAATATTGACCAGATTGATTGTTTAGGTGCTTTATACTCAGCAGGATTGTACCCATTGACTAAAGCCCATTCGTAGGCTTCCCATTTGTTATTGAATTTAATCGGCACAGCAATCCCGTGCTTTATATCAATTTCATTATCTTCACATATTACATATTCTGGTGTTTCTAGTTGATAGAAACCGTCTTTTTTAACTGCAAATACTTTTGTCATAAAGAGTCTCATAAATAATTTAATGACCTTTAAAGCGTACATGCTTTGGCGTAAGCAATTAGAAATAGGGATTAAAGTGGAAATGGAGCACACTAAAGATCCTAAAATTGCTGAAAAGATTGCTACTGATCATTTAAATGAAGACCCGCATTACTATACTAAGCTAACGAAGGCTGGTTTGTAGCTTGGTAGTATTCTTTAAAGGATTGTGTGTTTTTAGCTCTTGACTCAACCATGGCTTGTGCTATATCTTCATTTGTGAATTTAACGGGGTTGAATTCACAGATAAAATCTCCACCCACTTTAGCAGGTGATCCTTTTAGTGATGTAAGTTGATTAGTGTTGCAGGCAAAACGTTTACCTACTTCAATAGGTGCACCTTCAAGCGTAGTTAATTGGTTATTATAACAATCAAAATCTCCACCCACTTCAGCAGGTGCTCCTTTTAGTGTTGTGAGTCTATTGTTATTACAATGAAAGCCACCCTTAACAAGTTTTGGAGATCCTTTTAACGATGTTAATTGATTATTGTGGCAATAAAAGTTACTATTAACTATTTGTGGGCCACCTTCAAGTGTTATAAGCTTATTATTGTGACAATCAAAGTAATGAGCTGTTTGAGGAGCACCTTCTAAGGTTGTTAGTCGATTGTTGTTACAAACAAAACCACCACCAACTTTTCGTGGCGCACCTTTTAAATCTTTTAACATGTTGCCACCGCAATCAAAACTACCAGTTATGGTAAACTCCGAAAAATCCGGAAGCTCGGTTAGATATAGCTCACCTAAATCAACCTCATCAATAATACCTTTATTTTGTTTCGCTTTTTCAAAATACTCTGTAATGCGTTTTTTCCGTAAAGGCTCTATAACAGTTCTGTATATTGCTTGAAACTTCTCAGAGTCTTCAAAATAGTACTCACCATTAAACTCAAACATTCCTATATCTTTACCGTCACCCGTTTCTACCACAAACCCTTCATCCTCAATAAATTGTTTTATATACGGTACATACTTTGGAATAGGTGGCGCGTTTTCTTTGCCTTTGATTTGGTGAATTACACTCTCACCTCTTACTTCAATAGTAACGTGTGGAAGACCTTTAGGATCTCGTAAAGAGTAAATTATCGGTGCGTAGAGCTCAGGTTCGTATTCATATTGGCCTTCACCTTGCTCACCTTCATCATCACCGTAATTTTCATCATTACCGTGGGTCTCATCCCAATAACTCCCAACACAGTGGCCCATCTGCTGCCCTTCTAAATCGTAAGCTTTTTTGCTTAGTAGTCTAACAAAACTAAAGCCATCTTTAAATTTAAGAACGGTCTCTATATCAACACCTTCTTTAAGGCTTGAATCATCCATTACTTTTTGATTTCTGAGACGCTCATCCCATTCAGCGACCTTACGCTGTATTATCTCGTAAGGCTCTTTGAATATCTTTTTGAGATCGATATCCTCTAATTGGTTGAAATAATCGATGGTGTGATGTAGATATGCAACATCTTGTATGTTAAAATAGTCAAAATCGTATATGCCTTCTTTCTTAGCCCATTCAGGCTCACCCTCTCTGTAAGTGTGAGGATATACTGAATGCATCTTAACGTTATCATCTTTTGATGAAATATACCATGGTACGTATTGCTTTATAAACCAGTTGCGAATCTCCGGTTTACGTACGTTTTTATCACGTAAAATTTCATCTAAGTGTATAATTAGCGTATCTTTGTTGAACAGATTAACTTCTAACAATAAGCACAGATCACTGAAACGCATATTTATATTTATTGAAATGGTAGTCGTGCTCAGACTTGAACTGAGACTCGGCGCTAATCTGGCGCACACAGTTTATAAGGCTGTCGGTGCTACATTACACTACACGACCATGAAATTAACCCTAGACGGTGGAATCGCACCACGGAAGGTCCCTGGGCCAGCTGTACCTTCTTTCTATTCGGCTATAACGTTCTAGGTGACCTGCACGGGTAATTAATCCGGCATGAAATTGGTGGACCGGGAGAGGCTTGAACTCTCAACCTTCTCCTTAAGAGGGAGACACTCTACCATTGAGTTACCGATCCGAAATTGATGAGTAGGTCATACTAATGACTAGCATACTTCTCTAGGTGCGCATAACGATGGCTTGATTCGGTCTAACACCCTCAAGCGATCCTGATGGTTAGAGGCTTAGATGGATTATATGCTCCTTATGTATTTAGGCTCGTCCCGGAGATGTTAGACCACCTCCTACAGTAGGGTCACGCCTATCCGAGCTGCTACTCATATTACTAACGCTAGCTTTGTCAGCGACCCGGGGTTGGTGCTTCACCCCTACCGGATACTTACCTCCCTTTACGGGCTGACAAATTGGAGGACGCGAGGGGATTTGAACCCCTGTGCTGAATAGCTTTCCTATCAGTTTCTACAAGCTTAGTGCTTTTTGTTTAAGCAGATATAGATAAGCACATCTCTATCTGTATTATGTGGTAGTATACTTGTCTTTACAACCTCACATCTCTATGACAAGCCCCGCTGGATAACGATATCTGATATAGCGAGAATCTATCAGATATCGATCACCACTTAAACAGTGGCGAGTTCAAGCTTATTGCTTGCAGTTGCGGTGTGACCCTTAACTTGCGAAGCAAAGTAGCTCTTGAGTATTGACTTTTTGTCTGTTACTTTGTTGCCGTTTTTATGGTATCGACGAACCATGCTTGCTTCTAATCTGGCCGCTATTGAGTAGAATCCAAGAACGCGCCCAAAATGTGAAAGAACTGTCTTACCTATTTATTTTATGATTGTTCCACAGGTGCTTTTTGATAATAAAAAAGATTATTTGCAAACTCAACACCTGGTTCGTATCTATGAATAATATGCACCGCTTTGGGGTAATTACCCCCTTTTGCTGCTAAATTAAAGAACATTAATGCTTGTCTTATATTACCTAGCTCTCTATACTTATCATAGAACACTCTATCATCGGGAAATTTTGATCTTTTTTTGTTTTTACCTCTAAAATTTGGAGTCAAGCTATGGCAATTAGGGCATAATGCTCTGAGATTTTCTCTTGCGTTGTTAGAGTTGTCTCCATCAATGTGATCAACCTCCAAGTTTAGTTGTTGATCTTGCCACGTTTTTGTATTGCATTGTAAGCATGTGTAATTTTGTTCGTGTAACACATACAATCTTTTATACTCACAGCTTAATTCGTTAAATGGTCGCCTGTGTATTCTTTCAGTAATGCTTTTACAAACGTATACTCTATTACTGATACCGTTTTTTCTATTCTCTCGTCTCGTTTTTTGCTTTTCGTATTCTTCAGGTGTTAAGAGACATCGGCGTGCGTTAATAATAATTGATCTACATGATGTTGAGCAAAACGAGTTTTTTCTTTGAGAATAAGAAAGTTGTTTATTACATCTCAAGCAATATTTCGGATTTTCTAAATAGCTGGTCTTTTTGACCACAGCACCAAATGATGTGCCTTTACATCCTTTATACTCTGGGTAAGCTTTTTTGAAAGTTGCTAAACTAACTTTAAGCTCTTTTGCAATCCATTCCTGCGGCCTGCTTTCATTGATCCAATTTAATATTTGCGGCGCATTATCAATTAAAAATTGTTGTTTACTCATTACAACTATTTATGGCAGTTGTAATGAGTTTCGGGTACTTATTTTTAAGTATTTTTTGGGATATGAGGGTACCGCCCCCTCTTCTGGACTTTAAAAGAATCCAGCATCACTTTAATGCTTATATCCCGAAAATTGAAATGAACTGAACCGCTTTACCTAATCATTTTATCACGTTTCCCTGATAAATCAAGTTTATCGTGTTTAAGTGATTAGTTGGTGTTAACTTTAGTAAGCTGATGCGTAAAATGCATATTTGTTGCCATTTTTAACATAAATACAACACCGGAAACTTTTGAGTTCGGTCCCACAATAGTAATGGTTATTTGTTTCTTATCCTGTGTTATGTTGTTGATTTCTAATGTGTGATCATCGGATGATAGATGGTGTAATATGTCGATAATATCGCTTTTAATTTTGGAAAAGGCGTAGTTTGTCTTCGGGATGACTAACTCTAGCTGAACTAGTTCCTCTTCAACGTTAGCTAAATCATCATCAATTACATCATCGGTAGGATCGGGACCAGGTCCCATACCAAAATCGAACTCTACCTCTGGTATACTACTGGTTATAGCAATTGACAATTCCTCTAAATCATCTGTGTTACCAATAAAATGAATACAATATCTACCATCACCTCCTTCTCTACCATCAGACTCAATACCGTTATCTGTTCCAACCTTTTCAATTCTGTCAATTAAAACGTATAAGTCGTCTAAATCATCGTAATCAAATACAACGTTCAATTGCATATTATCTTCATCAACATATTCACCTTCAGGGTCGTCTAGATCATCTGACATCTCATTTAACAACCTTAACATGTTGATATCGTCTTTGCGCATAGTATTATTTAATGGCTTCCCTAGCAGGGCTTAAACCTACATTTTCCGGCAATCGGAGGTCCTTAGTTCTGTTTAGACGATAGGGAAAGTGGCGATCCATAGGGGTAACGCATTAAATAATTAATATGCAATACGGTGATGGAATCGATATAAATGCTTTATCAGCGAAAAAATGCTCCGATTTCGTGGAGTTTTTATGTACAGTTTGTAACAAAGTTGGTGCAAAGCGTAAAGCAAATATTAAAGACATTCTTAAAAAGCATTCAGCTGTATACTGCTCTTATACGTGCAGCAGAGTAGCACACTCCAGAAATAGTGAGTTAATAACTGTTCCTTGTAGTTTCTGTGAAACCCCTATAAAGCATAAAGAATTCATTGTAAAACGTAAAATGCATGCTAATCATGGTAATATTTTTTGCTCAATTACTTGCTCAAACAAATTTCGTGGATTGAAAGCTCCATGGATTTCAAAATTTAAACAAGGTGTGTACCACACATGGTATTGTAAAGAGTGTAATAAAGAAATGAGGACTGTGCAATCTAAAAAAGGTGTTTACTGTAGCTTACAATGCTCCAATAAAAACAAATATCATGTCAACTCCAATAAAAATAAACGCTGCGTCTATAACGGGGTTAAATTAGATTCCGGTGCTGAAATGTTTTTTGTAAAATTGCTCGATGATAATAAAATTCAATGGTTTAAAAACACTCAACAGTTTTTTGTGTTTGTTGACCGTAACGGTGTGCAGCGGAAATACTATCCGGATTTCTTTTTACCTGACTATAATTGGTGGGTTGAAATTAAAGGTAAACGGTATGTTAGAGTTGATGATGATTTGAGATTACAATCTGTTGGCAACATAACTAATATCGATTCTCAAAATATCAATTTGGATTTTTTATCTAAAATGGCGCCCATACGCGGAATCTAACCGCGGCTTGTCGAGGGACAGTCGACTGCACTAACATTATGCAATATGGGCGAAATGGTAGCCTGTAGGGGTAACGCTCCCCTGTTTTTCGGATGAAAGCCGAAGGTATTTACTTCTATACGAACAGGCCGTAAAATGGTAGGAGTGGTGAGAGTTAAACTCACTTATAAGAACATATGAAATTCTCGCCTAATCGTTCGGACCTCACTCCTGTGAAATTGGATGCGGAGGAATGAATTGCACATTCGAATCACGGCTTATGAGACCGGATGGATCGCTAGATCTCCCCGCAAAAATGAATTCGGGAGGGTTAATGATTACCTCCATGTATCAGTGAAATTTCAATTATTCAGTCATATGGTACCGTCGCACCTAACCTCATCGACTTATCATGTATGTTTTGTGCATACTATGAGGACCTCTAAGAGACCAAGTTGATCGCACTCAATCTCTCAGCCGAGTACTTTATTTACTTTCTCACCTTACCAACCAGCCTAATAACTTTTCAGTTACTAAACTGTGCGTTAGCTCTAAGTTAAGCTTATTCCGCCACGAAAATTGTTAAAAGAACAAATCTATTTAATCACTGTTCCCTAAGATAAAATGGTCGGGTGAAAAGGAATCGAACCTTTAATTTCTGTGTGTAAAACAGGAGTTATAACCCTTTAACTATCCCCCGAAAAATTGTCCGCTCTTAATTGCTTAAGAGCGGTTTGTTTGCTTACTTCTGGTCGTAACATGACTCACGACGTGCATTATAGTCTTCGTAACAAAGTCTAATAAGCCCGGCAATGGTCGCGTACGACAGCACTATTGCTAATGTTGTCATATTTGATATTGTCTTTCTTGTTAGAACCGATGACCCGAAGGCTTCTCAGTTGTTTTTATTCGAGATTTACTCTCGAAAGTGTTTAGCGAGCAATAGGATCGCTCTGCGATGTGTCATCACCAGGCTTAGGCGCTGGAATTGGATTGACCTGACCGTTACCTACGTCAATTGACGTTTGATCACCTTGTTTCTTTTTCTTCTGTGCGTTCCAAACAATAAAACCGACTACTGCGGCGATGAATACTAGTCCAATGAATGTTGTCATATACCTATTTAATCACTTTTCCCTTAATTTAAACTGGCGGTAGACTGAGGAGATGATCCCCAACCCAGGATCGCTGGATCAATCTGTTTTCGAAACAGTTCCGATAAGCCTTATCGGTTAATCTACCGTAAATGCAAAAAATGGCGGAAGACTGAGGGCATGATCCCCACCCCGGGTTCACCGGAGCAATCTGTTTTCAAGGCAGTTCCGACACCTTATCGGTTAATCTTCCGTAAATTGGTGCGATAGATGAGAATTTAACTCATAACTCATGTTTGGAAGACACGAATGATTTCATTTCACCACTATCGCGGTTTCTTTCCTTTACTCCACCCTACAGGAATTTCCACGTCTTGTAGAATTGCTTTATTCTCTTGTCCATTTGTTATCCATATTCTACCTGTTAGTGATTTGTTTCCTAATTTTTTAGTTGACATACTTTTTTTAGTCTCATCGCTATGCTTGCAAGGTAGTAACGTTCCATTTGCAAATTGTTTTATTCTTGAGTCTGATATTCTTTTTCTTCTAATTATTTCCTTTTCTTCTTTTGAAAGAAAAAAATAATCACCATATCGTTCAATCTGTTTCCACGTTGTCCTTCCTTTAACATAACCTTCAGGTATAGGGTCGTTGCGATTTATTCTCATGCTATTTTTTTCTTTTACATTACATACCCATTTTGTACCGTAAAAAGGATTAGCTACTCCCACTGATTTTTTCTAATTTCAGAATACCTTCTTCTAAGCCAACCATACATTTTGTTATTTGGTCTGTTAGGAATCATCATTATGGCCGCATAAACCAATCTCTCATTATCTGGATAAATTTTAATTAGTAATTGGTGCGCTACATAATGTTCTTCATGTGTTAACTTTGCAATATTTACTTTATCATTTGTTCCACCCATACATCTTGGTATTATATGATGCTTTTCGTGGTAACCTTCAATGATTCTATTTTTGGCTCTATTGATTAGCAAATCATAGTGCTTTTTATAATCCACCTAATATTTAGAGCGGGTATATAAAATATCTATGCTAATAGCGCGAAAATTGGCGAGAGCGGCCACTAGCACCGCTCTCTATTCCAGGGGCCTCTGTATAGAGGCTAATTTATTTAATCTTTATCTCACGTACTTGCTGATTTAGCAGCTTAGGTACTGTGAATCTAAGTGTGCCATCTTTTTGCTCAACTGATACCTTATCTACGTCGTATGCCTTACCAATGGTAAAGCTTCGAGTACCAGTCTCTTCTCTCACTCCGCCTTTATGGACAACCTTTCTGGTGCCTTGAATGTATACTGTGCGATCTTGAAGCTTTACTGTTGTGGTTTCTTTTGCAAAACCTGGAAAATCCACCTCAACGGTAAGATTATCCGCTTCATTGAATCTAACAGTGTCGCTTACTCTAACTGGATCTAGCTCAGACCCTAGCATCTTTTCTAGGATCAACGAATCGATTGTGTCTTGAAGACCTCCTCGGATTGTTGGGAATATTCTATCATCTAACTTTCTGTATGGATCGTATTTATTAATTAGTGTCATACAATGTTATTTTATATCACTTTATCTGAAATCCACTGTGGCTGCTCTTAATGGAATTTAACCACTATCTTTCGGGTCAGAGCCGATCGTAATAGACATTATACTAAAGAGCAATTAATTGGCTGCCTCTGATTGTAACGCTCAATCTTCCGTCGGGTCAAAGCCGACTGTAATACTTTTATACGAAGAGGCAATAAAAATGGCATACTCGGTAGGTATCGCGCCTACATTAACAGGATTTGGAGTTCTGCGCCTTACTTGTCGAGCCACGAGTATGTGAAAAATGGTTTCAGTGTTAAAGAGATTACATCTCTTACCTTTTATGTGCCGCAACTTCTGCATTGAAAAGCAACTCATCGGTAATATCTGCAGATACCTCCGAACTCTATATTAGTCTAGTATGCTGTTTATGCTTTCGTTACAATTTAAAGGCCCATTAAAAGACCCGACTATTAGGTATTAACACTGAAAATGGCTCCGAAGTGTGGATTTGAACCACAATAAGCATTGCTGCTGTACACGAAATTAACAGTTTCGCCTCTTACCAATTAGAGTACATCGGAATAAAAATGGAGTTCCTAATGGCAATTGAAGCCATGTCCCCTCTTTACCAAAGAGGAATAATAACCACTATACTATAGGAACTAAAAAAAGTGGAGCTCCCAACGGCATTCGACAATAAATAAATATATGATTGTTCAAACGCAGATGGTATGTATGTTATGCAACAAAACTTTTTTTGTACCTAAAAGATACATTGATATGAAGGTAAAAAATAATGCTGCACCTCCTAAGTTTTGTTCACGTTCATGCAGCGATAAAAGTAAAATATCTAGCATACCCATGAAATGCTCGCATTGTGGATCTCCGACATCAGTCACGAACTACATGTATTGTAAATCAAAAACGGGTCGGTTCTTTTGCTCCCGATCATGCGCTGCAACGTATAATAATACTAACCAGAGAAATCAAAAAAATACTGCTTTAAATTGCGCGCAATGTAACCGTGAAATGAATGTATATAACTACACTTATAAAAATTCTCAAACTAAACGATTTTACTGTTCAAAAAAATGTGCTGGAATTTATAATAGTACTCACAAAACTTACGGCTACAGTAGATCCAAACTTGAAATTTGGATCGAAAACCAATTAAGTGTTTTGCTTCCAAATATTGTAATAGAATACAATAAAAGAGATGTAATCGACTCCGAGCTGGATATTTACATACCGTCTTTAAAACTAGCATTTGAAATAAATGGTGTGTATCATTATGAACCTATACATGGTCTTAAATTGCTCGAAAAGACAAAAACTAATGATTTAAAAAAAGCTAAAAGCTGCGCAGAAATTGGTATTGAGTTACGCTCAATAGATACTAGTAAGTTGAAGGTTTATGGTGAAAGAAACTACAAACCTTATTTGGATATGATTATTGGTGTTATCACATCCAAAGCAGAGTAATAACCGCTATACTATAGGAGCACTTCAAATCTCTGATTCTCATAGGATGCACTACAGTAGCAGTAATTATCACCGTGATCTGCACTACATCCTACGTAACTCTGATCAAATTTTATTAGCTTAAGATCGGTAATACCCATTGCTGCAGCTGCATCAATAATGTCCTGAATGGAATCACCGCAACTGAGATATTTGATTATCTGTGGCTTAGGTTGTACTTTTCTTGCAACTGGCTTTTTCATAAAGTGGTCAGGGTGGTTGGGTTTGCGCCAACAATGAGGTACTAGTATCACTCGGCTTCTTGTCGAAGCTGCGTCTGTAATTTCCGCCACACCCCGGTAAATGGTGGGAAAGTCGGGGGACGATCCCGATCTCCAAGATTCACAATCTTGTATGCTTCCATTACATTACATTCCCCGTAAATGGTTGTAGCTAGCAAGTATTACGTGCTCATATCTTACTTCCCGTATTAGGATAATGCGCGCTCACGTTCGGCTGCCGCCTACTAATGCCTTCAGGGTCTGTGTATAGAGGATACTACATTCTCATAACCTTATGCTAACTACCGCTGCTAATAGTGCAGCTAAATTATAAATATTGCTATGACCTTTGATTTGATGTGCAAGCAAATTCTGTTGGAGATGAATCGTAGAGATTTCCTAAAGAACATCGGTAAAGGCGCAGCAGCGGCTGCTGGTTCAAAGGTAATACCGAAAAGTCTAGTAAAGGCAGCAATTGCAGCGCCTAAGTTGACTGTGCTAAATTTACAATCAATCATTTACACTATGGTTCGTGAAATAGTACTTGGTCAAAGCGCAGGTGCAGGCGCGGTGTATGAAATTAAATTAATGAAACCTCTACTAGCGGCTTTAAAGATGATAAAACCTAATTCATCTGTTATACCTGAAATTCAATCATTGCTGGATGATAAATATGACCCATCTTTAGCGGATTCAGACTTTACAGAAGATGATTGGAATGATGCGTATTATAACGAACCCAAATTGGAATCAATTTTAATGCAGTTGCAAAGTGAAAAATTAATAACACCTGATCTTGCTAAAAAATTGTATGATGAGTTTGAAATAGATCTTGGAGATTTTGGAGATGAAGACCGTCAAAGGGAAGCCGACCTTGAAGATAGAAAAGAGATCGACAACTCTCAATCGCGTTTTGATAAAGCTGGTGGCTCTGAAGACGACGGTTATGCCAGATACTACGAGCACTATATGCGAAAATTTGGTACTGATGAGAGGGCTTGAACCTCTACTAATCTCGTTTTGAGTGAGACGCCTCTGCCAATTGGGCTACACCAGCATGTTTACCTTTGTGCTTCGAGATAGGATTCTTTACGAGAGTAGTTACCTAAAGACGTTGCCCTAAACCCAACCTACCCTACCTACACGCAATTAAGAGTGTGATTCTGTCACGCTCGGTAAATTATAGTCGGTGGGATAACCTTTCGAACGGTTTACCTACATCTGTGATTTATCAGTATCACGGCTTTGTTTAAGCTACGACTAAGATGGTGGTAGTTGCCAGAATTGAACTAGCACTCGTGCGATTATCGATCGCATGCTTTACCTTTAAGCTAAACTACCATAAAATTGGTGCCCTGGAGAGGAGTCGAACCTCCAAAGTTATAGAGTCTAAATCTACAAGCTGTGCCAATTCGCAATAAAACCACCAAGGCAAAAAAATGGTGCGCATGATAGGTCTTGCACCTACACCGGTACAGCTTTTAAGGCTATCGTCTCTTCTTTTGGACTACATGCGCGTAAATTGTTTTTATACTTTAAATTGTATACCCTGTCATAATTACCACCTTTCGGTGTTAATCCAACGTGCAAAAGTACCTTTCTTATACTATTAGGGTAAAGATTAATTGCAGATAACAGCTCTTCATCACTTACTTTTTGTATACCGTTACTTCGATCTATATTTCTGTTTCTAAACGTTGGAGTCTGGCTGTGGCAATTCGGACACAGATACCTTAGATTTTGTAATCTATTATCGAATTTTGATCCATTAATATGATCCATCTCAAGAGTTATTGGCTTACCGTTCCAGCTGGAAATACCGCAGCAGGCGCATTTATCATGTTCTAGTAAATTACACTTTCTAATGATGTTGTTAATATGTGAATTAGGCGCTGTGCTGCTTAAGCATAAAAACTTTTCGTTGTTTAAAAATTGACTACCTTTTTTAACTTTGTAATCAATATTGTGATCTTTAATAACTCTCCGCACCCTATCTATACCCACTTTTAAAGTCTTTGCAATTTTCCAAATTGATCTACCATCTTTGAGAAGACCTATTACGTGGATTAATTCATTGTTATCAAAAGATCTTTTCTTGTTCATCTTTTATTGAGTGTATAAAAGACAAACTTCAACTTTATAAATTTTAGCCACACCCGGACTTGCACCGAGAAGCTTTTAAGGCGGCGGATTTTAAGTCCGCAGTGTTTTCTATTTCACCATGTGGCCAATTATCTTACCCCATCATTATATCACATTTCCTAAAGATTTTGTTAGGTGGTTCGCGACACCACTATCCAACTACCCTTCAGGAGGGGTAACGGTAATCATCGTCTACACAATTGACGTTGTTGGACCTCGAGAATATAGACCTCCTACCCTCTATGTGTCTCCAAGACCGTTCGACGGGTCTAGCTTTCCACATCGCTAACAAAGTTTTTCTTGAAAGGTGTGCAATGACGCCAAAGACTCAGACGAGAGCGGTAAACTTAACACCTAATTACGGACCGCGCGGTTAAACCTTCCGTAACGGTACTTACCTTTGAAACTATATCGTGGGGCCCAACTCGAGGTTAACCCCTTTGGCTCGAGTTTTTATTTACTGCATCATCGGTTTCCATCCTAACCTAGCATCCCCTGTTGTCACTCATTATATGATTGGTTTTCCCCCTAACATCCCTAACAAGAAAGTTTTTCTCAAAAAGTAATGCATGCCCTGTACCCAGAAATTCAACAACGACGTTGTCTGGAGGACTTCATTCTCTCGCACAGCTCGGCACGGTGTTCGTTCACGAATCCGAGTTCCACTTAACTTAATGAGAAAGTTTTTCCGGCTGTATCTTGAGTGGTCAACTCAGGGATTGGCCCTACAGCTAGGCTCCTTTTTCGCGGTCGCCGCTGTCTGTGCCGGATTGGCTACAGCTCTTTCGAACGGTATCTAATCGTTAGGTGGCTTAGGCTACTAGACAAACAGATCGACTAAATCTGAGGTATTTACCAGCGGAAAGTGTATAAATAATGGCATGACCTTTGATCGCTTATATGCGCAATATCTTCTTGAGATGAATCGTAGAGACTTTTTGAAAAACATCGGTAAAGGTGCTGCAGCAGTTACAGGATCAAAGGTGATGCCTTCAAGTTTAGTAAAAATATCAGCAACTCCAAATATTCAAAATGCAATATACGCATACTGGCATCTTGTATACAACGCCATAGATGATAATGTCAAATATGTTCAAGCCCTTCATAAGTCTCTCGGATCAATATTATCTGTTGCTACTGCAAAAAATCCAAACTCACCACTCGTTCATGTTATTACATCTACTCTAAATTGGATCAATGAAGAATTAGATGGTGCTGATCGTGAAGATTTTGATAACTTTATTGAGATGTTACCAGATGATCCATCTTTTGATCAAATGATGACTGCTTTGTATGATGAAAACTATTTTACACCTCAATTAAAAAAACGTATACAAGATGAATTCAACATCGATATCGATGAAGATTATAATCCAAGTAGTGAATATAATCGTAGGCCATTTACTCAACAAGAAATTAAAGATCAAGACGCTGAACTTGAACGACTACAACGTGATCGTGAAAAAGCATATATTGACAATTCACACTCTCGTTTTGATAAAGCAGGTGGTTCGGAAGACGACGGCTATGCTAAGTATTACGAGAAACACTTCAAGTAAAGTTGGTGCACGTGAAAAGATTTGAACTTTTATGATCTACCTTCTCGAGATAGAATGTCTACCGAATTGCATCACACGTGCATAAATTTATAGATTAGTTATCCATATCTCCCGCATATCCAGGGTGGCCTGGGACACCTGGTGGGAATGGACCCGAATATCCCGGGTCTTTTATACCTTTCTTTTTAAGATCTTTTTTTCCTTGTTTTAATTTTTCTTCCCATTTTGAACGAGCTTTTTCCACTGTACCATATTCTGTATCAATATCTACATCAAACTCTTTTTGAATAAGTTGCTTTACCTTAGGTGAGATAAGGTTCTGATCATATAATGAGCCCATCAACTTAAAAAAGATTGATGGTGGTATATCAGGGTCTCCATCGAAGTCGTCAACACCATAAAACTCCTCAACAAAAATCATGTAATCTTCTTCATCGTTAGATGAAAAAGCGTTAAAAGCATTCAATGATTGAGTAACATACTTTAATGGAATTGAGTTAAGTCCACTATTGTTGATAGCAGCATATATACCGTATAATGCTTTATAAACACGATCGAATCGTTTTTTAGGAGGCATTTCTTTTTCATAACCGAGACTAAAAAGATTGTATATTGATTTTTGTAAATCAGGCACAGCCGCGGATCCCGATGTTATCTCCATTAAGTATTGCTTACAAAGCCAATCGAAGGTCATGTTAGTATTTATTGTCAGTTGTTCAACTAAATTGGTGTATGTTGCGGAATTGAACCGCCTCACAACCTTTGGGGGTCGTTTATCTCCCGAAACTTTACCGTTGCAACGATAATTACAAGAGACTAGTCCTTTACCGGTTAGCTTGGACAGCATCGATCCAAAGATGCTTTACACACATAAATTGGCGGTAGGCAGAGGGCATGATCCCCACCCCGGGTTCGCCGGAGCTCTTTGATTAGCAATCAAGTCTACATCCCATGTAGTTTACCTACCAAAAATGGTCCGGATACCGCGACTCGAACGCGGAGCAATATGGCCCCAAACCATACATTCTACCAATTGAATTATATCCGGAAAATTAATCACTTTTTAACAAACCTCTCAAATTACTAAGAATGGTCAGATCTTCACCATTCTGTATTTCATCCATTGCAAAATTTTCAAATTCTTTGAGCTCTTCATCTATTCTTATCAGCCAATGATCAATAATATCTTTCGACTCTGGATGTTTTGCTTTTAAGGAAAGTAAAAAACTGTATAAACTACCCCCGATGTTATCGTACGATGCTTCATGTTGAAATGGTACGGTATTTTCTTTTAGAACTCTATCTTTTTTGGACAACTCATTTATGTAGTGATTAGTGAGGCTCATGATATTATTTATTGAAATTGGTGGGTCAGGAAGGAATCGAACCTTCAGTGTTTACTCAGAGAGACGAGATTTACAGTCTCGGGTTACACAAGCCAATAGTAACGTCTGACCCAAAAAATGGAGCACTTAAAGAGATTTGCGCTCTTCTATCTCGATTACGAATCGAGCACATCGCTGTCTATGTATTAAGTGCGAAATGGAGGCTCAAAGAGGAGTTGTGCACCTCAAAAGTAGTTGTTGATCAGACAACCCTTGTCCCTGGACTAAGCCGTAAATGGTCTGGTCAGGGCCAGGGTCATTAACCTGACAACGAACGCGTCACACTCTGATTTGCTATGCGTTTATCTGCTCTTTGGCATCAACAGAGTTCTACCACCAAAGAAGGCGTCTTCGCACTCTCCCGACCATAAATGGTGGACACAGAGGGGCATCGAACCCCCAACATCCTGAGTGCAAGTCAGGTGCTCTTCCAATTGAGCTACTGGCCCATAAAATGTGGAGTACGTAGAGAGATTTACACTCCCGTAAAGCTACTTTGCAGGCAGCTGCCTAATTACTCGACCATACGTACGAAATGTGTGCCGCGTCCTAGCCTTTGGACGACCACTGGTAATGTATTGACAGCTTTTAACCTTTCAATGTAGCTTAGCTAACTTTCTACTTGGTTAATATGTCCTTGATAACTCTTACTGTTTTTTGTGGCTGGGAATTGAACCCAGATTTCGGCAAGATGGTGGATCAGGGAGGACTCTAACCTCCAATACAACGTCCGTAGCGTTGCGTGATATACATTTCACTACTGTTCCAAAATAGGCCTATAGTTGGATTCGAACCAACGTGGGTGTTAGCCTCCGGTTTACAATACCGGCCCATTCGTCCGCTGTGGTATATAGGCAAAAAAAATGGTGGGAAAGGTCGACGCGACTCGACAACCTGCTGATCTTCAATCAGCCGCTCTACATCTTGAGCTACTTTCCCATTGATCCGGGCGCGTATTTAAAGACGTCCCGGGCCGTCTACGCGTTCTCAGCGCATAGGAAGTTTTTACGGCCAGCTTCCAAACCATCGAACTTGACTTTCAAAGATCTTGCAAATAAAAAACCCTAAGCTTTTTAGGCTTAGGGCTAAAAGTACATATAACTTAGTTGTACTTCTAACCCTCAGGCACCGGTGTGCATAGGCGGGCAAGAATATTACTATATCCTTGTTCCGACCGTTTAAACCAATTACCTAATGATCTCATCTGCTTTTATTATTTAATGAACAAGTTTCATTTTATCAATGTTCCTTGTTAAATTTTTTTGGTTTATTCTTGTATAAAGAAAAACGGCTTCCATTCTTCACGCATATCAAGCCCTTCTGGGATAATACACGGTCTTTGCAACTTCTTTGGTTTTACGGGCTTGCCGTCTTTATCAAAGTATGGGTATTGGCTGTCTTTCTTATTGTTGCACATCCAGCACGCCAGCACTAGATTAAAGTCATCATTACTGCCACCCTGGCTTTTTGGAAACACATGATCCTTTGTTGCGCTTGAGTAAGGAATCTTTTCATGGCAGTATTGGCATACACCCTTGTAGGCATTGTAAATTGATCGCAGAGATACGTTTTCACCTTTTCTCCGGTGAAGACCAAAGGTGTGGTTACATACTAGAATCGTAGGAATTGCCCACTTGTGCTCTTCACCAGTAACCATATTTGGCGCGCTTCTCAAGCACGGTTGATCATCGAATAAGCTCACTTCATTGTTGTACCATCTTAGCGTGTTCTGAGTGAGATTTAAATCTGCGCCCATCCATGATACAACATTACCTGATGCATCCACTCCTTTTACCTTATCAGACATGAGATGCCTAATTGCAGCACGTGCTGTGCAAAATGCAAATGGTTGGTAAAGACGATTAATGAGAAGACTTGTACGACTCTCTGGTGAAACAATTTTCATAAAAAAAGCCTAGTCACCTAGGCTTGTTTAACTTTTAACGTTGAGTGTCTATTAGTTAGCAACTACCGGTGCGTTCTGAAGTGCGTCTGCGATGTCACGTGCATCAACCGGCACCCATTCTGCTGAGTACTGATTAACAATGTTAAGCATCGTTGCACCATTTCCTACCACCTTAAAAGTGCCATCACGCTGACGTTCGAGCGTCACATTAAAGGTCTTAGGGCGGATATTCTTATTAGCTAGGTAATCATTCCAACGTTCGTTTGGATTTTTCATATTCCACTATTATACCTTGGTTCCGTAAAGATCCAGAGTGGTTTTTTATAAATAATAACATGCCTTGGGTAAATCTTAACACTTGCTTATCATTCACAGAAACATTCGGTACCACCCTCAAGAAGCTATCATCAGCAAATTGCTCAGAGGTAATCATTTATAATAATGGAGCGCTTGGATTAAATGTGGTCGACAATAACAGAACAGGTGCTGCATTTACGTTTACTATTCCAGCATCCGGTCAAATGACCTTTAGAGGCATTACCTATAGTGACTCAGTGAGTGCAAGCTACGCAAGCGGTTCAGGTTCAGTGAGTTATCGCACTCAAGGATTCTCTTCATTCCCGCTTAACGTGTACTAAACGTTGAGTGGTACTTACCATCCCAGCTGATTGAATACTCAGCATTTCGATTTTCGTTATTGAGCATTTTTAGCGCATTTACTAATGCACGTACAGTATATAGGTCCATAGTTTCGGAGCCGCTATTATTAGCACTCTGCATTTTTTCTTCAGTTGAGCAAATCAACCGATCAATAAACTCGTAATTTGTCATAAATTGGGATTGTAGTCAAGAACGTCTTTCATGCTTGTACGGAATCTCAAAATTCGATTATATAGTCGCATAATTTTGAAATGCACCATTACTTCAAATCCACACGCATCAATTTCAATGGGGGAGTTAAAATATGTCTCTGATGTTGATGAGTCGTAATTAGCTTTCGTTAGAGGTATCTTAAATACCTTATCTTGCATGAAATGTCTAAACTCATGAGATAGATGCCGTAAGAAAAGAGTCTTAGTATCTATACTCTCACTTATAAAGATATTGACTTTGGTGCCTCGCTGAAACGGGTAAAAGGATTCACTCTTACCCGAAAAGTATACATAAAGCACGTAATCTTTACTACGTCGTTTACGCTTTTTTACTCCATCAGCTACAATGCTGTACGCAAGTGATAGAGACGTGTAGTCAATATCAGGAAACTTCTTTGCAACCTCTTTACTCGGTACAAACGTAACCATGCATCTATTTACAATAGACTTCGAATATCTCTATTGAAATGTTTTCTAAAACAATCTGCATACCAGACCATTTGATTTCTAAGAGCAACTACTGTCTTCTCATCAAACGCCTTTGCAATATCAACTAAGCAGCTTCTAAAACACACAAGCAAATAATCAGAGTAAGCGTTTAACGAGAATTCATCTCCGGAGTAACCTTGCTCTACTCGCTTTGCTTCAGCTGCGCCTCTTTTTACGAACTTACTTTCAAAAAGGCTATAGTTGTTTTCGTATTTTTTCTCAATCAGGGTTACGAGGAACTTATGGTAAAATGGAATGATTTCACCGGTAATATTGCACTTAACGTTAACGGTTGAATGCAATTGCCGAGGTCCATCGGCAAACTCGTAATTAAACACCTTTTTTGTTTTTACTTTCATCGCGCTGATGAATCAACGTAAATAACGCCCCAGTCATTATTTGCTGGATCAATAACTCTATCACTCAACTCTGCCACACCCATAACTGATCCAGTCGAATAATTCACAAGATATCCAGGTCCGTACTTTTGATCAGGAATAAACTTCCAAATCTCTCCCATACCTCGAACCCAAAATGGTTGACGGCGGCGGTTAGCCGATACACCATTAACACATTGAATTAAGAAATCTGCAATAGTATTCATTGAGCACATGTTATCTTAGTTCCTTAATAGTCCAGTGGTAATATGAATTAACATTATTATGCACATAAATAATAGAAATGTCTTATGTAAAAATCACCGAATTACCGGCACTCAGCGACAATCTGCTTCCTCTCACAGCAGGTGATTTGTTACCGTTGGTGCATGGGCCAGTTACCTATGCTGTAAAGCTATCAACAATTCAGGATTATCTCAATCTTAATGTAGCGTTTAGTGCAGCGGGTGATAATGAACAAGTTCAAGTAAACGATCAAGACAGATTGTCAGCCTTTGCGGGGTTCGTATATAAGAGCACATTAAGCGGTGTACAAATCGGTGATGATAATTTACTGACTGGGCCTCGAAGCGGTATTCTCGGCGGTGCACATAATACAAACCCAAGAACAAACACTTTTATCATCGGTTCTGATATTCAAGCAGCAGTTGATGATTATACACTAGTTAATAACCTTTCAGCAAAGACGGGTATCAGAGCTGCAAATGATGGAAGCTCATCTGACTGGGGTCAGTCATATTCATACGTCGCAACGCAATCAGCTCGTTTAGAGCAATCTGCACTAGATACCCGCTATGTAAATGCAAGCGGTGATACGATGACCGGTAGCTTGGTAACGCTACAAGATCTTTATGCTGGTGGCAATGTTACAGGTGGTAATGTATATGCAAACACTAGTTTAGGTGTTGGTACTTCTACTCCAAACGAAGCAGCTACCATTGTTGGTAACTTATCAGTAACTGGTACCATATTCTCAAACTTATCAGGTATAGCCCAAAATATTTCAAACACTGTTTATGTTTCAATATCGGGTGATGATAATGCTGAAGGTACTAGCCCATTTAAGCCATTTAGAACGATTAAACGTGCATGTGCTTATGTAGCAAAAAATCAATCAGGGGTATTTTCCAATCCAAGTAATCCTGGTGCTCCGGGTCTCTCAGCAAACAAACAGTATACTATTTGGGTGTTTGCAGGCAATTACGAAGAAAACAACCCAATCTATCTTCCACCATCAACATCATTGATGAGTGACAATTTACGCCGTGCTAGCATTTTCCCAATCAATGAATCTTATGATATCATTTGGTGCAACAATGCATGCTATTCTTGGGGATTTACTTATAGAGGGCATGTATCACCTGCAGCTGCTTGCGCATTCCCTCTTCTTTCAAGCGCTGGTCAAGTGCAGAACGTGCCTTGGACGACTCGCAATGATGCAATGACCGCAATTGCGTATCGATACGGTACATCAGTTGGATCACCATCTCTTTACGATATATCATCACCAACAACAAAGCCATTTATTGTAACAAGTCCTTATATTCAAGGCAGCTCATCAATTACTGGTGATCCTGATAACAACATGCCTGGTGGTTGCGGTATTAGAGTTGATGGTAGTCTAGTTTCAGGCTTCTTGAGAAGCTTCGTAATGGACTCATTTACTCAAACTAATCAAGGTGGTATTGGTATTCACATTGAAAAGGATGGATACGCTCAGCTAGTTTCAACCTTCACAATTTGCTGCAGTGCTGGTGTACAAGTTGAAACGGGTGGTCAATGTGACATTAACACTTCTAATTGCTCTTTCGGTGATTATGGGTTAGTGGGTATTGGTAAGTCAGCCTCTCCGGTACTCACAGCTGAGCTCGTAAGAGATGTGCAGTTTAATTCAACGCGTGTTGCTGTAAGCGGTGCATTTTCAACATTTGATCCAGTCACCTATCAGACCCATAACTCTTGGACAATTCCCGTAAGTTCACCTTATAGTGGATTGGTATTCAGTATTGAAGATGACCCAACGGGAGCGAACACGCTATACAGTGTAAGTAGTGCTTATCTGGTTGATCCATCAACTGGTAACTTCATAATGACTCTCAGATCTTTAACGGATCAATCAATCCCGGTGTTTAATCCTAATACGAGCGCACCGAGAGTGGTTAACTTCTATATTAAGAGTCAAATCCTTGCAAGTGCTTACACTTTTGAGTATATTGGCTCCGGCACAGTTCTATCACGCGCATTACCAGCAATGGGAGGTGTAGGTGATCCTGATCGAGAAGTGCTAGCACTAAGTGGTGCAAGCGTGTATTTTACAAGCACAAACAATCTTGGCGACTTTAAAGTTGGTCAAGGATTTACCATTCTTCAAGATAGCGGAACAATTGAAGGGCGAACATTTAGTAGATCTATTCTATCACTTGTGACGCCTTTAACACTCGCGCTCGAATAAATATATTTCTATATGGCTCAAGTACCACTAAACCACTTTGTAAGAGCATCAGCAGAATTGACCACGACGTTAACTCAGGTGTACTCAGCCCCTGTTGACACTGCGGCAATTATGTTAACCATTCTTGCTACAAACAAGACTTCAAATCCGCAAACCATTACTATCGGTGTATCAGGTAATGGTGATGTTAATGCTAATGTGCCTGAAAAGCCATACTTTGATCTCGTTACAGCATTTCCTATACCAGCTAACGACTTAGTGAATATAGCAATTGGTAAGATAACTCTTGAAAACTTTGACACTCTTATTGCAAGCTCCGGAGCTAATAGCGCAGTTAACTTGACAATGTCAATTCTCGAGACCTTAAACACAACGACATTTAACGAATAATTCGAATGGCTGATACATCACCCCAAACATTAAGTGGTAAGGTACGCGTAAACCCGCCGCTAAGTGCGTCGAGTGATAGATACGTATTTCTTAACACAGCAAACTCTGAGCCTAATTTAAGCTTACCTGTACAAGAGAATAATCTTCTTGCGCAGTATGTATTGCTTTCTGACCCGCTAATCGGTACACGTACTTGGTCAACAAGTGCAACTATTGCATTATCAGGTGATAGAGTAGGTATTGGTACATCATCACCCAATGAAAAGTTGACCGTTGTTGGTAACATATCTGCAACTGGCATTATTTACGGTACTGTGAATGGTCCCGTAATACCAGCAGCAGCGGGTTCTAATGATATGGTGCAGTATAATAGCAGCGGGTACTTAGCTGCTAATCCTGCTTTTGTATTTAAACCTACTTTAAGCGCTTTACAAGTTGGTACAAACAACAGCACTACCGGTAATTACTCAAGTATACTTGGTGGTAGCGGCAATATAATATCAAACAATCTCGCAGTTATCGCTGGTGGTGATCAAAACACTAACAACGGTGCTAGCTCGGTTGTGATGGGTGGTACTCAAAATTTAGCATCTGGTGATTACGTTGTAATTGCTGGTGGTAGAACAAACGATGCAACCAACACCTATGCTGCAATTGGAGGTGGTATTGATAACTCAAACGGTGGTTTTGCTGGTGTTATTGCTGGTGGTTCAAACAATCAGATCAATCCAACTCTAAACTACGGTGGTGTGCTCGGTGGTGCTAATAACGTAGTTGCGCATGATAATGCATACGTAGTTGGTTCTAATATCACTACAGTATCAGCTAACTTCACACACGTTGAGGGACTAAATGTAGGAGGCCACATTGTTTTGAACCAATCAATTGCTGAAAAGTTCACCGGTATTGCACCTGTTGCAGGTGTTGTAACAATTGATTTAAGCACAGGCACCACGTTTAACATTTTGTTGACAGCTAATGTAACATCGTTTAATATACTTAACTATGTTGATAATAAAGCTAACTCATTTATTATCTTTCCGAAGCAAGATGGTGCTGGAGGTAAATCAGTTGTTTGGTCATTTACAGGTAAGACACTTAAATGGTCTGCTGGTAATGCTCCTTCTGTATCATCTGGTGCTGGTCAAGAAGATGTGATGACCTTTATATCTAATAACGGTGGTAATACCTGGTATGGCTTCATAGGTGGTCAAAACTTCTTCTAAGTGCATCTTTTAATATCGATCGAAGTCGATAAATAAGTTATAGATGCCTATAGGAGTTGCACATTTTTCGATATTGGGTGAGCCGTCACCCACTCCTTCACTATCTATAACCCCAACGCCGTCTCGAACGGCTTCTATTACACCCACGGTTTCTAGAACACCATCAGCGACTGTATCGTTTATAGCGGCGTCACCCACACCTACACCGTCATTGACAATAACCCCGTCAATATCGATAACACCGGTTGCATCGATTACTGCAACTCCGACGCCGACACCTACTGCGACACCAGTTGCATCAATTACACCGACGGCTTCAATTACACCGTCTATATCAATTACACCGACAAGAACGATAACACCTTCGATAACACCGACAGCTTCAATTACTCCTACAGCATCAATTACACCGACCGCTTCAATTACCCCTACTTCCACACCAACACCCACCGCAGGAGCGTCCGCAACACCTACCCCTTCAATTACACCGACAAGAACAATAACACCTTCGATAACACCTACAGCGTCTATAACACCTACTGCTACAGTTACAGCGTCCATTACTCCTACCGCATCAATTACACCGACCCGTACTATAACACCATCAATCACACCTACAGCGTCTATAACACCAACCGCTTCAATTACACCCACACGAACAGTTACACCAACTGTTACCCCGACAGCGTCAATTACACCCACTCGCACAATAACACCGTCAATAACTCCTACATCATCTATAACGCCAACAGCGACAGTTACTCCGACACCGACCCCAACGCCAACCTCAGGCCCAGCATTGGACTACTTGACAGACGACCTAGGCAACCCGTACACAGACGATCTAGGTAACCCATACTACGTTTAGACAACATTATAAATAGATCATATGCCACACGGAGCACCAGGATTATCAATTTTAGGAGACTTGCTAATATCAGCATCTCCTTCTCCATCCGTTGCGGTATCACCATCATTAACCCCTTCTGCAACACCTGCAGTGTCAATTACTCCTACACTAGGAGCTAGTGCAACACCTACACCGTCAGTTACGCGTACAGCTACACCTACAGCTTCAGTAACTCAGTCTGTAGCGGCAACAATTACACCGAGCCGCACTATATCTCCAACAAGATCTATTGCAGTGACCGTATCGTTCTCCGCAACACCTTCAATAACACCTTCGATATCGATAACATGTAGCCCAACTCCTACATCAGGTGCAACTTTAAGTCCAACAACCACGGTTACAGTCACTCCATCAGTAACCCCAACGTTAACACCGACCGCATCGATAACACCGACTGTAACAAAAACCGTTACACCGACAAGAACAATCACACCAACAAGTTCAATTACTCCAAGTGTCACCACTTCAGTTATTGTAACTCCTACAATATCTTTTACACCCACTGCAACAAAAACGATAACACCGTCAATTACTCCTTCGCGTACACCATCCTTGACAGTTACACCCACGGTAACGTCGACAGTAACACCAACAAGAACAATTACTGTTACCGCAACAGCAGGTGTGACTCCAACAGCAACGCCCACATCATCTATAACACCAACGGTATCCAAGACACCGTCAATATCAATAACACCTTCAATAACGCCTACATCGTCTATAACACCAACAGTTACTAGATCTGTATCGGTCACTGTATCACCTTCGACAACTCCAGGTGCATCAATTACACCAACGGTAACAAAAACAGTTACGCGTACCGTAACCCCGACTGCATCAAGAACAGTGTCGGTGACTCCTAGCGTATTTAATAATGTGACACCTACACCGATGGCGTCTCTATCGGTAACACCCACGGTGTCAATGACCCAATCTTTTCTAGCTTCCATAACACCAACTAGATCTGTTACCCCTTCAGTTACTAGCACACCGTCAATTACTCCAAGTATAACGCCTACTGCGTCTATAACCCCATCACTGACACGCACACCTAATGCAACAATTACACCTACAGCATCTATAACACCGACAATTTCAATCACTCCTAGCTCCACCGTATCATCAACACCGTCAATTACTCCTACTGCTAGCTCAGGTGCATCAGTGACACCTTCTGTTTCAATTTCACCTACTGTAACTTCTACACCTACCGTAACGCCATCAATTTCTATTTCACCGACGCGCGCAATTACACCTACCGCGACTCAAACACTTTCAATACCAGCATCGCCTTCATCCACACCGTCTATAACACCGTCATTCTCTCCAACACCGACAAACACGGCGGCAGCGACATTACCTCCATCACCTTCTAATACATCAACGCCTTCAATTACGCCTAGTGTTACACCTTCTCTTTCTATAGCAGCTTCAATCACACCTACTGCTTCAATAACACCTACAAGAACAATAACACCGACAGCATCGCCTATTCAAAGTATCACCCCTACTGCTTCAATCACACCCACTACGTCGATAACACCTACGGTTTCACCGACACCATCTATAACACCATCAATCACCCCGACGAGAACAATTACACCGACGAGAACAATTACCCCATCACTATCTATAGCGGCGACAAGTACACCAACTCCATCTATAACACCGACCA
>ERZ650304.57-NODE-57-length-69488-cov-10.118532_pt1 | contig 69488 bp, 93 predicted proteins | sample MGYA00376240_ERZ650304 | MGnify/ENA primary metagenome ERZ650304 (study PRJEB26733, sample SAMN07839271) | wastewater metagenome | biome: small river; feature: stream; material: water | place: USA: North Carolina | collected 2016-03-01 ...
ACACCTTCGCCGAGCTCCAGGGCGGGCTCGTCATGGCGCTGGAGGGCGAGGCCGAGTACATGGCGATCGTCAAGCGCTACGGCGACGACGCCCAGAAGGTGATGAACACCTTCGCCGAGCTCCAGGGCGGGCTCGTCATGGCGCTGGAGGGCGAGGCCGACGACGTGCTCGGCCGACTCTACATGACGATGGAGCTGGGCAACCAGCACGCCGGGCAGTTCTTCACCCCCATGAGCGTCTGCGACCTCATGGCCGAGATGACCCTGCACGACACCCCGCTGCCGCCGTGCGGCTTCGTGACGATGCAGGAGCCGGCGATCGGTGGCGGGGCCATGGTCATCGCCTACGCGCGGGTGATGCAGCGCCGCGGCCTTGATCCCAGCCGGCACATCCACGTCACCGGCATCGACATCGACCGCAAGGTGCTGCAGATGGCCTACGTCCAGCTCTCGCTGCTCGGGGTCCCCGCGGTGCTCTACGTGGGCGACACGCTGCGGCTCGAGATGCGCGAGGACTGGTACACGCCCGTCCACGTGCTGGCCGGGTGGTCGCAGCGGCTCGCCCTCGCCGGGGCGTACGACCGCGCCCGCGCTGCGCTGGCCGAGGTGATCGAGGAGGTCGACACGGTGGCCGAGCCACCACCCGAGCCGGCGTACATGCCACCCGAGCAGCCGCCAGCCGAGGAGCCCGCTGGCGAGCCCGCTGGCGAGCCCGCCGCGCCGCGCAAGGCCCAGCTAACCCTGTTTTAGCGTGCCCAGCGGCAAAAGTGCACCGGCGGTGCACTTTTCGGTCGTCACGCGTGCCCGATCGGGCATACTGCCCTTGTGGGTGCCCGGCCTCGCCGCTGCGCCCCCAGCAAGGAGCCGCATGGCAAAGCGCGTGATCTCATCCCGTCTCTACCGCCTGTCCACCAAGGTCATGACCTCGGCCGAGGCGCTCACCCGCGACGACTGCATCGCCCTGCGCGATGCCATGGTCGCCGAGGGGCTCAAGGGCTACTCGTGCGAGGGCGACCTTGACGACGTCGTGCTGCGCACCCAGGTGGCCAACGACGTGGTCCACCGGCTCGCCACCACCGACGGCCGCGAGGCGCGGCGCACCGGCGAGGGGCTCTACGCCCAGGACCGCTACCACTGGATCGTGAGCCGCAGCCTCAAGCACGTCCCCATGGGCGGGCCCGACAACTGCATCGACGGCGACACCGCCACCTACCGCAAGCGCTTCTACCTGCGCCGCGGCGGCGAGTGGATCGACCTCGGCCTCGATGAGGAGGTGTGGCGCGCCTACAGCGAGGAGCACGGCTACTGCGCGGGGGTCGTCATCGTGCGTGACGATCCCGCCAAGGCCGACCCCGAGCACGAGCTCGCCAAAGCCCAGGGCCAGGCGGCCAAGCGCGCCGAGGATCTCGCCGTAGCGCTGCGCGAGCTCGAGGTCGAGCGGGCCAACGTCGCCGCGCTCGAAGCCCAGGTGGAGGCCCTCACCAAAATGGCCGCCAAGTGGCAGGACGGCGCCGTGGCGCTCGCGGGCGCTACGACCGACGACGCGCGCGCGCGAGCGTGGCGGCGGCTCTGCGACTTCGATCCGTTGGACCCGACCACCTACACCGCGCCGCAGGAGCAGCCATGAACGCCCGCCTCAAGGAGTTGATCGAGCGAGCCCGCGCCCTTCGCAGCGATGCCGATCGCCTCGCCGCCGACCTGCGTCGCGACGGCGACCGCAACGACGGCGACGACATCGAAGCCAAGTGGCGCGCCGAGCAAATGGCCAACCTCATCGACAAGGCCGTCAAGGTCGGCGAGGGGGCGGCGGTCGATGACTGACGCGCGCGCACCAGCGCAGCCGGCATGGACTCGCGTCGTGCCGCGCTGCACCGACCTCGGCGACTTCCTCATGCGCTGGTACGCCGGGGAGTGGGACGACCCGCCGCCGCGCCGCGACGACGCCATAGCCCCGTGCTGGGCCGGCGAGCAGGCGCCGTGCCAGGGCACCACCGAGCTCGCGACCGCTGCCGGCGTGGCGCGCCTGAGCGGGCCCGTGACCATCGTCGGCGAGGTCGGCCGCGGCGGCGTGCTTCGCCGGCGACGCGGACTCCCTCGTTACGAGTGCTGCTTCTGCAGGCACCGCTGGAAGATCCAGCGCCGCAGCCGGCGGCCCAAGCACTGCACCAAGTGCAGGCGGCAGGACTTCTACCTCATCTCGGAGACGTGACCGATGCGCATCCAACGACCCACCTTCCAGCACCCGCGCGTGCTGCTCGAGAAGCGGCACCGCGCCTTCACCCCCATGGACCTGGTCCCCAAGGCGCCCTTCTACGAGGTGCTCGACCACCTCCGGCTCCTGCCCGACAAGAACGCGGGCGCGGGCTGGACGGCGCTCACCGTGCTCAACGGCAAGCTGCACCGCGTGCGGGCTGGCGGCCCCCAAGGCGGGCCTCGCAGCCATGGCCTGCGCCGGGCGACGATCGCCCCCGGCAAGCTGGGGCCCGCGGGCGTGTACGCGATCGACAAGCGCGGCAACGCCGTCGAGCTGCTCGTGAAGCTCGGCGCGCCGTGGCCCGCGAGTCTCGAGTCGATCGACGCGATCGCCATCGGGTGCCTGGCCGAGGACCTGCCCGGCTGGGATCGCTACGGCTGGGGCGAGGACGAGGACCTGCACGAGCGCAGCGGGCCCATGCGGCCCGACCCCATGGACCCCATGGACCAGTCGGTGGAGGCCGGAGAGCCATGCTGACCCGCGCCGCCATGATCAAGCGCCACACCCCGTTCGCGCGGCTGGTGGCGCGCAGGCAAGCTCGAGGTCGAGGGATCACGTGCCGCGAGGCAATCGCCGACCTCGAGCAGGCCTCCCTCCTCGGCCTCGACAAGGCCGCACAGATGTGGGACCCCGCCAAAGGGGCCTTCCTCACGATCGCCGGCATCCAGTGCCGCGCGGCGGTGCAGGCCGAGATCCAGCGGCTCAAGGGCAAGGGCTCGCGGCTCATGCCAACGTTCGTCGAGCTGACCGACCACGACCGCCGCGACCCCTTCGCCGAGCTCGAGGATGCCGAGCACGAGAGCTTCGTCCGGACTCAGCGGCTGGCCGACATCGGCTACGTGCTCGACTCGCTGCCGCCACGGGACGCCAACGACTTCCGCAAGCACTTCCTCGAAGGGGTGCCGATGTCTACCCTCGCCAAGGACGCCGGCTGCTCGCGCCAGGCCGTGCAGCAACGGCTCGCCCGCGTGCTCGCCCGCGTCGAACAGGAGCTCCGCGCATGAAGGCCCCCATCGACTACGACGACTTCTCCGAGAAGCGGCCCGCGATCGTCCAGATCTGGGAAGGCTCCCTCGGCTCGCACAAGGGCTTCATCGCGGCGGTGCGCGTGATCGTGGCCAGCCCCGAGGGCCCGCGGGTGGTGGTGCAGTACACCGTCGCCCAGAACCGCGAAGCGGCGGCCAACGCCGCTTCCGTGCTCGGCGTCCACCTTGGGGCGCGCACCTTCGCGCTGGTGCCTGGTCACCACATGGCCTTCGGCGGAGTGATCCCCGCGGCTTGACGCGAGCGACCTCGTGCGCCACCATCGGAGGGCCAACTGCTCCAACCGCTGGTGACGCGGGGTCTTCGCCACACGCATGCTCCTGACGGGCCCGGCTGCTCCCCACGGCAGCCGGGCCCGTTCGTTCATGGTCTCCCTGCGCCTCCGCTCGTTCCCCGAGTTCCGGGCAGCCATCGCGGCCCTGGGCACCCAGGTCGAGCGCGACGCGATCCGGGGGATGCGGAAGGTCGCCCGCTGGGGCCGCAGCGAGGTGCTCCGGACCTCCCGCGCGACCCAGCCACGGCCGCGCGCCTGGGGGCAGTACGAGGAGGGCTGGCAGGTGCAGAGCAAGCGCGACGGCGCCGAGCTGGTGAACACCTCGCGCCATGCGCTGTTCGTGGAGGAGGGCCGCAAGCCGCTCAGGAAGCAGCCGCCGCTCCCGGTGATCGTGCGCTGGGTCATGAAGAAGCGGCTGGCCCTCAAGCGCAACGCGGCGATCCCCATCGCCATGGCCATCGCCCGCAAGATCGGCAGGCGCGGCATCAAGGGGCGCTTCGTTCTCACCCGCACCATGCCGAAGATCTCGGCACGCCTCCAGCGTGAGCTCGACGCCGTGGTGGCCCGCGCGGCTGCCAACCCGCCCCGGCGCTGAGCTACACCACGGGCATGCCGCTCGTTCGCATCCCCCCAGACTCCGAGCCCGAGGACCAGCTCTCCATCGACGAGGAGGGCCGCCAGGTGGTCCTCGAGCACGACCCGGCCGCCGCGGCGATCTTCTTCGGCGCCGACCAGACCTACTCGCTGGGGCCGCAGCATCCGCGGTACCCGGCCCCGCTGGTCCGCGTTGACCCGATCGGCGACCTCCCGGCTCGCCGCGTGCTCGAACTGGCAGGCATGCGACTGCTGGAGCACGCCGTGGTCTGGCAGGCCGACGCGGCCAAGCTCCTCACCGACCTCCCGCCGGGCTCCCGCAGCTTCACCATCCGGCGCGTCTTTGGGGGCTTGCCGAAGCCGAGCGAGAAGCCGGACCCCATGCCGAGCGCCACGGTGCGGGTCGCGGGCAAGGTCGAATACCCCAACGACCGCCCGCCGAGCTTTGTCGAAGAGACATGGGGCCGCTTCGCACCTGGCACGGTACTTCGACGCATCGGATCGGCAGTAGGAAGACTGGAGATCACGACGTGGGTGGGTGACAAGGAGCTGCGCTACGCGATCGAGGCGGCGATCGAGGACCAGTTCCTGGTCGAGAAGGAAGAGGACCTCGCCGGCAGGCGCATCGCGATCCCCGAATACTACGACCGCACCTGCCGCATGCGCTTGCTCGACATCGACGACCTCACCGGCCCGGAGGAGGCTCGCGCGGGCCGGTGGATCATCGTCGCCTCCGTGCAAGCGGAGATCGATCGTGTGATATTGGTGGAGGCGCCTCCGGGGTTCGACCCTCGAGTCGATGTGGAGGTCGATCCATAGGAGCCCGCGAAGCCCATGCCCGCCTTTCTCCGTGTCTGGTCCGCCTTCCCTGGCTACGACGTCCTCGGCGAGATCGAGAGCATCAACATCCTCGAAGTCACCCCGCCCGATGTAGCGGCGGGCGCTGGCACGGGGACGGTGCTGCTCGTCGGTGAATTCGAACGCGGCCGAGTCAACACCCCCACCGAGGTCTTCGGCGGGCCCGACCTGCTCACGAAGTTCGGCGGGCTCGGCTGGGTCGTCGGCGACAACAAGCACGCGGGCGCGGTGGCATGCCAGTCCGGTGGCGACGAGCCGTGGAACGGCAACGGCTTCATCTGGGCGCGCAACAAGAAGTTCCGGCGGTTCGTGATCTGCCGGGTCAACAACTCCGCCGGGCAGGTGACGTTCCGGCGCTACGCTTCGCTCCTCGGCGGGGCAGGGCCGTTCGCTGCCGAGGACGGCGACACGATCGAGTTCACGCGCAACGGCACCACCACGGTCACGGCCACCTTCGAGGGCACGCCGGGGCAGGTGGAGGGCGACGGCTTTCCAGGCGACGCCTCGCAGGTGTGGAGCGTGGATGCCAACCCGGGCCCCGACGCCTTCACCGATCGCACGGCCGCCTTCAACGACTCCACCTCGGCCAACCTCACGCCGTTCCCCGGCACCGAGGCGACGGGCGACTACTTCGCGATCGGCCGAGCGCATGCGCCGTTCGACCGCCTCATCTTCGACTACGCCGGCGGCACCGCGGGCGCGGGCGGGACCGTGGCGTGGGAATACTGGAACGGCTCGGCCTGGACCGCGTTGGCTGGCGTCACCGATGCCACGGCGGGCTTCACCACGGCCGCGGCCGACGGGCTCGAGGTCTCGTGGACGATGCCGGCCAACTGGGCCCGCAGCACCCTCAACGGTGTCCCGGCGTACTACGTGCGCGCGCGCGTGACCGGGGTCTATGCGACGAACCCCATCCTCGACCAGGGCTACGTCCAGGGCGACAACGTCACCGGGTTCGTGGGCGGCGAGTGGCTGGAGCTTCGGACCCGCCGCGGCGCCCCCACGCGCGTCATCGAGTTCACCGCGGCCGACCAGACCCGCGAGCAGGTGATTGCCAGGATCAACGCCACGCTCGCGCTCGACACCGCGAGCATCGTGGGGACGCAGCTCGTGCTCTCCTCGGAGGTCGAGGGCGGCGCGGGGTACATCGAGGTCGTCGACGGCACCGCGCGCGCCATCCTGGGCTTCCCGACGGCGGCGGTCCAGCAGGTGCACACCTGGACGGTCAACGCGACCACCGCGGGCAACTACGTCCTCTCGGTCACGCTCAACGTGGGCGGCGTGGAGACCGACTACCCCGGCACCGTGCCTGCCACGGGCGCCGAGGCCAACGACGAGCTCGCCGAGCTGCTCGCGGCGGAGATGGCCAGCCTCGCCATCCCCGGCATCACGTGGTCGACCGACGGCGCCGACCTCATCGCCGAGGCGGACGCGAACGTGAGCTTCACGGTCAACGCGATCACCGAGCCCAACGCCGGCGACGTCACCGACGAGGTCACGCAAGCGGCGGTGCTCACCGTGGGGCTGGGCCTCGGCAACGTCCAGGACCTCAGCGACTTCTCGGTCGCCGAGGCGGCCGTGGTCATCGACGCCCTCACCGGCATCGGCAGCGACACCAACCCCGACGGGCTCCTGCGCGCGGCGAACAACGGCACCGCGAGCACGGGCACGCTCCAGGTCACCGGCGGCACGCTCTACGCCGAGCTCGGCTTCGACCTCACCTCGGTGGCCAGCGCTGCAGACGGTGACGAGGTCACGATCCCCGCGGGCACCCGGGTGCAGGACAGCTCCGAGACCGGCACGATCTGGGTCACGCTCGAGGACATCGAGACGGGCACCGGCGGCGGGCCGTGGCTGGCCTCCGTGCGGCCCTTCTACGACGACGACACCGCGCTGGCCTCCACCACCGGCAACGTCACCACGGTCCTCGACACGCTCAGCGACAGCTTCCAGGTGACCAACGCCGCGACGATCACCCGGCTGTCGGCCGTCGCGCTCGACGTTCGCTACCGCGAGGCCCTGGACTCCACACTCGGCCTCAACACCGTGGCCAAGGACGCGAACATCGTCTGCAGCGCGCGCAGCTCGGCGACCATCATGCAGGCGCTCAAGGAGAACGCGCTCACGGCCACGGCATCGGGGCTCGCGGCGCGGAAGTACGTGACGCGCCCGCTCATCGGCACCACGATCGAGACCGCGCGGAGCAACACTGGCCAGGGCGTGGGGAACACCCTCCACTCCCGCAACGACCGTGGGGTCTACTGCTTCCCCGCCTGCAAGACCCTCATCCCCGAGATCGCCGAGACGGGCCTGCTCGGCGGGACCGGCTTCACCGAGGACGGCGTGATCGAGGTGGGGGCCGACAGCTTCTACGCGTCGCTGCGCTCGCAGTTCAACCCGGAGGAGAACGTCGGCCAGGCGCTCGACGGCACCCCGCCCGGCCCCATGCCGATCCTCGCGCTCGAGGACGCCTACGACCCCTACCAGGGCGGCACCGACCTCGACATCAACCACTACATCGCCTTCAAGCGCGCGGGCATCTGCGCCCTGCGCATCGACCCCACCACGGGCGCCTGCTTCCAATCGGACGTCACGTGCGTGGACCCGACGACCAACCTGGTGCTCGCCGACGCGAACCGCCGCTACATGCACGACATGATCAGCGACACCTTCGGGGCGCTCGCCAAGAAGTACAGCAAGAAGATGGGCACGGTCGACCGGATCACCGGCATCTCGATCGAGGCCACCAACTTCCTCAAGGAGCTCAAGGGCGAGGAGAACCCCAAGACCCAGCGGATCGAGGAATACTCCTTCGTCAACGGCACCACCGAGGCGACCAAGGCCCGCGGCATCTACGTCTGGACCGTCCAGGTCAAGATGCTCGGCACCATCAAGTCGATGCTGTTCAACATCGAGGTCGGCGCGACGGTGAAGATCGCCGCTGCCGCGTGAGCCACTCCCACCACCGACCACGAGACCACCGCCATGCCGCAGCAGCGACTTCGAGGCCAAGAGACGATCGTGACGATCGTCGCCAACGGCGACGTGCAGAACAAGATCTCCGCGATCAAGGACTGCGAGATCAACTTCAAGCTCGAGGTGAAGGTCGAGCAGTACCTCGGCGAGACCGCGCCGCGCCCCGACATGATCTACATGGGGTGCACGGTGAAGCTCACCGGCCACCTCGAGAACAAGAGCTTCTTCAAGCTCGTGCAGATCATCGTCAAGCGGGCGCGCCGGCAGCTCGGCCCCGGCACCCGCATCGACATCGGCACCACGTTCCGGTTCGACAACGGCGAGATCGTGACCTGCATCTTCCCCGACCTCGCCTTCGCCGATATCCCCCTCAACATCGGCGGCCGGGACGAGTACGGGGAATGGACGCTCGACGGCACGGGCGGCGACTTCACGATCGTGGGCTAACCCCCATCGGAAGCCCGTTCCACGGCCTCCAGGTTGCTCTGTGCACCGCCGGTGCATAAGCTGCCGGGGTGGCCAAGCCCCGCAAGCAGAAGAAGCCGGTCTACACCCGGCCATCGGAGGAGCTGGCGCTGGCGGTGGGCCGCCGCGTGGCCGCGCTGCGCGAGGCGTTCGAGCTGGGGCAGACCGAGCTCGCCGCGGCAGCGGGCATGAGCCGGCGAGCCTTGATCGCGATCGAGAAGGGCGAGCGCGGCTGCTCCCTCAAGAGCATCGGCCAGCTCGCCGCCGCGCTCGAGGTGCCCGCGCCGCTGCTCCTCGTCGATCCCGAGGACGAGGCCGGCCCCGACGCGCTCGCCGAGGCTCTCGTGCGGGCGGCGGGTTCGTCAGAGGGAGCCAGCCGTGCTCTCGGCCGGGCGCTTGCTGCGGCTGGCTCGGCGCCTGCGGCTGGGGAGCTCCTCGGCGAGGGCGAGGTCGGCCGCAGCGGCACGTGACTCCCAGCCGTCCTCGAACGCCGCCGCGGCTTCGAGGGCTTCGAGCGCGCGGCCGTGGCGGAAGTGGATCTTCTTGATGCACCGCCAGTAGCCGTCGACCTTCCGCCAGCGCTGGACGCTCGTGCGAGGCGTCGCCCACTGGCCGCGCACGAAGTCCTGGAACTGGAAGACGATCGTGGCCCACCCCGCCTTCGTCGTACCGATGAGCTTCTTGCCGAGCTGTCGCCGCCGCAGCACGGGGCCGCAGCGGTACTCGCAGGAGACGTCGTCGAAGTGCTCGAAGACGTTCGGTGGTAGCTCCTTGATCATCAGGCGGCGGGTGCCTCGAGCTCGACGGTGTCCGGGCCGGCGACGGCCGCGTCTGCAGCGGGCGGCGTGGTCTCGGGCACGGGCGTCAGAGCAGCCGGCTCCGGCTTCTTGGGCTGCGCGGTGGCCCAGCCCAGCACGGCGGTGACGGCTGGGTCGACCCCGGCGCTGCGCAGGGCGGTGACCAGCGCTTGGCGGCCGGCGGGCGTGGCCGCCTTGGGGCTCACGATCACCACCGGCCCCTTCTCGTGGGCCTGGCGGAGCTGGGCGAGGAAGGCATCGCGGACCTCCGGCTCGATGTCGAAGCACGAGGGGAAAGCGACGTGGGTGGGCTCGGCCGCCTTGGGGCGGCCTCGAAGGCGTTGTCCGGGCATGGGCCGAGTCTAGCCCTTCCCGACGAGGAGCGCGGTGGCCCTGGCCATGAAGTGCCGCACGCCCTCCACCTGGGGCTCGTCGGGCGGGTCGCGCTTCTCGCCGCGCTTGTGCACGACCTTGCCGTCCTTCTGGTAGCAGGTGACGTGCAGCTTGCGGCCGTGCTTGGCCTCGAGCTCGCGGATTTTTGTCCCGGTGCCGAGGGCGAGGGGGCCGTCGTGGAGCACCTTGCCCCGGAGCTTGACCACGATCCGCACCACCGAATCGGGACGGATCACCACCGCCCACCGAGCCATCGCCGCGGCGATGCGGTCGTGCGTGGCAGCTACGGGCAGGGTCTCCCGCACCACCAGCATCGTCGCCCGGTGCGCGAGCCTCGGGTCGCCCGTGACGGCGCGCGCCAGCGCCAGCGTCTCCAGCCACTTGGGGTGCTGCTCCAGCTCCTCGAGCAGCTCGATCGCCTGGTCGAGGGTCTTGGCCTCGCGCGCGAGCACCATCTCGCTGGCCACGGCGAGCAGGCCGCGCCGGGCGGTGAGCAGGCGCTCCACGTGCTCAGCCTCCAGCGAGATGCCGCGGCGGCTGGCCTCGGCCGTGGCGCACCGCGGGCATCGCTCCTCCGGCGCGGCCTCGAAGCCGACGGGTCCGAGGAAGTAGAACGCGCGCTCGCACGCCGCGCACGTGTTCATGGGGGCACCGACCTCGAGCGCCTGGTCGATGGCCGGCCGGATCCCCATGATCGCCTGCCGCAGCTCGGCGATGATCGGGAGCTCGTGTCGCTCCTCGGTCACGCGCACGCTCCCATCCCCGCGAGCTCGAGGCCCGCGGCGCCACCGTCGACCACGTCCAAGAAGCCGCGGCGCGCGAGCTGGTGGCGTAGCGCAGCGGTGTCGCCGTCCTTTGCCTGCACGAGGACTGGAGCCCCGCGCCGGCGGAGGGCGGCGTAGAGCGATTCCCACTCGTCGGGAGGCGCATGGGGAGAGAGAACGAAGACCCGCATGCGGGGCAGGATAGGGCCGCGGATCGGGGCTCGCAACTGCTTTGCTGCCGATGTTGACGGCGAGGCGAGCACCACCGCGGCCGAGCACGGTGCTATCGTCGCCGCATGTCACAGCGTCAGCAGATCAAGGTGGGAGCGCCGATCGACCCGCGCCTCGCCGACGGAGCAGAGTGGACGCCGGAGGAGCTCGCGGCCCTCCGCGCCCAGGGCCACGAGCCGCCGGGTCGATATCAAGTGGCGGAGACCGAGCCCTCCGATCAACCCGTGCCACCGAGGCGCGTGCGCCCGCAGGCAACGCGGCCGGCACCGATCGGCCCGGTGTTCGGCGAGGCCCATGCGCAGGCCGAAGCGGAGCAGGACGACGACAACCTCGTCCACGAGCCCGCCAAGGACTCCTTCTCCAAGCTCATGGGCATCGGCCAAGGCGAGAAGGAACCGCGGCAGGGCAAGTGGTTCACCTTCCCCAAGTCGGTGGTCCGTGCGATGGGCGACCCGCGGCCCGAGTTCCTGCGGTTCTTCGTCCTCGCCCTCAAGCCGGTCGAGGAGGAGCGGGTGCACGACATGGACCTGGCCCAGGCCAAGATCGGCATCGAGATGGTCAAGGCCGCGGTCTACGGCATCGGTGGCCAGCGGTGCGACTACGACCAGAAGGAGGAGTGGTGGGCCGCCATCGGCCCGGTCGGCCGCCAGATCGTCGCGCAGTGCTACCAGCACATGAACCTGGCGACGGCCGAGCAGGGAGAGCAGGTCCTCAAGAGCGCGGAACCGGGGACGCTCTAGCCGAGCGTCCTCGCTCGCGAGGATGATCGCCCTCGTTCGGTTCCCGTGGGAGAAGCATCTCGAGTGGCGAATCCGCGAAGTGGCCTACGTCGCCCGCTACAGCAACGGCTCACTCTCCTGGCGCGAGATCGAGAACATGGAGCCCAAGAAGATCAAGCGGCGGCGTGATGCCCTCAACTACCTCCTGAGCAAGGAGTACCCCGACCAATGAGCTCGACCGTCCAGTACGACGTCATCGCCAACCTCGCGGTGAAGGGGTCGTTCGCCCAGATGCGGCGGATGGCCCAGGCGATGAAGCCGATTTGGAACAACCTGGACGCGATCGGCAGCAAGCTCAGCAAGCTCGGCGACATGGTCAGCGGCAGCACGGCCAAGACCGCCGCAGGCTGGGCCAAGACCGCCGGCTCGGTGGGGCTCGTTGCGGGCCCTGCTGCGCTCGGCGGTGCGGTGAAGTACGGCCTCCAGTTCAACAAGACGATGGAGGGGGCCACGCTCCAGGCCGCGACCATGTACAACCTCTTCAACTTCGCCGCCAACGCGGCGGAGGTGGTAGGCGGCAAGATCACGCAATGGGAGTACAACCTCCAGGCCAGCAAGGCGGTCTTCAAGGAGCTGTACGACATCGCCGAGAAGACCCCCGGCAGCTTCCAGGACGTGTCCGCGGTCTACCAGAACGCGGCCGCTGGCCTCGCGACGCAGACCCAGGACCTGCGCCGGCATCTGCAGTTCATGGAGCGCATCTCGCTGCTCGGCGGGCTCACCCACGGGCGCTACGACGTCCTCGGTGCGCAGGCGGGGCGCATCCTCTCGGGCTCGGCCGGTGCCGAGATGGACGTGTGGAAGAACCTGTCGCTGCCGATCTTGAAGGCCGGCCAGGTGCTCAAGGACGCCGCGGGCAAGCCGATCTTCGGCAAGGACATGAAGGCCGGCGAGGAGCTCACCTTGGCCTTCAACAAGCTGAGCGGCGACACGCGGCTCCAGCTCATGATGAAGGCCATGGAGAAGATCGGCCCCGACGTCGCCGAGGCGTGGGGCAACTCCATGGACGGCATCATGGGCACGACCACGTCCGCCCTGCAGACGCTGTCGGGCCGCCTGACCGCGCCGCTCTACGAGAGCTTCCGCGGCTTCCTCAAGAACATCAACAAGAACGTCTTCGGCAAGGGCACCCTCGGCCTCGGCCGCTGGGAATACTTCGCCGACGTGGCCGGCCTCAAGCTGGCGCGCTACGCCGACCGGTGGTTCGCGCGGATCGAGAGCGCGGCCGTGTTCATCCGGGACAACTGGATGGACATCATGATCTACGCCCAGCGGGCCGGCATCGTGGTGGCGGGACTCATCAAGGGCGCCTTCGCCTGGGGCGCGGCCCGCATGGTGCTCGGCACGGGCTTCAAGGCGGCGGGCGGCGTGGCCAAGGGCGCGGAGTGGGCCAAGGGTGCGGCGGCGAAGCTCAAGCCGATCTTCGAGCGGCAGGCCAAGCTCACCCACGCCGCGATCGTCCGCGGCGCGCACGACAAGCGCGGTGGCATCCTCGGGGGCCTCGGCAAGCTGCTCGGCGCGCGCACGAACCGGATGGAGCGGGAGAACCGGGCCTCGTACACCTTCGAGCAGAAGCAGTGGAACCGGAACAAGGGCGGCCGCTTCACGGGCGGCGCCGGCGTGGGCAAGCGGGTGGTGACGGCGCTGCAAGGCCGGCTCGGCGCCGACCCGTTCCGCAACATCGCCGCCGGCCTGGCCAAGTTCTCCTCGATCGGCATGGTGCTGGCCGCTGGCATTCCCACGATCATCGCGCTCACCGTGGCCTTCGGCGCGCTGTTCGTGATCGTGGGCGGCATCGCGGCCTACGTGACCAGCAAGTGGGAGGAAATCTCGAGCGCCCTCATCAAGGGCCTCCAGGACGGGCGCCCCTCCCTGATGCCGCTGCTCACCGCCGCCTACGGACTCTGGGCCCGGCTCAAGATCGTGGGCCAGGCCTTCCTCGGCGGCAGCGACCACGTGGACCAGTTCAACAACGTGCTCGGCGTCATGACGTCGATCATCGGTGCAGCCGGCACCGCCGTGAGCTTCTTCCTGCGGGCCATGGCGTTCTTCTTGGGCATCTGGGCGACCCTCAAGCTCGCGATGCTCGGGGTGGCGCGGGCGATCCTGGGCATCGTCGAGCTCGCCGCCCACATCCCCGGTGGGCCCGATGACGACACCGTGGCGCGGGCGCGGCAGAACTACGAGGACTACAACCGCAGCGTCTGGGAGACGATGGAGACCGGGGCCAGCCTGCTCAACACCGCCGACCAGCTCGACAACTTCAAGTTCGACCCGATGGAGATCGAGCGGATCCAGAAGGAGTCGGACAAGATGGCCAAGTCGCTCGAGGACATGCTCAAGGGCAAGGGCAAGGAGCAGGACAAGCTCAAGAACCCGGGCGCCAAGGTCAAGATCGACAAGGTGGTGGTCGAGATGGACCTCCGCGACCAAGACCCCGACCGGATCTTCTCGCAGTTCATCCGGCCGCTGAAGGGCCTCGCCGAGCGCCGCGTGGAGAGCCGGGCGCTGCCCGTGGGAGGTGTGTGAGGTGACCGCGTTCCCGCTGTCGATCATCCAGCAGAGCCCGCCCGGCCGCGGCGTGGTGCTGCAAGGCGCCTCGCTGCCCTTCCAGGGCGTGCAGGTGGGGGGCGAGCACCGCACGAACATCAACTGGTTCGCGGGCAACCCCGTCGCCTCCGCGCAGCCCAACGGGCTCATCCTCGAGCCGATCCCACTCACCGGCGATTTCAAGGACCACCAGGTGGGCCGCGACGACTCGGCGGCCACCCTCATCAACTTCCCCGCGCTCTCGCCCGCGGCGCAGCCGGGCGCCGAGTACGTGGGCGGCCTCGTGGGCGGACCCACCTTCATCGGCACCACCCCGGTGCCGGAGCAGCGCGCCCGCACGGCGCGGGCCGTCTCCGATGCGCTGGAGCGGCTGATGTTCGAGGGCATCATCTGCAAGTTCGAGTGGGGGCACGTCGTCCGCTACGGCCTCGTCGGGACCTACTTCGCCACCTGGCGCCTCTCCACCGACTGCGGCTGGGAGCTCGAGTTCCGCCCCACGGGCCTCACGCTCAACCAGCCCAAGCCCAGCCTCGTCAAGTCGATGAACCTGCTGGGGCTCCTGCAAGCCCTGCTCGCCCTCATCGATACGATCCTGGCGAAGATCGCCGCGATCATTGGCAAGGCGGCGGGCTGGATCGGCGCCATCCAGGCGGGCATCGACCGCATCGTCTCCTACCTCCTCGAGCTCGCCGAGCTGCTCCGCCAGATCACCAGCATCGTCAACGCCCCGCGGGACCTGCTCCAGCGCCTCCGCGCTTCGCTCCAGGCGATCGTCCTGGCCGCGCGCGAGGTGGCCTTCGCGGCCGCGGCGGTCGTGCCCTCGGTGCAGGTGCAGGCCTCGCGGTCTGGCGACCCGGCCGACGTCGGTGATTTCACGCTCGACGCCATGGAGCTGCGCGACCTCATCGTGCGCGCCGGGGCCGAGGCGGCCGCGCGATCGCTCGAGGTCGAGCAGGCCATCACGTCCTCGCTCATCGGAGTGATCGTGGCGCCCTCCGCCATGACGCTGCAGACCATCGCAAAGCGGGCCTACGGCGACGCCACGAAGTGGCAGGCGATCCGCGAGTTCAACGGCTTCACCAGCTCCATCGTGCCCACCGGAACCGTGGTCAGGATCCCCAACCTCGCAGCGTGAGCCATGCCGATCCACCACGCATCGTGCAAAGTGCGACTCCAGATCCGGCTCGAGGACTTCGTGCCCGAGGTCCTTGCGCCTGAGACGTGGGACCCGTTCGCTGCGCTGGGGCCTGAGGCCTTCGGCCCTGGCATCTACGCTGACGTCGTGGGGCTGCGCAACGACACGATCTGCGTCGACCTCATCCCGTACTCGGCCTCAGTCGAGCTCAACAGCTACCGCCTCGCCGACACGGCTCGCTGCACGATCCCCTTCCAGCGCTTGCCCTTCGACCCGCGGATCATCCGCTCCGCCACCTTGCAGGTCTTCGGCGGCACGTTCACCACCAGCGAGTTTGCGGCGGCAATGGTCCCCGATGCGCCGGGCCTGCTCCTGCCCGACGTGGTGCCGGACCTGCGCCCCGATGCTGGAACATCCAACGAGATCTTCCGCGGCTTCGTCGACACGTGGAAGATGAAGGTGCCGACGGGCGGGAACATGCTCATCGACATCGAGGCGCGCGATACCACGGGGCCGCTCTTGGACGCCGAGCTGCCCGCGAACGCGCTGCGCGACATCCCAATGAACATGCGCCTCGACCAGGTGATCCAGCTCCTGCTCACCGGCGACGGCGCGCCGACCAAGGAGCTGAGCCGGCGCTTCGGCCTGCCCGGCTTCCGGGGGATCACCGTGGTGAACGAGGCCGGCGACGGCGAGCTCGTGCTCGACCTGCCGACGATCGCCGAGATCCGTCCGCCGCAGTGGCTCAGCTCGGCCAAGACGGTCAAGAAGGGCCGCAAGGGCGGCGGCGCAGCCAATGGGCCCAAGGTCACCTACTGGGACGCGATCACCGACCTCTGCGTCTCGGCCGGCTACATCGTCTACATGCGCGCCGGCACGACGCCGATCAACGTGCCGGGGCTCGGGGCCGTGCTGCCCGCGGCGGAGATCGTCATCAGCAACCCGCGCACCTACTACGCCCAGGACCGCGAGACCGGCGAGTCGCTGCTCGACACCGACAAGACCCGGTGCTTCATCTACGGCCTCAACGCCGAGGACATCGAGATCGAGCGCAAGCTGACCGGCACCAAGACCCCCACGATCGAGGTGCTCACCTACAACACGAGCACCGGCCAGCGCATGCGCGCCCGCTTCCCGCCGGTGCCGGTCAACAACGCCCCCGCCGTGGGCAGCGGCCAGCGTGAAGAGGTCAAGCAGTTCCTGCTGGACGAGATCGGCGGGCCGCGGGCGCAGGAGCGCCTCGCCGCGGCCGCGAAGTCGATCTACGAGCAGCTCGGCCGCGGCGAGATGCAGGTCGCGGTCACCACCAAGAACCTCTCCTCACGGCTGGCCTACCTGGACGACGGCATGGTCGCCGACCTCTTCCAGCTGCGCGCCGGCGAGACGATCCGCATCGAGGTGGACCGCAAGAGCTTCGGCGAGAACGTGGTGCCGCCGTTCACCCTGTTCACCACCGCCAGCGCGCCAGAGCGGATCCAGGGCATGGTCGCCATGGGCGTGCCGATCGTCGTGGCCTCGCGCGTGGCCCTGGCCATGGACAGCCCGTTCCTGCAGACCGAGTTCCGCTGCACCCAGAACACGCTCAGCTTCGACCACCTGGCGGGGTGGGACGCCACGGTCCGCGGGGTCAACTACCTCGACATCCGCAGCGACGTCGCGGCGATCGAGGAGGCGCTGGCGGCGTGAGGGCGGTCTCCATCCAGAACCTCGCGCCCGCGGCCCAGCCCGACCTGCCGCGCACGCTCGCGTGGGCCGAGGTCGGGCACGTGGACTTCGAGGGGCTCACTCCCGACAGCAACCCGGCCTTCGCCCGCATCGAGGACGGCCAGGTGTACGTCGAGATCACCCTCGACAACGGCGAGCACGAGCAGGCGCGGCTGGGGCTGGACGGTGCCGGCGAGGGGATCGGCGACTACATCAGCCTCGAGTTCGGATGCCGCGTGATCGTGGGCAAGGTCGGCGACTCGTGCCACGTCATCCTCGGCCGGCTGCACGATGGGACCTGCCGCATGCCCGACAGCGTGGCGGGCGTGCAGACGGGCGCGGTGGCGGCGGTGCCCGGGAACGAGGCCGTGATCCCGGCGCCGGCGTGGCGGTTCGTCAAGCTCGGGCCGGGGCAGCTCCTGGCGATCGAGACCCAGGCGGGCGGCGACGTGCTCATCCACAGCGCTGGCTCGGTGGAGATCGCCGCGGGGGTCACCGGGAGAATTCACCTCAACGGCGCCGTGAGCCTCGGCGTGGGTCCCAGCACGCCCCCGGTGGGGGCCACGGTGGGCCCCGCCGGCACCACGGTCGACGGCGTGCCCGCGGTGCCCCACGTGCCCGTGCCCAAGGGGCTCACGCCCCCGGCCCCGCCGGCCACGGTCGTGCCATTCGTTGGCTTCGAGGACTCGATCATCCGCGCCAAGGACCGGATCCAGAGCCACATCCTCGTCGACCCCGAGTTCTGGGCGTGGATCATCGGGGTGCACTCCTTCCCGCTGCTCCTGGCCTGGCTCGCCGCCCTGCCCGTACCCGTCGTCGACCCACCGATCGCGATCCACTCCGAGCACGGCGGGCTCGGCGGGAACGGATCCCAGCACACCGCGAGCGACTGATGCCCACCCGACGAGACGTGCTCGATGCCGGCATGCCGGCGCCCACCGAGGGCCAGGACCCCACCGAGGCCCGCGCGGCGGCGCTGGCCTACGGCAGGGCCTACGGTGCCGTCATCGGCACCCCGGCCGCGCCCACGGGCTACGGCTCGTTCCACCGCCGCGTCGGCGAGACCCTCCCGCGCCGCCCCGTGATCGACAACCAATGCCTCGTCGAGCCCTCCATGATCGGCGCGGTGCAGGAGGTCGGTGGCGAGGCGCGGTCGCTTCGGATCGTGCTCACCCGCCAGCCGAGCTCGGGAGAGGTGCTGCTCACCCCCCAGGCCGACGGCACCCAGCTCCTGACCTTCTACGCCGAGGACTCCATCGAGGTGGTCGCGGTGTATCTTCTGCTCGTGCCCGCCGCGATGGTCGCGGCTCTCGACGCCGACACGTAGGAGCACCATGGCCAGCGCCGCCATCCGCATCGACCAGCTCGACCACTCGACCACCCCCTACGGCGTGATCGGGCGGGCACGCGATGACCTCGAGCTCGACCTGGCCGTCACCATGCGCAACGGCGACAACTCGGGGGTCACGGGTTGGCGGTGGGCGTTGCTCTCCAGGCCGCGCGACAGCACGGCCGTGCTCTCCAACCCCACCGCGCCCACCGTGACGTTCACGCCCGACGTGGAGGGCTCCTACCGCGTGCGCCTGACGGTGAACGGCGGTCTCGTGGGCGAGGTGGCCACCACGGTGGCGGTGATGCGCGATGCCAACGGCTTGCGGATCCCGGCGACCGAGGAGAGCACCGAGGCCAACTGGCTCGTCGACGGGGTCCCGAACGCGGGGGGATGGTGGCCCGACGTGGAGGCGCTGCTCATCTACCTGCGGGACGGCCTTGCCGAGGCCGCAGCGCTCGAACCCCGGGTGGACGCGCTGGAAGATGCTGACGTCGCTCTCGCCGCCTCGATTGCAAGCGAAGCCGCCACGCGAGCCGCCGCCGTCAGCAGCGAGGCCACCACGCGAGCCGCCGCCGATACGGCGCTCAGCACCAGGGTCACCGCGCTCGAGAGCGATGCCACGGCGGTGGCGGCCTCGGTCGTCTACGACCTCGACTTCACCGCCCAGGCGAACAATACGCTCGTCGACGGCAACGAGTCGATCGACGGGCACACCTGGGTCGCGGCGAACATCGCTGCCCGCACGACCCTCGCCGACATCGCCCTGGGTACCGGCCTGCGCATGACCCACCTCAATGGGGTGTCTTCGCAGATCGCCGGCACCGACAACGCCCCGCGGATCTCGATCGCGCTCAGCTCCATCATCTCGAGCTACAACCCGCGGCTCCGCTACTACTTCTTCGTCGCCTACTCGTGGGCCGTGACCCCCGACTCGGCGGGCGAGCGGTTCTCGTTCGGGATCCACGGCGCCTCGGCAGCGCCGAACCCCTCGGCGGGGCTGCGCTTTGCCGGAGCGACGGCGCACTACAACTCGACCGCCGGGGCCGTGGTGCACGAGGGCGAGCGCACCCAGACGATCTCGAACAGCCAGACGCCTCAGACCGCCTACCTCGGCTTCTCGCTCGACAGCCCGATCGGCTTCACCATCTGGCAGGCGAGCTCGCTGCCCGATGCCACGCTCAGCAACATCACCCCGGTGATCTATCAGCAGGCCGACAACATCACCAACGGCGGGAACTACGAGCTGTTCAACTTCGCAGCGGGCCGCCTCACCCTGGCACTTGCTGCCACGGGCACCGCCGCGGTCCACAGCGTCGTCGTCACGCGACTGCGGATCATCCGAGGCCGGGGATAGACCATGCACTGCTGCGAAGACCCCTCGCCGATCGGCAGCTTCCAGAACCCCTACCGGGTCCACCCCGGGACCACGTTCTCCGCTCGCTTGCGGTTCTTCCGGGCGGGCGCGGCCGTGCTCGTGCTGCCCGAGGGCGTGGACGAGCCCTGTGACGCCGAACCGATCCACCTCGGCTCGCCCGCGCGCACCGGCACCGCACAGCTCCGGCCCGACCTCGACCAGCAGGGCGAGCCCACGGCCGAGCTCGAGGTCGCGATCGGGGCGCCGCAGATCGGATCGAGGCGAGGCCTGGTCACCGTCACCATGCCGGCCTCGGTCTCGCTGTTCCCGTACATGGCCCCGCGCACCTACGTCTTCGACGTCCGCCTGACCAACGAGGACGACGAGGACGACGTGCTGGGCTCCCAGGTCTTCTACCTGCTCGTGCTGCCGGGGGTGACCCGGTGAGCGCCCTGGGCACCGCGCCGTTCGGCACCGCGCGTGTCGGTGGCGTTGGCGAGCTGGTGATTCGCGGCGCCGTGGCGGTCGGGCTCCACGAGGTGCTCGTGGACTTCGACAAGACCCCCATGGCGCTTGACCACGGCGCCTTCGATTCGGCCACGAACCCCAAGAACTGGACGCTCGTGCCGGTCGACCCGACGCGCGGCAGCGCCACGCCGCGCTCGCCCGTGCCCACCTACGCGCTCGCGGTGATCGGGGTCGACTACGACGACTTCACCGCGCCCACCCAGGTCGTCATCACCACCGACCTGGCCATGGAGCCCCTGGTCTTCTACGACCTCACCGCCCAGCCCTCGATCAAGGGCGCAGGCTGCGAGGAGCTCGTCGACCAGGTCACGTGGAGGGTGCTCTCCCGCCGGGCACCGAGGACGCCCGCGCTGCCGAGCGCCTACTACGTGGACCGCTACCGCGACATCCACACCACCGCCGACGGCCTCGTCCTCGAGCCCAACGGCGACATGGCGCTCCACGGTGGGGTCGATGGCTTGCGCAAGCGGATCCTCCGGCGCGTGACCACGGCCCTCGGCGCGTTCGTGATGCTGCCAGCATACGGCACCGCGGTGCGGATCAAGAGCACGATCCACCGCGGCGACCTGCAGAGCCTGGCCAACTCCATCAGCGCCCAGATCATCAAGGAGCCCGACGTGCTCCGGGCCTCGGCGGTGGTGCGGCTCCTGGCCACTGGCATCGTGCACGTCGATATCGCCGTCACGCGGCGTGACAACCTCGACCAAACCTTCTTCTTCGACTTCCCCGTTGGAGGTGCCGCGTGACCGTACCCTCGTATGAGGACTTCTGCGCCGCGTTCCGGCGCCGCATCACCCTCGGACCGTCGCGCTTCGGCGTCGAGATCGTCGACACCGAGGGCAGCGACGTGAACATCATGATGCACGCCACCGCCACCGTGGCGCAGGAGGTCGCGTTCTTCGGCCAGGGCGAGTTCAACGCGATGTTCCTCTCCACCGCGGCCAAGCGCACCAACGACCTCGTCCGCTGGGCCTACGACCGCTATGGCTTGCGCAAGCGCAGGGCCCACGCGGCCGTCGTGCCGCTGGCGCTCAGCCGCACCAACACGAACGGCTTCACGGTCCCCGCCCGCTCGGTCTTCGCCACCGCGTCGGGCATCAACTTCGAGACGCTCAACGACGTGCCCTTCGCCGCCGCGCAGCGGGGCCCGCTGTTCGTGACCGCGGTGGCCCAGGTGGTGGGGCTGTCGGGCAACGTGGCGGCGAACACCATCGTCAACCGGATCTCCACGGTGGAGGACAGCACGCTCTCGGTGCGCAACCTCGAGCGGGCCGCAGGGGGCACCGCCGACCAGACCGACGAGGAGTTCGCCGCGGTCGCGGCCCAGTTCTTCATCGCCTCGCTCCGCGGCACCGAGACGGCGATCCACACCGCGGTGCTCAACACGCCCGGGGTCTCGACCGCCTTCACCGATGAGGTGCTCAACGGCGACGGCACCCCTGCGGGCATCGTGCGAACCGTGTTCTCGGACGGCAGCGGCGGCGGCAATACCCCGCTTCGTGACCGCGTGATCGCCTCCCTTCGCTCGGTCCGTGGATTCGGCGTGCCGGTGCTCGCGATCCCGGGCGTGCCGGCCTTCGTCGACATCGAGGCCGCGGGGCTGGCCTTCCGCACCGGCTACGACTCGACCACCGTGCTGGCCAACGCGCGGACCCGGGTGGTGGCCACGGTCAACGCCACCGGACCCAACCGGACGCTCCTGCGCGCGGCCATCACCGCGGCGCTGCAGAACACCCCGGGGCTCGTGGTGGCCGATGGCTCGCTTCTCGAGCCCGCCGGCGACATCGTGCCGGCCACCGGAGAAGTCATCCGCACCACCCCCGACCGCGTGGTGCTCAACAACCAGGCGGGGTGATGGCCATCTTCGACAACCCACCGATCCACTACGGACGGATCTACTGCCCCCAGTGCACCTACAAGACGCATTTCGTCTCGTGGGACGAGAACAAGCGCGGGCCCGAGGACGGCGAGTGCCGCGAGTGCGGCTTCAGGTACGGCGTGGAGGTGGAGATGGTGCTCGACCCGCACTCCGGGGGCATGGTCGAGGTGCGCACGCCGGTGCTCGACCCCAAGATCGTCAACGAGGCGCGCGCCGAGCTGGTCCGCGAGTTCATGCTGGGCGTCCGCAGCCTCCACCAGGCCGCGCCACCCGAGGCGTTCGGGTCGGACGCAGATGACGACGAGGAGCACGAGGTGCGCGCGCGCGTGGAGACGGTCCTCAGCTACGAGCCCCGACGGAGCACGTGATGGCGAACCCACCAACCCAGGCCGACCTCCTCGAGCTGCTCCGCCGCACCCTGGCGCCGAGCTACTGGCAGCGGGTGCAGGCCGATCCCACGGGGCTCGGTCGCTACTACGAGGCCATGACGGCGACCTTCGCTGCGCTGGCTCGGCGGCTGCACAAGATGAAGACCGCGGGCTACTACCTGCCCTTCGGCGACGAGGAGGAGAGCCCGGCCACCTTCGCGCGCCGGAGCACCTGCCAGGTGACGCTTCGCCGCACGAAGAACACGTGGCGCGGCGTGGAGATGGCCCCCGGCACGGTCTGGCTCGATGGCCCCCAGGGTCGGAGCTACCGCAACGCCTCGGCGATCTCGTGGCCGCCCTACGGCACCACCGAGCAGACCGTCACCTTCGAGGCCGAGTACCCCGGGTGGACGTGGGACCTCGACTTCCTTGCCGACGAGGAGGGCTTCATCACCAGGCCCGGCGTCGAACCGCGGAGGCCGTGGCGCGAGGTGATCGACCTGCGCGACGAATCGGTGCGCGCGGGGGCAGGCGCGTCGGTCGTGGTCGTGGCCGGCCTGCCCTCGGCCGTGGTCGATGCGGGCGCGGCCGACGTGTTCAACGCCAACGACGTCGGCCGCTACGTCATCCTCACCGACGCCATCGACCCCGCCAACCGCAGCCGGGTGCTCCGGGTGCTCTCCCACGCCCGCGCTGCAGAAGAGGTGCCACCGGGCACCACGCTGCGCCCGAACACGATCACGGTCGACGACTCGGCCGAGCCGTCGGTTCTGCAGGCCGCGATCGCCAGCGACGGCGGCGTGCTCACGGTGGAGACCGGCGGGCCGCACACGCTGCTCCCGGACGTCGCGGCGGTCAACGACGCCTACTACTTCGGCCTCCACGCACCGTTCGTTCGCCTCGACCTCGACATCACCGCGGCTGCAGACGGCGACCACGTACTCGTCTGGGAGGTGTGGGACGGCGCGGCCTGGACCGAGCTCGACCGCTACACCGACGGCACCAGCGGCTTCCGGCAGGGCGGGCGGGTCTCGTTCGACGAGCCCTCGGCGTGGGCCACCACCAGCGTGGGCGGCATCTCGTCCTACTGGCTCCGCGCGCGCGTCACCGCGGTGACCACGAGCCTCGCCGGGGCCACGGCCTCGGCCATCTACGCGGGCATCCACTACGGGCTCGTCGACGAGGAGGGCACGGTGTCCTGGATGATGCCGCGCTGGCAGGACCTCGGCTTCGAGGTCGCCCAGCTCACCGCGCCCGTGGGCGGCCGCGACGACACGCTGTCGATGCTGGGGTCCGAGCGCAGCATGTTCCCCCAGCGCGACGAGAGCGAGCAGGCGTTCGCACAGCGTGCGGCTCGGCTGCCCGACGCGATCTCGCCGCTGGCGATCCAGGCCGCGGCCAACCGCGTGCTCGCGCCCTACGGCTACAAGTGCAGGGTCATGGACCGGCAGACCGACGGCAACGGGGTCGAGCCGGGGTTCAAGGGCTTCTACACCGACCTCCCCCCCGAGCTCGCGCCCGAGTGGATTGGAGCTGCAGACGTCCCGCTCGAGGACTTGGGCACCATGGTCCCGGTCGCACACTGGCAGGCCACCCGCCACTTCTGGGTCTACCTGCCGCCGCTGGGCCTCGGCTTCTTCGGGCTCGCGACCGACGTGGCGCCCGACGGACCCCAGTTCGTGCTCGAGGATGGCACGCTCATCGTGTCGGCGGCCGACGTGGCATTCTCCGACGGCTACGCCGTGATCGCCGAAGGGATCTACGCCCAAATCTACGAGGCCATCCGCAGCATCAAGCTCCATGGGGTCTCCTTCACCATGGAGCTGGACGAGTCGCTCCTCACCCCTTGCTGAGACCACCACACCATGTCCAAGCCCAGGCACCTCATCCACAACCTCCAGGAGGCCGTCGAGTCGGACGACATCAACAACCGGCAGAGCCTGCACCATGCGGCCCTGCTGGCTCTCGGAGCTGCGGTGCTGCAAGGCGACTCCGCCGTGTATGGAGTCGTGCAGGGGCTCACCGTGTCGTGCAACGGCGCCGACCTCAACGTCACCGTGGCCACCGGCCTGGGGCTGCGAGGCGGCGTGGCGGCCTCGAGCTACGACTCCGCGGTGGCGTGGATCGAGCAGGCGACGGCCAGCACCTTCAGCATCGCCGCGCACGTCGCCCCCGCGAATCCCCGTTGGGTGGTCATCGAGATCGCCGAGGACATGGAAGCCGAGGCGCAGGAGGCCCGACAGATCTTCAACACGGTGACCAAGCGTTTCGACGCCACCAACGTCGACAAGGTGATCCGCCCGGCGCCGGTGATCACGTCGCGCGCGGGCACGGCCGCGGCCAACCCGATCTTCCCGGCTGGCATCGCGGGCGTGATCCCGCTGGCGTACGTCTACCTCGGGGCTGGTGCCACGGCGATCAACGCCACGGACATCGTGATGTGCCGGCCGATGTTGCGTGGCGACGCTGGGCAGGACGTGGCCTCGGTGCGCGACGTCTGGGGCGGCGGGGTCTCGGTGGCTGCGGCAGGGCTCGCGCTCTCGCTGCGCAACGCGGGCGGGCGCATGCCCAACGCGCGCGCCCGCTGGGGCCTCGGCGCGGCCGCGGGCACGAACGCCTTCACGCTGACGGCCCAGGGCATGGACGGCGCCGCGCTGCCCGTGGCCGACGACGTGGTGTACTTCTACGCCGCGCCGGCGCCCTACCCCTCGGGCTACGACAGCAACCTCGCCGTCCGCGAGTTCCGGCCCGGGACCAACGCCCTCACGAGGTTCCAGGGCATGGTGTGCGCGGGCCTCTACAACGCGGTCGTCGTGGGCAGCACGGTGGAGCCGCAGATCGACGCGCCCACGGGTGCTCCCACGGCGGGCTCGTTCACGATGACCTGCGCCCCGTTCGCGGCGGGGGCGACCATCGACCGCACCACGGCGGTCTACCTCGGTGCTGCGTCGTGGGACGTGTCAGCGGGAGACCTGCTGGTGCAGACGGTGATCGGCGACATCGTTACGCCCTCCGACGAGACCACAACCGGTAACATCGTGACCGGTGGTGCCGCCGCCTACAACATCTGGGGAGTTGGAGGCACGCTCACGCTATTCCCGGTCACCGCCAGGCACGTCCATACGCAAGTCAGTCTATCCGACAACGACACCTCTGATACCACCGGAGTGGCCGTCTCCATCACTGATGGCACCGGCGTGACGTGGCGGTGGGCTGGCTCGCAGGCCAACGTAATCGGCTCATGGTCGTCAAGCTACTTCGCAATCCTCTCTCCGGACAACACCGGCACGGTGACGGTGGCGACCGTCACCGGCGCGGCATTCGACGATGTGCGCTTGCGAGGTGCGGCCTACAAGGACGCAATCCTCGCCAACCGCTAGCAGCCGGGAAGGCCACAGATCCAGCCGCTGTCGACGAAGAGGCACGGCGTGTCGCACGGTGCCCAAGAGCACTCGTCCCACGTCGTGGGCAAGCAGACGCCGGCGCCAAACTCCGTCGAGCAGACGCAGTCCTCATCCGCCCTGCACTGCGAGGCGTCGCTGCACGACACGCATGCCGGCGGCTGATCGGGATATTCTGGCGTCTGCTCGCACCCGCCAGTCGTGGTCGTGGAATCGGTGCTGTCGGTGCTTGTGCCGCTCGTGGTGCTCGTGCCGGTATCGAGCCCAGGCTGGGCGCATACACACTGCACGGCCATCTCGGTGGCGATGATGATGTCGAAGGCGTCGACGTTGCAGAGGTCGCCGTGGGCATCGGGGGAGCCGCACGCCGCATCTCCTACGGAGATGATCGTTTCGAGGCACTCGCCGTAGCCGTGATCGGCACACCAGTCGGCACACGTGCCCAGACTCTCCGGGCAGCACTCGGAGATCACCGTGTCGTCTACTTCGGTAGCGCCGTTGCAGGGTGTCCCTCCGGTAGAGGTCGAATCTGCCCCGGTGCTTGTGCTTGTTGTGGTGGAGCCGGTCTCCGACCACGAATCCAACGATTCGCCATCGTCGGGGCCCGGGTTGTTGATGACGATGTTGCACCCACAAAGGAGTGTGATAAGGGTGGGAATGACCTGGTTGTGCAGTAGCTTACGCATGGGAGGTTGCTCCTGACCCCGCGGCGCTCGGTCTGCTAACCCCTTCGCCGCGGGGTCTTCTTGTGGTGACTGGTGTGGTCCTTGTCGATCAAAGATCGATTAGTGACTTAGCGCTGGGCTCGATGCCCTGCCGCTGAGCCCACGGTGTCGCGGACGACCAAAACTCGTCGCCACGCTCGTGTGGGGTTGCGCACTACGGCTCGGCGGGCCGGCATGCGTCGTGCGTCCACGCGCCCGTCTCGTAGCTCTGCACGGCGAAACGCTCGTCGGTCACCGGCAACCCACACTTCGCGCATGGCGGGTCAACGAGCGTCTCGTGCTGCCAAGCCGCGTAGACCTCGGGCGAGTGCGCCACCGGCTTGCCGTTCTCGTCGTGCACCACGCCCTCGCGGTCGATCCAATACCGCCCATCGGTGCCCACGAACCCCGCCGCGGGCTCGTCGTACGGCTTCCAGGTGAGCGGGTTGAACTCGCCCACGCACTGCAGCTCCTCGTGCCGCCGCCCATCGCCCTCGGGCAATGCCAGCGGGTGGCTCGGGTGCAGGTGGGCGCGGTGGTGGGTCTGGGAGATGATCTCGATCGCCTCGGGGTCGACCGTAGCCGCGCGCGTGCAGAACAAGTGGCGACGCTGAGCAAGCTCACGCATGCGTCGCCACGAGTCGAGGAGGTCCGGCTTGGTGTCCTCGGTCGAGGAGCTGGCCTCGTCGATGGCCTCCAGCAGCTGGAACAGGCCCTGCGCGGCGCGTTTACAGATCAACCAGTACGGCGTGACCCGCTCAGGGGTCTTGGGAGTATTCGGTGCATGCTGGCGATCGTAGCACCGATCCGGGACACCGGCAGGTGTGCGACCGCGAGAACGGCGGCGCTCGCTGACCTTGTGCGAGGCCACACATCCGACGGACGTATCGTTTTGCTCGCTGGCGCCACTACTACCCGTGAGCGTGAAGCGGCGGCTGGTCGAGCCGGAGGTCGAGGTCCAGTCCCTCGGCCGAATGACCCTGACCAGCCACCGCGTCGTGCTCCATCGCAAGGGGTGGTGGGGCGAGCGGCACATGGCGGTGCCGCTCGCCCACGTGGACGCCACGACCGTCTACGTCCCCCGCTTCGGGCGACCGCGGCTGGTGGTCCAAGCTGGACCAGCACGGCTCGAGATGCGGCACCAGAGCGCCGCGGCCTGCCGGAGCATGGCCGATGCGATCGACACGGCGTCCGACCGCTTGGCCTGTATCATGTGCAAGCGTGAACGAGCCTGCGCGCCCGGATCACCTCGAGCTGCTGCTCCTCGCTGACGAGGACGTCGTGCGGGCCGCGGTCGCCTGGACCCGCCTCCCGCGCTACGTCGCCGGCATCGACGGCGCGGTGCAGTGGGCGGACGGCTCTTGGTACTCGCCCGAGGTGTGGATGGTCGCGGCAGGGCTGCCGACGCACCGGCATGGCGAGATGGTCACGCGGCTGCGCACGCTCGGCTTCATCACCACCAGCGGCGACGTCTGGCCGCCGCTGCTCGCTGCGGCCGAGCACCTGGCTTCGAGGAAATTCACCAAATGAGCGGCAGAACGTTGGTCCTGGTCGCGTGCTCCAAGGGCAAGGCATCCGAGCCCAAGCCCGCCCTCGAGCTCTACGAGGGTCCCATGTTCCGCATCAGGCGGGAGTGGGCCGAGAAGCTCCACCGCGGCGTCGACTTCATCCTCTCGGCGAAGCACCACCTGCTCGCGCCCACCGAGCGGATCGAGCCCTACGACCTCACCCTGAACGCCATGTCGGAGCCGCAGCGCGAGGCATGGGGCCTCCGTGTGGCCGAGCAGCTCCTGCCGGTCACCGTCCCCGGCGACCGCCTCCTCGTGCTGGCCGGGAAGCACTACGCCACCGCGTGGCCGGCCCTGCTCGAGGCCGAGGGCCGGCTCGTCGAGCGGCGGCGCTTCCGCAGCGCCGACAGCAGTTCCTGGCAGCAAGCGCCCATGGCCTTCCGCGTGGTACGGATCGCGGGCAGCCGCCCGTTCCGCGCCCGCGGCGTGCCCGTGCCCACCGTCCAGGGCGTGCTCGAACACTCGATCCGCCACTACATCGACCTCGAGCTCCGCCTCGCCTCCGCGTGGGCGCGGGAGCTCGCCCTCCTGGAGAGCCAATGATCCAAGCCGTCGTCCTCTTCTCCGGTGGCCAGGACTCCACCACCTGTCTCTGCTCCGCGATCGTCTCCTTCGGGGCGCCGCACGTGCTCGCGGTCTCGGTCGACTACGGCCAGCGGCACCGCGCCGAGCTCGAGGCCGCAGCCGAGATCGCCGACTTGCTCGGCGTGCGCCACCTGGTGCTCGACCTCGGCGTGCTCGGCCAGCTCGGCGGGTCCGCGCTGCTCCGCCCCGACGAGCCGATCGCGGCGTCGGGCGGGCTCGAGGACGCCGAGGCGCCGGCAGGGCTGCCCACCTCGTTCGTGCCCGGCCGCAACCTGGTGCTCCTCTCGCTCGCCGCCGCGGTGGCGGTGAAGCACGGGGCCAAGCACATCTACACCGGGGTTTGCCAGACCGACTACTCCGGTTACCCCGACTGCCGCGAGGCCTTCGTGCGCGCGATGGAACGCGCCGTGAACGAGGCGATGCCAACGTCGTGCGGGCCGCTCTGCATCCACACGCCGCTCATGCACCTCACCAAGTCCGACACCGTGCGCCTGGCCCTGCACTTCGGCGGCCTCTGCTGGGCGGCGCTGCGGCTCACGATCACGTGCTACAACGGCAAGCGGCCCGGCTGCGGCACCTGCCCCGCCTGCATCCTGCGGGCGCGCGGCTTCGCCGAGGCGGGCGAGAAGGATCCAGCGTATGACGTGGCGTAGCACCAAGACCTTCGGGCACGAGCTCGGACTCAGCATCGCGTTCCGCAACCACCACACCGGCTCGCACTGCCAGTACCTCCACGGGTACGCCCTGGCCTTCGAGGTCACCTTCGAGTCCGAGCAGCTCGACGTGCGCGGCTGGGTGATGGACTTCGGCGCCTTCGGGGAGGTGCTCGACTGGCTCCGCGCCACCTTCGATCACCGGCTTGTGGTCGCGGCCGACGATCCCGCCCGCGCCACCTTCGAGGCCCTGCACGAGGCCGGGCTCTGCCAGCTGACGATCGCCGAGAATGGGGTCGGCTGCGAGCGCTTCGCCGAGCTCGTGGGCGAGTGGATCACCGAGTGGCTCGACCTCAACTACACCGGGGTCAGGGTCGCGCAGGTCGAGTGCCGCGAGCACGGAGCCAACGCGGGGACCTGGGTGAGGTCGTGAGGCGCTACGCGGTCGTGGAGGTGTTCGCTACGCTCCAGGGCGAGGGCTTCCATGCGGGCACGCCCGCGGTGTTCGTCCGCCTCGGCGGGTGCAACCTGTGGAGCGGCCACCACGAGCACCGCGAGCGCGACGCTGAGCGCCACGGTGCGCCGTGCCCCCGCTGGTGCGACACCAGCTTCTCCTCGAGCACGCACCTTCCCCTCGACCACCTGGTCTCGATGTGCCTCGCCGCAGCTCCATCGCCTCCGCCGCTGGTGGTGCTCACCGGCGGTGAGCCGCTTCTGCAGGTCGACCAGCCGCTTCTCGATGCGCTGCACGAGGGCTTCCCGACGATCGCGGTGGAGACCAACGGCACCGCCCCCCAGCGCGCGCGCGCCGACTGGGTGTGCGTGAGCCCCAAGGTCCCGATCGAGCGCCTCGAGCTGCGCAGCGGCGACGAGCTCAAGGTCGTGTTCCCGGCCTTCGACCCCGGGGCCTACGAGCCGCTCGTGGCCCACTTCGACCACGCGTGGGTCTCGGCCCAGGCCGCCGTCACCGGGGTGGGCCAGAGCGTGCTCCACCTCGACAACCTCCGCCGCGCGGCCGCCTGGGTGCAGGCGCACCCGCGGTGGCGTCTCACCCTCCAAGCCCACAAGGTGATCGGCCTGCCGTGACCACACTTCCCGTCCTTGAACCCACCTTCCCTGGCTACGCCGAGATGATGGACCTCGAGCGCCGCCCTCCCGAACCCCAGCTCCCGCCCGTGGTCCGACCCTCCCGCGAGGAGGCCGAGGCGGCCGTGCGCACGTTGATCGCGTTGACCGGCGACAACCCGGCGCGATCGGGCCTGCTCGAGACACCGGCCCGCGTGGTGCGGGCCTACAGCGAGTTCTTCGCCGGGTACGGGGCCGACATCGAGGCCATGCTGGCCCGCACCTTCGACGACGTGGAGGGCTACGACGAGCTCGTGGTGGTCGGAGGCATCGACTTCACGAGCCACTGCGAGCACCACATCGTGCCGTTCTCCGGCACGTGCGTCATTGGCTACCTGCCGGGCGACCGCGTGGTCGGCCTCTCCAAGCTGGGGCGGCTGGTCGATGCCCTCGCCCAGCGACTGCAGATGCAGGAGCGGCTCACCAAGCAGATCGCCGACGCGCTCCATACCCACCTCGCGCCTCGCGGCGTGGGCGTCGTCGTCCGTGCGAGCCACACGTGCATGACCTGCCGCGGCGCTCGCAAGCCCAGGGCCGTCGCGACCACGAGCGAGATGCGGGGACTCATGCGCAGCGAGGCGAGCCTGCGCGCCGAGTTCCTCAAGCTCGCGCGGCTGCGCACGTGAGGATGCCGCCGCTATAACCCTGGTCGCGAGGGATGCGGCGGCGGTGAGGTTGAAGCGACCTATCGAGGAAGTCGGAGCTACGCGGCCCCCAGCGCACCGAGCAGGTACGCGACGCCGAGCCGCTCGGCCACGCGGGCGAAGGCCTCGGCGAAGCTGCCGAAGTCATGCCGCCACCGCGGCATGAAGCAGGCGTCGCCTATGTGTGGCAAGGCGCCCTCGAACGAGCCCGCCTGCGCGGCACCGTTCGGGTCGATCTGGACGTAGACGCCGGCGGTGGGGTCGTCCACCTTGGGCGCGTAGCAGAGGAAGCCGCGACCGTTGCGGCCGTCGTGGATCGCGTCCACGGTCCACTGCCCGCGGCGGCTGCGGGTGTACTCGATCCATGCCTGGTAGTCGTCCACGTTGCCCTCCATCAGTACAGGAACGCGAAGGCGTCGGCCGTGGACTTGTCGAGCAGGCCCGCCGTGACCAGGCCGTTGAGCACCGGCTTGAGCGCGACCTTCCGCCTGCCGCCTGGCATGTCGAGCACGATTGGGTATTTGCGCGACTTGGGGAGGAGGCCGGTGATCTTGCACTGCTCGGGCCCGCGGCCGAAGTCGCAGGTGATCGTCGCGCCGAAGTGCTTCTTGGGGTCGAGTCCGAACCGGCTGGCTTCGCGCGTGAAGGCCAGCGCCTCGGGCGTGGTCGCCTCGGACGTCGCGCCTTCTGGCGGCACCGCGACCTCCACCGCAGGAAAGTGCACGCCGCCGCTTGAGTAGCTGCACCGAATATGCTTCGCCACGACCAGCCCGTGCCGCTTGGCGATCTCCGCCACTGCCGCGCGAAACTCCTCACCGATGGTATTGGCCAACGCCTTGTCGATCTTCTTCATGGGGTCCAAGCCTCCTGACGCCGAAGGCCCGGCCCTGGTGTGGGGTGCGGGCCGGTGCCTTCGGGTGGGCGGGGGCTAGAAGGTCTGGTGCTGGGCGACCGCCTCCTCGGCGTCGAGCTCGACCACCGGCTCGGGGGCAGCGGCCGCCTCGGGCTCGCCCTTGCCCTTGCCCTTGCCCTTGGAGCGCTTGGCGGCCTTCTTGCTGGCCTTGGGCTCGGCAGGCGCCTCCTCGGCCTTGGCCGGCTCGTCGCCCAGCCACGCCTTCGCTGCGCCCTCGAACGAGGGCACCGGCTCGGCCGCGGCGCCTGCCGCCTTGCCCTTGCGGGACGGGGGCAGGCGCTTGACCGTGGCCGCGGTGGCCGGCTTGTCGGGGCGCTGCGCCCTGCTCACCAGGCCGTGGAACCGCGTCTGGTTGCACTTGCGGCCCGCGGCGCGGAAGGCCTTGAGCATGGTCGCCTTGCCGGCGCCGGGGTTGGCCGCGAGGTGCTCGCGGATCCACTCGATCACGGACTCGTCGGTCTCAGCGGTGCGCATGGCCGGCACGGTGGGCACGGTGGCGAGGGACTGCGCGGCCTGCATCGCGGCGACGATCGGGGAGGGGGTCGAGGTGGTGGGCATGGTGATGATGGGCATGGCTTGATTCTCCTGTGGTTTAGGCCCCTTGGGGCCGGCTGGGGGCCGCCGCAGCGGCCAGGTACAAATGCAAGGTACGGGTCAACGGCGGGGTTGACGACGAAAAAGTGCACCGCCGGTGCACTTTGGCTGCAAACGGAGTTACAGAGGCACTAGCGGCCACGTTGCGGCCATGCCGCTGGGCACGCCGCCGGGCTATATAGGATCGATGCCAGCACCGCGGCCTGCGCTGGCCTGCGCAGGCCGTGCCCAGTCGTGCGCGCATTGCGGGAGCGCCTGCAAGGTGCAGGCGCGAGGCGTCAGACGGGCGCGCAGACTCCAGCAGTACAGCGTTTAGCGCCGAAGTGCACCGGCGGTGCACTTTCCTCCTTGGCACCCGTGCCCGATCGGGCATATTGCCCTTGTGCCCGCCAACGCGGGCCGCCCCGGAGACCCCGCCATGAAGGCCCACCTGCACATCGACAACGCAGCCTTCGCCGACGCCCTCGTGATCCGTGGCTGGGGCAAGGCCGACGCTCAGTTGGCCGCCCTGCACGTCTCGCCGGCCGAGGCTCGCTCGCTCGTCGCCGACCTGCCCTCGATGACCGACGAGGATCTCGAGGACCTGTTCGACTAGCCCCAGGGAACCGATCTCATGAACACCGAGCGCACCAACCTCCCCGCTACCCCAGCCCTGCGCGGCACCGTGCTGCGCAATGGCATCGACTACGTGGCCGTCGTGAGCTACGGCAGCCAGAAGGCCGAGCTGTTCCGCGACACCTTCGAGGAAGCCCATGAGGTGGTGCTCGCGGCGAAGGCCCAGGGCGCCGACGTGGCCTACGTGGACGAGCGCCCGGTCTCTGCCATCGAGTCGGCCAGGCCCACCATCGACACCCCGTCGGACCAGGTCCGCGCCTACCTGCACGCGACAGGCTGGGAGCTACGCGACGGCTGGTGGCGCTCGCCGCTCGCCTTCGGGCCGCAAGCGCCCAACGGGGTGCACGTGTTCGCGATCCTGGACGACCGCTTCGATCGCGAGCCCAGCCTGCGCGACCCCGGCATCCGCGAGATCGAGCGCGCCGAGTCGTGCGACTACGGCCGCCTCCTCACCTACATCCCCAGGCGTGCCGCAGCCGAGGACACCATCGCGGCGATCAACGCCGCCAGCCGCGGCGCGGTGATCTCGTGGCTGCAAGAGGTCGACCCCAACGGCTGCCACACCGACGAGCTTGCCGCAGCCGAGGATCAAGACCCGTACACACTGGAGACCGCGCGCGCGGCCGCGGTCGAGCTGGTTCGCGAGAATTTCTAGGAGGCCCGTGCCATGCCAGGTCGTAAGTACCCCATGCTCTACCCGGTCTCCGACGAGGTCCGGAATGTGCTCGACGAGCTCCCCAAGAGCGTGCTCCAGGACATGCTCGCCGAGCAACTCGCGGTGAAGCACCACGTGCTCCAACATCCCGAGCGGCTCAAGGCGGAGCAGGTCCGCAATGACGCCCGCGTGCACCTGCGAGCCCACGACCGCGCGCGACAGGCCCGTGGTCAGCGGCCGACGCTTGCGACCCGAATCGCCCACAACGCGCGAAGGGGACTATGAGCGACTGCAAGACCACCCTCACGCGCGGCGAGGACGTGCGCCTCGTGACCGCCCACGACGAGGGCCGCTCGGCCACGGCCGAGGGCACCTGCCCGCACTGCGCCGCCGAGCCCTTCGCGATCGCTGGCACCGGTCGGCGGATCGCGGCTGACGACCGCGCCTACGAAGCCGACGGCGTGTGCGTGGCCTGCCGGCAGCCGGTGGGGCTCATCCGCGCCGAGGTCAACACGCTGTTCGGCCTGCATGAGGACGAGGCCGTGCTCTGCCACGGGCGCGCCCGGGTGTACTGACCACGTCGCGCCCACGGCCGCAAGCCCCAACGCCTCCGTCGCACCAGCGCCGGGGGCATTCGGGTGCCGGGACCCCGGTTCGGAGACGCATGAACGACCAACACAGCCCCATCAGCATCGTGCTCGCACTCATCATCATCGCCCTCGTCGCTACATGCGCGGCGGGCCCCAACTACCTCGGCTGGAACAAGAGCGCGGCCGAGAAGAACGCCAAGGCATGGGCCAAGGAGATGGACATCGACATGACCCACGCCGTGTGCAACTCACGCGACACCGACGGCGACGGCTACATCTCGTGCGCATTCCACATCGGCGAGGGCGTGCAGACGTTCGAGTGCGCCGGGTGGACATTCATCATGCCGCATAGCGGCTGTCGCGAGCCGAAGATCACCACGATCCGCAGGCCGTCTCGCTAGGCCCCGCGCCGGCGCCCTGCTCTCGAGCTTCGTCTCGCGGGCAGTGGCCGGCTCGACGCCGAGGAGTCCCATGCCGATCGCAGACCCCACCGACCCCAAGGACATCTACGTGGACGACCTCCAGCGGCGGCTCGAGGCGGCCAAGGCCGAGATCCTCACGCTCAGGGCTGCGCTGGCCCAGCAGTGGCAGCCCTTCGCTACCGCGCCCACCGACGGCACGATCGTGCTCGTGGCGTGGATCAAGCGGGACCAGTGCAAGCACGGGGCCTCGTACTCATGGGAGCGCGAGCCCGACCTGGCCAAGTTCTGGGTCGAGGACAAGGAGCCTCACTGGCGTCTGCAGCCGTGGTCCGAGCCCATCGAGGTCGACACCGAGGACGGCATGGGCTTCAAGACCTACGCGAACCCGCCCACGCACTGGGCCCCGATCCCGGGCCTGCCGCCTGACGAGCTGGTGGACGTGGCACCCACGCATCCGCCACGTAGCTAGCCGTATACCCGCCGCAGTACGCCGTTCGGCGCATGTGTGCACCGGCGGTGCACTTTCTCCTCGACAGGCCCGCCCGCGGGCTTCATGGTGACCTTGTGGACGTCGCAGCTGACATCACCGGCCTCGACCTCGAGATGCTCGATCCTGCCGCCGAGCGCGTGCGGACCTTCGGGCACGTGACTGAGGTCGTGGCCGTGTACCACGGCGAGCCCTGCGAGCGCTGGCCCTTCGGAAACCGGCTCGTCGCCGCGACCGTCCGCTGGACGGCCAAGGGCGACGTCTCCATCACCATGGAGTGCACCGGCGGCGAGCCGCTCGAGACGGCCCGCAGCCTCATGGAGCGCTCGCTCCGGGATGCCGCCTGGTCGTCCACGCCCGACAACGGAGCCCTCATCACCGGGCCCCAGTTCCGCACCGGCCGCGGCTTCGCGGTCCGCCTGGCCCGCGCGCTGCGGGTCGGCGATGCCACCCTCGCCTAGGACTCCATCATGCCCTCCGCCGCCGCCTACGCGACCACCCTTCGTCACGAGCACAAGGCCACCACCACCACCGAGGGCCCGTTCGTGGCCCCGGTGGCGCTGCCCGCCTACCAGAACAGGGCCGCCCACGGCGGCATCTGCAGGACTGAGACCTGCACCTGCGGGGCGACCCGCAAGGTGCTCATCAACGGCCACCACCGCGAGTCGTCACCATGGAACCCGTGAACCCCTTCGATCCTAAGGACTCTGTCGCTGTAGCTGCCGCCTTCGACGACGGCCGCCTCTACATACACCGATACCCGCAGCCGTCCCCGAACTCCGACGGCGTGCCCTGCCACCACATGACCGTCGTGAGCAGGCCCGCCGGTGGCTCGATCGTGAACTACACCTGCAAGGAGGGTTCGGACGTGTGGTCGTACCTCAAGCCGTACGACTCGTCGCCATGGCCCGAGCTGGATCGTGAGGTCGAGCGCCGCGCCAACATCAAGATCGAGACGCCTCGCTTCACGACCAACGTGCGCGAGGCGAACGTCACCTGCCCGCGCCGGGTCAAGCTCACCGCCACGCCCGATGGCTCTCTCGTGTGGGCGGAGCTCTACAGCCATGCCGGCGAACTGCTTGGCTGCGGGCCATCGATCGACCTGCTCGATCGTGACCTCCGCGAGGCTTGCGCCGATCGGCTGCTCCACGTGCCCGCCGCCTCGCCCATGTACTGGACCCGCGTCTCGTAGCCATGCCAGCGCCTGAAAGGAACCCCACTGATGTCTGCCGCCGTTGCCATCGCCTTCATCGACGCGCCCGCCAGCGCGACCACCTTCACCGTCACCCCCGGCCGCTACGTCTGCAGGAACTCGGTCGGCTCCACGCACACCGGCCCCGGTCTCGAGGACGCTGCCCCCAGCGCGCGCGTCGAGCTCGACGACCTCCAGCTGGAGGTGCTGGAGCAGCTCTGCGCCGGCCGGCGCCGCGGCTTCAACCTGCGGCGCCGCGAGGTGCTCGACGAGCTGGCGCTCCTCAGCATGGCCGAGCCTGGCGCGCGCGGGTGGGTGCCCACGCCGGCCGGCCGCGACCTCATCGGACCCACGCCGCAGCGCTGGGCCCACGGCTTCCGCCTGCCCAGCCGCGGGCACCACGACCTCGGCAGATGTCGGGTGCGGAGGGCTCGCTGATGCTCACCAAGACCCCCGTCGCCTTGCTCTGCGACGGCAAGTTGGTAGGCACCCACTCGCTCGTCCACGTGCCTGCGATCGGCGACGACGTGCTGCTCGCCAGCGAGGTGGTCACCAAGTGGCGCGTCATTCACCGCGTGTGGAAGCTGCACGAGACCGGCACCGTCGTCGTAGACCTGCACGTCGTCCCGAGCCACTAGGATTCCGGGGCCACGCGGGGCCAGTCCAAGCGCCGCGACAGTTCAAGAGATGTCTAGGGCGCTGGGGCGCCCGCGTGGCCTCCAACCACCCAAGGAGCAGCATCGTGACCACCAAGAAGCCCAAGCCGGAGCCGAAGTTCGGCGCGCCCGGCATCACCCAGGACCTCATCGACGACGCGTGCCGAGCCGAGGAGATGTTCGATCTCGACGAGCTCGAGGCCTTCGCCGACGAGCAGGCGCGCAAGCGCGAGCAGGAGCAGCCGTGACCAACACTATCAGCGAGATCCTCCAGCGCATCGCCTATGAGCTCGCGGGCAAGATGCCCATGCGCGACGTGGAACGGCTCTTCGCAAACGTCGGCCACGACATCGAGACCGGTGGCGAACTTCGCACCGAGCAACGCGAGCAGGGGTGGAAGTCCGGCGCCGTCACGTGGTGCCGCGAGATCTCCGACGTCCTGCTCCAGCGCGCCCGGCTTGAGAGCTCGCCGCCGCCTCTTTTCGCCCAGCTCTCCGAGGCCTTCGCCGCCTTGCAGCGGGCCGGCGTGCAGGTGCCCACCGGCGACCTCGAGTCCAAGGTCATCTGGCTCAGTGCCACGGCAGCCATGTTCGAGGGGCTCAAGCCTGCGATCGAGCTGGGCGCGCCGCCGTCAGAGCCGGTGCTCACGGCGAGTCATGCCAACGTGGCCATCGTGCAGAACCCAGAAGCCTCCTCCGTGAGCGTGATCGTCAAGGCCGGCGCCGAGCGGGTCGTGGTCGCGATCATGGGCGAGAACCTCGACATCAGCGTCAACAGCGACTAGCGACACCAAGGAGACCAACACACCATGGCAACGAGGAGCAGGTCAACGCGGCCGCGGATCGCATCTACGAGCGCAACCCCGAGGCCCAGGCCGATCTGACGAAGTCGATCAAGGGCATCCCCAACGCGATCTGACGGACCGCTCGCGCTCGCCGGGCCCGCTCCCGCGCTTCCTCACGAAGCTGCGGGGCGGGCTTCGGCGGTGCCGGGGATCGTGCCCGCGGCAGGAGCAACCAGACCACCATGGACAACCTCACCGAGATCATCACCGGGGCCGCATCTGCGGTCGCCGTAGTCGTCACCGCCATCGTCGCAGCGATGCCGAAGCTTCGGGCCGCGTGGACAGCCATCGCGCCCCTCCTTGGGCGCCGCAGCATCCGCGTCGTGCTGCTCGCCGAGCGCGGGAAGCTCGACGAGATCCGGGCGTTCGCGAAGGTGCTGCGCGAGCAGGGCTACCGCGACGTGATCGTGACGGCCGAGCCGGGCTCCGTCCCTGCCGATGCCGGCGTCGTCATCGTGTGGAAGCCGGCGCCCGAGACCAGCGTGGCGTTCGTGGGAAGGGCCAAGGACGCGGTGCCCGACACCCAGCTGCTCGTCCTCACGTTCCCGCAGCTCCCCCTGGAGCGGTGCGAGCAGATCCTCATCAGCAACCACCCCGTCCGCCTGCTCGGCGACCTCAACACCATGGCCGAGAAGGCCGGGAAGTAGCGCGCACCATGACCACGCCAGCGACCATTACCGCCAGCGACGTCGACTCCGACGGCCCGACCCTCCTGCGCCCGCAGCCGCTGCCCGTCGTGCTGCGGGTCCCCACCGGCATCGCGCCCCAGGTGCACGCCCATCGCCTCGCGGCGTTCTGGGAGGCCGTGCTCGAGGAAGCCGGCCTCGCGGCGTACGACCGCGCGATGCTCTCCGCTGACCGAGGAGCGCCGCGCAGCCTTCGACGTGGATCGCACGCCGCTCGCGGTGCCCCGGCAGGTCTACGCCGAGCTGGCGCCCGATCTGGGGACCGTGCGCGGAGCCGGTGCCCGCCGCCGTACCACCAGCACCGCCGTTGGCCGTGACGGTTCCCAGCGAGCCGCTCACGACCTGGCCTTGCAGGACCGGCACCCACTCGATCGCTGGATCGAGCTCGCGCAGGGCGATGAACGACTCGGTGGTCCGGCGCTGGTGCTCCGCATCCTGGTGCCCGCCGCCGGCTCGGGACCCTGGGCGCAGGCAGCTCGCGAGCGGTGGCCCGAGGCACACATCACCCGCGACTGCCCGACCTGCGGCGCGAAGGCGCGCAAGCCATGCACGACCGCAAGCGGCCAACCCAAGCCAGTGCCCCACGCGGCCCGGTCGGCGATCTGCGCTGCGCGTGGGCTCGACAGCGCTGCGCCGAGCGTGTCGCGGCGCAGCTGGATGCGGCCGCCGCGTTCGCGCAGGTGAAGCACAGAGATCGCCGGGCCCACGTGCTCCCAGACCGCGCGCAGCAGCGGCGCCGGGTCCCCGTGAGGGCCCACGCGCCAGTGATCAGTGACGCCCCAACGGCAGCCCTCGTATTCGCGCACGAGGTGGCCGGGGTGGGGCTCTTCCACCACGCGGCCGACCCCCGCCGAGGACGCTGCTCGCAGGATCGCGTCGATGGCCCGGCAGTCCCCGTCGAGGCTATCGGGCTCCGCTGGCTTGAGCCTTTCCACGCCGCGCCAGTCGGCCAACATGCCCACCACTGCAGTCACACCCGCCAGCGCGCGCGAGGGGCCCACGAGCGGAGCCACGCGCTCCGCCGCGCGCACCACCGGTAGGGCCCGGCGCAGCCCGGTATCGAGGGCGTCCAGAAGCTTGGCCTTGTCGATCACGGCTCCACCTCGCTCTCGTCCACCGACTCAGTGGGCCCGCCGCTGCACTTGAGGCACGGGTTGGTGCCACGGCGCACCCCGTCCTCGTAGCGGGGCATCCGGCGCGAGCCTCCGCACCAGTCGCACGTGGGCCCGCTCTTCGGGAGGGTGGAGGCCGGCTGGGGCACCTTGTGGAGCTTCGGGCCCATCGACTCTGCGACCGCGAATCCGAGATCGTGGTACAGCCACAGCGCATCCTCGCGGGTGAGCGAGTGCTCGATGCCGCCGAGCGGCACGATGACGCGCGTGCGTAGACCCGTGCTCGTCTCGATGTCCTCCACGTAGCAACGCCGCGCCTCGATGTCGGCGAACGGCGTGGTGGCCACCGGCTCGGCGGGCGGCCCCGCGTCTACTCCATGGGGAGCGGGCGCGGCGAGGTCGAGCCCGAGCATGCCGGCAGCCTGGCGAAGGTGCCAAGCCCCGTGCTTCGTGAAGGATGCATCGATCTCGTCCTCGCCGGCGGCCTGTTCGTACAGTGCCTCGGCCCGACTCATGAGCCAGTCGCGGACGAATGGATAGGTGAGATGGGCGGCGATGGCCGTGCTCGACGACGCGCAGGGCCCACTGGCCGGCGCTCGATGTGCTCCCCCTGAGGGGTTGCCGTCGGGCTCGCCGCCCAGCTTTGAGTCCGGCCACGCGTCGATGATGTCGCCGGGTTCCGGCAGCGGCGCGTGGGGCTCGGCGGTGAGGTAGCTCTGCAGCTCGTCGAGCTCGGCCTGGGCCCGCCCACGCATCTCGGGGCCCCAGCGGTGCCCGTCGGCGACCGTGGGCGCGCCCTCCAAGAAGCGGCGGAGCAGGGCAGCTCGAGACCGGGCCTCGTCCTTGGTCGTGATCATGGTCATGTCCCTTCTGCAGCGACCCACCGGCCATCGTCACCGTGCGCTGCGGGTGCGACAGCTCGACCCGTGCGAGCCTCCCACATGCTGCGCGCGGCCTCGCGGCACTTGCGATTGCGGCCGTCCTTGCGAGCGCGATCGGGCCCGAAGTCCCCCAGCGGCTGCCAGCGCTTGCAGCCCGAACACCAGCCCTCGCCCGCGTCCTCGTGCGCCTGGTACTCGTCGAGTGTGATGCCGAGGCGCCGGGCCGCAGCCGCCCGGCGACGGTCGGGTGTCACGTCTGCAGCTCCAGCATGACCGCCAGCGCCTCCTCGGCGCGGCGCTTGGCCTCGGTCACGCCGAGGCGCGTTCGTCCCTGGGTACGATCGCCGTCGGCCACCACGGACCACTCGGCATCCGCGTCGATCGCTCGGACGCGCATGGTCCACGCCTGGTCGTGCGCCTCGTGGAGGCCCTGGCCAGGGCCATCCACCCACACCACCTCGGGCCGCGGCGGATCCTCGTCCACCAGGTCGCCGTCGGGGTCGTAGTGCAGCGAGCCGGCGTTGAGCCCCGACCAGAGGTCGCGGGCGATGCTTGCGAGGCTCCACGCCGTCGCGGCCATGCGGATGAACTTGGTACGGATCATTCGTCGGTCTCCAGGTCTGCGCGTGCTTCGGCCAGCGCGCGGCCAAGCTCAGCGGCTCGCTCTGCGCTGCCCGTCTTGTCGGGGTGCTCCTCGGCGATCTTCTGCTTGTAGGCGCGCTTGACCGCGCGGATGCCCGACGTGTGCGGGATCTCGAGCACCTCCCACCACGCCTTGTGCAGCTTCGCGGCCGGCAGCTCCCGGAACCCGCCGAGGGCTTGCTGCATCATCACCGAGTCGCCGTGCCGCTCGATCGAGCGGATCGCCTCGATCGTCAGCGCGAGCGCGCGGAGGTTGGCATCGAAGCGCTCGTAGGTGTCGCAGGCCATGACGTACGCCACGCCCTTGCGCCGGAAGTACACCGCGACGCCGGGGTCGTCGGGCCTGCGGTCCACCCGGAACTGCCCGTCCATGCGCAGCTCGCAGTCGGTGGAGATGATCACGTTGACGGCCCGCAGGCGCTCCAGCTCCTTGTAGAGGCCGGCGCGGGCCTTGGCGGGCGTGAGCCCGTGGAAGTGATCGGCCTTGCGCTCGCGAGCTCGGCGGCGCGACGGGGGCCAGCATAGGGGGTATGGGGTGACGGTGTCCGTGTCCATGGCGCAGGGGCGCGGAGGGCCCACCGCTGCACCATAGGGCACCGTGCACCATCGTGCAAGCGTTGCCCGGTTGTGCACGTCGTGCGTGGCTGCTACACCAGCCATCATGGGCAACCAAGGCAAGCCGCTGTCTCCGACCGACATCGCTCTCCAGGTCTCAGAGGAGCGCTACCGCCAGCGCGATGCCATGAAGGCGGACAACGACAGGCTCCAGGCGCACGTCGCCGAGCTTGAGGCGGAGCTTGCGACGGTGCGCACGCGCGCCGAGAACCTGGAGGAGTCGATGCGCTTCATCGGTCTGCAGCCGTGCGCACGCGCGGCCGGTGCTCCCGGGCTCCTGGTGTGCTCGGAGACCGGCGACTGCGTCACCGAGTGGTGCTGGCCCTGCTATGCCAAGGCCATCGTCGAAGACCGCGGCGGCATGGCGCGGGCGTTCGAGCGGCTTGAGGCCGGTGGCCCGGACTGTGACGAGGCCACGCGGCTCATGGTGCTGCTCTACCGCGACACCTTGCAGCGCCCGCCCAGCGATCGCGAGGTCGACGCCCTCTGCTGGGCGTGGCAGCACGGGATCATCGAGGGTCAGGGGTCGGCCCCACCACCCGACGACCACGAGGCCGCGCGCGTCGAGCTCGAGAACGTGCTCTGCGAGGCGGCCCGCGACTACGCCGAGCACTTCGAGGCGATCGACGCGATCGACTGCCCCACGAACGAGGAGCACGCCGCGCTGAATGAGGCATGGGCCAAGCTCGCCGAGGCGGCGCGGGTGTGGGCCACCCGCACGCCGATCCCGATCACGCTCTGGTGCCCCAACGGCCACCGCCACGTCGACAAGGGCGCGTTCGCGGTCAAGCCCCACCACACCCACGCATGCCAGACCTGCGGCATCACCTGGCGCCCGGCCGTGGTCGACACCGTGGGCGTGCAGCACCTCCCCGGCTTCAAGGACGAGGAGCCCAAGCCGCCGGCCAAGCCCCTGCGCCGGCGCACGCCCGTCCAGAGGCGTGAGCGTCGGCTGGCCACCCTGCGCCGGCGCTACGAGTGGCTCGTCGCCAAGGAGAACCCCGGCGACTTCGACAAGGCAGAGGCGTCGGCCCTGCGCTGGGCCCTGGAGCAGCTCGAGGCCCGCGTGCTCTCATACGAGATCGTGATCGACGTGGCCCACACCGAGGCCTTCATGGTCGAGCTCGAGAAGCGGATCCGCGGTCTGGCCTCCGACGTGGAGGGCCCCGCCGGTGCCTGAACGCTACAAGGGCGAGACCGCCGCGACGTGGCACGCCGTCTACCGCGGCGAGTGCGAGGCCCACCGGCGAGCGCTCGATGCCATCTCCGAGCTGACGGGCAAGCTGCTCAACGAGCGCCAGGCCCACGACGTCACTCGTCGCAAGCTCGCCGCGTTGGAGGGCCGCGCCCGTGCCTAGGAAGCACCGCCCCTTTCGCCCCGGCAAGCTGCCGAAGGTCGGCCCCTTCACCGAGGTGAAGCCGCTGCCGCCCGACGCCGGTCCCGTCGACCAGGTCTGGGACGACGGCACGCACACCGTGCTCGTCATTCGCTTCACCTTCGCGGGCGACCCCTGGATCCACCTGGTCATCCGCCGCCGCGACGGCGCCAAGCTCAGCGACCACTGGACCACGCTGCAAAGGATCAAGGACCTCCTGCTCGGCACCGAGGTCGAGGCCGTGGACCCCCACCCACGGCGCTCCAACCTGCCCGACGAGGACAACGTCTTCCACCTCTACTGCAACGCCGGGGCGAGGTTCCCCTTCGGACCCACGTCCGCCGAGAAGACCTCGTGACGCTCTCCGAGCCCATGCGCTTCGCCCTCGTGCGCAAGCTGGCCGTCAACCTGCTCACCGCGAACGCCCTGCTCGATCGCCAGCTCATCTCCCACTTCCGCACCAGACCCGGCCGCCTCGCCCGCTACGACCTCACGCTGACCGAGTACGGCCTCTCCCAGCGCCGATGGTTCATGAGCCTCGGCTACAAGTGATCACCATGCCTCTCGTCTACGTCGAGCTCGTGCGTGGAGCCACCGAGCCCACAAGCTCGGCCCGCCCGTGGAGCCTGGCCTTCGCGGCGGTCATGGCCGCGTGCTGGCTCTGGTCGGCGGTGGCCCTCCTGCGCGCGAGGTTCTGCCGGTGACGATCTCCCCCGCCCTGCTCAGCTCCGAGATGGAGCACTGGCTCACGCCCGGCTGGTTCATCCGGCTGGTGCTCCGCGTGCTCGGCCGCATCGACCAAGACCCCGCCACCAACCGCGGCAGCCTGGTGGTGGCGAACGACCACTACTACGCGGGCGAGCGCAACGGCCTGCTCGCGCAGTGGTGCGGCAAGACGTACGTGAACCCGCCCTACGGCACCGAGATCGAGCTTTGGATCCGCCGGATGATCCAGTACGCCGGCGACATGCGCATCACCGAGCTGCTCGCGCTCCTGCCCGCGCGCATCGACACCGAGTGGGGCCAGCGCGCGCTCGCCTCGGCCGACGCCTGGTGTGCCTGGTTCGGCCGCATCACCTTCTGGCGGGTGTGGGACCCCGACGCCGAGCTCGCCAAGCTCAAGGCCTCGGAGCGACGAGACCCCAAGCTCAAGCAGTTCCTCCAGCTCATCGAGGCGATGCGCGGCGGGCAGTACCCCGCCGACTTCCGCCGCAACGAGCACGGCTTGCTGGTGGGCCCCGAGCTCAACCGCAAGACCTGTATCCCCCAGCCCGCGCCGTTCCCCAGCCTCGTGCCCTACTGGGGCGAGGACGTGCGGCTGTTCACCAACGAGTTCCGGCCCTACGGGACCATCACGGTCCGCCGCGGCGAACACCGCGGGATCTACCCCTGCACCAACCCGAAGCTCGCAGCATGACCACCACACCAAGCCGCATCACCAGCACGTACACCGTCGTCGCGATGGAGGTGCCCAAGCCCGTCTACGACGACATCGCCGCCAAGCTCATCGCCGCCGGCTACGACTCCGTCAAGGACGGCATGATCGACATGCACGGCATCGCGCTCGTGCCTGCCGCGGACGTACACCAGCCGGCCCTCACCTGGCGCGACGTGCCCCCGCGCCCCGCCTACGCCACCCCCCAGAACGCGCTGGTGGGTGACCGCGTGCGCCCTGACCACCGCTCCAGCTTCGGCCCGATCGAGAAGATCGAGGGCGGCTGGATGTTCGTGCGCCTGCCCGACGGCGAGCTCGTGCAGACCGACCTCGGCACCTGGGAGGACGCGGCGCCGTGACCGTCTCCACCAAGACCACCCGTTTCACGTGGCACGCCACCGCGCTCGACGGCGGCGTGATCATCACTCGCGTGGACGACCACGGCCACACGGCGATCCTCGGCGTGCCCTACCAGCGCTCCGAGGGCCTCGACCTGTTCGTGCCCACGCCGGCCGCCTGCGAGGCCATGGGGCTGCCCGAGGACGTGATCGTGGACCTCAACGTCGCGCTCGCCGACGGAAGGGCACGGGCGACCGCATGAGCCCACGGAAGGAACACCCGCCCGACGAGCTCGACCCGATCGAGGCTGGCGCCCGGCGCCTCAACCTCACGCTCTCGCCGACCCTGCGCTACGTGCTCGCCATGGTCTGCGCCGGGCGCTCCAACGAAGAGATCGCCGCGGAGCTCAACGTGGCGGAGCGTACGGCCAAGAACTACGTCTCGAGCCTGCTCGGCATGGCCAAGGTCGACAACCGCGCCGCGCTCATCGCCGAGGTGCTCGCCGGCAAGAACAACGTCCAGCGCGCGGTGACGCTGGCGAAGAAGGCGTGGGTGGCCTCCCCGCGCCGGGGGGCGCCGTGAGCATCCTCGACCAGCCCGCGCCGGCCTGGGACACCATGCCGGCCGAGGCCCAGGCCGAGCACTACGCGGCTGCCCTCGCCGAGGCCCGCGAGCGCGGCGCGGCCGAGGGCGCCGACCAGCACGAGCTCGAGGCCGCGCTCCGCCGGCACACCCCGCCGGCGATCACCATGCGGCACGACGGGCGGCGGCTGCGGTGAAGCGCTCCGCGGCCGAGGGCGCCGCCAAACGGTACAACCGCGAGCAGGCCAAGAAGGCGCCGCTGCTCGCCTGGGCCGGGCTCACGCCCACCACGACCGCCGACGCTGTGCTGGAGCGCGCGCAGGCCCGCGAGGCGCAGCGGTTCTACATCGATGCCGAGTGGGCCTACGCCGAGTCCGCTCGCAGCTTCCTCGCCGACTGGCATCGCTACGTGGTGTGGACGCTGGTCGAGCTCGAGGCCTTCGAGCGCGTGGCGGCATGGGCCGACACCACCAGGTGGGGCGGCGCCTCCATGCGGCTGTACCGGTGGCGCACCGCTGCAGAACGGGCCATGGCTGGCGAGGACCCTCTGCCGGACAGCGGCACGATCCAGCCCTGCGCCTGCGCGCCCAGCTTCGCCCGTGCCACGGTCGAGGGCCGCTGGAGCGAGGAGAGGGCCGCCCACGCCGCCGCGGGCTGCACCCCGGAGCGCTGCCAGGTCGCCGGCCGGGATCGCCCGCCCCCGTTCCCCGTGACGGCTGAGGGCGGCCGGGCCTACCGCGCGTGGATGGTCGATTCCTTGTAACGAACGCCCGGCGCCGCGCTGTGTGCTGGCATGAGCAACGACGATACCAGCCACGAGCCCGGACCCTTCGCCCTCTACTGCATCGGCCTGCCCGACGAGCGCCTGCACGAGCTGTTCGCCGCCTGGCCTCGCAGGCCGGACCATGCTACGACCGATGCCAGCGGGGTAGAGCAGCCAGGTAGCTCGCCAGGCTCATAACCTGGAGGTCGCGCGGTTCAAATCCGGTCCCCGCTACCTGACCAAAAAGAAGCGCCCCGGGTGGTCTGTGCACGGGCCACCCGGGGCCGAGAGTCTCCGCCTTGCCTCGCTCCTGCCGCCTTGCCGACGGTCGGGGCGGGGCGAAGCACCCTCGAGCTACAGCACGTTGAGCACGAACGGCCCGACGTCACCGAACTGCGAGTCGACCACGAGGTAGACCGTCTGCCCGGCAACGAGCTCGACCGTCACCTGGGAGTCCGTGCCCGCCTGGTCGTTCCCGCATCCGATCTCGGTCGCGCCGGGGCCGGGGCAGGCATCGAGCACCGCGAGCGTGGTGTCGAAGCCGCCCGGCAAGGCGGCCGAGCCGATCGTGTTGAACGTGTAGCTCCCATCCGCCGGCGCCGGGCCCCACTGCACGATGAAGTCCTCGCCGCTGGCGAAGCTGCAGAGCGGGAAGTGGTCGTCCCCGGCCCCGGTGTTATCGCCCATGATCGACTGCGGCTGCCGGTTGCCGAGGTCGAGGTCCGGGCACGCCCCGCCACCCGGCGTGAAGGTGGGCCACATGCAGATCGCCGCGTCGCCCAGCCCGACGCACGCCATGCCCTCCGGGCACCCGGCGGTCAGGCCGGCGCTGCACTCGAAGAAGCAGTCGCTCTCGCCGCGGCCGGTCGCGTCCATGCACACCACCTCGGCCGGAGAGGCGCTCGGCGGCACCGGGCCGTCCAGGTCCGGGATCGGACAGTCGGCCACCGTCTCGCACCCCTGCGACGAGCACACCCCGCGGATGCCATCGAACAGGCACGCCTCCTCGGGCAGGCACGCCGCTTCGTCGTTGGCGCAGTCGCCATAGCCTCCGGTCGGCGGCTCGCCCGTGGTCGAGTCGGTGCCGGAGGTGTCGCTCGACGAGGTGGGCTCCGCGGTGGTGGAGCTGTCGACGCCCTCCGTGGTGTCGGGGCTCGTGGTGGGGTTGATGGTGGTGGAGGTGGTCGAGTCGGGCTCCGCGGTGGTGGAGCTCGTGCTCGTGTCGTCGGTGGTGCCGTCCAGGGGCGCGGTGTCGTCACCAGCAGGACATGCCGCGAGGATGAGTGTGGCTGCGGCGAGCAGCCCTTGTGTTGTTTGCATGGAGGCTCCAGTGACAATGGAGCCCGCTTCAATCACCGCGACGAACGTGCGGCCTCGCACGGCTGCGCCGTCAGACCGGATCGATCTCCTCGAGCACCACGAGCTTGCGGTACTCGTCGCCCTTGCGGAGCTTGCTCGACTTGACGCGGAACCGCGCGCCCTTGTCGATCATGACCTCGGCCTCGGCCGCCACGTTCACCACGCGCTCGTCCGAGATCACCGCCCCGCGCTTGGTCTTCACGACGAGCAGGTAGGAACCCTCGCCGTCGGCCGCGAAGCCTCGCGACTCCCACTCGTCTGCGGACCACGAGGAGACGGCGTCGAGCTCGATCACCGCGCCGGGCGTGTCGAGGGCCTTGCGCAGCGCCGACGTGGCTGGCATGTCCCTGAGGCCGCGCGAGACCTGCCCCTCGAACCGCGGCGCCTTGGCGAGGGCCTCGCGGAAGGCCGTCAGCTTGCGCTCGGCCTCGAGCACATGCTGGGCGTCGTTCTTGATCCCCCGCGTGCCCTGGATCTTGATCGAGTGCACGGAGCCCGCAGCGTCGCGCCCCGAGTCCACCATGCGCATCGACTTGAACCACTGCTCGGTGCTCCAGTCGTAGACGGCCTTGCGCTGCTCCTCGGTGAGCGAGGCCACCCACGCGTCGCGCTGCGCCTGGCTCTTGCTCGGATCGGTGACCACGCGCCCGGCCGGCGTGACGCCCCGCCTGCCGCCGGTCACCGCGGCCTGCCGCGCCCGGAGCTCGCCCAGCTCTTTGCGAGCGTCGGGGCCGAGGGCATCTGCAGCGGCGTCGAGCACCGCCACCCGCCCCTTCTCGAAATTCACCAGCTCCTTGCGAAGGCGAGCCGAGGCCTGCTCGCCGGCGGGCTTCGGGCCCTTGACGGCCTTCTTGGGCGACGGTGAGGGCGGGCGCGGCGGTGGAGCGGGTGGCTTGGGCGGCGCCTGCCGAGCGATCCGCTGGACGGCCTTGCGCTCCTTCGCGATCGCGGATTGCCGCACCGCGACGGCGAGGTTGTGGCCCTCGGCAAGCGCGAGCGCCTGGCCCTCGAGCCCAGCCGTCGGCATCACGGCGGTGGAGAGCAGCTTGGACTCCATGGCCCGCACGGCATCGAAGGCCCGCGCCGCGTTGCGCTGCCGCTCGGCCGCCGACTCCACCTTCTCGGGCTCGACCCGCTCCACCTTCTTGGAGACCTTGCGCGCGCGCTTCCTCTTGGCGACCACCTTGTCGTCGCCGTACGCAAGCCGCCACCCGACCATGATCTCGCGATCGTTGGGTCGGTTGGGCGGGTGCATGTAGTGGAACCCGTGGTAGCTGTCGAAGAACATTTCCTTCACGGGTCGCACCTGGCCGTGGAGCAGGTAGGAGTCCTGCCCGGTCACGAGGTCGAACACCGCGACCAGCTTCTTGGCCATCGGGCTCTTGGGCGAGTCCTCGGCGAGCAGGGCCCGCTGGGTCGTGGCGTTGTAGGCGTTGCTCGCCTCGGTGCGGACGATCCGGTCGACCATCCACCCCTTGTCCTCGACCTGCGCCGCGGCCAGCTTCCCGATCTCCGCGCGCACCTCGTTCCAGCTCGCGCCGGTGGCGACCTTCGACAGGGCCTTCTCGATGCCACCGACCACGGCCGCGCCGTACCGCGCGAACGAGGCGTGGAACGTCCGCAGCCGCGACTCCACCAGCTCGTTCGCCGTGGTCGTGGCCCAGGCCAGGGTGTTCCACTGGAGCGGGAGCGTGGTGCCGAGGAAGGCCTTGTCGAGCGAGCTGAGCCACCCCGCCGACTGCTTCTGCGACGCGCGCACGACCTCGTGGAGGCCCACGCCGAGGTCCTCGCTCTGCGCCCGCGCCATCGCTCGCGCGTTGTGGCCGAGCAGGAGCAGCGTGCGCTCGCGGGTGGCCGTGCCCCAGCGGCCGAGCTCGGTGGCGCTCAGCGTCCGCCCCTGGCTCGCCAGGGCCTTGCGCACCACCGCGGCCTGCCGGGCCCGGAGGAAGCCGTCGAGCCGCGTCAGCGAGGCGTGCTGCTCACGGAGCAGGCCGTCGACCGTCGTGGCCGACCCAGCGGTGGCGGTGGTCGAGCTCACGCGGCCTCGTCGTCATCTTCGCCGTCGTCCTCGCCATCCTCGTCCTCGGGCTCGCCGGGCTTGTTGGGATCGGGCGGCTCGCCGGCGCCGAGCATGCCCGCCATCTTCTCCATGCTCTTCTCGCTCTCCTTGTCGATCTGCGCGATCTCGCCGTCCACGTCGTCGGGCATGCCGGCGGCCTGCAGACCGAGGCGCACGCCGGTCCGCTGCGAGAGCACCTTGGCGCCGCCGGTGCCCACCGTGATCGCCTGCATCGCCAGCTGGAACTGCTCCGGCGAGGTCTCGTGGTAGGCGGGCCAGATGAGCTCGACGTGCTTGCCCGACCCCACCTGGTGGACGGCGAGCACCTCGGGCTCCTCCTCATCCTCCTTGGCCTCGAGCTCCATCACCACGGCGTAGCCCTGCGCCTCGGCCACCTTCTTGCGGAGCTTGACCGGCGGCAGCACGATCCCCTCGGGCTCCTCGTCCTCGGTGCTCGAGACCTTCCAGGCGTCGCCGAGGTTCATCCACAGCTCGAACACCTGCTGGATCGCCAGCTCCTGGGGGACTCGCTTCTTGCCCGCGGCCGACTCCATGGGCCGCCAGAGCATCGCGTGCGCGACCCCTGACTGCGCATACTGGCCCGCGTGCTCGGGGTCGATGATCACGCACCGCACGGTATGGAGGAACTCCTTGCGAAGCTCGTTGTAGGTCTTCCAGCCCATCTCCACCGTCTGCCCGGCGGTCTCGAGCAGCTTGGCATCGCCGCTCTCGCTCGTGCGGATCACCGCCGACCACCCCTTCTCGTAGACGCGGTGCATCCGATGCCATCGGAGCTGGTCCTTGACGTGGAGCGTCGGGTCGAGGTTGGAGCGCGTGGCCCGGAAGTTCATCGAGGCGAGCAGGTCGATCGCGTCGGAGAGCTGGTGCACCCCGTCGCAGTCAGGCTCGCCGCTGGGGTCCTGGGTCGTGTGGGTGTTCTGGATCCAGACGATCGGGCAGCGGCCCGCCTGGTGCTCGATGATCTTCGGGTCGCCGGGCTTCGGCGGCCGGGTCACGCGCTCGCCGTCGCCGTTGTCCACGAGGGTGACCGGCGCCGCCTCGTCGTCCAGGTCCTCGAGCTCCTCCTCGGTCCAGCGCGCGATCGGAATCCAGCCGGTGTCCTCGTTCTCGCCGTCGGCGCGGGTCATGTTCGGCTTGACGCGCTCGCCGTAGTTCTCGGGCACGTCCTCGTAGACGTACTCGTACTCGCCGTCGAAGATCCTGGTCCGCCAGCGGCATTCGGTTGCGAGCCCCTTGTCGGTCTCCACCTCGATCTCCACCAGGCGCTGCCACACCACCACCTCGGGCACGTGGTCCATCTGGTTGGCCCAGAGCCGCACGTATAGCTCGCGGGTGTCGAGCACCTCGGAGATGGGCTTGCCCGCGTCGACGCCGACGCGGATCGCCGCCTCGCCGGTCTTGCCCGCGTCGCCGCGGGCGGCCTGCAAGGTGACCCACGAGAGCGAGCGGGTCATCACCGCCCGGAGGTACCGCTCGGTCCGCGGGTCGGCGGGCACTTCGATCGTGGGCGCGAGGCCGCGCGGGTAGACCATCTCGTCGAAGCCGTTGACGACCTGGCGCTGCAGAGGGATCGGGACGTCGGGCTTGCGGGCCTCGTAGGCCGGCTTGCGGTCGGGCTCCGCCGCCAGCCGCATCATCCGCTCGACGATGTACGTCTGCCCGCGCGCGGCCTCGCTCCGAGGCCGGCCGGCGAAGTCGTAGCGGTGGTGGTCGTGCTGCCGGTTCTCGCAGAAGCCCCGCAGCGCCGTGAGGTGCTTGACACGGGCCGTGCGATCGAGGTGCAGGACGCGGACCCCCGGCCACTCGTACTTCGGAGCGTTGCTCTCCTCGTCCTTGGCCTCGCCCTCGCCGGCTGGCATCTGATCGTCGTCCATGGGGGGCAGCTTACCTCCGATTGATCACGTCTTGCATAGAGGGCAGGGCCAGGCCTCCGCCGGAGGCGAGCTGCCCGACCGCGCTCGTGCGCATCGCCTCGCGGCAGATCCACCACGCGATGAGGTGGTCGCCCGTGTGCTCGTCGGACAGGCGCGTCGGGTCGTAGACCTTGGCCGCCTCGATGGCCATGGCCAGCTCCTCAGGCGGCACCTCGTTCTCCGAGCACGGCAGGATCCACATCTCCTGGCTGAGGTCCATCGCGATCGACTCGATCCCGTTGACGAGGTCCCACTTGTTCCGGCCGGTGGTGTGCGGCCGGATCGGGTCAACGTCCATGTCCGCGGCGAAGTCCAGCAGGAACTGCTGGGCGGCGTTGTTCTCGACCGACACGTGGCTGGCATAGGCGTGCTGCACGAGCCGGATCTGCTGGATGATCTGCGGGCCGTCCCAGAGCCCGCTGCGCACGTCCACCACGCGCTTGTCGCCGTTGGGGTAGTAGGCCGCGGTGAACAGGACCGTCCGGTCGCTGCCGGGCTTCTTGCGGTGGCCGAGGTCCACGCCGGTGAAGCACGGCACCCCGCGCAGCTTCGAGACGAAGCCGAGCCCGCGGCCGCGCCGGAGGCACCGCGCGAAGTAGTCCTCCTTGAACCGCCCCATCGACCGCGAGGGGAGGCGGTTGTAGAGCATCATCTGCGCGAGGATCGGGCCGAGGTCGCGCTCCTTCTCGGCGATCGCGGTGAGGTCGAGGACCTCGGGCACCAGCGGGATCCGGTGGCCGTCCTCGTCGAGCAGGTGCTCGAGGGTGATCGGGTCGTAGAGGACCGCCTCGTCGCGCACGTACGACCAGCCGGGGATCTTGGCGAAACGCTGGAGCTGGTCGTCCTCGGCCCAGATGTGCCCGATGCAGATGATCCGCGCGTCCTTGCGGGCGCGGCTGACCACCTCGCCGACCCACTCGCCCATCTTGTCGCGGGCGTACTGCGTCAGCGTGTTGTCGAAGTTGCAGAGGTCGTCGAAGACGATGATCCCCGCGCGCGAGCCCAGCACCGACTGCGAGAAGGCGCCGAAGATCTGGAAGGTCGGGTCGGGGTCGCGGCTCGACCGCTCGACCTCGGCCTCGGTGGCGCTCCACACCCGCCCCGGCTTGAGGTGGGGGAAGCAGAGCTTGACCCGGCGGTTGCTCTCGATCTCCGACTGCCAGGCGCGGAGCACCTTCTTGGGGTGGCGCTCGGTCGCCGAGATGTAGGAGATCTGGGTGTTCGGGTCCTCGCCGGTCTCGCGGAGCAGCGCGTGCCGGAGCTGGGTGGTCTTGCCCGTGCCGACCGAGGCCAGCGTCACCGATCGGGTTTTGCGGAACTGCGCCTGCCACCGGCGATGCGCCTCGGTCTGGCGCAGCCGCTTGCCGCCGGGGCCCTCGCCGATGAACTCGATGAAGGCGTTCGGCTCCCGGCGAGCCTTGTTGATCTCGGAGCGGAGGCGTGCCAGCGCGCGCGCGCGCGCCTCCTCTGTCGTCTCGATCGGCACGAGCGGCTACTTGTTCCGCGCCACCTCGGCTTCGACCTTGGTGGCGATCCACTGCTGGACGTCGCCGCTCAGCTCGCGCTTGAGCACGCTCATCATGTGCTGCCCGAGGTGCTGGACCACGGTCTGCACCGCCCGCGCCTTCACGATGCCCGCAGCCTCGGGGGTCCAGTTCTGTCGGTCCTTCATGGCCAGGTCGTACGGCACGTCCTCGCGCTTGAGCGGCTCCACCACGGTGTGCTGGAGCTCGGCCACGACGTCGGTCACGGTCTGCTCGGTCATAGTGATCGCGTCGCGCATCTCGAGCGAGCGGGTCTTGGCGCGCAGGTGGGCCGCGGCGAGGCCGATCAAGGCTGCGAGCACGCTGCCGATCGCCGGGACCAGGATGGGGATGAGGATGTTGAGGGTCGCGTTCATGGGGGTCGTCACTCCTTGCGCTGGGGTTCCTCGCCCGTCTGGGCGTAGTGCACCATCTCCTCGTCGGTCCAGTTCTCCATGAGCTTGGTCAGCTCGCCCACGAACACCGCCGCCGTGCCGTCGCCGACGACCTCGTCCATGAAGGCCAGCGCGGCCGGGAGCTTGGGGCGGGCCTCCACGTCGATCGGCTCGGTGGGCACGGCGTGCCGGTTGTGCATCTGGTCGATGGGGTGGGCGTCGTACATGGCCCGGAACGCCTGCGTCGCCGGGCGGAGATCGGTGTACGGCCGGATCGTGCGAAGCAGGTCCTGGAGCGAGTCGGGGATCACGATCTTGTCGAAGTCGCGCTCGGCGGCGGGCTTGGCCATCTCGAGCGCCATCCGCTCGCGCTGGTGCTGGAGCACCATGCTGGCGATGTCGCCGGCGGCTTGGGCGTTCTCCACCTGCACGCCGAGCACAGCCACGCCGCGCACCGAGATCACCGCGCCCGCCTGCGTCGCTGCCACCCGGCCCGCGGCCATGGCCTCCAGCGCGAGCTGCTCGTAGGACGGCTGGGCCGCGCGGCGGCCTCGAGCCGGGAGCCCCTCCTTCACCAGGTGGGTGAGCTGCCGGTTGTTGATGTTGATGGCCCGGCAGATCTGCCCCGCCATCGCGCCCGCGGCGTAGAGCTTCCACCCCTCGGTGTAGTGGTGGACCGTCAGGTGCTCGATGCCCTCACCGTGGAGCAGCTTGTTGCGTCTCGCCTTGGCCATCACCGGAAGCCGAGGCCGTGGCAGGCCCTGCACTCAGGGTACTTCTTGGCCGTGGCACGCACCCGCGGCCGGCCCGGTGGGCGCGGCGGCTCGTCGCGCACGGTGAGCCAGGGGTGCCCGCACGGCACGTAGAACGGCACGGCCTCGGCCTGCCGCAGCACCGCGGCGGCGATCGCCGACGCCTGCTCGGGGTCGAGGCCCATCACCCAGCGAGCAGCTCGGCGCCACGAGGCGACCCACCCGCGCACCTGGGTCCGCCGCTTCGGGTTGGCGCGGGCGTGGCGGAGCCGGACGTCGAGCCCCTGCGAGGTGTAGCGCAGGAACCCGACGAGCTCGGAGAGGTCCTCGGCGTTGCGCACGTCGTAGAGCAGCCACGTCCCCATGCGAGCAACGACGCGGCGGGCCTCGTGGACGCACGTGGCGAACTCGCTCATCCCTGCACCACCGACCACGGGGTCTCGCACCGGGCCAGGACCTTCATGAGGCCGGGCCCGTCCTCGTCGCGCACCGCGAGGTACTCGTCGAGCCTGGCAGCGGGGAGCACGAGCTGGCTCGGCAGGTTGTTCGGGCGCGCGTAGTAGGAGATCGCGTCGAGCATCGCGCTCGTGACGTTGGCGGGATGGGGATGCCGCACCACCAGCTCCTCCACCGGCGGGGGCAGGGGCATGGTCCCCATGAGCTCGGCGAGGTCGCCGGGCGTCGTCTCGTTCTCGAGCAGGTGGCTCGGGTCCATGACCCAGTAGAAGTCGCCGCCGGCCCAGTCGGGATCGTCGGGCCGGTGGGCGGCGAGGACGGGCACGCCGAGCTCCTGCCGCTTGCGGATCCGTTGGATCGTCCACGCGACCGGCTCCCACCACGGCTCGGCCCATGGCACGTCCCGCAGCCAAATGCACGGCGTCCCGAAGTAGAGCAGCTTGCTCACGCGCCGCACCATCTGCGCGAGCACGTCCTCGCGGTTGTCGTCGTTCATGACGGTGACCGCGATCGCGGCCCCGCCGACGAACTTGGACCATGGCATCCGCACCAACGTGACGTCCATCCGCCGAGCGTAGCGGCGTGCGTCAACACCTGCAATCGGAAGGCTGCCAGTGTTTCACGGCAGGCCGAGGGTGTCGGCGATCGCGGCGAGCTTGACCGCGGTGGCGATGAGGTCGATCGCGTACTTCGCCTCGAACCTCGCCCGCTTCGTGCCCGGACCGCGGCCGATCCCGGGGCGCTCGCCGGCCTCCTCGTGCGCCTTGCTGCAGAGCGGCACCAGGTGCCGGCGGTTGCCCTTGCCGCCGCCCATGCCTCGAGCGATCACGTGCGCGGCCTCGATCGCACCCTGGCAGGTGTGCAGCGGGTGCTCGGCGATGAGGCACGGCATGGAGACGATCCAGTCCCGTCGGGGGCCGAAGTTCCGCACCCACGCCTTGCGCCGCCGCTCCGGGTTGCGCTTGCGGATCGCGGTGCGCCTGGTCGGCCCTGGGCTGCGGGCGAGGCCCTTGGAGCGCTGCCGCCACGCCTTGAGCTTCTCGGGGTCACGGGGGAGCGCCATGGGCCAACCAAAGCATCGAGGACCGGTGGCGCTCGCACCTCTACAGCGCCACGGTCCTCTTCCGGTCCCGGTCCGTCCCGGGCGTAATGCCACTCCGGCATAGGCCCCCCGCGCGGGTAATCGGCCTCCCGTGGGCGACGCGGCACCCACGGTCAAACGGCTGGGTCGTGGTCAGTCAGGCGCACACCTGCACGACTCCACTTGTGCGATCAACGTAGCACGATCAACGGCCCCTCTCCAGCGCATCCAGGGCGGCAAGGTGCGGCAGCACCACGAGCACCCGGCCGTCGGCGAGCAGCACGTGCGGGAGCTGGCCAGGCTGATGGCCCTGGCAGCACCCGGCCGTCGGCACGAGCGGCGGAGGGCCGCCGGGCATGCCCGCGACGTTGCGCTGGAGCTGCTCGACGAGGTCAGCGACGCCGAGGTCGACCATCTCCCAGCGCCACCCGGGCCGCTGCTTCGGCCCCGTCGCGGTCTTCCAGCAGTAGACCCAGCGCGTGCCGGGCTCCGGCGGCTCGGCTGGCATCTCGAGCGCGTGCAGGTTCACGGCCACCGCTCCGGCTGGATGCCCTGGGGGATCTTCGCCTTGCCGCGCGCGAGCAGGTGCTTGGGGCTGCCGTTGTCGTTCTTGCCGAGGCACCAGAGCTCGACGTTGCGCTTGCGGGCCGCGATCGTGAAGCGGCACCGTGCATCGACCATCAGGTCGCGGGCTCGGCCTCCGGGGAAATTTCCCCACCCCACGAGCACCTGCGCCGCGTGGTCGAGCACCCACTCCAAGACGCGCGGGTTGTGCTTCCCGATCGGGTCCAGCGCCATGGCGAAGTCCTTGGGCTTGGTGGCCACGTAGGCGCCGAGGTTGGCCATCAGGATGCCCTGGTAGCCCCACTTCCTCGCCCGCTGCTCGGCGTCGGTGAAGGTGGGGTCGCCACGCCTGCCGCTGGCCTTCGACGGGTTGTGCTTCACCCAGGCGCACACGTGCGAGCCGCCGGTGGCGGTGATCGAGCCCCACACCCGCCAGATGAGCCAGCGGTACTCGTCGCCGGCGCCGGAGAACAGGGCTCCCGCCGCAGCCGCGCCACCAGGGCCGGCGTCGATGCGCGAGCCCGGGATCAAGTCGCGGAGCTGCTCGATCGCCTCCAGTGTGAGCATCGGGACGCTGTCGAAGAGGTTGCCGCTCACCGCCCCACCAGCCGATCCGCCTTGTTCATCGATGCCTCCCGCGCCTCTTGGCGCTCTGCGAATGCCGTCCAGCCGTCGGCCAAGCCTTGCCACTCCGCCGCGGCCGCGTCGTTGCCCACCCTGCGGTGCGCCTCGGCGATCGAGGCGCACCGCCGCGCGCGAGCTCGCGGTGCGAAGGGGCCTTGCCCCGCTGGTCCGAGCTCGTCCGTCATGGTCCCTCGAACAGGCCGAGCTGGCCCGATGGGAAGCGCGGCACGTGCTGGCGGCCCAGCGCTTCCCCGGCTTCGGTGAGCCACCACCGGCTCGTGACGCCGCGCGTCTCGTAGACCAGGCACCCGCGCTCCACGGCTGCCCAGTGCGCATCTTCGTCGGGCCGGAACTCGCAGTAGGGCCGGCCCGCCTGCTTCTCCCACAGATGCCGCTCGGCGATGAGCCCGTCCGGCGGCAGGACCCCGCGCTCTTGGTCGACCACCCACCAATCGAGGTAGGCCGCAATGCGCTCGTCCGTCACGCGGCCAGCCTCTCCGGGCGCACCCAGATGCCCTCGCTGCCGAGCGTCCACCGCCCGTCGTCTGCAGCGTCGAGCGCCTCCATCAGCGCCCGCGCGATCGCCCGCGCCGTGGGCACGGGCACCATGTTCCCGATCCGCTCGCTCCACCCCTCCTTGGTGGTGCCGTCGAGCACGAGCCAGCCGTCCTCCTCGTTGCCCACGGGCAGGCCCTGGAGCGCCGCCTTCTCGAGCACGGTGAGCGGCCGGTGCCAGGTGCCGTCGGCCGCGAGGATCACCGCCTGCACGGGCGTGCGGCTGTCCCAGTCGAACGGCGGACCGACGATCCACGGCACGCGCGGGTCGGCGACCGAGCTCGAGGAGTTGTCGTGCTGGCCCGCCGCGAGCACGGCGTGGCTCGGCTGCGCCCAACCGATCACCCCGTAGGCGCCCGCGTGCTGCGGCCGGTTGATCCTCGGGTCGGCGATCTGCCCAGGGAAGTTGTCGATGCAGTCGTTGGCGATGATGTTCGCCATCGGCTGCTCCCAGCCCTTCACCCCGTGCCCGCCATCTCGTCGCCAGCACCCGACTCGCGGGTCGGCAACGCTACCCCAGGTCTCGGCGGGGGCGCTGTTCCCGAGCACGGCGTGCGCCGGCTGGCCCCACATCTCGACCCCGAAGGGGCCGTTGTTCCGGCCCTTGCGAGGGGGCAGCCGCACCGCCTCGGGCAGGTCGCGCCAGTCGCCGCCCGGAGGGATGAGGGCCAGCCGCACCTGGTTCTTCCAGATGAGCCGCGGCAGGGCGTGCATGGGCCCGCCCGCCGTCGAGCCGGGCACGGGCACCGGCAGCAACCCGAGCACCTCGCCCACGCCGCGCACGCGCTGCTTCGGGGGCACGCGGAGGAAGCACGGCACCGTCGCCATGTGCCGCGCCACGAGCATGAAGCGCTGGCGGTGCTGCGCGAGCCCGCCGAGCTCGCCGCAGTCGTGGTCGGTCAGCTCGACCGCGTAGCCGTGCCTCTGCAGCATCGCCACGATCCGCGCGAGCTGGTCGCGGCCGCGGGTGCGGATCCGCGGCACGTTCTCGAGCAGGTGGAACGGCACCGGGTCGTCCTCCCAGGCCGTGAGCGCGAGGAAGATGCCGGCGACCGCCAGCTCGTTGAGGTCCTGATAGTGCTGCTCCTGCGAGCGCTCCTCGGGAAGGCACCCGCTGTACCCCTTGCAGGGCGGCGAGAGCACGACCGCGTCAGGCCGCCGACGCCCCACCAGCCGGCGCAGCTCGGCGACAGTCATCTTGCCGATGTCGCGGCACGTCGCGGTCTCGCCGACGAGTCGGCTGTAGTCGCGGCACGCCGCCTCGTCGTTGTCGACGGCCCCAACGCCCTCCCATCCCTCCTGCTTGAAGCCCAGGCCGAAGCCACCGAGGCCGCAGAACAGGTGGACCACCCGCCGCGTGGGCCTGCACTTCATGTCGGATCCAGCCCCCGCAGCTCTGCAGCCGCGAGCACGTGGGCCTCGGGCACGGGCGCGAAGAACCCGTTGAGCCCGGGGCACGGGATGTGCCGGTCGAACGTCACCGACTTGCGCACGCGCCAGCAGTAGCCGGCCTCGGGGTTGACCCACGGCCGCTCGCGCGGGTCGGTGATCGCCTCGGGTACGACGTCCTCGGTGAAGACCACCGCGCCCACCAGCGCCCCCATGGGCTTGCCGTTGGTGTCGAGGCACCCGCTGCGGAGCTTCGACCACGCCGGCATCTCGATGCCCGCCGCCGCCGCCAGCCGCTCGACCTCGGCGATCGAGCGCGGGTCGGGCTCGTGCAGGCCCGTGTGGATCAACGTCCACACCCCGCGCTGCTTCTGCCAGAGCTTGCCCGTGCGAATGGGCTTCGCCGGGTTCTTGGGGTTCTGCTTCACACGCCCGCGGTTCTCGACGCCCTTGAACGGCTTGTCATCGAGCATCGTCACCAGGGCCCACGCCCACGGGTTCCATACCGACAGTGCCAGAAACGCCATCGCCTACCGTTGCCAATCCCAGCTCCTCGAGCTGAATGTCGCTGATGTTGATCAACCGTGCCCACGCCCTGGCCTCCAGAGCGGTGGACGTCTCACCCTTCTTCGCGCGCAGCCGCTTGGACTGCATCGGGATGCGGGCCTCGCCCTTGACCGCCGTGATGGAGAACTCCACCACGGTGGGGCTCTCCATCTTGATCACGATCTCCCACGCCACGCCCGGTGCGAGCTTCATGCCGCGCGCCTCCATCTCCAGTGGGCGATGCCCAGCGCATCGGCCCGCTCGAAGTCCTTGGCCAGCCCGGGGAAGTACCGGTCGGCGTGCGCCTTCGACCGCTCCTTGATGCTGCGGGCCGCTCCCTCCTCGTCCACCTTGGGCTCGTCGGCGAGCACCGTCTGCCACGTGCCCGGGTACACCGGCTCGACCGTCAGGCTGTAGATCTCGGCCAGGACCTCCCAGTAGTGCCGGCGCTTGACCAGCGCCTCGAAGCTCTTGGGGTTGAACTTCTCGCCCCGGCCGGCGAACTGGAGCTCGACCACCAGCACCGTCTGCCCGTGCTGCTCCCGCAGCCTCACCAGCTCCTGCACCACGCCGAGGATCGGGCGCAGCGAGTCGCCGCGGATGGTGTCAACGAGCACGGGGCGCCCCTGCACGAGACAGGCGACGCCACATGCCGCTCCAGGGTCGACACCCAGGATCACCGGGGGGCCGATCATCCGGCCTCGGTCGGGGCCTCGCTGCCCTCCTCGGGTTGCCCTTCCCCGTCGCCCTCGAGCTCGTCGTCGAAGACCTCCTCGCCGTCGTGCATGTCCAGCAGATCATCGAGCGAGGTGCCGCCCTCGCCCTCGCGCCGCTCGGTGGCCGTCGTGTCGATGACCCCATCCGCTGGCTCCTCGTGGCCTTCCTCTCGCGCCTCGGCGCGCTGGATCACGCGGCGCACGTCGTCGGGCAGCGGCAGGTACTTGAACAGCTCGCGGATCGCCGTCTTCTTCATCATGGGCACCTCGTTCTCGAGCCAGATCGACGAGGGCTCATCGGGCTTCCACGGGTTGCCGCTCTTGGCCTTGGCCAAGGCGATCCGGTCTGGCGTGGCGATCGCGAACGCTCGATAGCCGGTGTCGGCATAGCGTGCCGTGGCGTAGGCGAGGGCCTTGAGCTGGCCGGGCTCGTTGAAGGTGCGATCCTCGCGGCTGTACCACGGGATGTGTTCGATGCCCGGGTCGGTGCCACGGCGCACGATGAAGCGGTCGTTGGCAAAGACCACGTCGGCATCGATGTCGTCGATCTTGCCGTCGCGTCGCCCCAGCTTCATGTAACCGCGATAGCCGAACCGCAGCTCGGCCATCATGCGGCCCTTCTTCTTGATGGGCAGGATGTAGCACTCGCCGAGCGCCGACCCGGGAATGAGGTTGAGCTCGGCGGCCTCGATCGCCGCCTGGACGAAGGTCGACAGCGTGACCTGGAACATGCTGTGCCCGCCCTTGAGGAAGACGGTCTTGAGCTGCCGACCGTAGAGCGCCAGCGAGCGCCGACCATCCAGCGCCCGCTCGAGGTCCTTCGACGAGGCCAGAAGCTCCTGCTCCAGGGCGTAGACCCGCTTGTGGGCCCACTCCTTCCACGCGGCGGGGTCCTGCTTCGGATCGGGCACACCAGACCTCTGCTGGCGCTGGACGGCCCCTTGCTGTGGTTGTGCTTGCTGTCGTTGTTTCGCCATTGCCTTACTCCGTCAGTCCGAGGGCCCGCTTCTGCAAGGCCTGTTCTTGTTGCACTTCGAGGATCTCCCGCACGCGCGCGGGCTTCACCTGCCGCAGCACCCGCTGGGTCCCGCGACCCTGCTCCAGCGCGACCTCCACCTGGTCGCGGAAGGCCTCGCCCATCATGCCCTCCACGACCTCGAGCACGTCCTTGGCCGAGAGCCGCGCCCGCTCCTCGCGGTACGACACCGCCGTGTCCGCGTCGTCGCTGTAGCCGAAGGAGTGGTCGCCGAGCACCTGCCGGAGCTGGTTGCCGAGGCCCTCGGCCCGCTTCTTGGCGGCGGCCTCGTCGGCCTTGGCCTCGCGGTAGTCGGCGAGGAGCTGCACCGTGGTGGACGGCAGCACGTAGACGCGGCCGTTGTCGGTGGGGTGCATCTGCAGGAGGGCTTTGCGGCTGGCCTCGCTGTCGTCGGCCTTGGGCGGGATCCGGGGCAGCACGTGCTTGCGCCAGAACCAGTCGATCCGCTCCATGAGCTTGACGATGAAGCGCTCGTTCCGCTCACGGTCGACCCGCTCCAGCATGTCCTTGCGCGCGCCCATCTTGAGGCACGCGAAGCCGCCCCACGAGAGGCCCGTGACGGCCATGCCGTGCTGGAGTTGGATCTCGTGGGCGAGCGGCACGCCCTCGGCCCACGAGAGCAGCTTGAGGTCGCCGTGCTGCTTCCCGCCCTTGGTGAGCACCGAGGTGACCTTGCCCTCGTAGACGCCGCATCCATCGAACTCGGGCACGGGATCGATCGTGCCGTCGGTGTTGACGATCATGCAGTCGAGCTCGGCGTGCCGAGCCATGACCACGCCCGGCCGCACCCGCCGGCCCGTCTTCTCCTCGTACGCCTGCCGCACGGCGGGCTCGAGGATGCGGCCCCAGTAGGCCGGCTCGGTGTCCTCGTCCTCCAGCCCCTGCACCTTGTCGAGGTACAGGGCCAAGAGCGACGAGTACGGATTGGCGCCGAACAGGGTGGCGGAATCGCTGCCGCCGACGCCGGTGCGACGTTGCTTGAGCCACGTGGCGCGGTCGGCCACGGGCGACAGTTGCTGCTCCATCTCTACCTCCGCCCGCCTGCGCGCGGGCTCGCTGTTACACCGCCTCGAGCCGAGGGGCACCCTCATCGGTGGCCGCCGGTTCGGGCACGGGCGCGGCGGCGGAGCCCTCGGCTTCCGCCTCCTCGTCCTCGTCGTCCCCCTCTTCGTCGCTGTCCTCGTCGTCCTTGTCGGTGAACGCGGTGCACCCGTCCTGCTTCTCGAGGTGGGCCTTGAGCGCCAGCATGTCGCCGCTCAGCTTGGCGCCGCCGGTCTCGCGCACCTGGATCTCCGTGAGGACGACCCGCGCCGACTCCAGCGAACACCCGAGGCCCTCGGCGAGGGTGGCATCGCCCAGCGACATGGGGATCTGGTCGCCGACCTCGGTGCTCGACAGCTCGCACCACGCCGCCCACGCCCGCTTGATCTTCTTCTTGAGCTTGCTGAGCTCCTTCTTCTTGCGCTCCTCGATCGCCTTGCGGTCGTTCACGAGCTTGATGTTGAGCACGAGCCACGCCTTGCAGTCGGCGGGCAGGTCGTGCTCGGTCTCGGGGCAGTGCTCGTTGATGGCCTTGGTGGCCTCGGTCAGCTCGTCCTTGAAGGCCTTCTTCTTGGCCTTCATGTCGGTGTCGAGCCTGGTCCACTGCTGCTTCGCGCTCCGGGTCGCCAGCACGCGGGCCTTGTAGGGGTCGGTCTCGGTCTTCTTGGGGTCAGCCTTCTTCGTCATGGTGGTCCTTTGCTCGTGGGAGTGTGGGTGAACGTGATCACGTCATGAACGTCCCACCCGAGGATGCCGCAGATCAGACGGAGCTTGGCATACGGCATCCGACCCCGTTGGAGGCAATCGTAGATGTACTGGCGGGTGAGGCGGATTCGCCTGCCCATCGTCGTCCAGTTGATGTCCATCTCCTGGAGCCGCTTGTCGATGAGGGCCCACAGGTTCTCCACGCTGCCCACGCTGCCGGTGATCACCGTGGTGGCTGGCAACGTCTCCGGCGTGTGGTCCTGGGAACGCTGATACCCCTTGCCGCCCTTGCGAGCGGGCGCCTTCTCCTTGGCCTTCCTCTTGCGAGGCGCCTTCTTGCCCGCTGGGCCTGCTGGTCGTCGTGTTGCCATGATCGGCAGTGATCTTATTGCACGTGTTGATCATGCCCGCAAGCGTGGGTCTGCGGCCCCGTGCAACGCCTCTGCCGGTGAGGTCGTAGATCGTGGCGGGCTCGGGTGGCTTCGCCGCCTGCTCCGCCTCGGCGAGCTTCCGTTCGAGGATCCCCGAGAGGTAGCGCGCCACCGAGCCGGGGTGCGCGCCCTTCTTGGCGAGCAGCACCGCCACCGCCTCGGCCCACACGATGTCGCTGGCGCGGTTGCTCAGCTCCTCGAGCTGCGGCAGGAGGCCGGTCTGCAGGTAGAGCATGGAGGCCGCGTTGGTCCCCTCCCAGCGCTTGCCGACGGCGTCCATGAGTGCCTCGAACCGGTGGGTCCATGCCGCCGGTGGTGGAGGTGCTGCGGGGGCGGGAGGCGGGGGCGGTTCTCCGTAGACCTCCGCGCGGAGCTGGGCGAGCTCGTTGGGGGTCATCGAGCCGGGGCGGCGTGGTCGGGTTGGTTGGTTGGGCATCTTGCACCTCATCAACGGAGCGGGTGGCAGGAGGAACAGCGTGGGGGCTGGTGAAGGATCACCAACAACCAACAACTCTCGCGCACGCGTGCCTTTATGCGGAGAGCCAGCCGGTACAGAAACGGCACGGGCGGCGGGCTGTACTTTGCGTGAGGCCGGCGTACACGATCGCGGCGCGGCGGTACGCTTCTGCACCGCCGCCGCAGCACCCGCCACCCACCCCTCGCCCTTCACGAAGAGCACGAGCCCGGCCTCGGCCAGGGCCTTCCACGCGCTGAGGAAGTGCGTGCGCCCGACCCATCCGGGCCAGCGTTCGGAGATGTGCCGCCAGAGGTCGGTGAGGCTGCCCGACCACGACCAGCGCCACCACCTGCCGTTGAGCCGCTCGATGAGCGTGCCGACGATGCCGGGCCACTTACCGAGCCGGTCGCAGGCCTCGGACCACTCGATGGGGACCGGTCTCCACTCCTTGCCCGCGCCGATGCGGGACGCGACGGTGGCCGCTGTCATGGGGCAGCCTCCGCGAGCAGAGGACGAGACGACTTGCAATGGAGATCTGACGCTGCTATGAACAGCACGACACGACAACTCCCCCCTGCCGCTGCGCGGCAGACACGAGGGCTCTCCGAGGCTGAAGCGGAGGGCCCTTGGCGTTTTAGGCGTGCAGCATTGCGCAGCCGGGCCGGAAGATCAAGGAGCGTCGAGCCCCGGCAGCGAAGGCGTGCGCCCGAGGCCGCGCTGGTGCCCGTCGTTCGAGCCCGGCATCACCGCATCGAAGCTCACCGGCTTGCCCTCGAAGCGGAGCACGCGGTTGCGGTGGAGGACGATGTGCTGGTGCACGTCCACCATGCCCCAGCACCAGCGCTTGCCGTGCTCGGTGGGGCTCCACAGCGGGTCCCGGCCCTCCTCGCGCTTGGCCAGGCCCCAATGCCGCGCGCGCGCGTAGGTGCCTCCGCGCGAGAGCGCGGGGTTGGCATCGACCCACGGGATCACGTTGATCGGCGTGCCGGTGTAGCTCTTGACCAGCCAGAGCACGAAGCTGGCCACGGGCTCGTTGAGCGTGCGCTTCCGAGCCACGACCTTGCCGCCGCAGCACGGGCACTCCACGCCCGCCTGCGTCTCCATGAGCCTGCTCACCATCTGCGCGGCTTCGAGCACCGTCATGCGGCTGGCGGGGTCGGGCGACTCGCGGTCCCACACGTCGAACAGATGCGTGAAGGTCGCGGTGGTGGCCATCGAGTAGGCGCGGACCCAGTCGATCGTCGGGTGGAGCGATCCCGCCTCGATGAGGAGCAGGTCCCGCTCGGTTCCGCCCTGCACGAGCCGGATCACCTCGGCCATGGGGACCCGGTTCGCCTCGCGGAGCAGCTGGACCATGGGGCCGAAGCCTCGGTCGCCTCGAGCTCGTGCCTCACGCTCCGCCGGGTCGAGGGGTGGCGGCGGAGCACGGCGGACGTGCGGGTTCCTCACCGCACCCCGTAGACCTTCGCCAGCGCGGCGCCGACCGGTGTCTCGTAGCCGAAGTCCCCGGGTGCCCCGAAGGCCTTGTGGATCTCATCGACGGTGCGGCCGGCCGCGAGCCGCCGCAGGCACCGGACCAGCTCGACGGCTTCGCGGAGCAGCCACACGTCGGCGCGTTCGTCATCGTCGTGATCGCGCATTCGGTCGATGGCATCGGACATCTCGCGCTCACGAAGGGCGAGCGCGTCGGTGAGTGGCTTGGTGTCGTCGTTGGCCATGTTCTCCTCCTAGAACGGGATGTCGTCGTCTGCAGTAGGCTCGGGTGGGGTGGGTGGCTGCGAGGGTGTGTCGTTGCGGAAGCGGCCGAAGCGAACGCCCCAGCTCCGCGGGGTCCGCATGCCGTTCTCGCTCAGCTCGCGCACGAGCCCGCGCGCCTCCTCGAACTTGAGGGCGCGGGCCTTCTCGACCGGGATGCCCTTGTCGACGAGCAGCACGAGCTGGGCGTAGCCAGCGAGGTCATGATCGCGGCGCCACTTGAGCGAGTCGATGAGGTTCGAGGCCGCCTGAGCGGTGAGGCCGTCGGTCTTGAGCTGCCCGCGGGTGAGGCTCGCGATGTAGCCCGCCTGCGCGTCGGTGATCGGCTTGCCCTGGTCGGACGGCAACCGGTAGCCGAGCAGGCGGAACGGCTTGGGGTCGTAGGCGGGCCCGCGGGGCTTGACCGATCCGGCGGGGCTGGCTTCGGTGGGCACGTCCACTCCGCGGTAGCCGTGGCGTGCCTGCGCACGGAGCCGGGCCTGCTCCATCTCCGAGATCTGGCGCTTGGCCTCGGCGAGCGCCGCGAGCACGTCGTCGATCTCGCCGCGCTCGAGGATGCCCTTGGCGAGGGCCTTCTCCGGCGTGCCGTCGCCGGCGAGCGCGTCGATCACCCGGACGAGCTTGTGCTTGCTGTTCTCGACGAAGTCCAGCACCAGGAGGTCGGGCTTGCGCGAGCCCGCGATCGCGGTGATGCGCTCGGCCACCTGGTCGCGGTCCGGGAAGGCATCGACCACGCCGGCGAGGGGCCGGGTGCCGCGGCCGAGCATCTGCATGTAGAGCCCGAGGCTCTTGGTCGGCCGGGCCATGGCGATCGCGTTGCAGCCGGGCGCGTCGAAGCCCTCGGTGAAGAGGGCGCAGTTGACCAGCATGCGGCAGCGGCCCTCGTGGAAGGCCCGGACCGTGGTGCGCCGCAGCTCGTCCTCCGCGGTGCCGTCGAGCGCGAGCACGGCCTCTGGCCCCGGTGGGGGCAGGCCGAGCTCGCGGGCGCGGTCGGCCATGTGCTCGCGGAGCACGTCGGCCAAGAGGTGGGCGTGCGCCACCGTGACGGCGAAGACGATGGTCTGCCGCTCGAAGCACTCGGCAACGATCGGCCCGGCCACCTCGTGCAGCGCCCCGAGCTCGGACAGCGCGGCGGCGAGCTGCTTCTGGTTGAGGTCGCCGGCGACGGTGCGCACGGCCGAGAGGTCGATCGAGGTCTTCACCGCGCGCTGGCGGATCGGCACCAGCCACCCGTCGAGCACCGCGTCGGGCAGGGAGTAGTTGAAGGCGCAGTAGTCGAAGGCCTCGGCGAGGCCCACCTTGTCGCCGCGGTGCGGCGTCGCGGTCACGCCGAGCACCTGCGCGCTGGGGAAGTGCGAGGTGATGCCGTCGTAGGTCTCGGCCGTGGAGTGGTGGGCCTCGTCGATGATGACCAGCTGGAACTCGCCGTCGGCGTGGCGGTCGAGCCGGCGGATCATCGACTGCACCGAGGCGATCACGACGCACGGCCGGCCCAGCGCGTCGCAGCTCACCTCGAGCGCCGCCGCCTGCTCGGCGGGCATGCCCTCCTCGGCGAGCCACTCGCCCACCGCCGAGGAGAACCGCGTGGGCGCGGCCACGAGCGAGGCCTGCCGTGCGCGCGCCGAAGCCCGTGCTCGCGCGGCGCTGCGGCCCTCCTTGAGCTCGGCCATCTCCACCGCGGCGACGATGCCAGTGGCGACGTAGAGCTTGGTGGCGGCCTGGCGGATCAGCTCCTCGCGGTGGGCGAGAAGGAGCACGCGCTCCCCTCGTGCGACGCGCATGCGGATCACCTCGTTGAAGATGACCGTCTTGCCCGTGCCGGTGGGCGAGACGATGAGCACACGACGGTGACCAGCAACAAAGGCTTGATCGCTCGCTTCGATGGCATCGCATTGATAGGGTCGCAACCGCACGGGCTCAGCCTTGCACGTGGCTAATAAGGTGGCAACAAAACCGGCAACAAAATGCTTGCAAGTGGGCGGGCCTTGCGGCACGCTGCCCGTAGCTGCCCCGGCACACCCCAACGGTTGGGGGTCCGCACCAGCTAGGGATGCGTGAGTGATGCTGTACCACCATTGTAATCGTGCCTACGACGTGGCCGCCAGCGAGGCGGCCGAGGATGCCAAGGTGAAGATGAAGCGCTTGATCGCGACTGGCCGCCAGTCGGGCCAGGCGATGATCCAGCACGTGATGTCGAAGGTGCCCCAGGATGCCATCGTCAAGGCGAAGGCGATGAACTTCGAGGGGGCCGCGGGCGGGCTCGCGGTGAAGGCGGGCGACGAGCGCTGGACGCTGCACGGGCACGCCCTGCGGCAGCTTGCCGAGCGCGCGGGGGTGCCCGCCAAGTACCTCGCCGACCTGTCCACCTCCCAGGACGTGTGGCAGCGCGACCTCGCCGCGCACATGCTGCGCGAGCACTACCACCACGATGACGACCGCTACCTGGTGCGGGCGGTGGACGGTGAGATCCGGGGCTTTCTCTCCGACACCTACCGCCGCCTCGACACGCGCCCGATCCTGGCCAGCTTCATCGAGGCGTGCCAGGCCCTCGAGCTCGTGTGCGTGGAGGGCACGGTCACCGACACCCGCGTGGCCATCAAGGCCGTGCTGCCGCTCATCTTCGAGCCCGTGCCCTACGAGGTCATGCTCTTCGGGGTGCAGCTCAAGAACAGCGACTTCGGCGCGGGCCGGCTGGAGCTGACGCCGTTCCTCCTGCGGCTCTGGTGCACGAACAAGGCGTGCCTCGAGAACGCGCTGGCGCAGATCCACCTCGGCAAGCGGCTGCCCGAGAACATCCGCTTCGCCGAGGAGACCTACCAGGCCGACACCCAGGCGCAGGCGCTGGCCGTGCGCGACGTCATGACCTCCGTGCTCTCGCCCGAGGCGATCGAGGAGACCCAGGCGCTCATCATCGCCGCCAACGAGCAGGGCGTGGACTGGCGCGGCGTGTCGCGCCGGCTGGAGTCGATGCTGGGCAAGGCCGGCGTCGAGAAGGTGCGCGACGTCTACGCGAACGACCGCGACGTGGATCACCTGCCCACGGCCGCGGCGGGTGGCAAGGAGGGCGAGCTCAACCTCTGGCGGCTCACCAACGCGATCTCGTGGGTGAGCAACTCGATCGAGGACGGCGACCAGCGCATGGACCTCGAGCGCCTGGCCGGCGAGATGCTGCTCAAGGCCAAGGATCGGCGCGACGCGATCGTCGAGCGCCGTCGCGCGGCGGTGGGTGCCGACCTGGTGGACGAGATCATCTCGCGCCGCGAGGGTGAGGCGGGCGGCGAGCAGGCTCTGCAGGCGTAGCCGCTCCCGCACGGGCTCGCGCCCCCAAGGCCCGCCCCGGCATGCCGGTGGCGGGCTTCGGTGCTGGGAGACCCTGCATGACCGACCCGAAGCAACCAGCTCCACCACCCACCCCGAACCCCTGGTGCGACACGCTCGAGACCGTCGCCCGCAAGATGTACGAGGACGCCCGCGCGCAGTTCGGTGGGCCGCCGTGGGAGGAGTGCACCACCGAGGTGGTGATGCGGGCGATGGAGGTCGCGCACCCTGGCCGCGATCAGTTATCGCGTGGTCGGGCCCTACCACGGTCGACCCGCCGTGCAGGTCACCGGGTGGAGCTGCACCGACGGCACAAAAGCTGGCTGGGGCTGCCCGATCTTCGACACCGAGGCGGTCTAGGAGACCACGACGCCATGAGCAAGGGATTCGTTTGAATCCGCGAAGTTAACAACCGGAGAATTTAACGAGCCATG
>ERZ650304.58-NODE-58-length-69457-cov-13.273263_pt1 | contig 69457 bp, 57 predicted proteins | sample MGYA00376240_ERZ650304 | MGnify/ENA primary metagenome ERZ650304 (study PRJEB26733, sample SAMN07839271) | wastewater metagenome | biome: small river; feature: stream; material: water | place: USA: North Carolina | collected 2016-03-01 ...
GGGCGCTCAAAGGGTTTAAGTCTTTTACTGAGGCATTAGGCTTTCGAACCAAGCGTATAACCTTGATTGGTGGATATTGTTACGGCAGCAAGGAGCTATACTAAATTCATGATATAAATATACAGATATATATGTGTTATAATTATGCCATAATTAACTGTTTTTTTATATGGTATAAGATGGCTGGTGTATCAAAATTATTAGATGACAAAACCTATGATTTAGCTAAATCTGGTTTAGAAAATATGGGGCAATTTGGAAATTTGGCGGTTAAGTTAAAAGCTATCACAGCATGTAAAGAACATAGCATAAGTGAGGTTGCAGAGATATTCCAAATTAGTCGAATATCTCTAACCAACTGGATTAAAGCCATTAAAAATGGAGACTTGGATGAGCTTTTTATAAAAGAAGGTCGTGGTAGAAGTTGCTTAGTTAACGAATCACATCATGCAACGATTAAATCATGGATTGAGAATAGCCCCAACCTTACGATAGAGAATATCCAAATGAAAATATGTAATGAATTAAATATAAAAATCGGTAGAACTGCGACTTATAACCTTATAAAAAAATTAAATTTAAGTTATATAACACCGAGACCAACACACCATAAAGCAAATATTGAAGCACAAGAATCTTTTAAAAAAGCATCAATGAGCTAATATCGCAGAAATCAGAACATTTGGTTCTGTTCTTTGATGAGTCAAGGTTTGGCACACATTCCAATGTCGGTCATGGATGATTTGAGAGTGGGAAAAGGACATCTGTCAAAATAAATTTAGGACGTAAAAATTTTTATATTTACAGTTCTGTTTCAAGCTCAACTGGATATAACTTTAGCCTTTTGTTGCCAGAGGTAAATACCATTAACATGAATATTTACTTAAAAGAGTTAGCTAATGATCTTGGTGACAAGAGAGCTATAATCATCATGGATGGCGCAAGCTGGCATAGGTCAACAGATTTGATGATCCCTGCAAATATTGAGATAGCTCTATTACCACCTTACTCGCCAGAGTTAAACCCAACCGAGAAACTATGGCAATACATCAAAAGCAACACACTAAAGAACAAACTCTATACATGTATTAGCAAACTTGAAAATGTGGTTTGTGATTTCATTAAAAATCTAACAGTAGATAAAATCAAAAGCAATTGCGCATGCTCTTATCTGTATAATTAATTTATGAATTTGGTATTAGTAGCTCCAATGGAGTACGATGGCTACACTAATAGTGAGGTATTTCTATCGTGGGTTGAGTTGGCGCTATGTAAGGAATTAAATCCTAATCAAGTTGTAATTATGGATAATGCAAGTTTCCATAAGTCAGCTAAAGTTAGAGAGTTAATTGAAAGTGTTGGATGTAGGTTAATTTATCTGCCACCATATTCACCTGACCTAAACCCAATTGAACATATATGGGCTAACTTGAAACGTTGCATTAGGGCAAATGATAATCGACAGAATAATTTAAGCTTAGCTATTGAACAATCTATCGCTCAATTGTTTATAGGATAACTATATTTAAAACTTACGCATTGACAGAGATTTATAATTATGCATATGCCATACCTGTAATGCTGTTGTATTTTATACCGGACTTTGGCACTTTTTAGTCTAAATGAAATTGATTTTAATTTGATAGTAAGTTGAAGAATTAGCTGCTTGGAAGGTAAAAATGGCAAAGTCAGTTATACTTCTTCTAGAGTTTCAGAACGCACCAACACTATGAAGATTAGGGTCTCGCAAAACTGGTTGACTTTCCCCAGGCACAAGAGGATAGAACTCTGGCGCTAATAATGGATTAATAAAGGCATAATCTGCAACATAATTACCACCAATATTACTAAAGTAAATTGCGTCATCAAAAATATTAGTCGTAAGCGTAGTTCCGCTAGTGAGAAGTGGATTATTTACGCTCAGATGGTAATCATTTTGATTTGCAGCAAAAAATCCCGGTTCACTACCACTAAGGCTACTAGCGAGAAACTCGCTTGGTAATTTAGAGCCAGTTTTAAACCAGTTATTTCGTGCTACAATTTGCCTCCCATTTGACCAACGCAGATCTGAATTGGTTTGATGTGGATCATTATTCGCATTGTAATCATTGAAATAAAAACCAATACTCGTACCATATTGATTATAAAAAATATTGTTATAAAACTCTAAGCTACCTACCCCAAATTTAATTTGACCGGTATATGAACGACCATCACTTGGATTAAAATTATTCACAAAAGTATTATTCACAAAACGATAACGCCCAAAGCTGGTACCATTTCGCGTCGGGCCTCCTGATCCGCCATCACCACCAATGGTTAATGATTTTATCTTGTTATTACTAATCACAACATTGCCGACAAAATCGGTATCTTCTCGTAAATAATTTTCCGCATAATATGGATCAATTTGACGAAGCTCTTCTTGGGTGACATGTTTATCTGAACTATAGCCAGTAATACTGCCATTCTTGTCATAAATAGGGTCGCTTCCTTCCCCCAAATCTGCTCCATACATATCTACTTCTGACTGAGCATTGTTCGCAAACCAATTATAATAAATCTCATTACGTGAGGTGCGTGTTTTAAGCCCTGCTCCTTTTAAGGAATCATGTATATAATTAAAGCGGATTGTCGTTACTGAGTTTGGCACCCTAACGCGATCGGAAGCAATATAGATATTATGTTCACCCTCGGCATACCCGTTAGAGTAAATTTCAGAATATTCGATGGTTAAATTACCGCTATATAAGTCTGAAGCCATAATTCCATTACGTGCATTGTGTACGCGACAATGGCGAATAGTTAAATCATTTGAAATCTGATTGATCCCGCGAGTAGTCATCAACGCTTTGTTGCTAACTTCACTCATATTGCCAACTATCTCAAAATTATCTAAAACATAGTGATTACCATAAAAGACTAAGAGGTTTTGATTGGATTTGGTATCTGCGCGAATTACTGGCTGCTTGCCATTGATAGTAACTCCAATGATACTTATTGGCTGGCTTTCGGTTCCATTATTAGAAAAGCTAACTCCGCCAATATATTCTGCATCACCATCAACAAAAACTGTATCACCTGGCTGTAATAGCCCGCTAACTTGTTTCAAAGTGGTATAACTCTGTGTCGGACCAACATGATAGATTTTAGTATTCGATGTTTTTTGGGTGATAGAATTGCTAGTAGTAGTGTTCGTTGTATCTGCTTGATTATGCCCACCATTACAAGCGCTTAGTGTTAAACAACTAAACGTAAAGGTCATATAAAGTAACTTTGATAATTTTGACATAATTCACCAATAAAAAATTGCGCAATAGAATAAAATTAAGAGGCAAGAAAACCGATGTATTTCTTCAAAAAAATCAATAAAATAATAAGCAGCGATTTTAGCACAAGTTTAATGATCATATTTTAGATAAATTGCTATGAGCTGGAATAAAATTGATGTAAAAAAGCCACCGTAGCAACCCAGTGGACTTTAATTTAGTTCGCTTTAAAATTGATTGCTATCAATTACTATATTGTATTGTTGCCAATCCTGCATTGTTTGGCTGATTGATATTTGCTAGTGAAAGTTGTAAATTATCACCATTAGCAAACTGAATACTATCATTTGTGCGAGTTGCCGATAAATTCATATCATTTAATGTTGCTGTACTTCCACCAGGTGCATTGGTACAATCAGATAATCCCGGGATACAGGCAAATGCTATTCCACAGCCTGTTCCAGAACCAGTACCTGGTATAGTAGCACATGTAGCTTGCAACATTAATGCATGATAATTATCATAATATATAGTTGGTAGGGATCTAACAACAAGTGAATTACTATAGTAAACATTAATTACATTTAAAGGGCCTTCCATATCATACGTACCGCGTGGAACAGTTTGAACATTTTGAGCAACAGTTCCTATAGAACCAGGTTGAGTAATATCAAATATACCAGAGCTAGAGCCTCCCATTACTGAAAAGCCAGTGGTGCCATTATTATAATCGGGTAAAATAGCTTGCATTGTACCAAGATAATAAGCTGGCAATGGAACAAATATATATGCCCAGCTGTATTGGGATTGAGCTATATTAGGAGCAAATGTTCCATTATTCGCAGCCGCCATTGTATTATTGATATTGTTATTTCCTGTCTGATTTCCATATTGGTCAGTCTCATTATTCCAGTCATTGGAGTTTGTGCCACAAATTATATAACCAGCTTTAGTAACTGTTAAATCACCATAAACCCCATTACTATTTGTATTACATGGTAGTGATGGAGTAAAATTGGTATTTATTACTGGTTGGATATTTTGCCCCTGTGACTGGAAAGTTCCGCCATTGCAGCTAATCGTCAAGTTAGTACCATTCCAGCTACCTAGGCTAGAACCATTACTCAATGATGACAGGTATGTATTGTTTAAATTACACGATTGAGACAATCCATTACCCAACACTCCCATAAAATTATTCCAAAAATTAGTTTTATATAAGCTATCTAAATACATTAAGAAAGCAAACCGTTGTTGATACGCATAAGCTAAATCTGCACTAGCTGTTGCATAATTATTCAAATCTCCATAATAAATTGAAGCTGGTGGAGATATTTTAGTTTTTAAATTCATTGATAAAAATAGTCTCAATTGATCAATCCGATAAGCGGTATTCAGATTTTGCATTAATTGTAGGATCGTTGAATCTACCGTATTATTCCATGCTAATTGATTTTGAAATAGATTAGTACTGCCATTAGATTGTGAAACATATGAATTGTATGCCGCTTGTAAACTAGCTATCAGCTGAGTATTCGATGCTGTTCCATAGCTCTCTGGGTTGTTGTGCAGCGCTGGATTATTAACTGAATAAGAAGTTGCATTATCCCCTGCCAATGTGATTTCAAGACTGTCCAAGCTATTAATACCTTGAACCCGACTTACCATAGTACCAGTATCTTTCATTAATACCGCTATTGCTGACTCGGGAATTGTTCCAGATTCGGCATTATTTAATAAGGCATTAACCTGGTTTGCCTGCTCTTGCGGCAATGCTAATGAAATATATGAATTTAACTGGTTTAACATTATTTGCAATTGATTTTGTGCTTGTGAAATTGCTAGCTGGGTATCTATTTGTTGATCTTGATAAATTGAGTTTTGAATACCAAGCAATAATGTTCCTTGAGCATTAAGTTCGGTATTTATATTTTGTAAATTTGACTGAATTTGAGCAAACATCTGCGCGTTTTGTGCTTCTAGCTGCTGTAACTGACTTTGTGATGGTTTGGATGGAAAGGCACTACCAGTAAGCAAACCTAATAATTGAGTACCAATTTTAGCTACCCCAGAACTTGGATCAATTATCGTATCAATAATATCACCACCAAGCATGTTGATTGTACTGGGTAAATTGACACTTCCAATCACGGGAGCAGAAGTCAATGTAGATTGGGTAACATTATTTCCCGCTGATTGTGAATTTTGCGCTGAATTACTTACACTACCGCTAGCGCCAGAATTACAGCCAACCAGAGTAAAAGAAATAATTCCAGCTAACATCAATGTATTAATTAATTTGTTTTTCATGATTTACTCCAGTTATTGTAAGAGATTAATAATTGGGTTATACCCATCTTTGTATGACGGTATAATATCATTCTAAATTAAGGAGTGGTTTCCCACATTTGCATAGCTTGTTCCCATTTTTGCAAACAAGAAATCATTTAACTCACAGAGGTAATTATTTAAAAAAATTAGTGCCTTACTTAAGAGAGAGAAAAGAAATAGAGAATTGGAGCTAAAGTTTAAAATTTAGTCAACGAATAAAGGATAGAAAACGAATTAGTAAGAAAGCTAAAATTACCGAATATAAAAAATATCCGGTAATTTGCTTCAATTAAGCTTTTTTAGCAATTTTACGCATTTCTAAGACGTGCTGCTCTTCTGAGCCAATCATAGTGCGCGCATAATCTTCAAGATAAACTGACTTGTCTTTTACTGCGTCCAATAATTGGTGATACATTTCTGCAGCCTTAGTTTCGTGTTCAATTGACTCGGCAATAATACTTACTAAATCATGTTTATGAGTTTCTTTAATATCCGCAACCTTGATTGTTGGATGTCCATTAAGACCAGTCATTAATTCACCAGCTTTTAATGCATGATCCAATGATTCTGTTGCATGAGTTTTGAAGTATCCAACTAGTGACAAACGCTCTAAACCATATACAGTTAAAGCATAGTGAGTATAGCGACTTACACCAGCTAGTTCATGTGCAATAATTTGATCTAAAATATCACAGACTTTTTTTTCATCAATATTTAACATTTATTTATCCTTCTATATATTACAAAAAGTGCCAATAAGCGCCGCTATTATATACCTGAATATAAACCTTATACAAGTAGTTTTTAATATTCATAGAATTCATAGATACTATATAAAATCATAACAACGTATTACAGAGAATTATATGATTTAAGATTGGAGAATAAGAATCACTCTCACCAATAACTCGTGTTAAATTATCTGGATTACAGCAAGCTTTATGTTTTAATCGCAACATATCTGCAAAGTAAGCCATTCTTTCTTCTTGATTTTGCATTGGTAAAACATCCTGCATTTGTTTACCAACCAACGCTTCTGCTGAGCTAGCACCTAACTCATATAAGCGATTTTCTCCAGCAAAAATAATTACATCATTCAAATCCAATACCAAACAATTTGAACTGTCGGGATAAAAAGCACTTAGCAGCATCTTTACTTTGCTCTCATTCATGAATCACTCCTTTCAGTAGCAACAAGAATAATTTGAATTCTATCATATACTCATCTTCTATGAATCTTAGATTTTATCGGATGCACAACAATGCCGTGCTGGACTATTTTAAATTGCGCTCAAAAGGTACTATTTATTTCACTAATCGCAAATTTCCCAGTATAATTTATTGCAAATAAGAATCATTCTCATATATACTAATGTCCTTATATTAAAAGCAGCTTTTCAATTTAGGAATATTTTACTATTATGCTCAAGAAAATTATGCTATTCAGTTCTGGACTGATTTGCACAAACACTTACGGGTTAACTCCCGAAGAAGAGTCTCAAGAACAAACAACAACCGTGGCAAGTGGCTATTTAAGTCGCGGAAATTATTTACAAAATCCATATTTAGGTTTACCCAGCCAAGGCGGAACTGCAAGCTTGAGCGAAAGTCAAATTGCCAGCGATGGAATTGCAAAACGCATCTTCGGCAATGGAACTTGGAATGTGATGGGCGTTGCCAGCTATTATGATCAGAATGGCGGAAATAATTATGGTTATGGAGTAAATATTTTTGCGCAAACTGGTGAAATAGCTGGATTTTCTATCGGTGGATTTTTAACTGGCGTTAACCCCTACACAGCACAAATAAACCCCAGTGATCCAGATCAGCAAGCTCTTGGCTTATCCACTAAAGAACAGCTAGAGATGCAGGAGCTTTTTGTTGAGTATAAGTATTCTGACATGCTGCAACTTGATGCGGGTAGAATCGGGATTAATAATAGCCCATGGCTCACCTATTACCAAAATAATGCGCTCAATTTAGTTACTTATCAAGGAGCATTGGCAAATATTGATCTGGGAAATCATTGGCTGATTACCGCATTAGCGTTCAACCAAGCCCAGATGCTTGGTGAAACTGGTTTTAATAATCAAACATATTATAATAGCTCGATTGACCCGAGTCTTACGCCTGATGGAACCTCAAATTCAACACCAGGAACAATTGCCGCAGGAGTATCATGGAATACACCGACAGAATTATTAGATTTTAGATTATGGGGCTATAAGTTTTATGATTATTCCAACCTCATTTACGCCGATAGTAATCTAAAATTAAAAGCTAGTGATAAATTAGGTTTTGAAATTGGTGTTCAAGGTGCATTACAATTTGGTAGCGATCAAAATATATTGAGTAACAATGGATTAGCCAACAATATAAACAGTAATATGCTTGGTTTACAACTAACCATGAACTATGATTGGCTTGAACTGAAATTAGGCTATAACAATATCTGGGGACCAAATGACTCATTTGAAGGCGGAAATATTGTATCCCCTTACACCTATTCGCTAGCAACCGATCCACTCTATACTACGAGCTGGATGCTAGGTTTAATTGATAAATCTGCAGGCCAGGCGTACAAGATTGCACCAACGGTGAAATTTTTAGATGATGCGCTTGAAGTAGGAGTTAGCGCAGCACGTTATAATACAGTGATTATGCCAGCTAGTAATGAATATGATATTACGTTCAATTATAATGTGCCACAGATCAAAGGATTTACAATCTTTGCAGGTTATGGTTATATTGTTCAACCACTAGATAATGAGGGCAATGGTGGTAATAATTTTGAGGGACAGATTATGCTTAGCTATCTGTATTAGACGGAATACATGATGTAAAAAGGGTTGATAAATCAACCCTCTAGCATAAACAGCAGACTTGAGAATTCTAAAGAGAGCATTATATTCTAAAGGCTGCTGCTTATTGCTTTACGTACTATTTAGCTGGTGCAGCTTGGCAGCTAGACAAGATAATGTGTCCTTTTTTCTCTTGACACATTACTTTCTTACCAGAATTCTCATCTAAAAAGCCTGCTTTACCTTTACCAAATTTGAAACCTTTACAAATCCCTGTCAAAGTATCCGTATTATCACCATCTTTAACAGTGTGCTCGCCACATTTCATTTTGGTGTTATCAAACTGAGGTGCAGTTTGACTTGTTACTGAAGAAGCAATAGGAGCAGCAAAGGCAACTGAAACTGCTGCTGAGGCAATAACGGCAAGAAGAATTTTTTTCATATTTATAAGTTCTTTCTAAAAGTTAAGTAATTATTAATGTGAATCTATCAAATAAATCATATTAATACTTGCTTAGATTTTCATTAATGATACTTGAAGCATTTGATTTTTAAACAGCGCGTATTGGTAAAAAACAGATAAACGTATGTTAGCAGTCTTTGTATAATACAGCAACATTTAAAAATCTCAATAACTTCAATATATAAGTAGTGTATGATACATACTGTTAATTTTTAAGATAGCATGATATCATGAAGCCACTCATTGTAATTAAATAGCCCTAATTTGTCAAGCTCTATTTACGGCTTTATCGTGCCCGAACAAACAAAAAATAAAAAATAATTTGACAAATACAATTTTATCTTGTTACAATCCCCTCACTTAGCTTTTTTAAGTAACCTCTTTTTAAACGAAAGGTCTGATTCATGAAATCAGCACAATTACTCCAGATTTTACAGATGGAATTTGTCCAGCAAGTACAAAATACAATTTCGTTATTTAACAATACTACTATTGCTCAATCTTCTGCTCCTTCTTCTCGACGACGCTAATCTTATTTCTTTCATTGACTAATCAGAGATAGCCTTTATCATCTGCGTTAGTAAACACTATTTTTCCAAATTTATAAATTTAAAGTTTTAGTAATAATTACTTAGCTTGGTATTTCATTTTTTATACTCTTCGTCTTTAAATCTTGTACTTTGTCGGATTTCAAAAAAGACTCTTTATGTAGCTCGTCTTTTTTATCAATCCTTCGCTCTAGAGTATCAAATACTATAAGTATATTTTGCAATACAAGTTATTAGAACCTAAAACATTGTGAAATTTTAAGCTATCTGTTGTAGTTTTATTTAAGCAAAAAATATTTACTACATCTATCGCTCAACATAATTTCATTATGTTTTATATGGTTTTTTATTTAAGTAATTATTCCTAATCCTCAGCATAGGGTATTACTATCATGACAATTGATCTACACAACAGAAGCTTTTTAACCTTACTTGATTTTTCGCCAGCTGAAATTCGTTATTTATTGGACTTATCTCATCAGCTAAAACAAAAACGTAATGCTGGAATCATTGGTAACAGCCTACGGGGCAAGAATGTTGCGTTACTCTTTGAGAAAACTTCGACCAGAACCAGATGTGCTTTTGAAATCGGTGTAGTGGAAGAAGGTGGGCATCCGAGTTTTATTGATGTCTCAAGTTCACAATTTGGTAAAAAAGAATCAGTAGAAGATTCGGCACAGGTTTTGGCTGGTTTTTACCATGGGATTGAATTTCGCGGCTATAGTCAAAAAACGGTTGAAGATTTGGCAAAATATTCTGGCATACCAGTGTACAACGGATTAACTGATGAAGATCACCCTACCCAAATACTAGCCGATCTAATGACGATTGAAGAAGCATTACCTCACAAACCATTAAATCAAGTTAAGGTAGTATATGTTGGCGATACCAGAAATAACATGGCAAATGCTTGGATGTATGGTTGTGCAAAAATGGGCATGCACTTCGTGGCTTATGGACCATCAGAACTCCACCCTGCCCCTGAAAGTTTAAATAAAGCCCTTGCTTGTGCTAATGAGCATGGTGCAAGCATTGAAGTTAGTTCTGATCCAGCGTGTTTAACTGGTGCAGATGTAATTTATACCGATGTGTGGGTGTCGATGGGTGAAGAAGATCAGATTGTGACGCGAGCAAATTTACTTAAAGATTATCAAATCACCATGGATATGTTAAAGCAAACTAATAATCCAGAAGTTTTATTTATGCATTGTTTACCTGCTTTTCATGATTGCCAAACTAAATTTGTTAGTGATGCCTGGCAAAATTTTGGTGTGGATGTGCGTGAGGTTAGTGATGAAGTCTTTCGCAGCAAACATTCTATCGTTTTTAATGAAGCCGCAAATCGCTTGCACTCGATTAAAGCAATTTTGGTTGCAACACTTGGTAATCCTAATCATAATCAACTGGGAGCATAATCATGAGTAAATTTATTACACTAATAGCCGATCAAAATGTCTGCGCACCGCAGGGATTTAAAGCGGCAGGAATTTCAGCTGGAATCAAAAAATCCCACAAATTGGACTTGTCCTTGATTTACAGTGAAGTGCCAGCTGTTGCAGCTGGAGTTTTTACCAGAAACCAAGTTAAAGCAGCCCCATTGTTGCTCACTAAGAAACACCTTAAATCAGGCTATTTGCAAGCGATTATTACCAATAGTGGCAATGCTAATGCCTGTACTGGTAAGCTTGGTGCACAGCATGCCAAACAAACTGCCGTTACTTTAGCTAAAGAATTAAATATTGACAGCAGTTTAATTGGAGTTGCCAGCACTGGAGTAATTGGCGTTACCTTGCCGATTGAAAAAATCCTGACTTCAATCCCGAAACTAAGCGCCAAGCTCGACTCAGCGGAAGATCAGGAAGCAGCAAAAGCAATCATGACTACCGATACTTTTGCCAAACAAGCTGCGCTATCGGTGAAACTTAGCGATGGTAGCATTATCAAAATTGGTGGCATGGCAAAGGGTTCAGGAATGATTCATCCCAATATGGCAACCATGCTTGGCTTCATTACCACTGATGCCGATATTAGCGCCGAAGCATTACAAATGGCCTTAACCAAAGCTGTAAATAATTCATTCAATATGATTAGTGTCGATGGTGATTCCTCAACTAATGATATGGTTTTGGTGATGGCAAATAAATGTGCTGCAAATAAACCAATTGAAGATATTAATCATCCAGATTGGCAATTATTTTATGAAGGATTACTTTGCTTATGTATTAGTTTGTCGAAACAAATTGCCACCGATGGCGAAGGTGCAACGACCTTAATTGCGGTAAATGTTTGTGGTGCTAAAAGTGATAAACAAGCTAAATTGGTTGCAAAATCAGTGGTTTCATCATCCTTGGTTAAAGCAGCTGTTTTTGGTAATGATGCCAACTGGGGACGGATTGCCTGCGCTGCTGGCTATGCCAATGCCGCGATTAATCCGAGTAAACTAAATATTTCACTCGAAGGATTGATGCTCTTCAAGCATGGTGTTCCATTAGAGTTCTCAGAAGATGAAGCACTGAAACTACTCCAAAATAAAGAAGTTAATATTAATCTTGATTTAGGTTTAGGTGAACATAGCAGTACTGCTTGGGGCTGTGATTTAACCTATGATTATGTAAAAATTAACGCAGCGTATCGGACATAAATCATGAAAAATAGAAATCCAAATTACGAATCATACTCGACGGATTTGATTTTTGAACGCGAAGAGCTAAAAAAAAGACAACGCGGTGTAAATGATCTACATAAGGAGTCTTTTTTGATGCACGACAAAGTTCAAGAGTCAAAGGCTAAGAGTATATTAGTAATTAAGTGTGGTGGTTCAATTGTTAATAACCAAGCTGAACTAATGAACTTAATTGCAGATATCCAGCAATTACAAAATATTGGTTATAGCATCGTAGTTGTCCATGGTGGTGGTCCAGATATCAATCAATTATGCCAAAAATTAAATATTAGCTCGGAGTTCGTGGATGGTTTACGGGTTACCAGTGCAGAAATTTTAGTGGTCACTCAAATGGCATTGCTCGGTAAAACCAATGCTATCTTGGCGCAACAGTTTAATCAAGCTGGAATTTTGGCATTAGGACTATCTGGGCATGATGTCAAATTATTGCAAGGTGAGTTTGTTAATCAGAACAAACTGGGATTTGTTGGTGAAATTACTGATGTGAATCACTCATTTTTGACCCAGTTGCTGGCAATGGGAATAACCCCGTTAATTGCACCATTAGCAATTAAACAAGATATCACCCTCAATATTAATGCGGATCTAGCCGCGGCTGCCATTGCTATTAGCCTGCAAGCAGAGAAATTAATTTTACTGAGTGACATTGATGGTTATTATACCAATTACCCTGACCCAACAAGTTTGCTAGCACAAATGGATAGTTTATATGCGACGCAATTACTGGCAGCTGGAGGGATTGTTAATAGTGGAATGCGCCCTAAATTAAGCGCCTGCGTCCAAGCTGTTGAGGCGGGGGTAAAAACCGCACATATTCTCAATGGTAATACACCGCATCTATTAATTGAATTATTGCAACATAAGCAAACTGTTGGCACAACTGTTTCTAAGGAACAATTATCATGAAAAAAATCAAAGCCTCGATTATTGGCGCATCGGGTTATACCGGAGTAGAATTAATTCGTTTGCTTAGTGCTCACCCACAAATAGAATTAGCACACTTAGTTTCTGAAACTTATCAACAGCAAGAATTAGTACAGGTTTTTCCGCACTTAACTCATCTCATGCACCAATTTGCCAGTCTGCATCTTACGCAATTGGCACAACAAAGCGATATTGTCTTTTTGGCATTACCACATACGAAAGCAGCAGCTATCGCGGCGGAGTTATTACAAAAAAATTGTAAAGTAATTGATTTAAGTGCTGATTTACGTTTAAATGATGGTGCGACCTATGAACAATGGTATCAACACCCCGCAGCGGATAATGCATTGTTGACTCAAGCAGTTTATGGTTTATCCGAAATCGGTTATCGTGAGCAAATTGCTGGCGCGAATTTGATTGCAAACCCAGGTTGTTATCCAACTGCAACCCTATTGGCTCTTGCCCCACTACTTAAAAATAAATTACTGAATTTATCTACTGCGCCAATTATCATTGATGCCAAATCAGGGGTATCAGGTGCTGGGAGGAGTTTGAGTCTTGCTACTCATTTTTGTGAAACCAGCAATAATTTTACCGCTTACCAAGTGGGTGGAATCCATCGCCATACCCCCGAGATTGAGCAAGAGCTTAGCAAGTTGGCAGGGGGAAAATTGATGATTCAGTTTACACCGCATTTAATTCCGATTCCACGAGGTTTGATGGTGACCGCCTACTGCCCGTTAAATGCAAGGCAGGATTTGAAGCAAATTAGTCAGCTTTACACCGAGTATTATCAGGATAGCTATTTTGTTTCGCTCAACAATCAGGAGCGCACAGGTGTAAAACCCGTAATTGGAACTAATTTCTGTCAGGTTAGTTTGCATCTTGATGTAAGAACTAATTATCTGGTAGTTGTTAGTGTGATTGATAATCTACTCAAAGGTGCATCTGGACAAGCTGTGCAGAATATGAATCTGATGTATCAATTACCCGAAACCACTGGTTTAACCGCTTTGGCAATTTATCCTTAACAAGTTTATGCTACAAAATTAATTTTTAACGAGTAGTGGAGAAGATTAGAATTTGTTGACGCTAAGAACGTAATTCTGCGAATTGTTTGAGCGTTAGCGAGTTTTTCGCAAAATAGTTCTAAGAAAATACAAATTCTTAGCTTCGTAGCTTTCGAGTGGTAAATTAATTTTGTACCATAAAATATATTCAAGCATAAAGAAGATGGAGAATAATAATGACTAAACTTTGGGCTAAAGGCTATCAACTGAATCAGGTAGTTGAAGATTTTATGACTGGCGATGATCCTCAGTTGGATTTACGGATTGCGCGTTATGACTGCATTGCGAGTATCGCTCATGCCAAAATGTTAAGCTCAATCGGGATACTTAATGCAGTTGAATGTAAACAACTGGTTACAACGCTCGGTGAGATTCTTGAGTTAGTTGACAATGGTAAATTCACCATCGAAAACTCGCAAGAAGATGTCCATACCGCTATTGAAAATTATCTGGTAAATGCGCTGGGTGATGTCGGAAAAAAAATTCATACCGCGCGCTCACGCAATGATCAGGTGTTAACCGCACTTCGTCTATACAGCAAGCATGAACTACGGACAATTATGGCTAAGCTAATTGCAACTATGGAAGTTTTACATGATTTTGCGGTTAAATACCAAAATATTCCTTATGTTGGGCGGACGCATTATCAAAAAGCAATGCCTTCATCAATGGGTTTGTGGATGGGAGCTTTACTCGAATCATTGCTTGATGATGCCACACTCATAATTGACAGTTATAAACTGATTGATCAATCACCGCTGGGTTCGGCAGCCAGCTATGGTGTATCTTTGCCGATTGATCGCCAGCTGTGCAGTGATTTACTTGGTTTTGCCAAAGTGCAAAATAATGTACTCTATGCCAATAATAGCCGCGGTAAATTTGAAAGTGTGATTATTCATGCACTAAGTCAGATTATGCTAGATTTATCCAAACTCGCGACTGATGTGATTTTATTTAGCGCACCCGAAATGAGCTACCTTAATTTACCGCAGGAATTTTGCCCGGGTAGCAGCTTAATGCCAAATAAGAAAAACCCTGATCCGTTTGAGCTGATTCGTGCCAAAAGCGCTACGGTGATGGCAAATCTCTGGCAGGTTATGGAAATTTCACGTGCGCTACCTTCTGGCTATAACCGCGACTTGCAAGAAACCAAGCGTCCATTATTTGACAGCTTAGATACGGTTGGACAAACGCTGGAAGTAGTTGCAATCATTATGGCGCAAGTTAGTGCTAATGAAGAAAAATGTTTGGCAGGCTTTAGCCCAGAAGTATTTGCAACTGATTACGCGCTACAACTCGCCGTGCAGGGTGTGCCGTTCCGTGATGCTTATGGACAAGTTGCAGCGAATTTGCAAAATTCAGGACTAAATGATCCCGTGCAAAATATTCTGGCAAAAACCCATCTCGGCGCAACCGGTAATTTGGGTTTGGATACTATTAAAAATCGAATAGAGGAGTTAAAGCAGTTTAAATTTTAATTTTTTTTAGAGTCAGCATAAACTTTAAAGCGAATAGTGAAGAATTTTAGAGTTTGTTGACGCCAAGAACGTAATTTTGCGAACTGTTTGAGCGTTAGCGAGTTTTTCGCAAAATAGTTCTCAGGAAATACAAACTCTCAAATTCGTAACTTTTGAGCGGCAAAGTTTATTCTAACTCTAAAACCAAAGACACAAATATTTAATTTTTAGGAGACTATCATGCAACAACAAGTAATTTTGGCATACAGTGGCGGTTTGGATACTTCAGTAATTTTAAAATGGTTACTCAATAAAGGATACGAGGTTACCGCATTTATTGCTGATGTTGGACAGGAAGAAGATTTTGCGGCAGCTAAAGCCAAAGCTTTGGCAATCGGCGCTAAAACGGTAGTTATTGAAGACTGCAAAGAAGAATTTGTGAATGATTATATTTATCCATCGCTACAAAGTGGTGCATTATATGAAAATCGTTACTTACTCGGTACTTCTCTTGCCCGTCCGCTAATTGCCAAAAAACTGGTAGAGTATGCACTTGCCCACGGAATTAAAAATATTTCGCATGGTGCAACTGGTAAAGGGAACGATCAAATTCGCTTTGAATTAGTGTTTATGCAATTCATGCCAGATGTAAAAGTAATCGCCCCGTGGAAAGAACCCGAGTTTTTAGCACAATTTAAAGGAAGAACTGACCTACTTAATTATGCAGCTGAACAAGGAATTCCGGTTACCTCTACTTTACAAAAACCATATAGCGTTGATGAAAATCTGATGCATACCAGTTATGAAGCAGGTATTTTGGAAGATCCGGAATTAGCACCACCAGCCGAGATGTTCAAAAAAACGCTCGCTCCACAAGATGCGCCAGATCAAACCTTTGAGATTAGCATTGAGTTTAAAAATGGGCTACCAGTAAAAATTACCGAGCACGCCAGCCAAAAAGTAATCAGCGGCACGCAACTGGAAATATTTACCTATCTTAATAAAATTGGTGGTAACAATGCGATTGGCAGAATTGACATCGTCGAGAGCCGTTTTGTCGGAATGAAATCACGTGGAGTTTATGAAACACCTGGTGGAACTATTCTCCATAAAGCTTATCAGGATTTGGAAACGCTAGTACTGGATCGTGAGGTTATCTTGCTGAAATCTTGCGCAGCACCTAAGATTGCGCAGTTAATTTATAATGGTTTTTGGTTTAGTCCTGAAATGAAAATGTTAATGGCAGCCAATCAAGTAAGCTTAGCGGCAATCAATGGCGTAGTTCATTTGGCGCTATATAAAGGTAATGTGATTATTCTTGGCAGAAATTCACCAAATTCGCTCTATAATCATGATATTGCGAGTATGGATCGTTTGGGAGATTATGACCAAACTGATGCCAAAGGGTTTATTAAACTTAACGCCCTTCGCCTCAAAAAACAAACCATTGCTCCGAATATATCGTAATAACGTCGTTACAAGGCTCCTTGTGTGCTCTTTGAATGTACACTGCGGAGTCTTGCGCCTAGTTATAACTTCATATTCGGGAAATTAACCAATTAGCTAAGAATATTTATGTTAGGAAATTTCATGAATTCCGCAACTTTGATTTTAGATAACGGTAGCCACTTCAATGCCGTTGCACATAATTTAGCCCACGAGCTAATTAGTGGCGAAGTGGTATTTAATACTGGAATGACTGGCTACGAAGAAACTTTGACCGATCCATCTTATGCTGGGCAAATTTTAGTGTTTACCTATCCGCTACTTGGTAATTATGGAGTTAGTAGCGCGCAAAACTGGGAATCGATGCAAATCCAAGTTAAAGCAGTGATTTGTGCCAATTTAATTCATGAAACGGCACATCATGACTGTGAACATTCCTTATTAGATTGCCTACATAAACAAGGTATCCCCATTTTAAGTGGAATTGATACCCGTGAACTGACTAAAGTTTTACGCGATAACGGTACGATGAATGGGCAAATTAAACTAACCAGCACAGCTATATCAGCTCAAAATCACCCCACAAGTGCAGAAAATTTTGTAGCGCAAGTTTCAACTAAAGAAATCATCTATCATGGCACAGGTGAGTACCAAATTTTGCTGGTCGATTTTGGGGTTAAGCAAAACATAATTCGCTCACTACTGAATTTCGATGTAACAATTAAACAAGTACCATTTGACTATGACTATAGTCTCGAGCAATATGATGGAATTTTACTTTCCAATGGTCCGGGAGACCCCAAAGCTTGTAACCAAAGTATTGACAACCTCAAAGCTGCACTAGAAAATAACATTCCAATTTTTGGAATTTGTCTTGGTTCACAATTACTTGGCTTAGCCGCTGGCGCGGATACCTATAAATTAAAATTTGGTCATCGCGGACAAAACCAGCCAGTGCAAGATACACAAAGTTTACGTTGTTATCTCAGCTCACAAAATCATGGTTATGCACTGTGTCACAATAGCTTACCCGAGGATTGGCAAATCACATTTACTCATCTTCATGATAATAGTATTGCTGGTATCAAACATAAGAGCAAACCATATTCGGCAGTGCAGTTTCATCCAGAAGCTGCAGCTGGTCCGCACGATACCGCATTTTTATTTAACGATTTCATGCAGCAAGTTATAATTGGAGCGCAACAAAAATGAGCAAAATATTAGTTATTGGTTCGGGCGGACTAAGAGTTGGGCAAGCTGGTGAATTTGATTATTCTGGTTCGCAAGCGATAAAAGCCTTTAAAGATGATGGACATCAGGTAGTTTTGGTAAATCCAAATATTGCTACCGTGCAAACCGATAAAAACATGGCGGATAAAACCTATTTTGTACCTTTACAAATTAAGGAACTTGAGCAAATTCTAATTGAAGAAGAAATCGAGCTGCTGGCACTAGGTTTTGGTGGGCAAACAGCACTTAATCTGGGCTTAGAATTGCATAAAAGCGGAATCTTGCAACAATACAAGATTGAGGTGTTAGGTTCGTCAATCGCTTCAATTTTAGCCACCGAAGATCGTGAACTTTTTCGTGATACCCTCCTAAAACATCAAATCAAAACACCAATCAGTAAATTAGCAACTACTTGCGAACAAGCAGTTTCAATGGCACAGGAAATTGGCTACCCGTTGATGATGCGTTCAGGATTTTCACTTGGTGGACTAGGCTCAGGTAAAATTAGCTCCGAAGAAGAATTAACCACTAAAGTAACTCAGGCACTCAGTGTTACTCCGCAAGTTTTACTTGAAGAATATCTGGCTGGTTGGAAAGAGTTTGAATACGAAATCGTCCGTGATACGGCGGGTAATGCACTAACTATTTGCAATATGGAAAATCTTGATCCGATGGGAATCCATACTGGAGAAAGCATAGTGGTTGCCCCAGCACAAACATTGAATGACCGCGAGCATCAACAATTACGCGATGTAGCTCTTCAGGCTGCCGAGATTTTCGCAATTATCGGTGAATGTAATATTCAATTTGCGGTCAATCCAACCAACGGTGATTATCGGGTAATTGAAATGAACCCACGCCTATCGCGCTCTTCAGCCCTTGCATCCAAAGCAACTGGTTATCCCCTTGCTTATGTGGCAGCTAAATTATGTCTGGGCTATCAACTCTACCAGATCCGTAATCATATGACTGATGCAACCAGTGCATTTTTTGAACCAGCACTGGATTATATTGTGGTAAAAATTCCGCGTTGGGATACTCATAAACTTCGTGAAGCTGAACGTAAAATTGGCAGTGAAATGAAAAGCGTTGGTGAAGTAATGGCAATTGGTCGGAGTTTTCCAGAAGCATTACAAAAAGCGGTACAGATGCTTAATATCGGTGCTTCATGTTTGCTGGATTATCCACAGCAAATTGCTAATTTAGCCGATGAGCTCGAATATGCCACCGATAGAAGGATTTTTGCACTCTACCAATGGTTTGCACAAGGCAATAGCATTATTCAGGCAGCACAACTATCGCATATCGATCCATGGTTTCTCAATCAAATCCAGCAAATTGCAGATTTTAGCAATGAGCTTGCTAAGCAAGAACTAAACGCAACTAACTTATTGAACGCCAAACAATTAGGGTTCAGTGACAAAGCAATTGCGGGGCTTCATAATCTGGATGAACTTGCTATACGCACATTACGCCTTAAATATGGCGTGCAGCCAGTTGTTAAACAAATTGATACGGTTGCTGGCGAATTTCAGGCCCAAAGTAATTATTTATATCTCACCTATCACGGCACACATCATGATTTAGCACCCTCGTCTGAGCATATCTGTATCTTGGGTTCTGGTCCGTATGCAATTGGCTCATCGGTGGAGTTCGATTGGTGCACGGTCAATCTCGCGCGTGAATTACGCAAACAGAAGCAAAATGTAATCATCATTAATTCCAACCCTGAAACCGTGTCAACTGACTATGATGAATCCGAACGGCTCTATTTTGAACCATTATCGCTAGAGCGGGTGGCTGATATTTTGGAATTTGAAAATCCGCAAGCTACCGTAGTGAGCGTAGGCGGACAAGCAGCTAATAATCTGGTGCTACCATTGAGTAAATTAGGTCATAACTTCCTGGGAACCAGTGCGGCAAATATTAACCAAGCTGAAGATCGGCAATTATTTTCGCAATTACTCCACGATGCCGAAATTGATCAACCGCGTTGGATTAACGCCACCACTAGTCAACAGATTATTGATTTTGTAACCGAAGTAGGTTTCCCAGTAATCGTGCGGCCGTCCTATGTGCTCTCGGGTGCAGCCATGAAAGTTGCAACTAATCATCAGGATTTAACTGAATATTTAGCCAACGCACTAAAAGTCTCGCCAGCTAATTCGGTAGTAGTCTGCCAATTTATTAGTGATGCAGCAGAAATCGAAGTTGACGGCGTAGCAGCAAATGGAGAAATCATTTTTAGTGCAATTGCCGAACATATCGAAAATGCAGGTGTTCACTCAGGTGATGCAACTTTAGTTTACCCCGCACAGAATCTGTCTGCTGAAATAATGGCTCAGATTAATACTATTGCTAGCAAAATTGTTACAGCGCTAAACATTCATGGTCCATTTAATATGCAATTATTGCTTAAAGACAAGCAGCTCAAAGTTATTGAATGTAATGTGCGGGCTTCGCGTTCATTTCCTTTCATCTCAAAAGTTAGTGGTTATAATCTAATTGAATTAGTCACTCAGGTTTTTCTAAATCCGCAAGCGGTAGCACCAATAGCAACACCACAGCTCAAACATCTGGGGGTAAAAACTCCAGTATTTTCCTACAATCGTTTCAAAGGCTGCGATCCGGTGGCACAAGTCGAAATGTCCTCAACTGGTGAAGTTGCTTGCATTGGTACAGATTTACTAACTACCTTTTATCGCTCATGGCAAGCAGCTGGACAAACGATAAATGGCAAACGTTTACTAATCGGTGCACCTCAAAGCGTACTGCAAAAATTAGCACCATCACTAACTAAACTGCACAAGCAAGGTTGGTTAATCAGCGCGGATAATTCAACCTCCACCGAACTAAATGCTAAAGCTAAGAATCTTATACATTTAGTAGCTGACATACCTAGCGCAATCAAACAGCAACAATTTGATTTAGTTATTAATATCCCTGAGAATGTTTATGATTCACATCAAAATCAGGAACAATTTACTATTCGTCGTCAAGCAATTGATTATCATATCCCCTTGATAACTAATTTACAACTGGCTAATTTAATTTTACAATGTCTAATTTTGGAGCAATAACATGAGTTCAAATTTACGTCAAGAATACCCGAATTATTTCCTTGATATTTATGGTCAAGTGGATTTCGTGCCCGTGCGTGGAGTTGGCTCACGTCTTTATGGTGCGAATGATCAAGAAGTTATCGATTTTGCAGGTGGGATTGCAGTGAATGCCCTCGGTCACGCTCACCCAAAAATGATTGAAGCTTTAACTATACAAGCTCAAAAACTGTGGCATGTCAGCAATATCATGGTTAATCAGCCCGCTGTAGAACTCGGCAAAGCATTGGTAAATGCCAGCGACTTTAATAAAGTATTTATCTGCAATAGTGGCACTGAAGCAGTTGAAGCGGGGCTTAAGCTTGCCAGACGCTATGGCTTAGTTAATTTTGGCGCGTATAAGCACAAAATCGTGTCCTTCAAAAATAGTTTTCATGGACGGACGCTTTTTGCGGTATCGACTGGCGGACAAAGTAAATATAGCGCCGATTTTGCACCGTTACCCGCAGGAATAGTTCATGGTGAATTTAATGATTTAACTAGTGCCGAAGAGTTAATTGATGAAAACACCGCTGTGGTGATTGTCGAAGTAATTCAGGCAGAGGGTGGAATCATTAAAGCATCTACCGAATTTTTGATCAAGCTTCGTGAGCTATGCGATAAGCATCAGGCAATCCTGATGTTTGATGAGGTTCAAACTGGAATTGGGCGCACAGGTAAACTCTTTGCCTATCAGCATTATCCAATTCAACCAGATCTGATTAGTATCGCCAAAGCTTTGGGTGGCGGCTTTCCAATTGGTGCAATTTTAGTAAAAGAAAAATTTAGTTCAGGTTTTGCCATCGGCTCACATGGTACAACTTTTGGCGGTAATCCACTAGCGTGTGCCGTTGCGTTAAGCGTATTTAATATTATCAATACATCTGAGGTTTTAGCGGGTGTAACCCAACGCGAACAGGTTTTTCGGGAACAACTGAACTTACTAAATCAGGAGCTGAATTTATTTGATGAGATTCGCGGACAAGGATTATTAATCGGTGCGGCACTTAAACCACAATACCACGGACGAGCGCGTGAAATCATGAATCTGAGTTTTATACACGGCGTTGCGCTACTAAACGCATCACCGAATGTAATTCGCTTTACCCCATCACTAATAATCCCAGAAGAGGATATTATGCTTGGTATGAATCGTTTTAAGACTGCATTACACAAGTTTAGTGCAGAATAAGTCAGTTAAATTAGAAAAAGACAACGCAGATATAAGTCATGCGTTGTTTTTTATTGACAAAACACTAGATTAGAAACTTAATGAATAAACTGCCGAAGCACTGCCATTCGCAGTATATGCATAAACATTTCCATTGTACCCAGCAGAGAAATTATAAATTTGTGAACCAATCAAAGGATTAGGAATTGCAACATTTAACCAAGCATTGGAACCATTTGGTAATACATAGACCTGATTATTGAAAGTACCCACATAAATGTTATTGCTGTAATCAACATACACTACCGATACATTGGAAGGAACATTGGAATACTTAGTGCTATCCGTCAGATTAGCTAAGCCATAAGCTCCGCTGGCACTACTAGTTAGCGTAGCTGAGTAAACAGCGCTATTCCCTTGAGTCCAAGCAATAATTGTATTGGAATTATTACTGCCTTGAGGAGTTGCGGCAATTGCATTGACTGCACCCAGAGTGTTATACCCGCCTGTAGCTTGATATGAATTTGCGGTTACTGGTGATGATTCAAAAGTATAGCTTGCACCGGCAGCTTTAGCTATTGCAGTCAAATTAACAATGGAAGCAGTGGTAAATGCGTTAGCTTCCGCGTTTGCAGGGATTATACCGACACAGACATCACCAGAGTTAGTTCCAGCAAGAAACAATGGATTATTATGGAAACTTGAAGCAGCAACGGCTGAGATTGTGGTTGCACCTTGATTCGCAACAAGACCACTACCGCTTGCAACACAGGATGCCAGCGAAACATACGATTCCGACTCAACAGGAGTACCGCTACCTGAATTATTTGAAAGCATATTATATCCAATCGATTCTGCACCAGAAACACCCGGTAACCCATAACCAACAAACATAAACTGAGTATTACCGCTATTACTGGTAACCAGTCTTGCCCCAGTAGGCGCATTGCTTCCGGCACAGCCACTAGCTCCAGCTTGCGGATTACCAAAGCAGATGGTACGATTAACATTAGTTAGTGTCGCTGATTCCCAGGTTGCAGTATTACTAGTAGTACTTAAAGGTAAGCTTAGACTAGCAGTGAAATAAACTGCAACATCACTAGGAGCTGGGGCTGGACCAAACAAGATATTAGCGGAAGTAAGCCATGCACCAATAATACTTGTACCAGTAGTCATGCTTAAATCTGCAGTTAACGGAGCAAATACCGAACCTGTCGCATTCCCAAGTAGGTACAATGGATTTCCTGTTGTAGTATTAACAAACACAGAACCAGTTCCCATACCCGCACCTAAATTTTGTGCGGGTGCTGAACCAGTAGGTGCAGCAACAGAAGTTATCGTCAAAGTAGCAGCAGGCGAATTAGTGCTGCTGCCGCCACCTGAATTACATGCGACTACCGCTGCAATCAGTGTCGTGGCAGTAATTAATTTTATAATATTTTTCATGGCAGATTTCCTTTTCTTGGTTAGTTTTTTCATATAAATACTTGAGAATACCTGAGCGCTCATTTTTTACACTTAAATATTTGCTTATGATTAAAAAAGCTCAAACTCTGGCAGATCAATATAATAGCAAATGATCACCAGTAACGGTTTCCCATTTCTGAAAATCTGATTCCCATTTTTGCATTGAGTGTTAAACACTATAACTGTAAGTATAGTTTTAAGCTTGTTTTTTTGTTTTCATCTATCAACAAGTGCTTTTTCGCCACATGAATTATATTCTCTTCGTCTTTGAATCTTGGACTCTGTCGGATTTCAAAAAAGAATCCTTATGTAGTTCTAACTACACTGCGTCGTCTTTTTTATCAATCCTTCACTCTAGAGAATCAAACACTGTAAGTATATCACTACACAAGTTCTGCCTCTTTTAAACTTAATCAGGATATGAATTTGATATTCAATCAAATTTAATGCGTTACAATATAGTATTCAGTAATCGAAAAGTATTATTAGCAATGAAAAAATATTTAATTCCCATAACATTGGCTGTGGTTGTTCTTGGAGCTTATTACTTGACTAATAATTCCACAAGCGCATCAAACACACCGCAAGAGAACAAACCAGATGCTAGCTCAAATATGTTTGACATGCAAGATGGAACAACACCAATAAATAAGCAAAAACAAAACAACTCTTCAGCAGCAACTATTAACACTTCGAATGTTGCTGGTTATGTCTATATTTCTAATTCGGATAGTACAACCGTATCACAGTGCCAAGTTTTACAAAATAGTGGAGCATTGGGAAATTGTGAAACTACGGGTAGTGGTTTTGTAGCACCGAATGGAATAAATCTAGTTCTTTCACAAAATATTGCTTACATAGCTAATGGCGGCTCAAATAGTATTTCATTGTGTACTATTAATCCCCAAACCGGCGCTTTTGAAAATTGTCAATTGACAGGATCTGGATTTAGTAATCCATCAGGAATTATTCTTGACCAACAAAATTCTTTTGCATATATCACTAATCAAAACAGCAACTCTGTCAGTCGTTGTGTGCTCAATTCCGGTGATGGAAGTCTAAGTAATTGTCAGCAAATACTTGACGATTTGAGTGCGCCTACTGATATCAATTTTGGCAGCAATTCGGTTGTATATATAGCCAATAGCAACAGTGACTCAATTAGCATCTGTACTTTGCATCATAAAGCAGGCACATTGGTCAATTGCCAAACCACAGGCAATTCTCTGGACTCACCACAATCTGTTACAGCTGACGCTAGCGGACAATTTGCCTATATCACAAATCAGGTTGCAAACAGCGTTAGTTTGTGTACAATCAGTACCAGCAATGGTCTTTTTGAAAATTGCACACCAACTGGTAATGGATTCAACGCCCCATCTGATTTTAGTTTTAGCGCCAGCCATAAACTCGCTTACATAAGTAATGCCAATAGCGTTTCAGTTTGCCAAGTAAATCAACAAAATGGAACTTTATCCAACTGTAACAATTATAATGGAAACTTTAACCATTCAACCGGAATCAGAGTTAACGCTAGTATTTAATTTAGATATAATTCTACAACATTCTGTGCAATCATTAACTCTTCATTAGTTGGTATCACATAGACATCAATTTTTGAATTTGGTGAACTGATTTTATGCGTTATACTACCACCAACAGCCTGTTGGTTTTGTTCATAGTCTAACTCAATACCTAACCAAGTCAGACGCTCACATATACGTGTCCTAAATTTAGCATCATGTTCGCCAATACCCGCGGTAAAAATTAATGCATCAAGACCACCCAAGGCAGCAGTATATGCACCGATATATTTTAGTACCGCATATTCAAAATAAGCTAAAGCTTTTTTAGCATGCTCATTATCGCTAGTTTCAAGAGTGCGCATATCTTCCGATAAGCCAAGTGAAGCGCCCAATAAACCGCTATGCTTCTCTAATTCTTTTTCAAGAGATTCTACATTATAAAAACCTTGTTTTAATAAGTAGAAAATTGCATCAGCAGGAAAATCTCCCGAGCGAGTCGCCATAGGTAAGCCAGTAATCGCACCAAATTGCATGCTGGTCTCAATACTCTTAAAATCTTGCATAGCGCACAAACTTGCCCCACCACCGAGATGTGCAACTATTGTTTTTTTTGCGTGAGGAAACAATGTTTTTAATTGAGAACTAATGTAAGCATATGAAATTCCGTGAAACCCCCAATGACGCACACCATGATTAGTAATTGTTTCGGGAACGGGATAAAATTCAGCAACTTCTGGCATCGTGCGATGGAATGAAGTATCAAAGGTCGCGCTTTGTTTGATATTGTGAAATACTTTAGCTAATGCACGCGCACCCATCACTTCATAATATTGATGAGTAGGCTCAATTTGACTCAGACTTTCAAGGTAATCTAAGCTTTCATCATCTAGTTTGGTTGCGGTTAGATATTTATCACCGCCAAGCACAATCCGATGTCCTGCATAAGAAATATCTAGGTCAGGAAATTTATCTTGTAAAATAGTCAATAGTTTTTTCAAAGCTGCTTCATGATCAACATTATCTTGATTAGAAAACTTGAGATCAATAAACTTAGCGCCAGATGCATCACAGGCAGAAAGCGTTGCATTTGCTGGCATACCAGCAAAACCGCCTTGGGCAACAACGTGTAACTGGTTATTTATGTAAGAGTATAAAGCAAATTTCAAACTCGTTGAGCCAGAGTTTAAGACTAAAATACCTGCATTACTCATAATTATTTCCTTGTATTATGTGCGATTAGTGCGGCGGCAGCTATTGAATGCAGACGCGTAGCTTCATCATCTGAGCGACTAGTTACCACAATTGGCACTGCAGCACCTAATATTACGTCAGCAGCATCAGCTTTACCCATAAATACCATTTCTTTATATAATGCATTGGCAGCTTGTAAATCCGGCATAATCAAAATATCTGCATCACCCATAATTGGTGATTTAAAGTGTTTAATTTTGGCTGACTCTGGTGAAATGGCAATATCTAAGTCAATTGGACCATCAACAATACAATTTTCAATTTGACCACGATCAGCCATCTTGGAAATAATTGCTGCATCAACCGTAGCAGGCATTTTAAGATTTACTACTTCAACTGCAGCAATTATTGCTACTTTTGGTTGTTCCCAGCCAAGAGCTCGCGCCATATCAACAGCATTCTCCAAAATCTGAACTTTTTGTTCTAACGTTGGAGCAATATTCATAACCATATCTGCTAAAAATACCATTCGTTCATAAGTTGGTAAATGCATTAGACAACAACTACTAATTAAACGTTTGGTTCGTAAATTATACTGTGGTTGTAAAACCGCGTGCATAACTACATCAGTATGTAGGCTACCTTTTATTAAACAGTGTACTTCTCCAGTGCTCGCCATTTCGGCTGATTTGGCTGCTGCCTCCTGATCATCTTTGACATCGACAATTCTGAGCGCGCTAATATTGAGCCCTGCATTACTGGCAATCTGTTCAATTTCGGCTTTAGGTCCAACCAATACAGGTTCCAAAATACCTTTTTCAAAGGCTTGAACAGCACCGCTTAAAGACACTTCAGAACGAGGATCAACGATTGCCGCCTCAATACGCCCAAAAGCTTGACACTTTTCTATCAAAAAGTCTAAATTCATTTCAATGTCCTTTATAAGTGAGAATATGATCTCTAACTAAATACTTTAAATCAAGTAACCAACTAAAATCATTATTAAGAGTATTGTATTATAACATTATTAACTTTAGGGTGTAATGACTAAAATCATACATTAACACTATTTCAAAGTATTTAAAATTAACTTAAATCCTAAATACTCACCCACGAAAACGCCTCAAAATTTGTATGCGAAATACTACGCTATAGAGAATAAACACCCACCATTCAACATTGCAAAATTTGCATTCAATGTGCCAATAATTGCATAAATTAAATAAATTTAATATCATATAATAATGTCATCATCAAACGTCTAATTAACCTCAAGCTATTGATAATTTTTATTGTTCTTAAAATTAAAACAATTTAAATTACTTTACCTTGAAGATGATTTGCTGTAAAAATTTTTTAGATAAGGAATCAAAATGAAATCAAAAAGTTTACTTCTTCCCATAATAGCAACCGCAGGGATAATTGGTTGCAGTAGCAGTAGTAATGGTCAATCAAGTGGTGGAGGCTCAGCACCTGGCACAGTTTCTTACAACGAAGTTCCATTAACTATTTCAGCGCCAAGCATTATTCCGGTACTAGGTAAAAACGCTACCAACACAGTAATGTTTGTTCATAATAATACAACAAAATCAATTAGTAATATTAACTATTCTGTACTTGGTAGTAATGGCAGCAATAAAATTGTAATAGATCCTAAAAGTGCAGGTGGATGTAGTGTGATTCCTGCTGGTGGTGTTTGTCGTGTTGGGATCGTTACTCCTAGCGGCTCTAGCCAGGGCTCAAACTTGATTCAAGCTCAATATCAAAACCCAAATAACAAAACTAAGGCAACTTATACTCAGCTCTTCCAATATCAGGAAATGAATAACTTGAATAACGGAGTACCTTTCACTACAAATACAGGCTCTTTAGCTTTAGATGGAAAAGGCAAAGGTTCGCGGGCACTTTATTATTATATACCTGGTAATTCAACATATAAAGTATCTGCATCAACAAGCTCTCCGGCAATAACAATTAGAGACCGAACTTTAGCTGATACTCAAGAAGCAGTTGGTAACATGACTGTTTTTGCATATGATATAGATGTCCCTCTAAGCGTTGAGGGGTCTAAGCTTTCTTCGACTGGTTCATATCTTATAGAAGTAGATACACAATCTACTTCTGAAGGGAAAAAATTTAGTAGTGTTGAACTAGGAGCACAAACAGTAGCTAGCACTCCAATAATCTCTCTTGGACTTACTTCAGTTGCTAATTCAACTTTAGAAAGTCAAATACAGGTTCCAGTAATTAATAGCGGTACAGCAACAGCTACTCAAATACAAGCTTCTTTGACTGCTACAAATACTGGTGCTACTATTCTAGCCAATAATTGTGGTTCTGAATTAACAGCTAATTCTGGCTGCCTTGTGACTGTTGCTATTCCTCAAAACTCGACGAATACTGATAACCTAAGAATTACATATGCACCATCCGGCTCTGAAACCGTAAGTTCAGCTAATACTTCGTTAGCATGGTACAAATCAGCTAAAGAACCAGTTATCGGTTATACCTATACTTCGCCGACATTCTATGCTACTCAAGGTACTAATCTGGATGTAACTTTAACTAATCAAATAACAGGCTCTCTACCAGTAACCGTACAAAGCATACAGTTTGTCTCAGGTGCAAGCTCTGCAACAGCAACAGCGTCAGTAAACCTCACAGGAGGAGTAAAACCTTGTAGTTCAAATCTGCTAAGTGCCGAAAGCTCATGTACATTTAGCGTAAACATAAACGATAGCCTAGTTCAATCTAATGGTAATGGTGTATTCCTACTTACAGGTAAAAAACCAGATGGAAGCTCATATACACGTTATCTGAATGTTAATTATGTTGCTAGTTCTTATAATAGTCTTTTAGCACTAACTTCATCTGAATCAGGATTTAAAGTACTTGGTGACTCTGCTTCAATTTCATCAAAAATCTTTACCCTAATAAATACAGGTGCAGCACCAGCGGTATTAGAAAGCTTTATAACTGGTGAAAGTACAGTCAATGTTCAAACATCATGGTTTAGCACCAAAGAATCTGGTGGTCCAGTAATCTGTAAAAAAGGTGTAACACTTAATCAGGGTGATAGCTGTAATTTCACTGTCGCTATAGGTCCTGTTGCTTATTCAAGTATTGCTGCTCCATTGACTGATATGGGTATAGTTCCAGTTAAGGTAACTTATTATCAAACAGGTGCTCCAGATCTAAAATCAACGTCAAATCTATATAATTATACTATATTGGCTAATTCTCAAGATGTTGGTATTAGTAACTTTAGTATAACAGGTACAGCTAGTGGTGATGGTAGTCAAGCTAACCCTGCGACATTTAAAGGCTCCGATACTTCAGCAAAAACTGTATCGATAGAATATACCAATACTGGAACAAATCCGATTTCGATTATATCGCTGAATAATACAGCTAATCCATTTATGTGGAGTCTTGGTGGAACTTGTACTGCAGCTACTACATTACAGCCTGGTGACAAATGTACGATTACTTACACTAGTGTGGTTGCTAGCTATGCAAATAGTGGGTACTCTGGTTATTCAGATAATACGAATATGAATATTACAACGCCAGAAATTGCTTTAAAAGATACTGTTACTGGAGAGATATTTGTATCATCAGACGACACCTTCCCTGCACCTATCAATAGTAAAACTTTGTATGCAAACACACAGTTAGCTAAAGTAAATAATGTGGTAAGTCAGTCTTCTGGTAGTACTATGCTTTATCAAACAGTTACGAATGCTACAGGTTATGCACCATTCCAGATTACTTTTGATGCAGAGAACTACTTTAATAACCCAATAGCAGCATCTGGTTGTAGCTTCACTTCGACAACATCAGTACTTAGCCAGACTTGTACAGTAAGTGGTAATGGAACATTCTCACCTACGCTACAAAATGCATCTTGGGCTGTTGGTGCACTATTAAATATAAACTTCGGGATTTCTAGTACAAATGGACAGGCAGTATTAAACGCACCAACCTTTGTACAGTCAACCATACAATCAAACGGAGGAGAAACAGCAGATTTTTAGTCGCAAAAAGACTATACAATAGTCTAAAACCTTGCCAGTATCAGATAAACTGATACTGGCAAGGTTTTAGATAATAATCGACTAGAAGATCACATGAATTTAGTAACAATTCATAGATGGAGAACATAATGTATATAAAAAGAAAACTATTAGTTTCAATAACGAGTTTAGCAATAAGTGTATTGGTTAGTTCCTGTAGTTCAGGTGCTACAAGTCAAGCAGCTAGTAATCAAGCGAATTACCTGACTTTCTCAAAAACAGGTGTAATACCAGTGTTTTATGATAAAACAAATGACATTAAGATTCTAGTTAGTAATACTACCAGTTCAGATATTCATAACCTTGAGTTTGATAATATGCCAGGTAGTCCAGTTACAATAACCGGCTGTAAGACAATTAAAGCACATGCTGATTGTACATTAACCGCACATGTGGATTTACAAAGATCTGCAAACCCTAGCCTATCATATACGGCACATGCAAATCTTGCCCTAGGTGATACTCCGGCTAGTACTGAGCAATTACTTGAGTTTCAGGGAGTTACTGATGGGACACAGCCTGGAGTTTATCTAGCGAATACTTTCATTGATAATAATAGCAAATCGACAACTTACCTTTATGCTACAGGTAATCATGATGCCTCTTATGATTTAAACAATACTGCTTTTGTTGGTCATGAAAGTGCAATTATCAATCATAAAGAACTTACCAAGATCAAGGCGGGCGAGATAATTCCAGTTTATATTGATGGAACCAAATTAACTCCAGGTAATGTTAGATTCCTGAGTAATATAATCAATAGTGCATCTAAACAAATCACGCGTTTAGACCAACTATTAAACGTAACTGCACCAAGTAAAAATAAAACAGTTGTGGTTAGCTTTACTACAGGGGCTTCAGTGATAAATATTGCTGGAACAATCGCCGCCAATATTACCCATACTATAGCAAATAGCGGTAATGTACCAGTAACGATTAGCCGTGGAGACATTGAGTCAGCATTATCGTTTGGTATTGAATCGGGAACTGGTCTTGATTATGGAACGTGTTTTAAAAACGAACCAAATAATATCCTAGAATCAGGTAGTCGCTGTACAGTAAATGTAACACTGAAGAGTTCATCACAGAATGCAGGAGCGGCAACATTTAAGGTTCTTGCAAACTACAAAGAAAGTGGAGTGACTACTCAGAGTGTGACTCTTACGCAGTATGTTGGCTGGCAGCGTACGATTACTAATGGTAAAGTAGTTTTAAGTAGCCCAATCCAGACTGTAAATATCGGTGTTGAGACATCGGCAACAACTACGATTAAGATAGACAACTTATCTAATCAAAGTGTTAGTATCCAAAACTTAGCAGTAAGTACATCTATCCCAGCTAATACCACGCTAAACTGGAGCAGTTGCCAGATAATTGCAGCTAACTCTTCATGTCAGGCAACTTTGACTATACGCGGTAACGGTATTAATTACGGCGTTAGTTCGATAAATGCGGTAGCTACGGTTAATAATGGTAGTACTACCTATAACTCAGTTTTACGTCCGATCACGGGTAATTTAACTGATGATAAAAAAACCTTGACTTCATTTGCTGTCTATGGCGGAAGTTCGACTATAGATAATACAGCAAATACGATTACGCTTAATCTACCTTATGGTACATGGCTAACAGATCCAGCAGGACATGCCGCCACCTTTAGTTTAACAGGTAATAAAGTACTTATAAATGGAGTAGAACAGATCAGTGGCGTCACTAAAAATGACTATCTGGCACGTTATGGCAATCCATCAACTGGTTATACCAAGCCATTTACAATTTCGGTAGTGGCTAAAGATGGCAGTAAAAGAGACTATACGCTAATCGCTAATCCAGACATAGTCCAGTTCAGAGGTAGTACATTTTACTTACGAACTACTGCAGATACAACAAATGTAAAATTTTATCAATCAAAAGACTGTAAAATAGCCATAGACCCAGCTACACAGCGACTTACAACTTATTTGCCAAATGGCTCAAAGTTTTTACAAGTTAACACAATATCAGCATTCTATGTAATGTTCCAAGATGATTATAACCTTGTAGGTTATGGAGATGGTGTTGGTAGTAGTAATCCAACATTCGCAACAATGGGGCAATGGGGAGCTGGTATTGAATTTGTTCTTTATGGTTGTGATTTCTTCTTACAGGATAATGGACGTAGTGATCTTATGGCACTTTTTAGTGATGGTTACTATCGCGGAGTGGTTTGCGATTCATGGGGTGATAGAAAATGCACTCCAATAACTAAGTTACAATAAACTTCTCCAAACGTAACATAAGGTGCACGTGCTGGTGCAATATTAAAATTAACCTTGCTTCTGGACACTAATGAAAATCTGATATTAAATACTTCATCCAGATAACTTTAATAACAAAAATCTAACCTTTTGGCTAGTGTCAGTTCATCCCTGATACTAGCTATTTTTTCAAATAACAGGTTTGTAAAGTTAGGGATAAAATGCATTACAATGACAAGATAACAACAGACTAAATCCTCAAAATCTACAGGCAGTAATAAAATAAGCCACTTACCGTCTGTAGATCTTTTTCCTTCTAGCTATCTACTTTTCTCCACACATTAGGAGCTTAGTCTAAAGCAATGATAAAGAAAATCAATAACAATATCTTCTTCTGAAGATGTTTTTTTATTTGTCACGATATGAAAATTTAATTCATAAAATGACCAATTAGGGAGAATAGGTATGACAGTACCATTTTTCAGCTCAGTATTAACAATTGACTTAAAAGTACAAAATAAATAGTCTAGGCTATTACCTATTCTATATTGCTGAATCCCACTGTTTATATTCAGAAAATTATGCCTTAAATCTAAAATATGTTCTTTTTTTGAATCAAGATGAGATACCTTAACGAACTCCATCGGCTGAAATTTATCATCTACCATACCAATGATTTTATGATCTTTTAGCTCGTCAATTTCCTGAGGTGTGCCATTTTTAATCGCATAATCAGCAGAACAAAATAACTGCATATATTCAGTTTTGACAAAGCGATTTAGCAAATTATTGCCTTTTACATAAGCCGGAGATAAGACAATATCAATATTTTCAGATGGCCATTTACTCATGTTATTGATACAACTTATATTGAGGCTGATATTAGGATATTTGGCAAGAAACTCTGGCAATCTCGGTGTAATTATTTTCTCTGCGACGGGTTCACCACATGCTAAACTAATAGCTCCGCTTATCTGATTGGTCTTAACAACCCGATCATACCTCTCTAATGTATAATCTACAAAATCTGGCAAATGTTTAAATTGATTGTAAATATAATTACCAAAATCTGTCACTTCAAATGTTTTGGATGTCCTTACAATCAATTGTTTGCCTAATTTATCCTCTAAACTCTTAATACGTCGACTAAACGTCGAAGCTTGTAAATTTAGCAGTGACGCAGATACAGAAAAATTTTTGGTTTCACAAAGGTGGAGAAAGAGAATAATATTATCTACCATACTGCCCTCTAATAATTTTTAAAAATTAATCTATCATGCGATTATAGCACTAAATAATTCTCTAGATTATCAATTTTTGTTATAGATAAAACTCTTAAAAAAAGTGCTCTTGAAGAGTGGAGAGATTTACAGGATCGACTAGCATCAAAAAAGTATTAAACATGAATGGCTCAAAGTTTACTGAACCACAAATAATCAACATTCTAGCTTGAGACAGAGAATAATAGATTAAAGCGAATGTATGCTGAATTACAGATGGATCACGATGTCCTAAAAGAGGATATGACAAAAAAGTGTAAAGCCATCACAAGGTAAATTGATGGCAAAAGAAGTAGTGCTAAATAAAAGCCAAAGACATAAAACCTAAAGTCAACTAGCTTCGTCGATAATACCATCAGAACGTGTTCCTGATTCAGCATAGGTAACATCACCAGCATTGAGTAGTTCGATTTCAGGTTTTTGATACACTAATTTAGCTAAATTGCTAGTATTCTCCATATAAGCCACTCCAAAAAAATTAAACAGGGGCACATTTTAGCATAAAATCATAAATTAAATGAATCACTTTTTGTTATAATTCAGCACCATAAACCACAAGTAAAATATAAACGATGAATAGAATAATCGCACACCTAAATTTAAGTGACACTTCTTTAAGTAATCACAACAAATTATCTGAATGTACTTTTGATACACCACATTGGCAGCCAGATCATCACGCCATCATTAATGATGAGAAAATTGGTCTATCCGCAACGCAAAGATTTATCACTCCACAATGCACCGATTGTTTAATGCCCTATCAGGATCAAGAAAGCCAAATCTGGATAAATGCTGATGTTTATCTGACTAATCATGATTATTTGTGTGAGTTGCTTGACGTAAATAAATCAACTGCGGATGCCAAACTAATCTTAAGCACATATCGCAGATACGGCTATGATTGTTTAAACTACCTATCTGGATATTTTTCTTTTGTTATTTATGATCCAATTAAAAATGAATTATTTGCTGCAGTTGATCAATTCAGTAATAATCCTCTTTATTATAGCTATGAAGCTGGCAAACAGTTTATTTGCGCCAATGAGCTTTCACCATTTAGAAAGCTATCTTCGCAACTTACAATTAATGAACGCCATTTCTTAGAAATAACTTTGGATACTTTTTCCATGACTGAAACTAGCTATCAAGAAGTCTTTAGGCTTAAAGGTGGACATTATTTAATTGTCAATCAAACAGAATGCAAAGAATATTGTTATTGGGAACTAAAGAAATCCAAATTACCCAAGATGAGTCGTGAAGGATATTATCAGGAATTTAGAAAATTATTCTGTAAAGCAGTAACTTCATGCCTAAGAAATATCAATGAGAATTGTAGTCAGATCAGTGGCGGAATGGATTCATCATCCGTAAGTGCACAAGCTGCGATAATCCTTGCTAAAGAAAATAGAAAATTATATTCATTTACGGCACTCCCCAATGGCTTAGAAGGTTCGAGCAATCGCAAAAATTGGTACTATCATGAGATGCCAATTGTCAAATCAGTATTGAAGATGTATCCCAATATTATTCATCACAAGCATTATTCTAAGGTTGACGAAGATATCTATCGAGAATTGGATGTACTCAATTTGTATATTGACCAGCCAATCCGCAATGTAGCTAATATCGAATGGATACTTAGCTCCTATTATTTTGCGACGGAAAATAACTCAAGAGTTATCTTAAGTGGAGCAGTAGGAAATTCAACCATCTCATGGACTGGCGAATCATTCCGCAATAAGCTCGGTAAAATTCGCTCTTACTTAAGATCAAAACTGAAGCCCCGCAATGTATTTAATAATTTCTTTGACTATGTAAACCAAGATCTTTTAGCAAGCAAACTCGGGCAAGAGCTTATATTTAACCGAGGATTTGTTTCAGATAGTCAAGCATATATGCTTACTAAATCACCAACAGCACTGAAATCAACGGCTTATGCTCTCCAGTTATGGTACGGAACAAAAAACCTTGATCCGACAATTGACAAAGAGCTGACTGAATTTTGTTATAGTCTACCACAATGGGTTTTCTATAAAGACAACAAAATGATAAATCGTCGCTTATTAGTTCGCGAAGGTTTGAAAGACATTTTGCCAAGTAGTATCACGGAGAGTATCTACCGTGGTGAGCAAGCGTCGGATTTTTACTTATCGTACAATATTTATCACCAAGAATGGCTGGATAGGTTAAGTAACCTTAAACCTGCAACACAAGCCATAATTTGGAAAGATTTTGACAAAGATAAAATGTTTAGCTTTTTTAAAGAGTATCCGCAAATCCCAGATAAACCAGATAATCAAATAACAACTCGCTTGATGGTTTTATCACGCTGCATATCTTATGCTTGTTACCTAGAGAAACTATTAGTGTAATCAGAGCTTTTTTGATCTTGGCAATTTACTATATGACTAAGAAAAAAAACCACTATCGTTAGTTCCAGGACCTCCAGCCATAGTTGACTCAGACGTATCCAATACAACTAGCTCTGGTGCTTGGTACTTTAATCGGTTGGTATCAATAGTATTTTCCATACAATTTTCCTTCATAATAACATTCAAACAGAACCAGAATTGTAACACAAAATACTAACGCCTAGCAATCGAATCTTGCTATAATATGACACCTTAAAATTATAAAAGAACCAAGCAACGATGAATAGAATAATCGCGCATTTAAATCTAAGCAATACTCTTTTAGATAATCATAGCAAATTATCTGAATGCACTTTTGATACTCCACATTGGCACCCCGATCATCGTGCCATTATTAATGAAGATAAGATTGGGTTATCAGCAACGCAAAGATTTGTTACACCGCAATGCGCCGATTGCTTAATGCCGTATCAAGATCAAGAAAGTCAAATCTGGATAAATGCTGATGTTTATCTGACTAATCATGATTATTTATGTGAATTATTGCAAGTAAATAATTCTACTGCCGATGCCAAATTAATTCTTAAAGCATACCTTAAATATGGCTTTGACTGCCTAAATCATTTGTCTGGATATTTTTCTTTTGTTATTTATGATCCAATTAAAAATGAATTATTTGCTGCAGTTGATCAATTCAGTAATAATCCTCTTTATTATAGCTATGAAGCTGGCAAACAGTTTATTTGCGCCAATGAATTTTCGCCATTTAGAAAGCTATCTTCGCAACTCACGATAAATGAGAGGCATTTCTTGGAAATATCTTTTGACACTTTTTCCTTAAGTGAAACTAGCTATAAAGAAGTCTTTAGGCTTAAAGGTGGACATTATCTAATTGTCAATCAAACAGGATGCAAAAAATATTGCTACTGGGAGCTAAAAAAATCCAAATTACCCAAGATGAGCCGTGAAAGATATTATCAGAAATTTAGAAAATTATTCTATACCGCAGTAGAGTCATGCTTAAGAAATATCAATGAGAATTGTAGTCAACTTAGCGGCGGGATGGATTCATCATCCGTAAGTGCACAAGCTGCAATAATTCTTGCTAAAGAAAATAGAAAATTACACTCATTTACCGCGCTACCAAATGGCTTAGAGGGTCCAAGTAATCGAAAAAACTGGAACTATCACGAAATGCCGATTATAAATTCAATATTAAATATGCATTCTAATATCAGGCATCATCAACACTACACGAGAATCAATGACGATATGTACGATTGCTTAGACCTTTTGCACTATTATACAGATCAACCGATCAGAAATGTTGCCAATATGGAATGGATCTTTGCCTCATATAAGTTTGCCAATAACCACAACTCAAGAGTTATTCTAACAGGGTCAATCGGAAACGCAACTATTTCATGGGCAGGTAGAACCTTATTGAGTGAATGTAAAAAAACCTACTCTTTTTTAAAGTCAAAGCTTAGCCCAAGCAGAACACTAAACAATTTTTTTGAATATAATAACTATTACAAATCACGCAGTAAAACAGTACAACAAATACTCCTCAATATCGCTTTTATTCCAGACCTTCAACTGTTTATGTTAACTGGTCCAAATACCGCATTAAAATCAACAAACTACGCCTCGCAGCTATGGTATGGAACTAAAAATCTAGATCCAACATGTGACAAAGATTTAGTAGAATTTTGCTATAGCATACCTCAATCGGTTTTCTACAAAAGTCATAGAACGATTAAGCGGAGATTGTTGGTTCGCGAAGGCTTAAAGGATATTTTACCCACTAATGTTACGCAAAATACTATTAGGGGTGAGCAAGCTTCTGATTTTTATTTATCCTACAATATTCATCAGCAAGATTGGTTACATCGCATGAATAATCTTAAACCAGCGACACAAGCCATAATTTGGAAATATTTTAATAAAAACAAAATGCTAGGCTTTTTTAAGGAATATCCACAAATTCCAGATAAACCAAATAGTCAAATAACAACTCGCTTGATGGTTTTATCGCGTTGCTTATCTTTTGCTTTTTACCTTGATCAATAGCTATTGCTCAAAATATCTTCTTCAAATATCTACTGGAGATAATACATAATAGCACATAGGATTATAAGAACATAATGACAAAATGATGCTTTTAGGGTACAATAAAGCCCAATATAAAAAACATAATGCTAAGAGGTTTATAATGCCACACAAATACTTAGGGCTTCACAAAAATCAGTTACCTACACCATGCTTAGTCATTGACAAGAGTAAATTGCTAAGTAATTTATCGCTAATGCAACAATTAGCCAAAGATAAGGGAGTTAACGTTCGTCCACATACCAAAACACATAAATGTAGTAAAATTGCCCAGCTCCAGTTAGAATATGGAGCGATTGGCATCTGTGTTGCCAAGATTTCCGAAGCACAGGTGATGGTAAAAGCGGGGATCAACGGCATATTAATAACCTCACCTATTATAGCAGACAATAAAATCAATCAGCTAACAGAACTTGTTCGACAAGCTCCAGATACAATGCTGGTAGTTGATAATCTTGACAATGCCGCAAAACTGAATCAAGTTTTCCAAGAGCGCAATTTAACGCTAAATGTCTTACTGGATATTGATGCGGGAATCGGGCGCACAGGAGTTGCTTTGGATAAAGCGATAGATTACGCACATAAAATAAACCAATTTAGCAGCTTAAAATTTAAAGGCATACAATGCTACGCTGGGCATTTACAGCATATCAGCGATTTGTCACAACGCCGCATGCTCTCACACCAAATATTACAAGCAGCTGGTAAAATTAAAACCCAGTTATTAGCCCAAGGAATTGATTGTCAGATCCAAACTGGTAGCGGCACTGGAACATTTAGTCTTGATGCCGAATTAGCCACAGTTAGTGAAATTCAGCCTGGCTCGTACTGTGTTATGGATCAGGAATATAGCGATATTGAATATAAAGAACAGCAATTTTTACCAGCAATGACAATGCTCACAACCGTAATCAGTAATAATCATTCAACTCATGTTACAGTTGATGCTGGTACTAAAGCACTTTATAGAGTTGCGACTAAACCGCGAATCATTAGTCACGAAAATCTTCATTATGATTGGGATGGTTTTGGTGATGAGCATGGTAAAGTCACTGCCGTTAGTGGAGATTTGCCCGCGCCTGGAGAGATTATTGAATTAGTTGTGGCTCATTGCGACCCTACGATTAACCTCTTTGACTACTTCTATATTACTGAAAATGATTATGTAGTTGATATCTGGACAATTGACGCGCGGGGTTGCTGTCAATAAAATTTACACTAATACAATCCATCTCTGACAATGATACATTTTTATGTTGCCCTCAAAAATTTGTGTGGCAGCACTTTTTTAGTAAGTTACTTAAACTCAGGATAAAATTTGTCTATGCATGATGTGATGTATGCATCAGATTTTATGACTATTTCCTCTAGCGCACAGCAGCACAAGCAAAAAGTCAGTTGCTTTTCTCACAACTTCATGGTTTACTAGTACGCAGCCGATTAATGCATGACACAACACAATTTAACAATCTGGAACTTCAGATAATTAAATTCTACTTATAGAAAATCTGCTGATAACGTTCCTAACTGCTGTAGAAATGGTCTTATAGAACCTTGTTGAATCTTATATAAAACAATGCGCTAATAAGTATTGGAATAATTGAGATTATCATCAAATTAGTCAGTGGTGCAAACTTTAACAATGTTACGCCATAAGTCGCTAAGCTGTTACACATAAATCCAATGCACATATTAAGTCCAAGAGCTTGTGCACTATGTGGCGCAAAATTACTCATAACTCTAATCTGGGTTGGAGGAATAATTATCGCATTAGCTGAACGCATAAAGATTACACCAAGTGTAACCATTATAATCAAACAAATACCACCTAATAAATTAGCACATGCAATTATAACAATACCAATAAATGCAGAATAAACGCCAATGCCGATAATTCTAGCAGGAGGCAAACCATTTTTATTTAATGCTCGCATTACATAATTGCCCGCAAAGTATGCAGCTGCCAATAACACATAAACATATGAGAAGTTGATCGGGGATAAATGCCAAAAATCAATATATAAATAACTCGAGATTCCAAGAAAGGCAAAGTAAGCACCAACAGTTGTGGCATAAATTACCGTCAAGGCGATAAACGAGGTATTTGAAAATAACTGCTGATAAATCATGAAGTATTGTTTTATGCTAGCTAATTTTTTTAGCTGGGATAAATTAGTTTCTGGTAAACACTTATAGACAATACAGGTCATTATAATGCCAATAACCGAACTAAAAACGAAGCAATAACGCCACCCTAGGTATTGGCTGATATAAGCACCGATAACTGGAGCGATTGCGGGAGAAATAATCATTCCGAGTAATAGCGTTCCATTGGCATTAATTTGCTCTTTTTCATTCATCGTATCCCTAATTATCATCCGTGGAATAATTATAAAACTAGAGCAGCCAAGTGCTTGAATTAGGCGGAGTAAAACAATGCAATAAATTGAAGAGCAAAGAGCAATAAAAAACGAACTAAGGCTAAAACAAATTATGCCACTTAAAATTATCTTTCGGCGTCCAAAGCGATTGCTAAGTTCTCCAATAAAGAGCACTCCAATTGCAATACCTAAAGTATAAGCAGAAATAGTTAGATTTACCGTATCTGGCAAAGTATTAAACTCACGAACCATTTGCGGAAGCGCTGCAATATAAATATCAATAGCAGAAACACCCAGAATGACTAGCGTCGCCATCAACATTATAATCTGCAATTTATTAAAATGAGTTTTTTGCATTAGATTATGTTTATAAAGAGGTATAGTTGTAGTAATAAGTTTATAAAAATCACCACCACAACCATAATATTTATTGGTTGACTATACTCTCATTATAATTTGGAGATAGTACAAAATTTAAAAATCGACCAGTACCCGATACATATTCATAACTATGATAAATATTGGCAGGAATATAAACCGATGCCGGACTTTCAAAAGTTTGTGTGGTTGCTTGTTCACCTTCGCCAAACGTTACACGAACAGTCAATCCAGTTCCATCTGCAGAATTACCCATAAAAGCAAAAACGCTATCACAATTATGTGCATGTGAATCAACATGAGGTTGTGCTTGACCAGCATAGTCTTTATCAAAAATTCTTTCAATAATATACACATGACTACGTTCATCAACCCGGCTATCCATAAAAACCCATCTAAAACCAACACCATCGCGATGATGTAATAATTCAGATGCACCCTTAATAAATGGTGTCTTGACCACAAGATCGTTACTCAGCCGCTGCTGATCTTTCCGCTCCAAAGTATTAGCGGTAAAGCCTCTGCTTCGACCGTAATAACTTGGATTAAGCGCCTCATATGCTTCGGGATTATTATCTGCTGCTTTAACATGATATTTAGAAACATGAGTAAATGAATTTCTACCAACGATTGGGTGATTATGCTCAATAGAACCGCAGGCTATGCGAGTTATTGACTGAGCTAAGTCTTGAGCATATTTGAAATCATAACTATTTACATTATAATGCTTGTCCAAGATTGCTGCAAGCGTAATTAAATCACAGATTCCAGCACGCTCACCCAAACCAAGAACCGAGGCATCAATAACTGACGCACCGGCATCAATTGCCGCAACCGCATTAGCATGAGCTAAACCAAGATCATTATGCAAATGAACTTCTATCTCGCGACTAAAATTCTCAACCGCAAATTTAACCGCTTTCTCGCACTCTTTAGGATGCCAAATTCCTACTGTATCTGCTAGGCTGATTCTATCAGCACCAGCATTAACCGCGCTCATGCCCAAATCATGAATAAGCTCTAAGGAAGTGCGCGATGCATCTTCAATACTAAATCTAACCATAAAACCAAGTTCTTTTGCCAGAGAGATTGACTGAGTAACTTGTTCCTTTATCCATTCACGTGAACGATTGCTAAACTTGGTAGCTAGCGAAATATCATTATATGATGCCCAGATACCAATCCATTTAGCGGAAGTTTTTCTTGCCGCCAGAATATCTTCACGGTTAGCTCGAGCATGTACTAACAAATCAACATCCGAAACAGCATCACAAATTGCAATACATGCATCCGTCTCAGCCTTTGAAATACCAGGCTGACCGATCTCAATAATGCTTACCCCAAAATCACGGAGTTTTTGCGCTAATAATATTTTTTCCTTGACAGAAAAACAAATACCACGAGATTGCTCCCCCTCACGCAGTGTACTATCAAGTATAATTACATTTTTCATATTCCAACTACTTATTCAAAAATTCTGCAACATCATCAACAAATTCAGCTCTGGTTTTTTCATAAATCAGCCAATGTGTTGCCTCGTTGAGTACTATCTCTTGCTTAGTTTTAACATTAGTTAATTTAGAATATAATTCATGATCAGCAAATAAATCCTGATCACCATAGATCACTAAGGTGGGCGTAGTTAACTTACTGATATCATATATCGGTTGAGAATTCCAGATTGCAAATAAATCTTTCATTGGTCCCATTGGTCGTCGTAATGAATTTGCTATAACTGGCTTAGGATCAGCACTAACATAAACCTTGCCAACTGCATCAATAGCGCTCTCGCTCGCAATAGTTGGGTTACTCTCTAACATCATATTCCAGTGAGTATTTATTACTTTCCATGGGATATTTTGATATGCTGGCAAACTTTGACTAAACACACCAGCTGGAGACTCAAATGGTTTAATAAATATTGGTTGAATAGATTCCGCTAATTTTGAAGAGTACATTGAACCATAGAGTACCAAATGATTAACTTGCTTAGGATGCTGAATCGAATACATCGCCGCAACGACAGATCCCCACGACCACCCTAGTAAATCAACTGATTTTTTGCCAGTTTTTTTAGCTATATAATCCACGCCATCCTTCAGTTCTTTAACTGCATCTTTGGCCTCAAGTGGATACACGCCGCTAGGTGCGGGAGATTTGTTCATCGAAACTGGATAAGATGCACTACCTTCACCCGTAAAGTCAATTCCCCAAACATCATAACCTTTTGCAGCTAATGCATCCATCAATGAATAACCGGGTACATCAAAAGCACTTAACGCCGGAATGCTTAGAGGATTTATTAATACAATAACTTTACCAGATTGAGTTGTAGATAATCTCTTTTCTTTGAGATGAAGTGTTTGCCCCGATGTATACGGAATAGTATATTCATTCGATATAATTGTAGAAGCATACACATTCGAAAACAAGACCCCGACAATTCCAGCACATAGTAGTTTATAGCTCTGCATTATTCCAACTTCCGTCCACAGGTGTTTGTACTTGAACCATATTGATTTGCGACAAATCAATTTTAACCAAATTTGGTGCATAGGTTGGTTGCAAATCATTCCGTTTAAGGATTACTTTAAATGCTTCAAAGCTAGCACATATTCCGACAATATTTGCTACCGGGCAAATGACTGCCCAAGGTGCATTATTGTTTAAATAATTTTCCGCCCAATCAGCCAAGGCACCATGTTCAACTGATACTCTCGCACGCTCATCTTTAATTGCCGAAACTTCTTTTACCACTTCAGGCGTTAGCTCTTTACCATACGATGGATGTCGCAATACTAATTCATAAGCTGGTGTCTCGTGTGAAAAAGTCATTACTCCACCTCTAAATGGCGGAGTAACCGCTATCCACACTGATGGCACTTTTAATTTTTGCGCTGCACGATGAATGATTACCCGAGCAATTAAATTATCCGTCCCATCAATAACAACATCTGATCCAGCGATAATTTCTTCGGCATTCGCTTCGATTAATTTCTCTTTTCTAACCGTTACATTGATATCAGGATTTATATCCAGAATCGTATCTCGTGCACATTCGGCTTTACTTTTACCAACTCGAGAAATGCCAGATAGCATCTGACGATTAATATTGCTATAATCAAATTCATCCATATCAACAACTTGGATATTACCAAAACCCATCCGAGCTAAACTAATTAATGTAATACCACCAACCCCACCAGCACCAATTACAGTAACTTTGGCATTGGTTAGTTTTTGTTGCTCTTCATGGGTTACTACACCATAATTACGTGCGTAAATTTCTTGTGATAAATTATTCATTATATATTTCCTTAAAACTATATTTGATAAGCTTCCCAGTGTCCACACTCAGGATTAATTACTGATACCGGATTAGTTAAATTATCCATATCAATATATATGCCCTTAGGAGCTGCAGCTAGGGGTTTTTGACCAATTAATATCTGAACCGCTTCATGACAACTAAAGGCGGCTATCAAAGTTGCGCGAATTGGTGTAATTATCCAGCCAGCTTTGCCACTACAAAAATCATCAGCCCACGACTGAGGTGCGCCCTTAGTTACCGAAAACTGGGCACGTTTCTTCTTAATTTCTTGTACAAATTGAGTAACTTCAGGATCAGAGATAGATTTACCTTGAGTTTGAATATTTAACGCTTCTTCATAAGAGATGCCATCAGGTAAAAAAGCCGAAACAAAACCGCGATGTGGTGGACTACCAGACATTGAAATACTAGGAATGCCAAGTTTACGAGCTGCACGATGCACTACAATCCGCGAAGGCATGTCATCAAGAGCTTCGAGCACCAAATCATGCCCGTGTATTAATTCAAAGACATTTTCTTCCGTTACTCTAACATTTTGAAAATTAGTACTCAAATATGGATTAATATCTTTCAAATGGCGTTCAGCAGCAACACTCTTATATTCATTCATGGTTGAAGTCATTGCCAACATCTGGCGATTAGTATTCGATAACTCAAAAATATCAGGATCAACACCACTAATGTGTCCTATCCCGCTTCTTGCACATAAAATTGACTCCATTCCGCCAACGCCGCCCAGACCAAAAATTATTACCTTACTATTACGTAATCTTGCTTGTTCTTCTTCCGTATATACACCAATATTTTTTTTAGTCATTTCCTGATAAAAATCGTCAATTGAGAGCTGATTAATCATTGAAAACCCTTCCTTAGATAAGAGTAAAAGCATAGTATATTTAAATAATGGGGCATTATATCATAGAGTATCTTAGTTATATTTCAACAATTATGTACAAATTTGCTATGACAAGTACTAGAAATAAAGTAGACCCTCAGCTTTTATTATTATAAAACAAAAAGTAAAATATTTTAGATTTTTCTAAATTAAACCTTGACAACTCATATTAGATTATTCTAAAATACTACCTATAAATGAACAATTATTTATATTTATAATTAAATTAAGGAAACTATCATGGCTAAGATTATTGAAATCACTCCAAGCGAATACCAACAGCTTACAGCTAATAACGAAGTTATTCTTTGTGATATTCGTGAACCAGATGAACACAATCGAGAGCGAATTGCTGAAGCAATCAATACCCCCTTGTCGTCATTCCATCACGATGATTTACATAAAATAGGCAAAGGGAAAACTTTAGTTTTTCATTGTCAATCTGGGAATCGCACTAAAATGAACGCCAACAAGTTTGCCAATTTAGAACATGATACAGTGTATATCCTAACAGGTGGTGTCAGTGAATGGAAAAAATCTGGCTTTGCAACGATTCAAGATGAAAAAGCACCCTTACCAATTATGCGTCAAGTACAGATGGTTGCTGGAGCTTTAATCCTCTTGGGTGTAATTTTAGCTTATCTAGTAAACCCTGCATTTATTTTATTAAGTGGCTTTGTTGGAGCTGGACTATTTTTTGCTGGAGCGACTGGATTTTGTGGCATGGCAAATATCCTGATGTTCTTACCCTACAACAAAAAACAGTGCCAAACTAATTGTATAAAGAAATAGAACAAATGAAAAAATTCGTTGGTTTTTATACCAACGAATTTTTTATGGGTGATTTGGTCCGCACGTCCATCTGGAATTTGGATCAACTACAAAAGCACCATTTGCCCATTTCTGACAGATCCAAATTATTGGATTTGAAGAAGGACAGACTCCTGCACTAACCACCGAACCAATTTCAATCATATAACCAAAAGTATAACCAGGACTGTATCCACTACCACATTGTAAAGTATCACGAGCGTTGCCACTAGTATTCTCAACATACCAAGATTCCTGCATATTTTGCAAATATTTGGAATAAGAATTATAGACAGTAGCAACTTGATCATTGGTATAACCCCAATGGTCACGCATATACTCATACATATTTTGAACAAAATCAATCGAAGAGTTAGATAAAACCCCTGCAGTACTACTTGATTGATATTCAGGACATGGATATGCATAAGCAAGTCTTTTAGTTTGACCATTAATAATTCGGTTAATTATTAATAAACCATTCTGGTTATAAATGATATCAGTAGTCTTACATTGGCTAGGTAACCATTCATTAGGAATCAAAATCCCATAGCATCCCCAATTAACACTTCCCGAAGATGCACCAATCGTAGGTACATATTGCAACGCTCCAGTAGTCGGATTACCACCAAACAAGACCTGAAAAGCACCACCATTTTGCATACATACTGAAGATACATAATTTGCTTGTACATTTTGTGACGGTGTACCAACCTGACCAAGGTTATTGGGAAAACTACCTTTTTCATTATAATATTCGGCAATAGCAACCGTGTAGTAAGAAGCAAAATTATATCCCTCACTAATTTTTGCACGATTTACATAACTTTGATACGCAGGAGTCGCAAGCGCAGCAAAAACACCAATGATAGCTATTGCCATCATTAACTCAATTATAGTAAAACCCGCTTTTTTCATCATTCTCATCATTCTTAACTACTAACAACAATAATTTTACATTATAAACTAAAATTAATTTATGTTAAATCAGTAAAAACTGGCTAAAAGCATCCCTTTAATGAAGAAAATTGAATATCACGCAGCTTTAAACAACAAAAACCCCGTCAAATTGATGACGGGGTTCTTTTTATTTACTTACAATATCTACGCGTTCGCGAAGTTCTTTTCCAGCCCTGAAATACACCACATGGCGCTCTCCAGACTCAACTGCAACACCATGACGCGGATTACGAACTTTTCCAGCAGCACGATGTTTCAGAGAAAAACAACCAAAACCACGTATCTCAATCCGTTTACCAGTTGCTATACTAGAAGCCATTGAAGAAAATAATTCTTTGACTATTACTTCAATTTCTTTCCGGTTCAACTTCGGATAAAGTTCAGAGATTTTTTTGATAATATCTGAGCGATTCATAATTAACCTTGAGACAATTTATCCTGTAGTAATGAACCTAAGTTAGTCGTACCAGAAGCTTTTTCGGCTTGTCTAACTTTCTTAACGGCTTCTTTCTCTTCTTGAGAGTCTTTAGCACGAACTGACACGTTAATTACACGAGTTTTACGATCAATATTAGTAATCATAACTTCAAGCGCATCACCAACGTTCAATACCTTGCTCAAATCATCCACTCGCTCAGAAGAAGCTTCACGGGCAGGTAGAATTGCCTCGATACCTTCGCTTAGTTCTAAAGTAGCCTGCTCAGCAGAAACTTCTTTAACGGTACCATTAACAACTGAACCTTTGTCGTTAGTATTCAAGAACATTGCATATGGGTCGTTATCAAGTTGTTTGATACCCAAAGCAATACGTTCTTTTTCAACATCAACAGAGATAATTACAGCTTCAACATCCTGACCTTTTTTGTAGTTACGGATAGCAGCATCACCAGATAAAGTCCAAGAAATATCTGATACATGTACTAGACCATCAATACCACCACTTAAACCAATAAACAAACCAAAGTCAGTAATTGAACGAATTTGTCCAGCTACACGATCACCACGTTTAAATTTATCAGCAAAATCAGTCCACGGATTAGCCATGCATTGTTTCATACCTAAGCTAATACGACGTTTGTCAGCATCAATTTCAAGAATTTGAACTTGAACTTCATCACCAAGTTTAACTACTTTAGATGGATTAACATTTTTATTTGTCCAATCCATTTCAGATACGTGAACTAAACCTTCAATACCTGATTCTAATTCAATAAACGCACCGTAGTCAGTCAAGTTAGAAACTTTACCGTGTAAACGAGTTCCAGCAGGGAAACGTTCTGCAATACCAGCCCATGGATCGTTAGATAATTGTTTTAAACCTAATGAAACACGATGTTTTTCTTGATCAAATTTCAATACTTTAGCTTCGATTTCTTGACCAACAGTCAATACTTCTGAAGGGTGTTTAACACGTTTCCATGATAGATCTGTAATGTATAATAGACCATCAATTCCGCCAAGATCAACGAATGCACCGTAGTCAGTGATATTTTTAACAATACCTTGAACCACGTTACCTTCTTGCATGCGCTCGAATATAACTTTACTATCTTCACCAGTTTTTTCAACTAAAACAGCTTTACGTGAAATAACGATGTTGTTACGACGACGATCAACTTTAATTACTTTGAATTCTACTGATTTGTTATCGTATGGTGCAAAATCACGTACAGTACGAACATCAATTAATGAACCTGGTAAGAATAGGCGTACATTTTTGTACATAACACCCAAGCCACCTTTTACGCGACCATAAACCATACCATTTAAAATATCACCACGCTCTAATGCGCCTTCTAATTCTTCCCATGCCGCGATGCGACGTGCTTTATCACGAGATAGACGGGTTTCACCGTAACCATCTTCAATAGCTTCAATAGCTACTTTAACTACATCACCAACTTTAACTTCAACATTACCAAGATCATCTTTAAATTCGCTAACTGCGATTGATGATTCAGATTTCAAACCTGCTGTAACTGTTACATATTTATGATCAACTGCTACTACAGTTGCATCAACTACTTCACCTTCACGCATTTCTAATTGCGCTAAGTGTTGTTCAAAAAGACTTGCAAAATTTTCCACAAATACTTACCAAAAAAACTAAAAATTAAACCACCACATTCACGCCAAACGCGCAAATGCACCTTTTATCTACCAAGTTCACCCCACCAACTAAGGATTAAATCAATGGTTTCATCAATCCCTAATTCTGAGTTATCCAGTACTTTAAACGAGGAATCATAGCTAAGTGGTGCTACACTCCGTTTGGAGTCTTGCTCATCACGTACCACAATATCCTGCAAAATAGCCCCAATTGTAACAGATTTATCAAACTGCTGCAACTGCTTATAACGTCTTTCTGCTCTTTTCTCAGCACTCGCGGTCAAAAACACCTTTAAATCAGCGGCTGGGAAAACCACACTCCCCATATCGCGGCCATCGGTCACCAAGCCCGGATCAACTGCGAAATCACGCTGAAACTGTAAGAGTCGCGCACGAACTTCAGCAATCGCGCTATATTTCGATGCTAGCATTCCAACAAACTCTTCGCGTAAATCCATCGTGACATCTTCGGAATTGAGCCAAATTTTGCCACTATGAAATTCGAGTCGCATCTTCTCAACTAATTCAAGCAATTGAGCAATACTTGGCGAGTCTCCAAGCTGATTTTTATGTATCCATAAGCCAAGCGCACGATAAATTGCACCAGATTCAAGATAATGAAAGCCTAAACGTTCTGCAATTACACGGGCAACAGTTCCTTTTCCGGAGGATGCCGGGCCATCAATAGTAATAACTTTCATAGCAGCGTATTATTTACAACTATTTAACAAGGCTTTAGGATCATTGGATGGGAAAGAACAAGTAACTTCTTTCTTAGTTGTATCATTAGTAAATTCAACTTTATATAGACCTTTTGAAGTTTCTTGTTTTTTAATCACGCAATTATTTTGCACGTCACTAAGAGTTGTCGCACTATTAATTTTCAAACTTTTACACGCCAAAGTAGACATATCTAGAGAAGCAGCAAAAACAGAACCACAAGGAATAAGCACTAATAATAATTTACGCATAATAAAACTCTTTCAATAAGTTAACAAAGACGGAATTATACACTTAGTTAATTACAAATTAAATCAATTTTTATAAACTCCTCAAGCTAAATCAGCCGCGCTTTTTTAAACAGCATAAAAAAATTACTCTTTGTAGCTGAAGCCAATTCAGCAAGTTGAATCTGGCGTAAATCAGCAATATACTGCGCGGTATGTCGCACTAATGCCGGATGATTTAATTTCCCCCTAAAAGGAACAGGTGCTAAATATGGAGCATCAGTCTCCACTAGCAAACGATCTAACGGCACAAATTTTGCAACCTCTTGCACTACTGCTGCGCTTTTGAAAGTAACAATTCCCGAGATAGAAATATAACACCCCAAATCTAAAAATTTACGTGCCCAGTCAACGTTCTCAGTAAAGCAATGCATCACTGCACCACAAAGTTCCACTTGACCGTCCTTTAACATTTGAAGACAATCTGCAGCAGCATCACGAGTATGAATCACGAGGGGTAAATTGGCAGCTTTAGCAACTTCAATATGGGTTTGGAAGCGCTCATGCTGCCAGCTCATATCCTGATCTTTGTTCCAATAATAATCCAAGCCAGTTTCGCCAATTGCGATAACGCGAGGATTTTTGGTAAACTCAAGTAAATACTCATTGCTTAGCTTAAAATCTGGTAATTTTTCATCAGGATGGATTCCAACACTTGCGTATAAATTAGGTTTAAGTTCTGCAAGCTTAATAACATCGGCGATATTATCTGGACGAGTGGCAATACATAGTGCATGACTAACTTGATTGGTTGTCATTTGCTGCAAATAATCACTTAGATTCGCTTGCAATTCAGGAAAATTCAGATGACAGTGTGAATCTACTAACATTTTAATGCCTTAATTTGATAAAATAATAGGTTCCATTAGTATAAATCTTACTTATGATTTACTTATGAACCGAAATTGTAGCACAAAACACTAAATCGCCAGCAGACAAAGGCGCTCCTCAAATATACTTTTAGGAATAAAACCTGATTAATGAACCGCGGAAGAATATACGTAATTGCAGCACCATCGGGTGCAGGAAAATCAACTTTAGTCAATGCATTGTGTAAAATAGATCCACAAGTCCAATTATCTATTTCGCATACAACACGCCCAATGCGAACAGGTGAAACAGACGGGGTTAATTATTTTTTTGTAACTGTTGATTCATTTAAGGCAATGATTGAAGCTAATGAGTTTTTAGAGTATGCTCAGGTTTATGATAATTATTATGGCACCAACATAAATACAATTAAAAAATTTTTGGCTACCGGAAAAGACATCATACTGGAAATAGACTGGCAAGGTGCCCAGCAAATTCGAAAAATGTTTAATGATGCTGTTTTGATATTTATCTTGCCGCCATCATTGGAAGTGCTTGCACAACGGCTTAGCGCACGCAACACTGACTCTCAGGAAGTAATTGAAAAACGTTTATCTCTGGCAATGAGTGATATTAGTCACGCTCCAGAATTTGACTACTTAATCGTAAATGATAACTTTGAAACCGCACTACAAGATTTGTGTAGTATAATCCGAGCACCACGAAACAAAACTGTGCGTATGCTGGAACAAATAAAAACCCAATTCAACTTTTAAAAGGAATGTACCTATGGCTCGTTTTACCGTAGCTGACTGTATGGAACAAATAGAAAACCGCTTTGACATGACGATTGCCGCAGCCTTAAGAGCTCGCCAAATTGAAAAAGGTAGTGACATAATGGTTGAACATGAAGAGGGCGATAAACCAACAGTTATAGCCCTACGCGAAATTGCAGATCATAAAGTCGATAGTCAAATTTTAAACCGCGTGGAATAAATCCTTTTGGGGGAACTTAGGGATGGAAATCAATCATGGTGAATATCAAGCGCTAGTTGACACTTTGCGCCGTAGGCTTTTGCAAACAGCTCGCCAAAATATGCATGGCAAAGCCATTGAAACTATTGACTTGGCATTTCAGGTAGCTAACCACGCTCACTTGGGGCAGTTTCGCAAAAGTGGTGAACCTTATATTACTCACCCGATTGAAGTTGCAACATTTATTGCCGAATGGGGCTTGGATGAGCAGACCATTGCTGGCGCTCTGATGCACGATGTAATTGAAGATACCCCGGTTACCAAAGAAGAACTCACGCGTATTTTTGGTCCAAGTATAGCAGAGCTAGTTGACAGCGTGACCAAATTAGATAAGCTTCACTTTGAATCTGAAGAAGCTGCACATGCAGAATATTTCCGTAAAGTAGTTCTGGCAATGGCTAAGGATATTCGTGTTATTCTGATCAAACTGGCTGATCGCATGCATAATATGCTAACCCTAGGTTCAATGCGTCCAGATAAGCAGCGCCGCATTGCATTGGAAACAATGGAAATTTATGTACCAATTGCCGATAAAATCGGGCTACATAAGGTTCACTTGGAATTAGCTGAAGAAAGTTTCAAATACATCTATCCCTACCGTTATCAAGTTTTGTCTGCTGCTGCAGAAGTTGCCCACCAAAATCGACTACCAATCATTCAGGGACTTATGTCCAACATTGATGGGGCGCTTAAATCTAACGGAATCAAAGGTGAATTTAAGTACCGTCAGCGCACAATCCATAACCTATATAGCCGCATGCTTAAACGGCAGCAATCATTTGACCGTATCTATGATATTTTTGAAGTTAAGGTAATCGTTGAAACTATTGGAAATTGTTATCTCACTCTTGGAGTGATCCACAATTTATATCAACCAGTACCCGGTAAATTTAAAGATTATATCGCAATTCCAAAGAGCAATGGCTATCAATCCTTGCACTCAACAATGATGGGACCAAATGGAACGCCAATTCAAATCCATATCCGTACCCGTGAAATGGAAGAAATTGCCGAACAAGGTATCATTAGCCATTGGCTGAAACAACAAACTGACGATGTTGACAACAAAGCAAAAACTCAGGCATCTACTTGGCTAAATAATATTCTTGACATTCAATCGAGCACATTCTCTGCAACCGAGTTTTTAGAAAGTATCAAAAAAGATCTTTCACCTAAAAATATTTATGTATTTACTCCGCGTGGGAAAATTATTCATTTACCACAAGGTGCAACGCCGCTGGATTTTGCCTACACTATTCATACCGACATTGGTAATCACTTCCATAAAGCTCGGGTAAATCAACGCCAAGCAGCGATCAATCATCTATTACAAAATGGCGATGTCGTGGAAGTCATGACAACTATTGAAAGCGAACCAGATCCAGAATGGCTAAGTTATGTAATTAGTGGACGGGCTATCAGTAAAATAAAACAGTACCTCAAAGAGCAGAAATACGATGAGGATATCAGCAATGGAGTACGCTTATTAGGCTTAGCACTACACATGGCAGGTAGTGAGATTATTGCAGATGATGAAGCACTCCAAGCACTAATCAAGCGCAATTACAAACGTCTGAGTGTTGCTGATTTTGAACAAAAAATCGGAGTTAATGAGATACCTGTTCTTAAGGTTGTAAAAGAGTTATTGGGCATTGCCGAAAATGAGCCATTACCAATTAAAGTCACTAATTGCAATCTACCAATAATTCAAGACGACGCTTGTTGCCCGTTACCCGACGAGATAATTTTAGCTAAGATAACTCGCAAGGGTGAATTAGAGCTACATCGCGATAGTTGTGCAAAAAATCGTGCAATTGGTCTTGATAAATTAACCACTGTCACCATATTGAACGATAATGAGATGGAGTTTTTAGCCAAAGTATCAATCACAATTGATAATTTGCCTGGTACGTTTAATAAACTCTCCTCAATTATTGCAGAGCGTCAAATTAATATGGAAGAGATTTTCCAAGAACGACGCGAGAATCATGCATTAGTTGTGGTACGCCTAACGATTACCACGCACTCTTCCAAAGAAATCGATGATCTTTTGACTAGTATTGCCGAGAATGATTTTGTAATCAAAGTTGTTCGAATTTAACACCATGGCGTTGCACTCAAAGAAACAGACTTGGATTAACACACACAAAATAAAAGGAAACTTATGATTTCACAGGACAATAGTAACCTAGCTAATGAAATTGATATTGCCAATGATTTAGTACCAATTATTCCACTTAAAGACGTGGTGATTTTTCCTAATATGGTGGTTCCACTTTTTGTAGGTCGCCAAAAATCGATTAACGCATTAGAAATAGCTGATAAAAAAGATAAGCAAGTAATTCTACTTAGCCAAAAAAACCCCAATGACAACGATGTGAACCCAGAAAACTTACATACAACAGGTACACTCGCTAAAATTTTGCAAATATTGCCGCTACCAGATGGAACTAAAAAAGTTTTAATTGAAGGTAAAACTCGCGCTAAGGCTTTACACATTACGGATACTCATGGCTTTTTGGCAACTGAGATTGAAGAAATCCAAACTAAACAAGATATTACTAAAATTGAATTGGAGGCGCAACGCCGTGAAGCAATTCAATTATTTGATGAATTTGCCAAACTAAATCAAAAAGTACCTGATGAAGTAGTTTCAATAATTGCTAAAATTACTAATATTGAGCAACTGGCAGACGTAATCATTACTCATGTTATTGTAGATTTAAGCATTCGTCAAGAACTACTCGAAACTGCATCACTAAAAAAACGCTTGACATTGCTGCTTCGTGAACTTAATCGTGAAATTGAAATTCTCAATGTTGAACGTAAAATTCAAGGACGAGTTAAACAACAGATTGAAAAAAACCAAAAAGAATATTATTTACATGAACAGCAACGTGCGATTCAACAAGAGCTCGGCGAAGCTGAAGAACAAAATGAAATTCAAGAACTAGAAAGCAAAATCCATAAAGCCAAAATGCCGGAAGAAGCGGAGAAGAAAGCATTAGCGGAACTTAAGAAACTTAAAATGATGCCACAAATGTCTTCTGAAAGTGCGTTAGTACGCAATTATATAGAGCATTTGGTTGAATTACCATGGAACAAAACTACTAAAGTTAGTACCGACTTGGATAAAGCACAAAAAGTTCTTGATAAAGATCATTACGGTTTAGAAAAAATTAAAGAACGTATCGTAGAATACCTAGCAGTACAACGCAGGGTAGAAAATAATAAATCGCCAATTTTATGTTTTGTAGGTCCTCCAGGCGTGGGTAAAACTTCGCTGGGTGAATCAATTGCTAAAGCCACCAATCGCAAATATGTAAGAATTGCTTTAGGTGGTTTGCATGATGAAGCTGAAATTCGCGGTCATCGCAAAACCTATATTGGTGCAATGTCAGGTAAAGTATTGCAAAACATTTCCAAAAGCGGCGTTAAAAACCCTTTGGTTTTGTTTGACGAAATTGACAAAATTGGTGCTGATCATCGTGGCGATCCAGCAGCTGCCCTACTTGAGGTTTTAGATCCTGAGCAAAATAAAGCTTTTGTGGATAACTATACTGAAGTACCATTTGATTTATCACAAGTTATGTTCTTGTGTACCTCAAACTCAATGAATATTCCTGGTCCTTTGCGTGATCGGATGGAGGTTATTCGCTTATCAGGTTACACGGAGCAAGAAAAATTAAAAATTGCAGAACAATATTTAATTCCACGGCAAATCAAAAATAATGGTTTAAAAGCCAGTGAAATCGCAGTTGATGAAGCCACGATTCTTGATGTTATTCGTTACTATACCGCAGAAGCTGGTGTGCGTAACCTAGATCGTCAAATTGGTAAATTATGTCGCAAAGTTGTAACCAAATTAGATACCAAAAAGACAACTTCCAAAAAAATTAAAATAACTCAAGAAAACCTACACGAATATCTTGGTATTCAAATTAATGATTTTGGGGTCAGCGCCAAAGAAAATCGTATTGGTCGGGTGACAGGCCTTGCATGGACTGAAGTTGGTGGTGATATCTTAACCATTGAAGTAGTAGCGATACCAGGAAAAGGGGCTATCATTCGTAGTGGTCAACTGGGTGATGTGATGAAAGAGTCAATTCAGGCAGCTATCACTTTGGTGCGTAGCCGTAGTAACGCCTTGGGTATTGATGAGAAATTTTATGAAAATAAAGATATTCATATCCATGTCCCAGATGGTGCAACGCCTAAAGATGGACCTTCGGCTGGTATTGCAATGGTAACCGCAATTGCGTCGAGTTTAAATCATATACCAGTTAAATCAAGTGTTGCAATGACTGGTGAAGTTACACTTTATGGTGAAGTATTACCAATTGGCGGATTAAAAGAAAAAATGCTTGCAGCACTGAGAGCTGGTATTAAGACTGTGTTAATTCCAGAAAAAAATATTAAAGATCTGGAAGAAATACCAGCAGAAATTAAAGATCAATTAGAAGTTATTCCAGTTAAAATGATAGAACAAGTCTTGGAGATCGCCTTAGAGTATAAACCAATCCCACTGGAACAAACTATCAAATTAACTGATGATGAAGCATTAGCTAATAACTCAGAGAAGGACAAAGCCAAAGCACAAGCTGGTGTTCATGCATAATCTGCATAAATGTATTTATAATTTAACAATATTAAAATTATAATAATTGATGAGGTAGTTTAAAACTACCTCTTTGTTTTTTGAGTAAAAAAATGTTATCACTAATTGGGTTTTTATTAGTAATTGGAATTTTAGTAGTTGTCCATGAGTATGGACATTATTTCTTTGCTCGTTTATTTAAGGTCAAAGTTATTTGCTTCTCAATTGGATTTGGTCCCAAATTAATTAAATGGCAAGGCAAACATAATCAATGGTGCATCAGCGCTATCCCTTTAGGTGGCTATGTACAGATGTTAGACGAACGCGAGGCGCCTGTTGCACCCGAATTACAGCCAATGGCTTACAATAACAAACCTGCTTGGCAAAAATTGTTAATTGCATTTGCCGGACCATTATTTAACATCCTCTTTGCTTTTGCTGCTTACTACATAATGGGTATTTATGGCGTTTACAATTTACGTCCAACAGTCCAAACATTGAACCCTACCCCATTGGTACAGAATTTAAAAGCTATTCCACTAGGAAGTACCATCAGCGCAATTAATCAACATCAGGTAAACACATGGAATGAAGCAGAAAATACTTTTGAAAAAACTACAGCGCAGCAAAAAATACTTAATTTAACGCTCAAATATCAAGATAAAGAGAGTAATTTAAGTTTCAATCTCGAAAAATATTTTGCAAACAGTGACAGTCCAAGCTTAAGTGGTTTGGGTATTTATCCGTTTAAATATCTAAACACGATAAGTTATATTGAACCACAATCTGCAGCGGCAAGAGATGGGCTGAGGGAGCAAGATCAGATACTCGCGATTAATAATCAAAAAATCACTTCATGGTTTGAAGTATCACAGATAATCCGCGGTGCACCAAGTGAAAAATTAAAATTTACGGTATTACGTGATAAGCAACAGCTTGAATTTACTATAATCCCAGATTCAAGCAATGATGATAATGGACAACTGATCGGTAAAGTTGGTATAATGCCTACTTTAGACTCACAGCTTCTGGTGCAAAATAGCTACATTCAGCATTATACCTTACTCAGTAGCTTAAGCTATGCCTATAATTCTTGTGTTGGCATGGTGCAAAGTAACTTAACGATGCTCTACTATATGCTGCAAGGAAAAGTCTCGTGGCATAATTTAGGTGGTCCAGTAAGCATTGCTAAAGCGTCTGGAGCAGCTCTGCACCAAGGGGTTAAAGCCTTTGTTGATTTAATGGCGCTAATTAGTTTGAGTCTTGCTATAATGAATTTACTGCCAATCCCTGTATTGGATGGCGGTCACATTTTATTATACACTATTGAATTACTCCGTGGAAGACCAATTGAGCTAAAAACTCAACAATTTTTATTTACTATTGGTTTGATATTAGTATTAACCTTTACATCTCTGGCACTATATAATGATTTTCTCAAGTTGTTTAATCTGTAATGAAGCATAAACTTAAAACCATAGGTCTGAGTGGTTTGTTGTCCCTAAGCTTATGTAATGCTTATGCAGATAATTCGGACTTTGTTATTAAACAAATCCGTGTTGAGGGTTTACAACGAATTGAAGTTGGAACTGTTTATAGCTATTTGCCAGTCAAAGTTGGTGATACCCTCACGCCTAGTAAAACCGATGAAATTATTCATAAATTATTCAGCACTGGATTCTTTCAAGATGTGAGAGTTGAAGAACAGGGTTCGACCTTGATTGTCGATGTTGCTGAACGCCCCGTCATCTCTAAATTATCAATAATCGGAGCTCATGAGTTTGATGAAGATAAACTTGTAAAATCGCTCAAAGACAATGGATTAGCTGACGGACTGATTTTTGATCAAAGCGTTTTAGACAATGCAGTTCTAGGCTTAAAAACTGAATACTACAATCGTGGTCTATATTCGGTAATACTAACACCAACGGTGACTCAACTGGAACGTAATAGAGTAAATATTGAAATTACTATCTCCGAAGGTTCAACCGCAAAAATTGCCGAAATTGATTTTACGGGAAATCAAGTATTTAAAACCAATAAACTTCGCGATGAAATGTATCTGACAACAGGTAATTGGCTAAGCTGGTGGTTTAAGGATAATCAATATTCTAGTGATAAACTGGCTGGTGATATTGAAAAAATACGTGCTTTTTACTTAAATCAGGGCTATATTGATTTCCGGCTCAATTCAATTCAAGTACAACTTACACCGGATAAGAAATCAGTTTACATTACGGTAAATCTAAAAGAAGGTGCACAATACCGCTATAAAAGTGTTAAACTAGCTGGTGATTATCGTGATATCCCGGTAGCCGAGTTGGAGCGCCTAGTGACAGTTAAACCAGGTACAATTATTAATCAGGAAGTCCTGAATAAAAATGTTGAAGCCATCAAAACAAAAATTGGTGACTATGGTTATGCTTTTGCCAATGTAAACCCAATTCCTGAAGTTGATGCTAAGGACAAAACGGTGGCATACACTTTATTTGTCGATACTGGCAGAAAAATCTATGTTCGCAACATTAATATCAGCGGTAACGATAAAACCCGCGATGTGGTTATACGCCGCGAATTGCGCCAAGAAGAAGCCGCGCTATATAATGCAGCAGCAATTAAACGCTCTAAAGAACGCTTGGATGTATTGGGGTATTTTAAATCAACTGATGTTACAACAACTCCAGTTCCGGGTGTTAATGATCAGGTTGACATGAACGTAAAAGTAGTTGAAAACAATACTGGTAGTATCAATTTTGGTGTTGGTTACGCTCAAGGTCAGGGTATAATTTTAAATGGCGGAATCTCACAAAGCAATCTATTTGGTTCTGGTAAATCCGCATCATTAAGCGCATCAACCAGTGCCTTAAATCAAAGTGTCTCACTATCGTTTACTGATCCGTACTACTTGGCGAATGGAACCAGTTTGGGTTATGACATTTACGATAACAATTATACACCAAATAATGTAGGGATTAGCCCATATTCAACACAAACAATTGGTGCTCGTGTCAGAACATCAGTACCAGTATCAGAATTTGATAGAATTAATGTTAGTCTTGGTCTAGAAAATAACCAAATTAGTGTTAACAGTAATACGGCACCACTACGCTTTGTACAATTTACCAATCAATATGGTAATTCAGTAAATGCTATTCCGTTAACTGTAAGTTGGGCACGAAATACTACTGACAATACTTTGTGGCCAACTAGCGGAGCAAATTACTCTCAATCATTTACAGTAACGGCACCTGGAGTTGGTGCACAATATTATAAATTCCTCTCGACTGATGCTTGGTATTTCCCACTTAGCGATAGCTTCACTTGGAAAACTAATGGTGAATTAGGATTTATTAATGCTTATGGCGATAACCAGCAAGTTCCATTCTACCAAAACTTTATTGAGGGTGGTCCTGGTTCGATTCGCGGTTATTATATTGGTAGTATTGGTCCTAAAGATACCGATGGCTCATCTCTGGGTGGTACGCGCTGGGCAATGTTAAGTAACAACTTACTCTTCCCATTACCTGGAATTAAAGATACCAAATCTGTACGGATGAGCTTATTCTATGATATTGGTACCTTATATGGTGGTACACCATTTAATTTAACTCCAGAGCAGATGGTTCGTGCCAGTTATGGTGTGGGAATGCTTTGGGTGTCGCCAATGGGACCAATTCAAGTAAGTTATGCAATACCGATGTTCAACCAACCGCTTGATAATATCCAAAGCTTCCAGTTCACTATGGGACAAATGTTCTAATTTTTTTATTATTTAACTTTTGAAGGAAACTCTTATGAAAAAAACTAAATTAGCCTTAATCGGACTAGGTCTTGCTAGCTCTGTAGCTTTTGCTTCAGACTTTCAATTAGGTTATATCAACGTTGATCGTGTATTTGCCGAAGCTAAACCAGCTAAAGCAATTCAACAAGCATTGAAAGACAAATATGCGCCACAACAAGCTAAATTGCAAACAATGAATACAACCATTGTTAAAGAGCAAAATGAAATGCAAGCTATTGCTAGCAAAGCTCCTGCATTTGATAAACTATCTAAAGCAGATCAATCTAAATTAAAAACTTTAGAAACTCAATATCAAAAAGATCAAGCTAACTTCCAACAACAATATATGGCATTCCAACAAAGTCTACAAAAATCACAGGAATTGGCTTTATCATTGTTGATGACTAAAACTAATGGCATCTTAAAAGATCTTAGCGATAAAAAAGGTTATGACTTAGTTTTAACTTCTAATCAATTAGTTTATGCTAAAGCTAAATACGATGTAACTGATCAAGTTATGGATCAATTAAATACAATTGATACAACTGATATTATTAAACAAATCAATAATCCAGCGCCAGTTGCACCAATGGGTCAAACTCCTGCGGCAACAGCTCCAGCAGCTAAAGTTGCTGCTTCTGCCGCTAAATAATTATTGATTGAGAGGATTAAATAGGATGCAATACAAACTATCTGAATTAGTAGCAAAATTTGGTGGTCGTCTGGTAGGTGCCGATGTGACAGTTAGTGCTATTGCACCAACAGATCTGGCTGCACCTGGTGAAATAACTTTTCTATCAGATAATAAATATAAAAAAGCCTTGCTTGATTGCAAAGCTGCTGCAATTATTATTAAAGAAGAAGATGCAATTGATATTTCGCTGCCACAGATTATCACGCCAAACCCGTACTATTATTTTAGCTTGGTAAGTAATCTATTTAATCCTCGCCGTAAACTAGCAAAGGGAATATCTCCCCGCGCTTATGTAGATGATTCGGTAACACTTGGAGAGAATCCAAGTATTAGTCACAACGCAGTGATTGGTGTAAATAGCAAAATTGGTGATAATTGCCAAATTTTCGCCAATGTCGTTATTGGTGATAATGTAATAATTGGTAATAATGTGACAATTTACCCCAATGCAACGATCTATGATAATGTTACTATCGGAGATGATTGCGTGTTCCATAGTGGCTGCGCGATTGGTTCTGATGGTTTTGGCAATGCCCAAGATGAAAAAAGACACTATAACCGCATTCCACAAATTGGTGGTGTAATTATTGGTAATAAAGTTGAAATCGGCTCAAATACGACCGTAGATTGTGGAACATTTCAACCAACTATAATTAAAGATGGTGCACGAATTGATAATTTAGTTCAAATTGCACACAATGTAGAAATCGGAGCACATACGGGGATTGCTTCTCAAGTTGGAATTGCAGGCAATACTAAAATTGGTAATTACTGTATGCTCGGTGGAAATGCTGGAATCGCAGACCACGTAGAAATATGCGACTACACTGTTATTGGTGCAAGTTCAAACGTTGGTAAAAATATTACTAAACCAGGATTATACTCTTGCGGGATGACTGCTATGGAGTATCGTGAGTGGGCAAAAATATTTGTCAGCCTGCGCAATATTGAAAAAACTAACGGAAAAATCCGTGATTTACAAAATAAAGTTAAACAATTAGAAGGTAATCAAGATGAGTGAACAACTTGATGTAACACAATTAAATATTTTAGATATAATGAAGCGCCTGCCGCATCGCTATCCTTTTCTTTTAGTCGATCGCGTAACTGAAGTTAAAATTGGTGAAACCATTCGCGCAATTAAAAATGTTACAATTAATGAGCCTTTTTTTGTTGGACATTTTGCTGAGTTTCCGGTAATGCCTGGAGTGTTAATAGTTGAAGCAATGGCACAGGTAGCTGGATTGCTGTCTGTACTAAGTCACGGCGAACGTAAAGATAATGAGTTATATTTTTTTGCTGCAATTGATAAAGCACGTTTCAAACGTCAAGTAATACCGGGTGACCAGTTAGTCTTTGAAGTTGAAATCATAAAAGTAGCTCGTGGAATTGGTAAGTTTAAGGCATTAGCTAAAGTTGATGGTCAAGTTGCAGCAGAAGCTGAAATAATGATCGCAAAGAAAGAGGTTTAATTATGACAGTAAAGATTCATCCGACAGCTATTGTAGATAGCAACGCAGTTTTAGGTGATGGTTGTGAAGTTGGTGCATATTCAATAATTGGTCCTAAAGTTGTTCTAGGTGAAAATTGTTGGATTGGTAATCATGTAAATTTGACTGGAAATACTAACATTGGTAGTGGAACTAAAATTTACCACTTTGCCTCAATCGGTGAAGCACCACAAGATAAAAAATATCAAGGTGAAGATACTCGTTTGATTATTGGTTCAAATAATACCATCCGCGAATATTGCACTTTAAATACTGGAACTGTACAAGGTAATGGCGAAACAGTTATTGGCGATAATAACTGGATTATGGCTTATGTTCATATTGCTCATGATTGTATCGTTGGCAATAACATTATTTTTGCTAATGGTGTGACTCTCGCGGGACATATTACAGTTAAAGATTGGGTTATCTTAGGTGGGTTAGTTCCGGTGCATCAATTTTGTATAATTGGTGAACATGCTATGGTCGGCGGTCAAACTGCTGTTGCTCAGGACATTCCTCCTTACACAATGGCTTCAGGCTATCGCGCCGAACCTAAAGGGGTTAATAGCGAAGGTTTAAAACGTCGTGGATTTAATGCTGCACAGATTGAAAATATTAAGCAAGCATACAAAATTCTGTACCGCAATGGTCTATCATATAGCGAAGCAAAAACTTTCATTGAAGAAATGGCAATCGAAAACCCGGAGTTAAAACTGTATGTTGATTTCTTTGCGCAATCTACTCGCGGAATAATTCGTTAATGCTTAAAATAGCAATGATTGCAGGAGAGGCTTCAGGAGATATGTTAGCCTCTTCTTTAATATCAGCCATTCAAAAACTTTATCCTAATGAAGTCGAATTCGTTGGTATTGGTGGCAAAATGATGAGCGATGTAGGGTTTCAATCTTGGCACAATATGGAAACTTTATCAGTAATGGGCTATATTGAAGTAGTAAAATCTCTACCGCAACTCCTCAAACTCCGCAAAACTATACTCAAAGAATTACTCGCTTATAAACCTGACGTTTTTATTGGTGTTGATGCCCCTGATTTTAATTTCTATATTGAGAATCAGCTCAAACAAGCTGGAATTAAAACTGTACACTACATTAGTCCAACTATCTGGGCGTGGCGCTATGAGCGGATTCATAAAATCAAAAAATCGACTGATTTAATGCTGTGTATCTTTCCATTTGAAGAAGCTATTTATCACAAAGAACATATGGCGGCACGTTTCATCGGTCACCCGATGGCAAATGATATTGAAATGGATATTGATAGCTACAAATATCGCAGTAAGCTGAATCTGCCACAAGATAAAACTATTTATACTGTCCTCAGTGGTAGTCGCAAACGTGAAGTGAATAGCTTAACCAAAATCCTTGCTGATACCTGTACTAAAATTGCGCAAAAGGTACCCAATTGCCTGTTTGTATTTCCTTTTGCTAATGAAAGCACATTCAATATCATGCAGGAATATCTGGACAGAGCACAAGTTTCATTTAACTATCAATTAGTTTTAAACCGCACCCGCGATGCACTCAAAGCCTGTGATTTTGCAATTGCTAAAAGTGGAACCGTTAGTCTTGAAGCCGCACTATGTAAAAAACCAATGCTGATTTGTTATAAAATAAATAAGTTCACTGAATGGATGGTCCGTAAAAAAATCACCATCAAATATGTCGGACAACCCAACATCATTGCTGGGCGTGAAATTGTTAAAGAGTTTTTGCAAGAAGATGCAAATGCCGAACAAATGAGCCAATACATGATTGATTTATACAACAATAAAGCTCAACAACAAGCTATGATTAACGAATTTTATGCCTTACATCAACAATTGCGCCAAGATGCGAATATTGAGGGTGCACGCGCCGTTTTAGAATTGATTGGTAAATGCTAATTTGTGGCGTTGACGAAGCTGGGCGTGGACCATTGGCTGGTAATGTAGTTGCTGCAGCAGTGATTCTTAATCCAGATAAACCGATTGCCGGACTTAACGATTCCAAAAAGCTCTCCGAAAAAAAGCGTGAGCAATTATTCGAGCTAATTATCCGCGATAGCTTGGCTTACGCAATTGCTGAAGCTAGTGTTGCTGAAATTGATGAACTAAATATTTTACAAGCATCATTATTAGCAATGAAGCGCGCAATTAATGCGTTGAATATTACCCCAGACAAAGCATTAATTGATGGCAATAAAATTCCACCACAGCTCAGTATTGCCGCAGAAGCTATTATCAGTGGTGATGCGCTGATAGCAGAAATATCTGCAGCTTCAATTTTAGCGAAAGTTACTCGCGATCAGCAGCTAATTGAACTAGATAAACTCTATCCCGACTATGGCTTTGCTAAGCATAAAGGCTATGGAACAAAACTTCATCTTGACGCTATTACAAAGCATGGAGTTATCAATGGAATCCACCGCACTAGTTTTGCGCCAATCAGACAAGCAAATCTGGAGTTGTTCGAGTAGTAAAAAATGTTATAATCTCCGTACTTTACTTCACGTATTTGGAAATAAATTATAACATGAATTATCCTGCACCATCATTTGAACAAAAAATTATTCTCCCTCATGAATTATCTGTACGCCTAGCTGAATTAAAAGCTAAATCACCGCTGGTATTTACCAACGGCTGTTTTGATATTCTACACCGCGGACATGTGACATATCTAGCACAAGCTCGGGCACAAGGTGCTGCTATGATTGTTGCATTAAATAGTGATGAGTCAGTCAAACGCCAAGGTAAGGGTGATGATCGCCCTATCAATAACCTAGCTAATCGCATGGCAGTAATGGCAAGCCTTGAATCAGTAGACTTTGTTACTTCATTTGATAGTGATACGCCACTTGAGCTAATTTTACAAATTATGCCACAAGTTTTAGTTAAGGGTGGTGATTGGAGTATTGAAAATATCGTAGGGAGCAAAGAAGTACTGGCAAATGGTGGACAAGTTCACTCCATCCCCTTTTTATTTGATACTTCTACTACTAAACTAGTTACTAAGATCCGTGATCATGGAAATTAAATTACTGCATTGGTTGGATAAACATCAACCAACTTCAATCGCGGATATTGCAAAAGGATTAAAGCTCACCACGCTAGAGACATTAAAAGCAATTGCCAAAATCAATCAAATTCAAACTGGGTTAATTGTAAATAGTAATGCAACATATGCTCTGGCTCATCGCTTAGACTGGTTAGATGCGACAAAACTCAAAGAACTACTCCAAAATAGAAACCTAGATTATGCTCTCCATATCCAAGATAAGCTTGAATCAAGCAATGCCTATGCCCTAAAACATATTGCACAATTTAAGTCCAAAACTATAGTTAGTTGTGATTGGCAATACTCTGGACGTGGACGCTTTGGTAGACAATGGTTAAGTAAGATTGCTGAAGATATAACCGTAAGTATTATTTACGTATTTCCCAGTAACTTCAATATCGCACTCTTGCCAATTATTTGTGCAGTCGCAATTAACCGCTTACTTAAAAATCATTCAATCCAAAACTGCATCAAATGGCCAAATGATATTTATGTTAATGAAACAAAAGTGGCGGGAATTTTGGTTGAAAATCTAGTCCGTAATCAAGAGTACCACACTGTAATCGGGATAGGTTTGGATAATTTTGCGGCGCTTGATCGCAATAAATTATTGATTGAATTAGTTGCGAGTGTTGACGGTTTGATTAGTGAATTTAATCTTTTTGGTTTTGCCTTGCTACGCCGTGAATGGCTAGATAATTGCTGCCACTTAGGAAAACAAGTCGCTATCGTTCAAAATGGCAATAATATTGCGGATGGAAAACATGTTGATATTGATGAACAAGGCGCACTAGTTATCCAAAATACTTCAGGATTACAGACTTATTCAAGTTCGGCAATTAGCTTGTTAATTAAAAGCAAATAGTTATACTCGCGATCACTTAGAGTCTATACATAAAAGCTCACAAATGCGCGTTCAAAATATAATGTCATTTGTAAAAAAATATAAGCGTTATTAGCAGATTATACGTACATGCATTATTCTAAATCAAAAACAATTAGTTAAGACATTTTATCGGAGCATTATAAATGAAAGATATCTTAATCACCTATAATCACCGCTTAAATGAACAAAAAAAGCTTTTTCTAAATCGCTTAACCAGCATGTTGACAGAACAAGGCTATACCATCATTAATAGCTCGTCACTTGATGATACTATTTCTACACTCAAACACAATGCGCGAATTGTAAGCTATATCATGGACTGGGAGTTAATCTCATTAAATTCTGTAGAAGTACTCGCTGAAATTAATCCTGATCTCCCCATTTTTGCAATTTATACCAATCATAATGAATTAGACCTTGAGTTATCCAATTTTAAACTTACGCTGGATTTCCTCCAATATGACCAACACTTGATTAGCAATGATATGCAAAGAATAATCCGTGCGATTAATAATTACCAAGATAAAATCATTCCACCGTTTACCAAAGAATTAATGAATTATGTAAATTCAAATAAGTACACCTTTTGCACTCCTGGACATATGGGAGGAACAGCATTCACCCGCTCACCGATTGGCGCAGTATTTCATGACTTTTTTGGTAGCAACACTTTTAAAGCTGACATTTCAATCTCGGTTCCGGAACTGGGTAGTTTACTCGATCATTCTGGATTACATAAAGAAGCAGAAGTATTTATTGCCGAAACTTTTAATTCTGATTACTCATACATAGTTACCAATGGAACGTCTACTGCGAATAAAATGGTTGGGTTATTTTCAGCTGGTGAGGGTGATACCATCTTAGTTGACCGTAACTGCCATAAATCAATCTGTCACTTTATGATGATGACTGACGTGGTACCTATCTATCTACGCCCAACTCGTAATGCCTATGGAATGTTGGGTGGGATTCCACAGCGTGAATTTACCAGCGAAGCCATCCAAGAAAAAATCGAGCAATCCCCTATTCCAGCTAAATGGCCAAGCTATGCTGTAATCACTAATTCGACTTACGATGGATTACTCTATAATACTGAATACATCAAGAAAACGCTAAAAGTGAATAAACTACACTTTGACAGCGCATGGGTTCCTTACACTAATTTCCATCCGATCTATAAAGGTAAATATGGCATGTGTAATAGTGCGATTGGCGAGCAGATAATCTTTGAAACGCACTCTACGCATAAATTACTAGCGGCATTTTCTCAAGCCTCAATGATCCATATTAAAGGTAAGATAGATAAAGAAATCATGGATGAATGCTATATGATGCATACCTCCACCAGCCCGCTTTATCAAATAACTGCCAGCTGCGAAATAGCAGCCGCGATGATGCGTGGTGAACGCGGTTTTCATCTTATTAGCCGTTCAATCAAACGAGCGACTAACTTTCGCAAAGAAATCAAAAAACTTAGAGAAAGTGCATCTGACTGGTATTTTGATATTTGGCAACCAGATGAGATCAATGAACCAGAATGCTGGGAATTAAAACCAGAAGAAGCATGGCACGGTTTTAAACAGCAAGATGCGAAACATATTTATCTAGACCCGATCAAAGTTACAGTCTTAACCCCGGGAATCGAGAATAATACTCTTAGCGATTTTGGTATTCCGGCAAGCATTGTTACGATGTATCTAGATTATCATGGTGTAATTGTTGAAAAAACTGGTCCATACAGCATGCTATTCCTGTTCAGCATCGGAATTAGTCGCCCCAAATCAATGAAACTACTGACTATTCTCAATGATTTTAAAACTGATTTTGATGCTAATCGCTTAGTGAGAGATATGTTACCAAATCTGTATCAAGAATACCCTCAGTTTTACCGTAAAATGCGTATTCAGGAACTAGCAAAGAAGATTCATAGCTTAATGAAAAAATATGATCTACCTAATATGATGTACCAGGCTTTTGATTGTCTTCCAGAGATTGAAATGACGCCTCATCAAGCTTTTCAAAAACTAGTTAAAGGGCAAGCCAAAAGTATTAAAATGTCACAACTGGAGAATCATACCAGTGCCGTGATGGTTTTACCTTATCCGCCAGGTGTGCCACTTATAATGCCAGGAGAAAAAATCACGGCTAAATCACGCAAAGTACTTGATTATCTGATTATGCTTGAAAATATTGGACATGAAGTTCCCGGTTTTGCTACCGATATTCATGGTGCTGAAGAAGATGAAGATGGCGATCTAACCATAAAAGTATTGAACTGAGATAAAAAACTGCTCACAAAACCAGCACAATTATCGATGCATTTTACAACACACAAACAAGCAATCAGAACAACCAGTTAGCAAAAACAACATAATAAAGATGTAAAATACAGACCTAATATCATATTCAAATCTCTATACTTAGGTATATAGTTATCCTATAAACAATTGAGCGATAGATTGTTCAATAGCTAAACTTAAAT
>ERZ650304.59-NODE-59-length-69056-cov-9.128926_pt1 | contig 69056 bp, 90 predicted proteins | sample MGYA00376240_ERZ650304 | MGnify/ENA primary metagenome ERZ650304 (study PRJEB26733, sample SAMN07839271) | wastewater metagenome | biome: small river; feature: stream; material: water | place: USA: North Carolina | collected 2016-03-01 ...
GATCTATAAATTTTCTAGTAAGCGGAAAGTTTACTCTTGTTAGTGTGCTCCCATCATAATACAAAATTCCTTTTTTGTTCCCTATCTCAGAGGACTTCACCATCCCCAAACTACCGCAGTATCCGATGTAAGGGAGATTTTTTCTTTCTTCTTTTGGATCGTGTATAACACTTTCGGAAGGATAATGTATATCTCCAAGCACAATTCCTTTTAGGGCTGGGAAATCATTAATAAGATCTATTTGTTTAAAATCTAATAACTTTTTCTCCTCGCAAAAATCAAATAATCCCGGCACCTGCCCATGCAGGAATATCCACTCAGTTTGTTTCTTTGTTTCTAAATTTTCTAAAGCATCAATATTTAACATTGATTGATCGCAGTAATCAAAGCCGACAAATCTAGAATCTTTTAAATCATTAATTGGTACAATACCTGTTAAATGAATCCACGAGTTTTCATTAATTGGCTTATCGTGGTCACCAGCAATCCCGGCAAGAATAACTTTTTCTTTTTTTGCGCGCTCTGTTTGTTTTTTTACAAAAGCAATTAAGTCAGGAGTAGGTTTATTTGAATCAAACAAATCTCCAACAATAAATAGATACTTTACTTTTAATTTAATCGCTAAGTCAACTGCTCTTGAAAAATCATCTTTTAGATCTTCTGCGAGTTCTGGTAAATTGTACAGCTTCCAACCAATATGTATGTCAGCTATAGCTAGAAATGTGTAGTCATCCTTCATGCATTTTGGTTTTGATTCGTTCGTTCATCAAAGATATTTCTTGTGAAATTGCTTCGCTTCTTGTTGGAGCTGAACCTAGAGATTCTCCAGTTAGCTCAGAAATAACCCAACTATTTTGACTATTATCAAATTCAACATTTGCCATGCGTTGAATTTTTTTTGGCCCGAGATCGGGAATATTATCAATTACGTCATCACACAACGAAACAATATTCCCGGTTCTCTTCGATATAAATATCTTATGTTTAGCCATCTTCTTCGACAGTGAGTATCTCTGGATCTGTCACTGGTTCTTCGTAACTCGAAGTATGGACTCGGGTATTTTCTTTGGCAATCCCAAGATCTCTTTCGAAATTAGCTGTCATTGCAATACATTGAGCACCTCCTCCTTCGACGTCGAGGATTTTCACATTCCCAGTTTTTTTACAAATTCGGATTTTGGTTTTCATATGTATTTAATTGATTTTAGATCGGCGCGGCCCGCAGAAGCTAATTGGAAGTTGATTCGGATATTATGAACCTTACGGACAACATACGTAGTGATAAATCGAACAGTCGCAAAATAAGAATTCTCTGCGCTTTCGTTTATTTTGATTAAATCAATAGGCACGTATATTTCGTCGGCGGGTGGGTCATCAAGACGATGGTAATGTTGGAAAAGCTGTGTAGCAATTCCTTTTAATTGCGCCACCGGAAGGGGAGGCAGTTCCTGTTTATATTGACGGTTGTGATGCATAGTGTAATGTTTAAGATTCTGCGGAAATGATGATGTAGTCGGATGTTTCTTCTTCTGTTTCTACTGAGTCATAATGTTCTTCGACCAATTCTTTCGTGTATTCAATTTTTAATTTAACAAAATCTGCGCCTAAAGACTGGGTGATCGACCCTCCAAAAGAATCCCAAATAAAAGTAATTTGTCCTGTAACTGGGTCAACACGAACACCCATGTCATACCCTCCCGGTAAAGGATTAACTGCTACATAAGGGTAAACCTCCCTTCCCTTTGGGTCAGATGGGTATGTGCGAATTTTTGAATTCTCTTTAATTTGCCAATTAAGTTTACCTAGCGCTCTTTTTAATGCCTCCCAATTAAAGAAGGTTGTAGTTATTTCGACAGCGTGAGACATTTTGTTTGTTTCGTGGTTGATGTGTTTTTATTTAGAAGATGCTCAGCTTCTTCAATTTTTAATGTAGCTAGCCGGAGTTGGCCTTTAACACTGTTTCGCAAGAATTCCACTTTATCAGGATAGAGCATCGCCTGAGGAATAAATGTTTCAAGTACTGCATCTATATGAGTTTCGCTTATTTCTTTCCCTTGGCTAAAAGAATTAAACATTGCTTCAGAGAATAGATTGTCGATTTCAGCTCCTGTAAAATTAGCTGTTTTTTGTACGAGAGACTTTAAATCAAAATTTGCAATCTCTCGCTTATATTTCGTAATTACTACTTTTAATATTTCGGCCCGTTCCACAGCATTAGGTAAGTCTACCCAAAAAAGCTCATCGAACCTTCCTTTGCGAATAAGCGCGTCTGGTAAGATTGTATGATTGTTCGTTGTGTAAACTATAAATGCTGGATTAGTGCGGTCCGATAACCAAGACAATATTGTACCGAAAGATCTTGAACTTGTCCCAGTATCCCCACGGCCAGACGTTGCATCAGTGCTGAGGTATTTCTCAACCTCATCAATTAAAATCACACAACTGCCAATAGACTCTATGACTTTAATCACCTGCTCAGTATTTCCTTCGGTGTCTCCTACGTACTTGCCAAATAAACTACCAATATTCAATTGGAATAACGGAAATCCAAATTCTTTTGCAATAGCTTTTGCACTTAATGTTTTACCTGTACCCGCAAATCCAGATAAACCAACTCCACGAGGAAATGGAAGACCATATGTTTTAGCAGCATTAGAAAATCCATTTTTCCGAACTTGTATCCATTTTTTAAGTTCAGTCAATCCTCCAACATTATCAAAACTAATTTCTGATGGTAAGTATGTAAGTCCCGCAGCTTTTTTTATTTGTAAAATCTTTTCTTGAAATACAGCTGAAACAAACGACTCATCAAATCTTTTACTTTTAACTATAGCAAAAGCAAAAGTATTTTCAATTTCAGTTGAGGTTAGCCCCTTCGCTGCGGCAATGGCTTTAGACACGACTTCTTCTGGCAATTGTAATTTGACCTTACGTCCGTCGTTTATGGATTCGGCGACGTACTCTAGCTTTTCTGTGATTTCTTTTTCTGCAGGAAGGCGGAAGTCAAGCATTTGAATATCTTTGACTATTTCTACAGGTATTTTTGCTACTCCAGATAAAAATAATATAATACCTCTTCTGTCTTTTAGTATAGGAAATAGTTTCTTCAAAAGACAAACATACTCTGCTTTTTTTAACTCCTTATTTAGATGTAGGTGGAAATCTTTAAGAATGAAGACTGTGTCTTCTTTTACTTTAATTATCTCACGTATCGAGCCAAGCAACTTTGTCACGTCCACAGTATCTTTAACTACCTTTGCATCTGACTCGTTCGGCATTTTTAATGATAAGCCAGTGACACAATCCCACTCATAAATAGTAGGAGGGTTATCGGTATCTAATTTCTTTAATTCGTTATGACAATCTAAAACAGCCCGGTCCTCTTCATATGTAGTAACCCACACAGCCGGGTAACAGGCATTTCTGTAAGCCTGCAACGTTGAGATAAAGCTCATTTAATTTTTTATTATTTTTCTAGGACGCAAAGCTCAAGCTCGCGCTCCATTAATGTTGTGTCGTCGAAAGAGATTAAAGCTCTTTTTGTATTTTTGTATATTTCTTTGATAACTCCTTGTTTTTTCAATAACGAGTTATCAAATAATTCAGCTTGTGCGACATATACACGATCGCCTATATTAAAATATTTATCCATTTTTCCCTTTTTTCTTAATTTGGGATTTCTTATTTCCTTGTAATTGATGTTGCCCTTGATTTTCTTTAGGGGCAAATTTTTTATTATCTCTTGAACTATAGTGTTTTGTGGTTTTTGCCATATTTATTATTGACTTGTTGTTTCTTTCGCCTATCATAACTTATGCGAGGGTTAGGATCTAGACAATCCGCTAGTCCGACAATAATTTTAATTATAAACAAAATTAACCACTTGGCACCATTTAAATCTTTATGCATTCTCTTCCTGAAGTTCTTGCCGGAGTAACACGGCTTTTTGATTCCAGAAACGACAAATCTCTTTTCTTAGCTCGCCAATTAATGTTCTCGTTGGCGAAGCCGTCTGTATTCATTGAAAAGTACCTATATAACAACGAAGGAGATCCACAGAAATTAGCTGCGTTTCCTATGATGCGGGACATCTATGATGCACTGCCGCAGGAATTACTCTTAAAATGTAGTCGTAAAACATTAAAATCAACTCTACTCAGCAACATCATTTGTTTAAATATGTTGCGTTGGAATTATTACCATATGTTATATGTCTCTCCTCAAGAAGCGACTACAAAATATTTTTCAAGCAATTACGTCAGTCCTCGATTTGACAGCCCCGAATTAAAGAAAATCTTTATCAAGGGATGGTACAAAAACGACGTATATGAGAAAATTTTTGCAGATACTAATAGCGCTATTTTATTCAAATACGCAAAAGAGGACGCAACTCGTTGTCGTGGACCCGCTACAGATCATAATCTGTATGACGAGGTGCAGGACATGTACTTTGACGAGATACCCATTATTTCTGAAACAATGGCAATGTCTCCGTATAAAAGGGAATACTTTGCAGGTACTCCCTTAACCACAGATAATACAATAAACAGACTTTGGTTGCGCTCAACTCAAAATGAGTGGGCAACCAAATGTACTGGTTGTAATCATTGGAACATGCTAACGTTTGATAACAATCCTTTAAAGATGATTCGACCGGAAGGTTTTTGTTGTTCTGCTTGTGGTAAGGTATTAGATACTAATACCGGATGTTGGGTGTCGTCTACTTCAGAGACCCAGAAGAAAGGAATAGTTGGCTATCATTTAGCACAACCAATCCTACCACATTATAATAGCAAGGCGAAAGAATGGAAAAAAGTGTATGATAAAGTAACAGACGGAAAATATGGCACACATCAAATATTTAATGAAGTCTTCGGCTTAGCTTATGATGTAGGGACAAAACCCATTACGAAAGAAGAATTAGCCGCGCTTTGTACTTTAGGGCCAATTAAAGACCCAGGAAGTAACAATTTAAATATTCTGATAAGAAATAAAAGGAATTATATCAAAACTTCAACAGGAGTAGATTGGGGAGTAAACATGATTACTTCGAGAACCGCTGCGGTCCACGGAGCAATAAGAGGGGATGGAGTATATGAGGTTTTTGACAGTACGATTTTTAAAAGCCAAGAACACCTTGATCATATTAAGGCTATAGCTGCAATATCGAATTCTGTAAATTCTATCATCGCGGCTGACGGAGGACCTGATCCGTGGCGAGCACAAACATTAGGGGAAATGACTTCTCCTCAGCGAATGTTAATTGTTCGCTATGGTTCTGGTAAGCTTGTGCAGTCTTACGATATGCCAGCAGGAGCCACAAGCTGGAAGCAAAACAGATACGTGCTGCATCGCAGTGACTGTTTGTCTTTTACTTTTCGTATGTTAAAGGGAGGGAAGGTATTGTTCCCTCAAATGTCTGATATGACAGAGTGCTTCGATGATATAATGAACGAGTTCATCGAAACAAAGGAAACCGGAATGATGCAGGAATTGAAGTATGACCATGCTCCAAACAAAGCAGATGATTATCTACATGCTTTAACTTTTGCGTTAGTTTCTGCATACTCAGCGGTTGGGGATAAGATGCTGATCGGTCCTTCTTCATCAGCACACGATCTAACATCAACTAATTAGTTTAAGTTCTTGATCGTACTTGTCTAGAATCTTTCTTTCTATCACTAGCTTATTTCTAAATTGCTTTATCTTTAAAGCAGACTCAGAAGTGTTTTCTAGTTGAGCTTCTTTAATTCGATCGACAAGCCAGGCAACGGACTTATCGCAAATATCTACTTTATTTTCTAATTCTATTAAAAGTTGTAACTGTTTTTCGTCAGGACTCATTAGTTTAATTTTTCTAAATAATCTAAAATATACTCAACGTGGGCGTTAAATAATTCTTTTAAAGCTTCATTCTTTTCTAAGTTGCAGCAAGTATTGCATTTTGGCATTATTGCTGTTGGGAATATATCTGGGGCTGCACACATCCCATACTCATAAAAGATTTGGCCGGTATATGCTTTGATCTCTTCTCCATAATGTATTAATTCATTTTTATCTAATACATCATTTTTTATCATTGTTATTTCTGCAAGAGCAACGGCCAGTTCTTCGGCTTCGACCGGAGTTAGTACGTCATGCTCTACATATTGGTTATTAAATAAATGAACACAAGGTTCAAAAACTCTCCAATTATTTTCTACTTGGTCTGTTAACATCGTGCAAATTGCTGCCTGCAGTTTGTCCCCCTGCAGCTCTGATAATTTAATATCAAAGTCGCGCTCGATCAGCATTCGCAAAAGTTCTGGTTCTTCTTCTAACGCAGATAGCCCATATTTTTTTAAGGTAACCCCAAGCAATACATAGGCGGGCGCTTTATCATCTCGAAATACATCTCTAGAGAACATTATATCCTTCCTCCTTTACGTTGATTATCTTTAACCCATAAAGGTTGGAAATTTGTAAAATGCATAGCTTTTTTTTGTTCGTCGATTGATGACAAATCGAAGGAGCATAAAGGTTTAATGTGGTCAAGCTCCCATCCCCCTTTACCATAATTGTTCCAAGACATATTGTCAATAAATTTAGTTTCTATATACTGAATAAAATTAATAATTGGGCAACCTAAAAGTTCGATTGTTTTACCTTTTTTAAATTTTTTTCTTACAGCTTCGCTTAGACGAGAACCCAAAACACACCGTAATCGGAATAATAAGTCAGTTTTATACCTTTGTTTTCTATTCCTAGCATAACGGGCTTTATGTTCTTTTCTATATTTTGTATATCGCTCTTTTCTACGTAAGTTTGTAGAATTTTTAATGTATGTGCAGGACTTACACCACGAAACTACCCCTTCTTTAGTGTGTTTATCTTTGTAAAATTCATTAGCATGCTTTTCGATTTTACATAAAGAACATACTTTTAAGTTGCATGTTTTGACCTCTGCTTTATATCTTGCAATCCGCGCAAAGTAAGTCGCCCGTACTAAAGCAGAGACACAGGATTTACATGTATAGCTATGCCCGTCTTTTCTATTTTTATCTTTACTAAAACAATCTAATGTTTTTTGTAGGTTGCATTTATTACATATTTTCATTTATTGATTATAATTAAAAATACATAACTTGTCAACTACACAATTAAACACAATTAATTTTTACCACTAAGTATTGGTTTTGCAACTGCTTTATACTGAGCTAATGCTTTGCTGAGGGCTTTATTTTTATTATCAAATATCTCATCCAATATATTAATAATAAAATCGCTAGGCCAAAAATTCGCTTTATCTCCGACATGAGATTCTACGGCGAGCATAACAGCGTCTTCCGCTTTGTCTTCCTTACATCCCATTAGCATATAATAAATGCCGATGGTGACAGCGGCAGAACGGGATATTCCAGCAGAACAGTGTATAAATACTTCTGCTTTTGGATTTTTTATTTTTTTAACAAAGGCCAATAATTTCTCAATATCTTCTCTTGTTGGAAGGGTTCGATAGCTTGAAAATTTAACGTCCTTATAATAGTCATCAAAAAAACCAACATAATGATTTTCTTTTGCTACTCCGTCGGGAGTAGGAGGAGCTTTACCGCCTTTTTCTGTAATGGAGATGACAAATTCCGCACCATACTTTGATGCGGCTTTGTCTAAATTAAATTCTCCAGTTTGTGTTATGTTAATCATACTTTATTAACCAAGAAGGATTAATTACTTTGAATGATAGTCGCCCTAAAGCCTTTTCGTATTCTTCAGTATAAGATTTTAGAACAATACCTTCTCTTAAGATTTTTTCGTTTGTATTTAATGTACTAAATCCTGTAGAGTAGGTGACCAGTTGCTCCACTGTGTGATCTAAGATGAAATTATCATCGAGTACAGGTACAGTAGTCAACCCTAGTTCTGCAAATAATTCCATCATAGAAACATGATCGTAATATTTTTTGAGAATCGGATCATACGCGTGGAACCATCTAACCTCAAGTTCTTTACGTTTCAGGGTATTCTTATTAACCCCAGGCCCTATTAGTTCTCCTTGAATAGCAATTGGCTTATTGAGCTTTGCTAATTTTTCTTCTAGATTTAGCAATATTGCCGCTTTCCAAAAAGCATTATCTTCAGAAAAGGAAAGATTAAGATTTCGACTACATACACCAAATTGATGTTCTTTTGTTGGATCTTCTATTGGTAGGTTTGAAGAATTTGGATAACTATAAACGGTAATGCTTGATCCATCTACTTTTTCAGTTATTACAAATCTTTTACCTTTATGTTTAATCAGAACGTTAGGACAAGTCTGAATACGAGTCTCGTCTGTTTTTGTGAGAAACCAAGGGAATTGTCCTTTGACTAAACCCCTGAGATGCGCGGGTATTTCCGGCTCGTACTTTTCAACACCAAGTTGGTTTGTAAGATCCATCCCCTCTATAAAGTTATACTCCTCTATAGAACAATCGGATTTCAAAGTACTATTAAAAACTTTAGTAATAACGCTCAAAGGTAATACTAAACCTTGAGCTATTTGACCTTTTAATTTGATCGTTTTTAATCGAAATTGGGTTTCTTCGGGTTTCTTTCGCAGGAATTCAAATTCAGGCTTCGCAGGAAGCAGAGAATCGACTTCAAAATAGCAAACAAGATCGCCGACCTTAAATCCATTACTTCGTTGTGTTACACAAGACCAGCCGAGCACACCAACTTTAACAATATTTGCGGCGACCTCTGTCTCACCCTTTTCATTTTGAAAGTGTATATCTTCAATGCTTACTATTTTTTGTACTGAGGCTAGCTTCCGTTCAGACATGCGGGGGTTGGGGTAAAGGTTTCTTTATCTAGTTTTAATTTTCTCAACAAGTCAGGTTTATCTGCTTTTATTGCTTGAATTTTATTAAGCTCTTCTATGAGCTGATTGTGTTGCTCGATAGACAACCGGATTCTTATATTCTTTTTTTCTGTTTCAGATTTAAATCTAATTTGTGTAGTTCTTCCGGTGTAAAGATCTAGATTTTCAATAACCAATACTTCCGCTATATCTATAAGCCCATCTGCAATATATAGGTCTGGTCCTTGTTTGTTTTTTAAAATCATGCTACGAGTCAAAAAATTGTTCGTCTACTATTTGGCAGGGAGTGAGGGCGGTTATCATTGCGTTCCAGCGATCCCAATAGTCATTACTAATTACGCTAGTCTTCAGAAGCTCAACATAGTTACTATCAATTAGTTCATATAACTCTGGACAGGAAACCGAATGGTACACTCGAATTCGCGTATCTTCTTTATCATATATTGACAACGTGAGAACATAATCTACAAGATTAACTTTTGCATCTCCTTGCCCTTCCGTTTGATCAAAATAATCGTATGCAAGATCTTCTACGTTTGTGTAGTCGAACTCGCAAGTTTTTTTACTTTTTGGCTTAGCTGGCAATTTTAAGTGTGTGGTGAGTAACATATATGTATATACTGGTTTAGTGGCGGAAGGTGTGAGAATTGAACTCACGCTACCTTATTCAGGTAGGACTAGGTTTAGCAAACCTGCACATTACCACTCTGTCAACCTTCCTAAACTTTATTCGAATTTAAAATCGGGAGAATCAAAAACCATTGAACAACCTAGGAATTTTTTACTGTTTCTTAATCCTTTGTGTTCGTCGTCTAACTGCCGTTTTAAATAAATATCTAATAGTATCTCCAAAGACATTGGTAAATATATTTTTGTGGGTCCTTGAGATTTTGTAAGCTTTGTAAACATTTTCATTGTATCAATGATCATGTTAAACACAATTTTCGCTGGTTCATCAAAAGGAAGATTGATACTCTGCTTTAATTTTTGTTCTTCTTTCATAAAAGTATCCAGCAACCCTTCGACTTCTTCATTAGTCATTAGTCGTTGTGTTTTTTTGTTTGTTGTGCTCATAGTGGTGGAGTATTAATGGTTATAAATGTTTTTCGTAAGGACATCAAAATTTTACCTAACCAATCTTTACCTTCATAGGATGCATAGTCGATTCCCCAGAACTTATCGCCCCAGTGGTTTGCTTCGTGTATCTGCCGCTGACCAGTAGCTATTAACTGTTTCTGTAACTCAGGATTCAAACTAAATTTGCTATACAACACATCTAGCATTACTTGTAATTTTACGTCTTCCCAATCTCGACGCAGAGGTATCAGCTGCCCGGCGTCTCTAGCTTCTTTTGGCGTCATTGTCGTGAACTTACATCTTTCTTCTATGTCAGTGCTTTTGGCTGCTTGATATGCGGCCTCGGAGGACTGAAATTGCAGCTTATCGTAAACAACGGTACAGCTATGAAAATTACTAAGAAAACGGTATTCCTTAAATAACCCAAAAATTATTGTTTCATCGGCTCGGAAGTATTCGTCAATTTTACTTTTTGGTTTTTTTGAATCGATCATAGTGTGATTCTTCTGTAATGTGATGGTTTGGTTTGCAGGCTGAACTTATTTTTTCGGCCAGCAGATCTAAATACTCTCCATTTATACGAGCTAACTGCGTTTTCAATTCCGCAAGTTGAGTCTTCTTGTGGGTGATTTCTGTTTCTCTTTTTAGAATTTCAGAAGCTAAAAAATCATCTTTTTTATAATAATAATTTCGAAGTACGGAAATTGGTACAAGTTTTTGTAAAAGATCCGGAAGTGTTTCAACTATAAAAAACCAAAGAGCCAAACCCCAAAGAATAGGTCCTCCTAAAAATATCAATAATGCTTGACCAACACCGGTGTTTGGAGATGCCGGAATAAACCGGCGAGGCCGGTCGGTAATCATGATGTTTATAGCTATACCGGCATGCAAGAGCGAGAATAATAGGATTGTAAGCAGAGTTAACATTGTTGTGTGTGTTGGTGCGCTCAGCGAGACTCGAACTCGCAGCCAACTCTCGTCAGCATAGCTTTCTAAGAACTACGTGTTTACCAGTTTCACCATGAGCGCAAATGTTGACATCAGAAGATGCCAACAAATAGATTAAAATGTTTGAATTGCCTGTAACGATTTCAGCGAATTAGCTGCATCATTAAGACTTTTATTTAAACAGAAAACAGAGACAATCAAATCAGCCATAGCAGCAAAAGAAAATTCTTCGCTTGCACTCACAAAGGCATCTAAGTTATCTTGAGTTATTTCTGGTACTTTTGATTTAAAGTATTGACGACGGACCGTAGAATTCGGAAATCCAACCTTCAAAATTCGGTCGAAACGTCTTGGTCTTGCGGTCAGGCGGGCCGGGAGATCTTCAATATGATTAGTAGTGGCTATATTCACAACATTGCTGATGCTGTCTTCGCCGTCTAAGTAGGACAGAAGATCACTTTCAGGATACTCATCGACATCCTCAAAAAGACAAACAAGCTTGCGTTCTGGTTCAATAGAACGAATCATCTTTATCACACTCGGAAGTATATCAATGTTGTATTGATTACAATTCAAAATAATAGCATCTTGTGCGATACAGGCATCTGCAGCCATTTTTATTAAACAGGTTTTGCCGCATCCGGGAGGTCCGCTAAGCAGATACCCGCGGCGGTGCATAAATCCATACTTTTTAAACACGCTGCCAAGACTCCAAAATTCTGTAATTTCTTTAGTTAACTTAAACCCAGGATTATCCTCACTCACCAACAGCTCATCACTATCAATTGGAGAATGTTTAAGCATCAAGCCGGAGTTTGATTTGAAGTAAGTGTAAACACCCGGAGACAGCCGGTTAGTTGCTTCAGTTACTCCAGTGTAGAGACCGGGACCAAAACCACCCCAGGCTGGCCCATTGGCATTTTCTGCCAGTTTTTCAATTTGGGATTTCTTGTGTTCGGGTGTTTCTTTATTTACAACTTTACCCGCATAATCGTCATAGATTGCGGGTTGCAGAGAAGCCACTGTATTGGCTGCGAGACTTTGAATGATGGATGAATTAGACATTGAATAATGGATATAGGGATGTGTTATGTTGCAACTTGAGGTTGCTTTGAGTTGAAAAGGAATTAAGCTTTTCTTGTTTATTTTTAAAATACTGTAAATTAAGCCTACCAATTGTTATATGAAATCCTGCTTTTGGTGTAGGGGGTAATCCTAGCTCAACACGAATTTCTTCTAATCTTGGGCTGTAGGCATCTATGCAAAAGAAGCTATGTGCTCGATACACTCGATTTGTATATTGAAAGGAGATCGTTTCATTTTGATACTTTTTCCACTGTGATTTATTAGGAGGTACTGTTCCGCGAATCACGGATATATGAGAACCCCACACAGTTTTTTCAAAACTAACATCATACAACTGAGCTATCATTGCTTTATAATATCTAATTATCTCCTCGTCGGTTTTTAATATCGACCAATAAGGAGCTTGCTTTATTCGAGCGTATGGGTCGTATATCAATTTCCCGGTAGAGGTAAACATTATATAATTTTTCGGCGTTTAAGAATGGTAGTTAATAGAGATATTGCTTTTAATTTATTTTTATAAACTGAGTTTTCTGAGCTGACTACAATTCCTATTTGTGAAGGTATGTGAACTGCCTGGACTCCTGAGTTTAAATCTTTAGTGCGAGCAATTGAAAATTGTAAATCAACAATCGGAAGACTGCTCATTTTTTAAATGCTTCGATACTGTGTTGAAAGGGGTTACCTGCTATATTGGCTACTAGCTGTAACATTTGTTCTGCTATGTCTTTAACTTCTTTTTGTGCGTCAGGTTTATTTCGTAAGCCCTGAAAATGCTGAAAGCTTCTCCAGTTGAACATAACATCAGCGTCAATCTGTGAGTTATATCCTTTAAAAAATCTTGCCGATTCTTTGGCTCTTTTCCTACCTAATACAGGGGTTAGGTCCTTGATCGCAGCATGGTATAGCTTGTTTCCTAGCTTACTGTAGGAATCCAACATTTCATCCCAAGTAGTGCCTTCTTGGATGTTCCACTTAGTGTCTTCATCGGCAACATCAAGACTGGTTATAGGAATATTCCAATCTTCTGGTAATAAAAATTTATCTTCTTTTAGCTCTTTATATCGCGCACTTTCACCATTCACAGATACACCAATACGATGTTTTAATATGTGTATATGCGTGGCAATGTCTGTTGTCACTAAGAAGTGCAAACCTGACTTTTCGAATGGTGTATGGTGCCCTGCGGTTGCTAGTGTTTTTAGCATCGCAGGAATTCTTCCTTTTTTATCTTCATCTAAATCTCTACTTGTCGATGTCCATGCAGAACAAGCATGTGTTTCATCTGACCCATAATACCCTAGTAGCTCAACTTTGTTTTCCATATTATAATTTCTTTAAGTCATCAATAGAAGACATCAATAACTCCACTAAGTCGTGAGGTGTTTGAAGTGTGCGGCCTTCTGCATTCAGACTTCTCATTGAATGATAGTGTTTTTTTGCAAACTCCATGAAATCAAGATGTTCCGGCAGCTTTACAATAAACTCAGACTTATAAAGTGTACATTTATTAATTTGAAACTTGTACACGTACTGTCCATATTTTTGATACGCTTTAGTGTTTGGGTAATACTGAAAATAGGGATGTCTGAAGGTGCTTCCTTTTTTTGTAACCCATCTGCGGGATAATCCGATAGCTGCTACATTCATATAGGGTAGGTCGGCAACTCGGTAAGCGGTAGAAATTGAGGCATTGTATGAACTTTCTGGAAGTATCTTTGCAATACTTGTGCTAGATTTTATTCGAGCAACTATTAAATCTCCCTCAACTAACCGAGAGCCTAAAGTATCTACACACTCTATCATAATATATATTTATTTTTTGTATCAACAGTTATTTTTTTACCTTCTGTTGCAAGGGCCACACAAGAGGTCAACGCCTTTGTATACGCTGCTTGAAGTGCCGCGTATTTTTCGGCAGGGATAACACGTCTTATCGTTTCTTCAGAACCAGAAAAGTTATGTATTCGTGGGCCCATGTTGAATTCTTCGAGCGCGGGAAGCTTTACAATACGCCAGGATTCAGTTGAACTAACTTTTCCAAATTTTAATTCATACCTTACATTGTAATAGTCGTTATAGGGGTGATGCGGGCATAAACGGCCACCTGGGTGACGCGTTGATGCAGTTGGACTTCTTTTAAAATGTACACATACCCCAATAACTTTTGTATCTGAGATGGAAGTAGCTATTACTAGTTTTGGGTTCCTACCTATTTTTAAAAAACAATCTCCTCTGTTTAATTCTCTGTTTAATACGTCGCGCATTTTATGTTGTTATTAATTATTGATTTAATCGAGAAACAAAAGAGTCTCGCATATCTACAGGAACAACTACATGATTAATATACTCTTCACTCGTTCTGTAGTTTCCGTCTATTCCTTGTTCTTCAATTTTTACGCTTATACGTAAATTAGTTTGTTCAGTGGTGTGTCGTTGTGCAAATTGTTTTGCTACGTGTTTTGCAATCGTGTCGTCGTCTTCAGGTTCCATATAGAGATGTTTAATTTGTTTTTATTATGAAAATTTATGTTCATATGCGAAATTCCGTTATTTGAATTAGCCCTGCTTGCTCTTCTCGATGACAATTTACACAAAGTAATACACATTTTTTTGCTTCTTCCCACAAGGTTTTCTTGCCTGATGCGAGAGCCGCCACCTCATTTATTTTTCTAGAATCATCAATATGGTGAAATTCCAGTGCTCTTGTGCAACGGGAATATCCACAAATTATACATTTACCGCCATAATAAGTTTTTAAGTCTATTTTATTTTCTCGTATCTTTTTCCGTTGTCGGGCATGTGCTTTTCTTTTTACATTGACTCCTATATGATAGGAAACTGTACTTTTGCTACACCGTAATCGTGTAGCTATTTCTGGATAGTTATATCCTGCTTTTTGTAATTTTACGATATCTTCTTTTAAACTCATCACTAATAATATATAACTAATTTGAGAACTACGAGTGAGAATCGAACTCACAATGACAAATTTTGCAGATTGTCCCGTTAGCCATTTCGGCACCGTAGCATCGGTTACTTTTTGTTTTGAATTTTTACTAAGTAGTCGACTAAATCTGCTACGCTTTGTTTGTTCAGAATCAACTGGTCGGCGTGTTTCTCACCTGTCCAAAGCACCTTTAAGCAATATTTAACTCGCTCGAAAAAAGATAGTTTATAAGAGCGACCTATGTAAAACATTGACATATATAACTCGTCTTCATCAGGAAAGCGCATCATGTGCAACCCTTCCGAATGACATGAGCAGGTAATGTATTTTTCTTCAGGTAAGATATTCATTTTTTATTATTTCTAGTTGTCCGTTTGTGATGACGCATAGATGTTTATTGTGTGTGTCCATGCAGTGCATTTCTCCTTCAGGAGAATGCTTTACACGTACGCAGTTATCTGGGGTATGCCCAACGAGCTGCTTTACCCCAGGGTAAATCTCCGCTTCGTCATCCCAGTCCATCCAGGTAATTCCTCCCATCACCGGTTCGCCCATCCTTGAACCGGGGAGGAACAAGGGATGGGGAAAATTTGCTTTAAGTAATTCGATCCCTTTAACCGCAGATGACACTAGTTCGTCGGCGGGCAAGAAACCTTTTACCGGATGAGTACAGAGTTGGGGAGAAAATCCAGCATGACTAAACAACCAACCGTTTGATGCGTATGCAGGAATAGTCTTTTCCCAATCAGATAGCAGCATAACACTGTTTACGCTTTTTGATTTAAGGGGAGACCAACCCGGACACCCCAAAGAGTCGTTATTCGGAAAACGATAAGGCATATCGTGATTGCCTAGCAAGTGAATTCGATTACTATGAGTTAGTGATTCTTTTAACCATCTTGCTGTTTCCATAACAACCCAATGGTTATCATGGAAATTATCAAAATAATCTCCTAAGAAAACCACCTCGTCATAATCGTATTTTTCTTTAAGTACCAATAACGCCGGTTCTATCCAATGTATTTTGTTGTGTATGTCGGAGATTACTAGCGTTGTCATTTCGTATATTTATTTGTAAGGCAATTAAACTTGCTTCTTTTTCTACGCAACTTGGGCATTTTAATTTATGTTCTAAATGCCAACCGAGGTCAAAAGCTTCTGCGCTATCTTGGACTGAACTAGAGGTATTGCAAATTTCGCAAAGTAGAATTAATCCCATAAATCAATGAAGTAAGTTGCAAATAACGTCATACCCTCTTGGTAGCGGGTATACTCATCAGTTGCTTTGGTAGAGGTTATTTGATCAAGATTTTTTATGTATTCCATTGCGAAAATCATTTTATTGAGTATTTCGCGCCATTCTTCTTCTGTACAGTGTCGGTCTTCTGTTTTATGGAAAGGAAGACCACTATTAATTTCTTTAAATCTCTGTAACCTTGGCAATATAAACTCAGCTATTGTAACATCTAATGACCACAGTTGACGGTCTGAGAATCCTCGTTTAAAAAACTGAAGAGTATACCTTATTCGTCGAACGAACAGATATACCCAACGATACTTACAAATTTTTTTTAACCAGGTAGCTGTGTCGATGGAGTTCATGTGTAGTATTTGTTTTGCGTGGCGGAGCCAGAGGGAATTGAACCCTCGTCACTAGTTCGACAGACTAGGGATTTAACCATTAATCAATGGCTCCTTCTTTTTAGTCAAGCAGTTCGGTAAGATCAATACCGTGAGTATCAAACCACCAAGCAGCTGATTTATCTAAATTTTTTGGCAGAAGCTTTGCATATCTCAATTTAAGCTTTGTTTGCCTGTCCAGTTCATCTTTCATAAAAGGAAGGTTTATATCCGCAGAATTAAACTCTTTTATAAGCTGACGTAGCAACTTTCGTAGTATATAGCCGGGACCTTTGTTTGAAGGTTCTACTCCTTCTTCTGCAATCCGTTTTACTGTTTGGCGTAAAACATACTGTTTGTCTAGTAGTATGTTTTGCTGTGTTGTTTTTAGCTCGGATAACAAAACCCGGCGGAGTCTTTCCATACCAAAACCACAATCTATACAATTTCCTTTTGGGTTAACTATATTACCAATCTCAATCCCATCAGCATAGAATTCTGTACAGTACCCGGATATTCCGTTACCGTCAGACCATATACACTCAGAATCTTTTTGTATGATGTCTTGGTGATGCTTGCCGTGATAGTCTTTCCACTCATCAAATTTATTTGGGTGGATTGTGATCATACTTAGCTTAATATTTAAGCTTTGCAAGAACTCATGCCAGAAGTTAATGGCTTCGGCTATAGTCATTGAATCAAAAGAAAACAATCCAAGCATTTTAAAATGTAATAAATGGCTGCCGTCTCCGACTGTATCTAAATCTGTTAATCTTAAACAATCTTGTACTCCAGCTAAAGTCTTTAAACTTGTTTGCGTCGGGTCATTGAAAAATGCGCGGTACTTCTGCATACCGGCTGTACAAAATAAAGTAGAGTTATCATAAGATAAAATCGACTCATTGGACTCAAACATAATTTTCTTTTCCTGACAAAAAGATATGTATTCTTCTAAAATAGTGCTCATTATGTTTTTTGAATAGTTGGAAAGTCAGAACAATCGTAATGTAAGATAGGAGTTCCATCAGACTCAATTGTTAGTTTTCCGGTTTTGTTTTTTGAAATCCATCTTACAACATCTAAGCTAAACAATGTGTAAAGCTCATTACCGCGCAGCATTTGGACTAATGTGTCTTTATTCGTTAATTCTTCTGTACCTCTGATTCCCACACTGTTAAAGATACTATACGCACTTACATGTGTCAGATACTGAGCCATCAACTCTGAATATTCTAGTTTTAATTTGGGTATCATTGGTGGGGGAGGGGAGAATCGAACTCCCCTTAGATAAACAAGCCAGTTTTCTAATTCCTTATTATCTCCTCCTTGGTGGAAATGTAGGGAATCGAACCCGTAATAGGAAAGGGATTCTAACCTAGAGCCACCTTGGCATTCCCATAAAATTGGTGCGTCGTGATGGAGTCGAACCACCCGAATCGTTAGATGTCTGGTCTACAGCCAGATGCGCTACCCCTACGCTATAACGACGCATTAGCTCATTTTAGTTGAGCTTTTAGCTTGTTGATCTTATCTCGATGCCCTTGAATATTAATCTCTGGAGCATTGTGTTTTTTCTTAGTAATCGCAGATAAAATTTCGAGCTCTAGCCGACTAATATCTGCAAGGATTTTTTTATTCTTGTCCGCCATGTTGTTCGATTTCTTTTTTACTTACAGCCAATAAAGTTACATCTTCAGCCGCTCCATTCGAGTTGACGGTGCATGTTGTGTATGGATACATCTCTGGTGAAGTATGATATGGGGCTACGTAAATAGGTGGGTTATCTATACTTATGCGGGTTCTTACTGCGTCAAGGAAAGCGCGGTATTCGTCTATTGTATTAGCTCTATTGTGCTTATCAGCTGAACTTATTTCTTCAAGTAACTTATTTGCTATTGTTCGTTCTAGTGTTGTCATGATCATATGGAGCCAGCTTCGGGAGTTGAACCCGACACAGAATCAAACTGTGTCGCCGTAGGTTTCCATCTCAACCAGAGTAGTCCAAAATGGTGGGCTATGAGGGAATCGAACCCTACACCTTAGCTGGCTTGTTATCTATTTATGATTCCCCTCTCTCTATGTCTGGGGTATTATCAGTATAACGTACTAGCGTATTTTCTTCGATTGCTTTACGTATATAACGCATCATTAATACGCTTTTTTCTTTATCGTTTAATGTTGCTTCTCCTAGATCTGCTAAAGGAACTGGGAAAATATAAACTTCATCAGAAGACACATTAAGTACGCGGTAATAGAAATTGCCTTGTCTGAAATGCTCGAAATAGCAATTACGGTCTTTTATTACAAAATCAGTTATCTTCATATATTTAGTGTGGCCGCTAGAGAAGGAATCGAACCTCCAACGCTGGGATCTTCAATCCCACGTTCTGCCACTGAACTATCTAGCGAGTTAAAAAAGAGGTTTATCTTTTTGGGTAATTAATAATGGGGCTCAAGAGCAATTCCTTGCTCCTGACCTCCATTATTCAATATTGTATCTGCGTTTGAAGTCTTGGAATTCATTTTCAATGTCTGCGATACTCTCAGGTTCAGAGCTGTAAGAGTTGTCGCTAGTTTTGTTTTCATATTTTTCCATAATCTCGTTAATCATGTTCATTCCTAGAGTAACGAGCTCATGTTGAATTTTATTAATATTTTCAGATATTTCTCGGCCTGACGGAGACATGTAATACTCAATAGTTCCATCAACACATTCTTCTGATAAATATTTGTCGTAAATTTCAACTTGTTCTGCAAGCTGTCTTTCTTTAAAGGCTGACAACTGTGAAGTTAGGAATTGTTTAAAATTTTCAAATTCTTCAGCATCTTCTCCTAATGTGGATTTATCCATATTTGTGAGAATCTCTGATATATTATCACTTGTACCTGATACTGTTCTATTTAATTGCAAAAGCAATTTAATCTTTTCTTTTTTACTAATTTTTTTCATCTTTACTTTCTATTATACTACTGTGGCGGTTCCTGATCGCATCGAACAATTGACCTTTTGAGTCACCGAAATTTTCAAGATTTCTTAGGGAGCCAACCCTGGCAGGAACCATATCTATAACATTTTTAACAGCAAACGTTCTTTATTAAGTTTTTGTTTTGTTTTATTAAACTCTTCTTCAGAAACATTTGATTTATAGTTTTTACTATCTATTCTTTTTTGCAAAAATTTTATATACTCTTCTCTTTGTTTTTTAGTCGGAGCTTTTTGTTTTGGCATAAGATTAAAGCCAAGAAGGCTTGTTTTGTTTCCAGTTATGTAAATGCGCTTTCCCTTTACGGTAGTAGTTTCTGTAAGATTCTACTGGATCTGCAACTTTGTATTCCTCCGGCATCGCTAATACAAATGGAGTTAATCCTTTTTGTTCAAACACTAATCTATCTTTTTGCTCATTGATCCAATTATAAACCGTTTCTGATTTATGTGATTTTCCGTATCTCTCAGTATATTCATCACATAAAGCTTTACCTAAGGCTAATACCCATTCAAAGTTTTCTTTTGATTCCATTACCCATTTTGTGCAAGGATGGTTTTTATGAGTTAGCTTATACGGAGCTTCGATTTGTTGAGAGTGAAATACTGCACAAAGTACTTGGAAAGACTCAAGTATCATCTTTATTACGTGCTTGTCACAGTGCCATTTTGCTGCTTGTAACGGATCTGTTGATAAAATAAATATATTCATTAATTATTTTCAAGAGCTGCGATCTGCTCTCGTATTACTTGTATGCCTTCAGCGAGTTTATGATTATGTTCTCTGTCTGCATCAGATAAGTTAGGGCTAATACATTCAGAATAAAAAGCTCCAACTTCTTCATCATGTAACTTCTGCTTAAGTTTTTTTAATTCTGCTTCTTTGTTCATAAGTGGTTAGGTAGACAGGACTCGAACCTGCATTTTTCTTGCTCCCAAAGCAAGCGCGTGACCATTACGCTACTACCTAATCTAGAAATTTTAGTATTCGATAATTTCTTTCTTTAGCTGTTTTGATCCTGTGGCAGTTGGCACAACGGACAGTACACTTTTCTATCTCTTTTTGAATAGTTTCGGTACTCACACCATTTATTACTAACTGAGATACGTTTTCAATTTTATCTGAATCATGATCAAACTCTAACACAACTGGATTCGTTTCGCCACAATCTACACAAGGATTAGCTTTTAAGAAAGAAACAACGTATTTTATATTTCTATCAAATATAATATTACTATTTATTTTTTTTCTAGCGCGGAGTTTAATTGCGTTTGTTTTCCAATATTTGCGATCATATATTCTTTTACAATCCCGACAATAAAAAGAAAGCCCAACATAATCTTTTCTTTTTATTGTCGGGAAAGATGTATCTTCTTTCTCTTCCTTACAAATATTACATATTTTCATGTAATTATTGTAATGATTTGGAGACTACAAGTCAACTCCAAATCATTAATGATTTACCATATGTAATCTTCGTACCAATTAAACTTAGAAGATTTGGTTTCACTTTTTTCAATCCGTATATCAATGTTTTCTTTATCGTGAAACCGGTCTGCTTTAATTTGTAGTATTTTGTCTATCTTGGGAACATAGACTAAAACAATATCGATTTCTTCTTTTTTGTATTTAAGCTTTTTATTTTTATGTTTTTTAGCTAAATACACACGTACGGATTTTCCTCGCCCTAAACCATCCGCGTATTTTATTTGGGCGCGGGTGAGGGTGGAATCTGCATCTATGATTAAATCATATCTACAATCAACGCTAGGAACACTGACAGTGTATCCTAGCTCAATTGCGCGTTGCTGCACCTTCAGTTGAGCTATTTCTCCTTTTTGCACTGATGTCATGCATAAGGGTACACTCAATCTTAAGGATTGCAACTAAAATTTGGGTTATGTCAAAGAACAGAAAAGCCGCTGCGTTTCGTGCAGCGGCTGTTGAAGGTTTATGTATTTTTAGTTAAGTAATGGGCTGCACACCGCTTAACTGTTTGAATAGAGCCACATCACTTTTCGGGAGAGTAAGGGCTATATCCTTAAATTCAGCTTCTTTTGGGGAGATACTGAATCCGAAGGCTTTTTCATATATATCTGACGAGATTTTTTCAAGCTCATCAACGTCAAACTTTTCACCGGCCATTGTTACTGTATTTAACATTTCAGCTACTTTGTCCAGATGTAGAGTGAACAGTTTATCCACTGGGTCACCAAGAATCATTCGAGATTTTGGTTTATCGTATAGCCCAGCATTTTTTTCCATAAAATAACAAGTTTCCGCAAGCTTGAACATTTCATCTAACCCGCCAATGTTGTTAACGTCGGCAGCAAGTTTTTCATACCTATCCTTATGTTCAGGATGTCTACGACCACGGCGTATTAACTCTTGCTTTACAGCTATTGCATCTGGGTAGTAATGACCGGCATACTTTAAAAGTAAGTCAGGTAAGGTGTCGATATTAAAATGTTCGGCAATTTTTACAAATTGATCCGCCATCGGCCTACGCCATTCAAATGGGAAATTTTCAATATTTTTAACAAAGTGGTTTGCGTGGGCCGCACAATCAGAAGCGGATTTTACAAAATATAAAACTAAATCGTCCCCACCTAAAGGAGAAGTGATTTCATGTGTAGCGGCTGTCTTAACAACATTATCACTATTATATTTTTTAATGTCTTCAGTTATATTGAAATCACGGGCGGCCTTTTCTAAAGCTTTTGCCACTTTTTCAACATACCCTGTTCCTTTAACTTCTGCGATTGCTGCCTTTTTATTGATGAAGAATGCGTGAGATACGTAGGTGCTTGCGGCATTCCAGCAAGGGAATAACTTGCCTCCTTCATCAGCATAAGCATGCTTACTCATCGAAGAATCGGTAACTTCCTCAATGCTGGCTTCTTTTACAAAATTTGGTAAGTCACGGCCTGAGAGAAAACTATATAATTCTTTCCTTGAATAATCCGTCTGCTGTGATATGCTATTAATCATAAGATATCCATAATTATAGCATGACTGTAAATGATTTCAACAGTAAAGTTAATCTACCTAAATTTTGTTCTAAGCTTGGAATAACAGATTATCAGTTTGTACGACTACCAACCTTCGGATGGTTTGCATATAACAAGGATAAATCTTTTGTCGGAAATATTTTTGATGTTGTCGGGCAGAAGGATTGGGATTCCATCTTTGCCACAATTACAAAAGATAAACCAGAGTATTTAGATTTTACAATTCCATACAGCGAGTTAGTAGATAAGACTTTAAGAAATAACTTATTAAATATTCAGCTTTGGACTGCCGCCTATGTTTTTGCAAAGAAAGAATTCGAAACTTATAAGTTAGGTTATAAAGGCAAGCTATTCAAGGATGTTTTAATCGAGAATGGGTTTAACCCGGTGTTGGTAAACAACATGGGTGTAATAAACCGCAATGTCTTAGAACGCTTTAACATGTTACCGTGGCCGAAAAAAGAACTCCGCAGTAAGCTCCTCATTCCAACTTTCCACACACCAAAACACATAAGCTCATTAGACTGTTGTAGCTGGGATAACCCGGCAGAAATGACTTCCTTGTTTATCAATCATGAAAAAGGTTGGTACGGCGATATTAAACATAAAAAACTTGTTTCTTCTTTATTTGACTTATGGACTCATGAAGGATGTACGTGGGACTATAAATGCGATTACTGGTCTGGTGATGATGTCTTCGAGTTAACTGAAACATTAGATATTCCGGATTGCATTCGCTTATGGTCTGAAGCAACAAATACAAAACTCTCGACATCTCCACTTGATCATATTATTGATTCTGGGAAAACCGAAGAGTTGAAACATTATGCCGGAATGCTATCTTTGAAACAGCTGGATGAAGTAGAAGAGAAAACTGGTGAAAGACTGAATGACTACTGGAGAAAGGCCCGTGAATCTCAGGTCAAATTAGGTAATCTAACTTTTGTTAGACGAGACAATTCTTACTATGTATACAGAAAAGGAAACCTTGAACAGATTACTAACTTTGCTGTAGACATAGAGCGAATTATAAAGCGAGATGGAAAATTTTTACGTACTGGAGTTTTCTATCTAGGTAATAGCTCTGTACCATTTGAATTAGAAGAAGAGCACTTTGTTAATAACAGGAAGCTGCACCAAGCAATAAAAGAAAAATTTATTTCATCTGGATTAGGTATACCTATTTTATTTCCACTATACGCTAATAGGCTATTACTATTAATTGAGTCTTTTAATTCTAGTCCAAAAATTGAGTTAGAAGAGACTAATCCAGAGAAGAGCACATAACAATATTACTCGCTATGTGCTCATGCTCTAGACTATTCTGGCAACTCAACTGCATTGATCGCCGTTAAAATAGCACTTGGATCTTTTTCCAAGGCCTGCATAAGGTCCATTGTTTTATCCGAAAACCCAGCTAACTGGTAAATACCTTCTGCAGGGAATTGCATACTCCCATACCCTGCAAGATCAAAGCAATAAACTTTAGGTGTAGCCTTATAAGTTTTGCAGTATTCGCCAAAGGCTGCTTGTGGTGTGTTGTGTCCTATCCAAGCCTGCATGTCAGATAATATAATTATTCTGTCATACTTTTTAGTTAACGGCTTGAATATACAATTGAAGTCAGTACCTCCACCTCTACAACCTGCAGCAATTGTTTTCGTGATCGTGCTCAAAGTATCACCCAAATTAATGTTGTGATATGAGGCACGGTCATCAAATAACAAGAAGTCCGCGTCATTAGTTTTTGTCAACACCGCGCCGAAAAGAGCACCTATTTCAGCAGGGGATCTACCGTCTTTGCCTTTGCCTCGGGCGACTGCCCAACCTAGACTACCCATTGACCCTGAGCAGTCTAACACAACGAGGGTATTTCCTTCAAATTTGGGAACATTACATAAGGCGATTTCTGCGGCCTTGTCAAGCGCAGCTATAACTTTACGAACTCCCGACTCTTGCAGGGAAGACATTTCTTTGATTGCAACCATGTATCGAAACGGAAGCACCAATGATCTTTTGATTGATTTTTCATCAACTAGTTGAGCACAAGCAATTTCCAGTATCTCTGGGCTGCAATTCTGTAAAATATTTCTCATGTTGCGAAGTAAAGCAAAATAACCCAGTTTCTTGTTAGTTACTAGCTCTGCCCATACTTCACCTTTATTTTTGCCTGTTTGCCCTGCTGCACTTAGCTCGGACTCCCAGGTATCTGTGGAGGCCAGTTTACCTTCCATTAGATCTTTATAAGCTTCTGCGTTTTGCGCGGAAGGTTTCGGATGAACCAGGTTAAACAAATCGACCAACTTTACTGCATCGGTTTCACCTTTGTATTTGGCTAACTGATACCGGTCAAATTTACCTAGACCTAAAGCCAACCCTTTTTTAAGAGAGTTTGGGATCGGTTTCTTATGAAGATGAATATAAGCAGCGAGGATCTCAGCTGCATCATCTACGCGGTAAATCACTTTATCAAGAAAGTGCTTTGTCCATTTTTCACCTTTAACTATCTTTACTATCTCTGCAGCGGCGGCGTGAGAAATAGATCTCATGCCTGCTTGCGTACGGGCATATATCGCTGCTTTTGCTGCAAATTTAGGATCAACTTGAGATATTAAATTACGGAGTTGTAACAATGTATCTCCCGCTGTTCTGTAGAATTGATTTTCTACAAAAGAGGTAAGCATTAAAAAAGCTAACTGGTACTGAGCCGATTGCTTAAACGCTTTCCCTCCTGCTAGATTTGTAGTATCTGGTTGCGCGGTTACTATATGCCTGACCGCTGCTGGAACATTTGTCGCTGCCGAAGTTGTATGTTTTGTTGTTTTATTGAATGATGCCATATTGTTGTTTGTTCGGAGTAATTGAAATTGCGTTTTAGATCTCGAAAGTAATTATCTTTTCGTCTTGGTACCTTTTAATAAAGCTTCCCAGCCGTTTATGGTAATACATGTAATGCTCGTCGTGGTAATAGGGGCTGATAAACCAACCATTTCCAGTTGACGTATAGAAGAAGTATCCTTTAACTTCGGGTAGATACCCTGAGTTTACAGTTACATGTAAACAGTTTTGCTTACTGCTTACTGTCTGACCGGTTTCGACATGTTTTCCATAAGGAGTCCATATCTTATCTACATATTTATATTCAGTGTTGCTTACTATGTTTTTTACAAACTGTGCCTTTGCTGTTGTGTATTGCAGCTCGTCTTCTGCTTTTGCAACAAGTTCGGGTAGAGATGTAAATGCATGTGCACTAGAGGTGAACTCTCCTATTTGGACAGTTGCGCTTTTTCCTTTGAAATACCATTTAATAATATACTTTTCGTAACTAAATCTAATGTGTCCTTCCGGGTCTTCAGGTCTTTCAAGTTTTATACTTGGGAAACTTGAGTACCGTGATGCTTCGTGTTGGTTTGTCACCATTGGCAGAGTGTGAAAGAATTGAACTTTCTCCGCAAGGTTTTGGAGGCCCGCATGCTACCGTAACACCTACACTCTATTTTTTATGTTTTAAGTACCAAACAGCATTTAAGTTTTCTTCGTTTAACGCTGCTCTTTCTGCAAATTCTCTTAATACCTCTCTGTCATCGCGGGTCCTTAGTTCCATGAAGAGGTAGGTGAGTTGATCTTTTTTACCCAATTCATATGAAACATTTGTGTTCAGACTTGCGTAAGAAGGGTTACTCATTTGGTTGTGTTTTGTCGAGGTCGGCTAAGAATACAGTATGCATTCTTAGGGCATCTGTTCTGGTTCCTGAGCATCTTCTCATCTCGCCGTCGTGAGGACCACCAAAGACTAAAGACTCCCATAGAACAGGCTCAGAAGCGGATTGAAAACTATGGTCGAGGCATAGAAATACTGTAGATAGCTCTCCTTCAGGAAAAATAGGAGAAACCTTAACTTTCGAATGTTCTCATCACTGAAGCATGCGTCAGCGTCAAACATATCATTACATTGAATGGGATGTTCGCCTGTTACATCTAATTTATAATATCTCATTTCAGTGCGATTATTAATATTTCTTTAACTTTCGTTTTGAGCACTTAGAACCACATACAGTACATTTACCGTATTGTCCTATGTGTGCACTATCACACTTACACCAGAATAGCTCTTTCTTAGCAGTTAGTTTTTTCTCCCTATTAGTTTTAGTGTATTCTAGCATTTAATTGGTGCGAAATAAGGTAATCGAAACCTTGTCTCTGCATTGGAAGTGCAGCATAATTGAACCACTATACTAATTTCGCAGATATTATTTTAACCAATTTCTTATTGTATTGTCTGATACTCCGAATTGTTTACCGAGCGCAACAAAATTTGAGGTTTCCAATAGTTTAGTTATCTCTTCTTTTGATACTTGCCAAATTACACTCTTTCTTAATCTCGAAGTCATAACTGATGTTAAACGAGTAACATCAGATTGTCAATAACTATCAGTTAAAAAATTAGTAAAGGGGTGTGAATACTACTTAAGTAATATTCACTAGGAGATTTAAGTAATGTCCTAGTGATACTATTCAGTATTCAAAATTTTTTTCGTCTAGAAGATTAGATAACACTCCAACTTTACTGCGTGGGAAATGCTTCTTGAATGCTTCTAATTCTTCTGGTTGTAAAAACTCTATTGTTAAGTCGGACATTAAATCTTCTTTATCGGCAGCATAATATTCAGAATCATCTAACGCAGTGATATAAAGTTCGCTGCAAGCATCGAAATATGCATCTATTAAAGCTAATATCTCTTTCCACTCTGCATAAGACATTATTATGAAACTTGAGCATTTTTCTGTAGGCGGCTCTAAATCGTCTATCTTAATAATAACATGTAATTCAGGAGTTGTGTTTGACATAAAATTGGTAGCCCCTGGTGGTAACGGTCCACCTTAACCCGCTTCAAAGGCGGATGCATTACTTTTATGCTAAAGGGCTAAATTGGTTAGAGTAAGTGGGCTCGAACCACTGACCTGAGAATTATCGGTTCCCGGCTCTACCTACTGAGCTATACTCTATTTTAACCATTTTTTGACTGCGTTACCAGATACTCCGAAATGTTTACCAAGTTGAGTATAATTGCTATTTTCTAGCATACTCATGAGGGTTTCTTTGTTTGGGCGTTCTTTAACTTTTCGTCGACGAATTTGCTGTTTTTTTATCTTTTGGATAGGTTCTGGAATTGTTAGCTCCTGCAACGTGCCTTTAAATAATTCATTTTCTGACAACTCAAAGTCTCTTGCATTTTTTATACCTAGCTTTTGGTTGTTTTGTGCCCCGTCTAAATGAAGAGTCACCATACCTGATTTATTCAACTCTTCAGGAGAGATAATATAAACTTTATCAGTTTCCCGGCAATAGCCTACAACATAATCAACTTCTCCCGAAGAGTATACATTTTTTATATATTTGCCGTTCTTCGTAGTTATACTGTAGGCGCGGAGCTGTAAAAAAGAAGGGTAATACTGTATTGTTTTTATTTGTATACGGTACAATTTTTTATATGCTTCAACAACTAAATCATAGCGGGCACGATCACCAAAAGGTACCGACACTAAAAATCCACGCTTCAAAAAATGTGCAATTACCGATGCCTCAGATACATCTCCAATTTCTTTAGTATTCATAGTGTTATTATGAACCTAAAGAAGGAGTATGTAAAGACCTTACTTAAAAAAATTCTACAGAAGAAAGACAAAAAAGAAATGCAATTCAGGGTTTATTTATTACCCGCCAAACCCATATATGCGTGTTGTGGGCGGGGTTATTACATTTGTATAGCCAGCATTATAACTTCATCTGGTACCGATTAGTAAACCGGATTTTTATTAGTATTCGAGGAATTTCTTTTTTTAACTGTCTGTAGAAATTAAAGTTGGCAACGAGGTCAGGACTTAAACCTGAATTTCCGGCTTGGAATGCGAAGTAACCCTGCGGTCGCTATGCGTGAGCAAGAATATTTGAAGGGACTATGTATCGGCGTGCTAATTATTACACTACCTCGTTAATTGAAATCTAGAGAAAGAAGCTAAGAGGGTTTTTACTTGTCAACCGGACCACTGGAGAAACTTTACTGGTTCCAGCGCTTGGAGTCGAACCAAGCTAGTTCGTTATGTATAGTCGAAGTATCTCTTTGGCATCACTGCTAGATATGGTACGGGTGACAGGACTCGAACCTGTGGTGTTGTATACTTGAATGTAAATCAAGGCCATTCGCCGCTATGGTGACACCCGCAAAATTGATATTGAAGAAAAGACGATAGTGGTATTTTTTATGCTACCATTACACCAAGTGGAGTTACCCACTGCAGGATTCGAACCTGCTCCACAGTTTTCGTAGAACGGAGTAACACTATCAATCACTGTCAATATTTGGAACAGGTTATTTCACCTGTTGAATTAGTTTTTTGGTAACGTCTGAAAGTTTTTTTCTTTGCTCGGAAGAATAAGTACTCATACGTTTCCTAGTTTCAGCAATTATTTTTTGTCCTCGTGTCATATTGGTTTTGAGTTGGTGGACCTTCTCGGTAACGATCCGAGGACTATCCCGTGCAAGGGGATGATTTTACCATTAGAACTAAAGGCCCAATGTCCATAACTTCATGTGTAAGCCGACGTGGCAACAAGCACAAAGAGGAATTAAATTTTTCTTATTATTATTTTTTCTATTGTGGTCTATGTGGTGAATCTCTACGGCACATTGAAATTCTTTATAGCCGCAGCGAGAGCAAACTAATTCTTCGTCAGAAAATAAATACCTGTATTTTCCATTACCTACGCCGTAATGTGGAGGCATTATTTCTTTTATACCTCCAAGTTTTTGTGCTGCCTCTTTGCACTTTCTATTACAAAAATAATGTCCGCTTTTGGATGATTTTTGCTTTGAATTATTTCTATAGAATTCTGTATGACAAAAAGAACATTTGCAATTAGGAGGTTTTGCTATTTTAGGTTGATTTCGCCGGTTGACGTGGAAACAATTAAGCGAACAAAATTTTCCATTTCCTCGATTAATTTCTTTTTCAAGTACTTCGATTTCTTTATTACAATTTCTACAACTAATTAACATATCGCTTATTATAGCAAATATGGTGGAGCTGTCAAGCTTTGCAATGTATTTTATTTACCTGAAGCATAGAAGCTTACAGTTCTTTGATATTTCTTTGGACATTCAATTTCCGTCCAAATATAATCTCCATTTTCTTGTTCTTTCAATTCATACCAAATCTGGAATTCCCAATCGTAATCATTATCATCAAGTATTGCTTCTTCTATAACTACAAATTTATAATAACACTCACAAAGGCCATAAGGTGTTTTTAGATTTTTATTTTCCCACTCCAATCTTCCTATTGCTTTAGTTACTGTTGTGTAGAATAGATCTGTAATTGTCGAAGCTATAAGATCTTCGCAGTCAGATTCAGCAATTCGAGTTAGTGAATATAATTTTTGCATAATGAATTTATTAGAGAAAGTTGAATAGTGTTGATTTAGTTTTGAATAAGCGAAGTAACACTATTCGTCACTACTAATGAAATTGTACAAAATCGGTAACTGGCACCGGGACGGACACTTCGCCCGATCTTGCACTTTACAGAGGTTAGGTTGTACGGCCCAACGTATTGTATATGCTACTGCTTGTCAAGGCAACTGGTATGGCATCGTATAGCAGAATTGAACTGCTGTTGGTAAATTGAAAATTTACTGTCCTAACCACTGGACGAATACGACAGGTAGAGTATTAAGCTTTCTCAACACTCAAAATATTACGCAACCCGCCAGTTCCGCACATTAAACCTTTCCATTGTTCTTTTACAATGTCAATCGGTTCGCGTTTATCTTTCTCATCAACTTCTACAAACTCATGCGCTTCTGTACCGTTGTGAATATATCGAAAGTTTACTTTATATTTTTTCATATTTGTAATGGTTCCCAAGACGGAACTTGAATCCGTATCACCGGTTCCACAAACCAGGGCTCTAACCAATTGAGCTACTCGGGGAGTTTAGTTTTCAGAGAATAAGCAACACAGGTAGTTTTTTGAATGATAGAAGTAACTGTATTATCGCTGCTGAAAATTGAGATACGAAGGTTGTTAACCTTATGCTGGTTTACTGTATTGCTACAGGAGACTGAATAATCATGGTTCGTTCGGTGAGCCAGCGTCCTACCATTCTAGGCATTTATTTCTGCCACGTATCTGAGTGGTGAGCGTACAGGAACTTCCCCTGTAAATCATTACTGATTCCTCTTACCAGAGGCGCTCAAAGAGATGTACCTTGTTAGGGTAGGGCCAATTATGTAAAGAGCTTCCAACACCAGGAAGATATAACATAAACTGCGGACTTCCGCTTCATCTCACATAAGTGGAAATTGCACACCGTTTTAACGTGAAGGTCTATTACTAGTTTCTCGTAGGTAGCATCTTCGTTTGTCACCACTTATTATAAAACAGGTAGCTTGGCAGGCTACTGAGGGCTTTAATAGACGTATTGATTTTCACCTCTTTACATCCTCGCCTGTCCCTTGACTGCTGTTTCGGTATCGGTCTTTTTGCACAGAGTAAAGTCCTCGTCGCCAGAGACTCCCGATAAAACTGTTGACTTGGATGCAGCCAAAACTACACCCAAATTTTGAACTTTGCCTAGAATAACGCATCTTAGGAATCATACAATCGTTGGTTGAGTTTGCTACTCTCTTCCTCAAGTACGATATACAGACATCGTTGTTATTCCGGTTAGTTTATTCGACTAATGGTGTGCCCTTTGAGACTCGAACTCAAAACCTGCAAATTAAAAGTTTGCTGCTCTAACCAATTGAGCTAAGGGCACATATTCTGTTATGGGTCACGACTCCCTGCAGAGTGACTGCATCAGGCAGTGGATCGAACACTGTCTTCTCCGGCCATACGACTGACTAACAGAAATTGGTGTCGCTGGGTGGAATCGAACACACCACTATAACCTGGGTGCTCCCCAGTGTCTCTACCATTGGACTACGGCGACGAGAAAGTGTTTAATACATGGGCTTTCGCTCACAGCCTAAAAATGGCTAAATGTATTCGTTACTTTCTTATATTAAATTATTATCGGCTCTTCACCCGAGCATTGGACATTGATGAGTAGGTATTAGATGTAAAGTTTCACATCCAATCCCACTGATCACAAACAAGCTGATCAAACTCTTCAAGCTCTAAATCTATCTCATCACGTATTTCCATTTCCATTTGTTTTATGGCGGAAACGTATGAATCTACATAAGTTTTTGGTTTATTTTGCGAAACTGTTATTACCTTTTTTAACAGCTCTTCATTTAAAGGCGAGGCGTTTAAATTACTTACGGCTGCTGTCATATCTTTTACCCAATCTGCATAGGCAAGAGCAAAGGCTTCGACGTGGTCTGCTTTGTTTTTTTGTAAGGTTTCTAGAAGATTTGATTTTTTAACTTTTACAGTTCTACTCATAGGTTTTTTTTGATGGGTATATATTAGTAAATCTTTAAATGGATCTTTCATTTTAAATTGGCGAGTATGACAAGAGTTGAACTTGTAACGGTCGTGGGTTGCACACCGCAGTTGAGGATTGCTCCTTGTGATAACATTACACCACATACTCAAATTGGTGACCGGGTATACTCGTCGTTATTGCTGACGCAAATCCGCTAAGACTTTTGTGCAACTCAGACGTCGGTCATTTAAATTTTTTTACAGACGGTCGAAATATTTTACGTAACCATTTCTGTTCATCAAATACTTCGGTACCGGAACTTGTATGCCACATCACCTTTTTAGTATAGGGACAAATTGATGTGTTTGGTACATCCCCTCTGTATCTAGGTATTTTCATTGGAGCCCTCTGACAGAGTCGAACTGTCATCTCAAGATTACAAATCATGTGCTCTGGCCATTGAGCTAAGAGGGCTTGGTGGAGAGGTTACCCTCCCCATTATTAAAATTGGTGCGCCAAGAAGGAGTCGAACCTTCATTTTTCGTTTCGTAGACGAATGTTCTATCCGTTGAACTACCGCCGCATTAAATTTGTAAATGTCTTTTTCTATGGCAGTTTGAGCAAAGTAATTCGCATTTATCTAACTCCGACTTCATAGTCTCAAAAGCTTTTGTTTGTTTGCCTATAGCAAAATCTTTTTTTGTAGGATCTGTATGATGAAAATCATAAACACACACTTCGTCAATAAGACCACAATCTAAACATTTACCTCCTTTATACTCTACTGCTTTTATTTTAATTTGTCTTCGGCGCTCTAAACCATACGCTATACGGCATTGTTTACAAAGTGCGTCTTTGAATTTCCATAATTGGTCTTTTGCTTTATTCCACTGTTGTTGGTCATAAAAATTATCTTTTGGATAGGTTTTACAACACATTTTACATTTTTTACTCATTAATACATTATAACTAATAAGTACTTCTAATACAATAAAAAAGACCCACTAAATTGCGCTTGCTTGCTCAGAGGCGTAGCGGGTATGAAATTGTTTCTTGCCTGTTTCCAACTTGTCACAGGACTAACGATCAAGACTCCCTATATGTCTCGTTAAGGATTCAGCTGATAAACGTTAGGTACAAAAAAGTTGTCTTTCAAGAAATTGACGGGTGAGGTAGGAGTTGAACCTACTCTTTGCATGCCTGCCTGTGCTCATCAGCTACACTACTCACCTTGGTTCACGGGGATGGAATCGAACCACCTTGGGCTGTTCCTCGAAGTAACTCTTCTGTCGCTGCTTAAAAAAGAGATAATTAGAAAAGACTATATACAGCTGCATTGCCATTATGCTACCCATGAAAAATTAGTTACTCCATAAATCTGCTTCTGTCTGCGCTAGCATCACAGAACCGTCGGGGCCTTGAGCAAATTCGAAACCACATATCTGATCTTCTCTAGGTATGTCAATGCCTTCAGCTTCGAAGAAACTAGATTCGCCGTCTGACATATGATGAATAAATCTATCCAGGGACTCTTTATTTGGAAATGTTATTCTTACTGAATGCTCTGGCATATGGTTTCAGGGCTAGAAATCGAATCTAGATAACAAACTTATGAGACTTGCCGGGTTACCAAACCTCCCTGAAATATTTATATTTTAAATTCTAATATTGTTAGCAATCCATGGTGTAATTCTCTATGACAGTTTGAGCAAAGTAACACGCACTTCCTTGCTTCAATTGCAATTTCTTTTACTTTTAGTTTGTGGTCGCTGATCTCAAATAACTTAGTACTAGGATCAACATGATGAAAGTCTAGCGCTTTCATACATTTAGAATAGTTACAAATTACACAAGCTGCACCATAAATTTGCTTTAATTCCGTAATGTTTTTTGTTCTGTTTCTAAATTGTCTCTTTATTTGCTTTTCTTTTACTCCAGAACCAAGGTGATAGGACACTGTGCCTTTTGCGCAATTTAACTGATCCATAATTTCTAGGTAAGTTAGTCCTTCTCCTCGTAAATTTACTATTTTATCTTTTAAACTCATTTTAAGAGTTTAACTTAAGTTCAAATAATAGTCAAGTTTGAACTTGGGATTTTGGGTGCAGGGGCGGGTAACACTCCACTTATGCGCTTTTGACTAGCCTTTTGGTTATGAGCCAAACGAGATCATTTTTTCTCTACCCTGCATTTAAATTTATTATTCAAAGAAAAACTTCAGACTACGGTAAGTTGGAGTCGAACCAACGCCTCTCTACATACATAGAGCGCTCTACCATTAAGCTACTATTTCAATTTAGGGGAAACGAAGTAAGTCTAAAATCACTGTTGAATATTGCTGTGTTGGTTTTTCGGCATATTTATCAGGTTACTAAGTCTATCTCACGATTTACCCTTACCTTTTTATTTTTGCGTTCGGCGTACACCCGATCCCATTGGCACAAATTGGCTCCTCGCCTTGGTTACGATCCAAGCACCTAGTGATTAATCTCGATCTTGCAGGATTCGAACCCTCAATTAAGTACATTTCCGTACGATCTACAGTCACTCGCTCTACCACTGAGCTATCGAGGAATTTTTTTATAATGTTTTCTAACTGCGTTATCTGATACTCCTAACATCTTACCTATCGCGGTATATGTTAGTTTTTTGATATTGATTAAATTATTTAAATCAATTTCTTTCCAATTAACTTTTTGTTTTGCCTTTCCCGCACAAATATTACTACAAAACCCGTAATTATGTTTTTTAGGTTTGCCGCAATTACAAAATTGCACCGGTCTTAACTCTTTATAAGAAGAATATTGTTCATTAAAAATACTATAATTTTTTGGTATTTCTCTAACACCATGATGTATTTCTCTATGGCAGTTAGCACAAACAAGAATACAATTTTTTAACTCCTCTACTAAGGCTGGCCAATTTTTAGGATTTGCCCTTATTGATCCGAATGAAAACTTTTTATTTTTTGGGTCTATGTGATGTAACTCCAATACCCAGGGAGAGTTAGCATATCCACAACATACACATTTACCACCCATTGTGTTTATTATTCTTTCTTTTGTTTTAAATCGCCATTTTTTGACTGCTTCACTTTTCATAACCTATATTATAAAGGTTACAAACAATGAAAGCAATCAAAAAATGGTTCGAATTAAAAAATACTCGAAGAAAAGAAACCAGGAAGTTATCGGCGCGCAAAATGCAAAAAAGGCGCAAATATTCTAACTAAACTTCTCACTTTCGAGTAAAGTAATTATTAAATGATATCAAAGAGCAACTAACAACCAAAGTATTCAAAATTGGTCTCAAGAGAAAAATATTGCTGGAGTTACCTTTAAACGAAGTATCCAACAAATTCACTACTTAAGATTGATACTTTAACACAATGTTTAATTATGTAAAGTAGAATTATAATTTTTTTACTGACCAGTATGTCCCGAGCCAAGATCCAGCAGCGACAAAAATAATATATAATGGATTATGAGTATATTCCATTATACCGAAGGCCATCAATGAATACATTAATGCTCCTGCCGAAGCTGCTCTTCCTGCGAGCTTTCTTTGAATGTATATTGTATACGAGGCATATAGAAAATCGATTATAATATATGCAAAGAATACCGCAATTGCAGTTACCCAATTAAAAGAGGCAATATATTGTGTCATGATGTCATGTTGTTTTCTTTTGGCCAGTGGCGATATTTTCCATGTTTTTCAACCTCACATGCAAGCCACAATAAATGATCGGCGAAGTATCGAGGAGAGCAGCGACAGCCTCCATTAGTGTGCATTCCTTTTGGTGGCTCTATTTGACAACATCCATCTAAACATCCATATTGTGCCCACCTATTTAATTTCTCCATTTCTTTTTGGAATTCTGATAGTAGCATTGGAGTCATTTAATTCTCTTCCCATAGATTAAGAGTTCGGAGAAATGCTTCAGCTCGTTGGGAGGCGGAGGTAGAATACATGCAGGATCTGTCTCTCGTGCAGATACATTCTAGTGCTGGCACCCAGATATGATGATGCTGCTCATGTGTCAGCACTTTTTCCGCTTCATACATAGCATTAAGATCAGTGAGATAATTTGGAACAAGGGTGTCATTACCATGAACTAGCCGGTCACCATGTTGCCAATGCCATGACATTCGTACGTCTTTGAGACCGAGCGCTTTGGCAATTGCTATTCGTTGTGCTCCAGGATTCATATAGCTAATAAAAGAAATTAAAAATAAATTAAGGATCTTTTGACCTCCACTCCCGCGACTGAGAGTGGAGGTCATCTGACCAATTTTTTCACTACTGGGGGTTGTGAATATAATTGTCACCGTGCAACTTCGGCGCTTTTCACGAGAAACGCGCTTCAATATAAAGGGTAATACTTCTGCGGAATTGCTTACGCATTGTACTTCCTTTGCCTAACATGTTGTCCGCGACAATGAACGGTCGCACGATTGGCGCGATTATATGCATATTGTTTTTTATTGCCACTGGTTTTGCGTTGTGTGAACTTCTCCTCACACTGGAGTTTAACTCGCTTCAACGGAACATTCCTCCACGAGTAAAAATGGTTGATGAGAATATATCTATGTTGCTCAACACGAGCTCGGCCATCTTCCTGGCTGCGCCCAGGTGCTTAACTACACTTCATTAGAATAAGCTTTTCAACGCTTTCCTTTATAGCCGGAATGTGGTTCACCAGGAGGTTTCTACTTTTTGCGGTTACTGGCTTAGCGCAATGCACTCAGCAGAGCTGAGAATATCTTTCGCAGTTTAGCGCGAAAAACGTGAAGGTGAATTTAGTTATTCACAACTTCCTACTGATCCATGATTAGTAAAATTGATCCGAGTAGGTGCTTTTTTTAAGCTACTTCACGGAAATTTTACCGACGAGGTTGCATGACGTGTCCCTTTGGGCATTTGAAGAACCCAGGACGATCGGTCTGCTGGATAATCCCGCAGAACGGACACACATAAATATATGCTGCGGCCGCAATAGATGTGGCAGCAAGGAGGAGTGCAGGGATGAGCGTTTTCATGATGATGAGTTTATTGTTATTTTGTCGTTGGCAGGGTCATTGAGAATCGAACTCAAATTTTCCCCGTGAAAGGGGGAGGTCCTAAGACTTTCGTCAACCGGTTAGACGATGACCCCGAAATGGTGGAGGTAAGCGGAATTGCTTTATTTTCTATTGCACAAATCCACATTTTGTATTAGCATTATAACTATGAGAACTACAAAATGTATCTGTACGAACTGTAAAAAAGAATTTTTAAAACCTATCAACGAATACAATAGAAGATTGAAGTTTGGAAGACCCATTTATTGCTCGCGTCGTTGTTCTGCAGTTATGAATATTACTAATTTTAGAGATAAGAGAAATACTATTCCTCCTACTAGAAAAGCTAGAAACTCAGATTCATTTTTATATTATCTGAAAAACTGTCGAAGGCGAGATCACGAGTTTAATTTAACTTCTGACTTTCTAAGCAAGTTATGGCAGGAACAAAAAGGAATATGCCCTTACTCGAAGGTAACACTCCTATTGAATAATAATTCTAAACGACATAAAGATATACGCTATTCTGCTTCTTTAGACAGGATAGATTCTTCTTTAGGTTATGTAGAAGGTAATGTTCAATTCGTTTCTACAGCAATTAATTACATGAAAAACACACTCACCCATCAAGAGTGTATGGCTTTTCTTGATTTAATTACATACAACAGATCTTTAATTTCTTAAAGAGATCGGACTATATCATCTTCCTGTATGACTAGGAAGTAGGACGCTAATGTGGTTATTAAGGAGACTTAACTCCTCCACTAGTCTCTGAACCTTCTAAAGATGTATCTTTAGCTTGGCTGCTGATTGGCTTGTCGGAGTTTACCGATTTAGCTTTCCAGCAATTCATCCTATTTGCAAACAACGATTACTCGCTGCTGGGTCCAAATTTTTAAACCGCTGTCCTAATCAACTTTCAAATGAACTTCTTCATGCTTAGTTTGCATATTAGTCTCGGCTCTACAACGACAACAAACTACCTTTGTTGAGCCCAGCATTCTGTTTATTTAGTATCATCTTCCGATTGCGCGAAGAGTATACGATCACTTAGTGACAGTAGGCAGAACATAAGTGAGTCTGTTCGCTACTGTGCAACTGATTAAGCTGCAAGGCCGATCAGCTCAGCGCTCGCATTGCTGCGGGAACCAAAGCTGGAACGGAGTGTATTTGTGCGGTTAGCATTTATACTTTTGTCCAGAGATTTTAACGAGGCCAACCAGACTTCCTCGGCATGCTATTCTATTCTACGGCTAACTAGTCGAAACCAGTATACCCCCAAAAATTAGACCCTTCTCTTTATTCTTTTATTCAGAGAGACTAGTTCTGAAACTATACATAGTACGAGTATCTCAATCAAACCCTAAGGTTAATCTCGCACAGGTGCATTTTTCTATCTTCTAGTTTTGTGTTTCCACTAAGGGAAAGTCAAGAACGGCACATGGACACTTTAACCTCGCGTTCTATCGGGGGCACCGAAATAACCCTAGAGATTGAAAGTTTTCACCTAGACACCAACCTCGCCCATTCCACATGTGCTAGGTACTTGCCAATAGTGTCGCTTACTGTGCCGTTCTGTTTGTGTGAGGGCGGCCGCTGTTTCCTACTTCACACAAATTATTATCGTCAGTGTAATGAATCCTGGAATTCATTTCTTTACGACATTGAGGCGTCAAGCATTAGCTTGAACGCAACTATTGATTGTTGGATTTTTCACACACTTCCAACGCCCAGTAGAACAATCAAGAGTTACTGTTATTACCTCAAAATGCTTGCAGAGCATAGTATGCCACTATGTTGTCTTTAGAACAGTCATGCTGTTCTTGGCCTAAAGCTACAAATAAACCTCTACAGGTTTATCTAACAGGGTCCTCACTTATCGGCAATGTGAGGGAGCTATCTGTTATTTGAAATTGGTGCGCAGTGTTGGGATCGAACCAACGACCTGGGAATTCAAATTTGTGTATATTTCTATACTCTTTGGACTATATCATCACCCTCAGCATTATCTGTTAGGGTGTGGGAGGCTAATTGTGGTAATTAAGAAGACTAAACTTCTCCACTAGTCTCTGCACCTTCCACAATTGTAACTGTGGCTCGGCTCATTGTTGGCTTGGGTATTCCGTAAGATTTCATCCATTTACGTATAGCGTTATCGCTAACTTTGTATTTGGCTCCTACTTTTACCATAGACATTGTGTGAATATCTTGGATCAACTGTTCCTTACTGGGCCTTTCGACTCTTCTGGTATGCAGGTTAAGACAAGATTGGGAACAGGAGGTAATTTGATTATCCTGCAATGTTCTACCGCAAACAACACAATACTCAGGTGAAATATCTTTAGTGTTCAATGAATTCTTCCCATTCTCTCGGAATCTTTCGATACCCGGAGCACCAGCATTTAACCAAGCGTGTAATCTACCGTGCTGAGATTTACTCATCACTAATAAGTTACTATAGCGATTATCGTTTCGTAGACCATTTAAGTGATGAATCTCTTCATCTTCTTTCAAAAGTCTTCCGAGTTTAGATTCTGCTACGGTAATATGTTCGTAAATGAAACCATTCCAATTCTCATTCTTCATGGAATGTGGATGGTCAGGTTGGTATATTACACGATATCCGTTGAGTTCTCTTATTAGGTTATTTTTATTCTTCACCCTTTAAGTATACTGCATTTGAACAGAGATGTCAAGTGCAAATGAGTTCCTCGCTCTGACCACTGAGCTAACCGCGCAAAACGTGGAGATTCTTTTAAGTAGAAGTATGAGATGTTCAATACTCTGCCCGCCCGAAGGCACCTTTTTCAAGGGTTAGGTAGAAATCCAAGACTATCATCTAGAGGTTATCGCGTTCCCTCTATTTGGGTTTTCGGACAAGAACAAGTGATGAGCTCATTCAAGCTTAGCCCTTTCAATAAGTATCAACAACTAACGGAGGGGCACGTTAGCTGAGGGAAATAGGAGTACAAGATAGGATTCGAACCTACAGTTCACCGTTGAAGAGATGCGTTTTTCCAAGAAGGCAATTAACCTCCCATTATAACTACTTGTACATTTAGCTCCTGTGGATGGACTCGAACCACCGACCACATCGTTAACATCGAAGTAACACTCAACGTCGCTGCGCCATGATTTGCATCGGCGAGAAAGTTGCTAAGTGTAATTTTGTGCTCTACCGCTGAGCTACACAGGAATAAACTTTACGTTCAATATATTATACCATAAATAGCAATACTTTTTAGTGGTTTTTAAATGAAATTATCCGTTAGGAATCTTGGCAGAAGCGAAAGCAGACTCGACTGCTTTTCGGTAAATTCCTGAGCAATAAGTGTAAATATTATCTATTATATCATAGGTGCAAGTAACTATAAGAGATACTGGCCAGAAACCAATCCAGGACTTGATATGTCCTTTATTGATGGCGATATTTGTATCTCGGTGTAACTCGGCTAAATACCCTGCTTTGTCGCGCTCGTAGTATTCCGGTTTATAATTTGAGCCTTTTGCTTCCCGGTCCTTGGCTGCGATGCACTTTTCGTCATAGACCGAGATTTTCTTTTTGACATACATCTTCCATTTTACAATCGACCAAAGAAGGCCAAAAAATAGATACAAAAGTATGGCTACAAACAATTGAGGTAATGTGATGACTGTGTAGTAATTCACGGCAAGCAAACTTAGAACCGCAATAAATAAAAATACATCAAATCCCGAGATCTTGTCTGAAGAATAAAAACTTGTGGAGTTGACGATAAGAAATAGAGTCAAAAGACCGTAGAAAAAGTAATCAGAAAGTAGAAGTGAAATAATCGTGTGCATGTTGGTATGAGGTAAATTGGGCTGTCTCCCAGGCTTACACTGAGATCTTCCACATTACGAATGTGGTGCTTTGGAATTAAGCTAAGACAGCGGGAAATAATTGCTATAGATTTGTGGCTATAGCAATTAAACTTAGACTACCGAAATACGGATAGACTTTTCAACTTCTTCCGAAGTGATCGGAGTGTTGATCAGTTCAGCAAGGTCTTTGGCTTCGTGTTCATCCAGCTCCAGAGTTTCATCTGCGTGGATGCTGAGCAGCTCGATCCATTCTTTTGCACGAACGACTGTGTCTTCGAGATGTGCAGTGGACTGCAGCTTCACTTTGTCGGATTTGCCGCTGACGATGTTAGCGTCTGGAGCCTGAGCTGCGTAGGTTACAGTTTCCTGCACCTTGGCGGAGTTGGCGGCGCTGACTTGAACTTGCAGAGCCTTGACGGCTGGGGCAATGGCACGAAGAGCTGTAAGAGAAGTTGCGATATTGATTTTGATTTCTTGCATATGTGTATATTTTATGTTTTTCTAGTAGCTAAAAAAAAATAAAAGACGAGGTTTATTTTTTTAGTTGCTTACAATGAATAGTTATATTCGTTGCAAGATATTATACCACATTATGTTCAAAATTTTATATACGCTTTATATCGACTTGGAACGGTGTCGTTCCGTTCAGAGCTTGGTCGTGTAGATGTTTAAAATTACTATGACTCCCGTAGTCTACAGAAATAGGCAATCTTAACAATACGGTAAACGTATCTGACACATTATTGAATTTAGCTATTTTTTCCTTCACAAGAACTTCAAGCCAGTAAGTTCCCGCTAACCAAGTCTTTGTTTGTTCTGCAGGAATCAGTATTTTGTAGTAACCCTGTTTTGTATTTTCGTATATACCGGCTTTTAACGAACCAGACCATACAGGAGTATCTTCTGCTACATTAGATTTTACACAAGCTACAATGTCCCAATCTGAGGCTAACACGGCCTTACCTTCAATACTGAGGTATACATCAAAATCTAAAGTTTCTCCAACATATTTTTCGATGGGTGCTGGCTTACCCATAGGCTCTGTTACTCCATAAAAATATTGATTTGAATAATATATATTAGGTAATCTCATATTAGAAGCAGTTTAAGTTAAGGGTTCCATTTGGATTTTTTCTGTAATAGCAAATTTGTGAAGTGTCTAGTAGTGTCTTAAGCCTTGATTGTTCTGATGGAGTTAGCACGGACAATATCGCGTCAAATTGTGCACGATATTGAGCTAGCGTTTTACTTTTGTTACATTTACAACCGGTGGCGGCCTTAGCAGACTCAAACACTGATCGAAGAGTGATAAAGGCGGGAATTGATAATATTGCTGGATTTTTCTCAACAAACGCAGCAAACTGGTTGATGTTACCTATGATTATCTTTGGAGTCATGGGGTAATACTAACTTATAAATAACGAGTAAGCAATTAGATAATTGGGAAAGGTGGAATATCCTTACAAATATCGTCTATTGATGTAAAGGCGTAACCAACATATATTCGATGATTGTCGGGGTCATCCCAAACTACAATGCTTTTACCTGCGGTTATAAACAACCTATTGTTGCCGTCTGGACCGACTCCATTAACAAATGAAACAATATCCGCACAATCCGAGATAACATTTTCTGGTATGTCGCAACCGAGTACTCCACCAAATAAGTTATCGGCTCCAATAGTTACAGTGTTCTTAGTATTAGAGATTTCAACCTGATAACCTTCGCGAAGAGTTATGTCTCCTACCAACGGAATAGTATTAATTATTAGTTCTTCAACTCCAAGCCATTCCGCGGTAAATTCTGTTACAACAGAAGGCTCGAATGTAACAGTGGTAAAGGTATGTGTACCATTAGGAAAAACTAATATACCTTCACCTACAACAAGTAAGCTGCCTTCTGCGTTTCGGAGATATTGAGGAAACGGACTTGCTTTTGTTACTGTAAATGTTTGACCTGTGGTTATAGTAAACACTGCTTCGGTGTCTGTCACTAGTATAGAAGTTAAATTGCAACTGCTTTGAACGGAAGACAATACCAGGTTAGCATCAAGTATCACGTCGTTTGTTAAAACTGTGCTTAATGAACTTACCTTTTGAGAATTTTCTTTTACTGGAAATGCCCGAAATTTATTTTCGTCTAACCAATCGAGTACTGTTGGATTAGCCATTGGTAATTATCGTCCCTTCTGTTGGAGAACCTACAAGTAAAATTTCTAGCTCGGATGTGCCGCTAGTTTTATACTTAATTATTTCATTATCTAATAAATATAAGTTATTGTCTTGTGGAGAAACACCATTTATCGTTTTTAAAAAATTTGTTGTTTTTATGGGTGGGTAAGAAATTGCGTTAATAGTTACCTCGTTATCAGATAACACATACGTAATAACCCCATCACTATTATCCAGTACTACAGAACCAAACTTATTCTGTATACTATATACTCCAGCATCACTAGGAATTGATTTTACTAAAACACTCAAAAATTTAATGTTGATATCTTTTAATGTTTGGTTTGCTATGTCGTTATTTGCCAGGGAGTATGCATTAATTCCAAAAACTAAGGAACCTACGTACCTAGAATTATCATATATCTTCTTTGTATAGCCTTGGGTTGCAAGAGAAGACGTATCAACCTCCACATCAATACTTCCAACGTCTATTGTCAAAGTTAAAACAATTTTAGTATCATCAACGGTTAAGCTGTTTAATGTAGGAATAAAATTATCGAATTGAACGAAAGAAGCGTCTACCAAAAATCCATTATACCCAAAACTAGAAGTTAAAGGATACGGTGTTAGCGCATTTTCATTCCACCAAGGGAGAATACCTATATTTTTCATTAGCTAAAGTATGGCCAGGTTTTCCATTCTGGTGTTTTTTCAGTTAAAATATCTGAATAATATGTATCAGATATGTTCAAGGGTGGATATATTTTATTAAGCTCTGGACATACCTGTTCGATAGTTAAGTTAGGTGTTAATTCCAGATTCTCGCCTGACACATCTATAGTCATAGGTAATATTGTATAAATATCAATATTCCCATCTTCGTCTGGGGTCACAGTATTTATCTTTTCAATAATTGGATTAGTGCAGTTATCGTATTGACCTGCTAGCGCATTATGGGCTAACACCTTAGTGTATTCGATTACATCTAATGTAATGTCGTTACCTTCTACCGCGATCGATACATTTTTACCCAATAATGAAATCTTGCCTGTTGATTTGGTTGAATTATTGACAACGGCTGTGACTGCTGGAGTTGGGTAAACAAATATTGTAGATTCCTCTATTTCCGCATTTTCCTTTTGGAAGTGGAATGCTCCTTGAAAATCAACTAATGCGTTTAGCTTACCTACAGTTAGTTGTCCTGATACTCCTGAAATATAAGATGTTAAGTTTATCGTCTGATAGTCCTCAACAATTGCTTTTGAAAACGACCCTACTGCAAGGTCAGAAGTATATGAATTAATTACAACACTAATAAAGTTATTTTTAGTGACTATCTTGGAAATATATAAGGTGTCAATATTCGCAGAGAGAGGTATCGACAAGCTTAAAGATGTAAGCAGTGAGGTAGGCAGCTGCTCCCCATAAACAGATAAACCTGAACTACCTGCTTTTAACGGGTAGTGGCGGTACATGTTTTTATTTAAGAAGTCAAGATACATATTAAGTCACTGTTACAACAATAGGAGTTATGGCGACCCCCTCTAATGAACCATTGATAGTAAAGGTTGATCCTGCCGTACCACCAAATACGAATTCTAATTTACCAACACTCAAACAAGATAATGTACCTGTTTTTGTTGGAGTGGCAAGAAGTATTGATTCATCTTTTACTTTCCAGCGAACAGTATCGGTCACAAGCGCACCACCGTGAGTTACAGTAAGGCTGTATGCTATGTCCTCATTTCTAGTATTAAATATACCCACTACGACGGAATAAAAATAACTAGCTCCGCCAGCCGAAAACTTAGTATAGGCGTGTTTAATGTACGGTTTGTTTTTGATAGGAACAAACGCAGAAGAGTACTCGGCGATTTGTGTTGTGAGCTCGTCTCCTGTAGTATTTGCTATACCGCCCACGTCGGATATACCATCTTTAATGCGGTTTAGATAATGCACAAAGTTTTCAAAATGGGAAATTGTACATTTTGGTTGGCAATGATTTTCTAACAATAACCCATGAGCTAATGGTGTTGTTGTGTAACAGCTATCGGCAAGGAATAAAAAATTATTATCATTTGAAGGAGGGATGCTGTTGATCGTAGAGATGAATAACTCATCAGAGCAAGCATCATATAGTCCAGCTCCATAGCCTGCAAAAACATCTAGTATCGCGCCCGATGTGTCGGTAGACATCGATATGTTATTTCCTTCTTCCAATTCTAAATCGATGTCATCGACTTGATTAGCAGTTACAGTTTGGAATAATACATCGTTGTTGTAGAGGGCTACACTTGTTACCTTTGGCGAAGGTTGTACGACGGCGGCATCTACTAATACTAATGTTGAAAACGTTTCTGTTATGGCTGAGCCGGTTAACAACTTAACTAACCCGCGTCCGGAAACTAGCTTTAACCAATAATCCTCGTGGTCTATAGCGAAAGTTTGTAAATTTACAATCGAAACTGCAGGGATTTCTACAGATATAGCAGTACCGATCTCTGTACCCTCCCTGTCAAAAAAGGACAACTCAAATGTAACTGAAGTAGAAGGTACAACTGAAATGCTAGTTACCTTTACAGAATATGGGTCTGTTTGGTTTTTCCTGTGAACTAATAAATCTAACAGTACGTCGTTCTCAAGCAGAAAAGATGCATCTGATGTCAAGTCGGATGCATCAGTAAACGGGTATTTTTTTAGCTCATTACTAGATAGAAATTCTAAATTCATCACTCAGGAGGGCAAGAACAAGTATATGAAACTGTTGTCTTAAACTCTTGATAAAGAGTATTTAAGCTTTGGTAATAATCCCGTAATTGCAATAATAAATTTTCTGCACCCATCAACCTCGTGGTAAGTTCTTCTATATCGTTACATCCTACACAAGGACGGCAACAATTATCTTCAAGTAAAAGGCCTGTATTTGCAGGTATGGGCGTCAACTGTGCACAATCAGAAAAATCTAATGTAAAATTATGATTCTCGTCTGGAGGAATGCCGTTGATTGTTTGAATACATGCACGTTCTGCTGCGCAATCAGTGTTTAAGCCCAGTCCGTCTCCAACATCGATAATTATAGAATCTCCTTCTCCTGCTTTAAAGCGAATATTCGATCTTGCTATAATGGTGATGTCTCCTGATCGATAAAAACTTGATCCAGAAGCATTAATAAATTTTATACGATTTATTCCTTTTTGTCCCGGAATAAAGGACCGCATTTCTAGCTCAGTATTTGCTAATGTGAATGTAAATGCTCCGTCTGGTTGGTCTTTAATTCCAAGCAGCGAGTCAATTGTTATCACTCCAGTAGCACGCACGTAATCATTACTTGATACTAAAAAATATTTTTTAAATCGGGTATGCTCACTAGCGGTGATCACGAATGTGCCTATCAAAACGTTTGAATTATCGGATATTTCAATACTGATATAGTCTGATAAATTAAATATTTTTGAGATGTATCCGTAGACCTCCGGATCATGAGATACTGACAATTCCAAATCTACAATTAAGTTATTAGGTATTGTAAACGCCGATTGAGTGTCTTGGCGAGACACCGTTTCCTTTATCGGGAAAGCCCTTAAAGAATTTAAGTTTAAATAATCAAGGTTTATCATAATTAACCAATCCGCCAATAAATATCAGCCAATCCAATACTACCTGTATACGCTGCTGTTGGCGTTGTACGCTCTAGCTTGAAATTCACAATCGCATCTCCCCCTTTAAATACGCCAGCAGGTATAGTTAAGTTGGTTACCGGCACACTATAGGTTGAAGCTACTACATTTCCGACTTTAAAGCAGGTTTTTGCAACATATGCTTCAGTAGCGTTTGGAATATTAAAAGTTATTGTTTTTGTAGTGACTGTATTATTGAGTATAGCTCCAGGCTTAGTAACATTATAACTAAAAGTGAATTCCACTACTTTTGCAGAATTTGCTAATGATAGATTTGATTCACCTAACATCATTAATACAAACGACATATCGGCATCAGGTACCCCGGCTGGCAGAACAATTTTGCCAGTTAAACTAGAAGGTAATGTTGCTAGTGGTGGAATACTTAAATAAGAATGTAAGCCGGAATAAATAAGTTCAATGCCGTCAGGCTCTAAATAACTTACCCGCCCAAACTGGTTGGCTGAAGCTGAAGAGATTATATACTCGCCTGGAACCGCCACTCCACTTATTGATTTCTCAGTAATAGTAATTCCTGCGCCAGCCGAAACACTGTTAACAACGTTGGAGGTTTGTTTAATTAGCTGACCAGTTGTCTCATCAAAAGAAATATTTGTTACTGTTGTTCCTGTACCGTCTATTTCTTCTGCTACTACCGGTATGTTTAACCTAAATAACAGATCACCTGAGGTGGCCTCAGCGGATTTATCAGGACGGTAGAACCTCAGCGCAGAGGAATTAGCATTATATTTTTTTATTGATGTGACTACCGATTCCCGAAGGGCTGGATTGAACTTTAAAAATTGTAATGATATTCTAGGTCTATACTCGTCGTCACCAAATGTAAATTTCCAAGTATAAATTTGCAGAATGTATATCGGACCTGTTCCGTCGGTGGTAAAATTAACTTCTGCTCCGCCTGCGGATGTTGCGAGGGTGATGATCTGATCATCTCCTGAAACATCTACCGTCTTTACATAATAGGTAGTAGTTGTAACTAAGGCGGCAGGCATTGTACCTGCTGTTTTAAAGCGTAGTTTATCACCGACAGCAAAAGACCCAAAAGGAATAGTTACTTCATTTGTCGTATTATCGAAGGTTACTGCTGTTTCTACTGTTATGCTTGATGACCAGGGTTGTTCCCCGTCTTGGTCCGAGAACCACCATATACCTGCAGAGTTGATTAGATAGATCCCATCTGCAACATTATCTCTGCTTGGTTGAATTACTCCATTTACAGTGAGTAATGTCACATTAGTCGGATTTGGTGGAAGCGCACGAGACAATTCAATTTGCTCGTTACGAAGAACTGAGTCTGAGTCAATCCCTGTGTCTGCCGACATTAATGCTTCGGACGGTAGGTTGTAATAAAATTTTGCTCCTGCCGGGGTAAGCCCTTCTAAAGGACCTCCCACTAAAGAAGAAACTGGAACCCAACCTACGTAATTAATTCCGCCGTCTCCGGATACTTCTGCAACACCGGTTATATCCCACGTCGTATCTGTAAGTTCGGGTCTGCCTGCGGGGCGGTCTAATAAGTTAAACTTATAGGTTGTAAAGAACTGATTGAACTCACTAACGTTGGGAGCTAGTAAAAAAGTATTGCGGTTAAAAGCATATCCGACATATATCGCCACACCGCCAGGATTTCTAGTGAGCTTGCCTGCTTCCGAACGGGAAAGATAAAACGGCCCAGGTAAAAATAAGCTATCGGGGTCTCCTTCATCACTTTGAATAATCCCATGATCAGGATCATCCATATCATAATCGAAATTAATTAAACCATATAAGTACACATCGGCTTTATCACCGGTAATTGATTTAACTATACCTACTGCGTAACTAGAGTTAGCGGGAGTATAAGATGAAGAGAAGGAAGAATCAGATGTAAATTGTACTTTGGCTGGAGCTAATCCTTCTGTGTCGGGATCGGTGCTTTGATCCAGGTCATAAAATACAACTAAATTTGTACGTACATTTTCAAGCTCAGCTTCTAATATAGGCTGATCGAAAGCGATTAGAACTGATTTATTTGTTAATTCTTGAAACTTTTCATATAAATGCTGCGCTCTCTGAGTATGTTGGGCAGAGATAGGATTAACAACTTCAGCGCTTACATCAGCGCCGTTTGAGACTATTGAAACTGTAGGTAACCAAGGAGTAGCAGACATATTAGCTTGTAAAATTTATTCCCCAAGAAATTGTTAAATTATAATTAGTATCGTACACAATAGGTTCAAAATTAGCTCTCGAGAATAAAAGATCCGAATTCATACTGGTCGGGTCTAAAGAAGCTACTAGTGCAATTTCGTAAAGATAACTAGGATCTGCCTCACCGGAATCGTGGAACTCCGCGCATGCTTCTGTCGCAGGGGAACTCGAGGAGGTGACTACACTAGTGAATACTACTGTATTATTATCGTAGTTAGTAGTAGATAAGTAGGCTGGAGAAAAGGCCAAAGGTAAGCGCAAAAATCCAAGATCGGTAAAGGCTGGAACGGTGTTATAGTCTTCGAATTTATTAGTATATGCCTTATCGATTTCTGGAGGAGTGAAGCCTACTATACTGTTAGTAGTTTTATACCCCACATACATATGTGAAATTGATGCATAGCGTACTCCAGCTAATGCTTTTGCTAATAGATCAGCCCCCTGATAAAGAATTGTATTTTTTTTATCAACGATTAACTCTGAATTTCCTGTACGCTTATCTACTTTCCAAATTTTGTAAAATCCTGCGTATTCTAAACTTTTGTGTGTCATAAGATGTATTATACATTATTAGTTAAAGGCTAGCAACAAAAGATTGCTATATTGTGCCGTAGTTGCTCCTGTTGGAATTGGGCGAAGAGGAGTTCCTTCTTTGATTAGCAACACTCGACCATCAGCCAACGCATCGCCGTCAGCATCATCGAGAGAGGTCACGACATAGTCACTATCTAAATTAGTTGTTGGATTCTTTTTAACTGAACGTGCTAGCTCGAACAGTCTTGCATTAATATTCTTATAGTCATATGGTGCAATCTTCTCAAGCTCTCCAAGTTGGTTTGATCCATCCGCATTTAGAAGTAGAGTATCTTCTTCGAACTCAATATAAATAGAGTCGTTCAAATTACTGTATGTTTCTGCAGTAAAGTTTAAATCTAGTTTTATAACCAAATATACATATTTCGGTAGTTGCTCTTTTATGATACTTAGTAATGAAAGAAAGTGTGACTTATCCTGTTCAGCATAAAAATTAATATATAGAATTGCTGAATTTGTTTTTAAGAAATTCTCCATTACAAAAGCTAACGGTATTGTGCTATAGCTATCTCCAGGCAAAGATAAGCCTAACTTAGTTTTTATAATTTCTTTTCTAGAAGCGTCGTTAATATAGTTATGGAAGGTTTTAATATCCTTTGTGTTCCCTTCAACAGGAAAAACAATATCTCCATCTGCATTTAAAGAAATCAAGCTAAGGTCGTTTGAAAAGGTTAACTGATTGATATATTTGCCATTAAATAAATATTTAGAAAAAGCCAACCCTGAGGATACAATATCTGGATTTGTCCACCAACCGGAAGAGAACTGCATTTCTCCATAGTTAACAGGTTGGTGTTTTGTTAGGTTATCATAAAATTGTATATTATTTACAAAAGTATCACCTACGTTAAGTACCGAACCTACAGATATTTCTGGTAATAAGGTAAATGCTTTTGGTATCCGGTAACATTCTTTATCAGTAACCACGTATCGATATCGAGAATCAGAGAATAATTCATCTACTGTTTCTACAGGATGAAGTATTACAGGCAGACCCATAAACATGGCGCAACACGTCTTTATATTTTTAATTGTAGGCCCGTCTACAGACATACTAAATAATGCGCCGACTAGGTCTTTTACATACTGTGAATTGCCGATATTTAAGTTAAATAAATAACTAAAATTATAGTAAAGTTGTTCTTTGGAAATGGCAGCATTATAAGCCCACAATACAATTACTTCTTCTTCTTGAATATTCCCGTCGCTATCTTTATATGTTTCAGGGGTGCCGTTTTCCCCAACTACTTTTGTTTTTATTAAAGCTGAATTAGCGAAGATATTAGTATTAAAATATATAATCCCATTGTCAAATTTTATATCTAGCCCGCTATGAAAAATAACCGATGGGTTAATCACTTTATCACACACTACACCTGAACTATGTATTGCTTCTGGTAAAGAATAAAGATATACGCTATTTGTCGGAGATTTATTATAGCCAAAACGGAAAATTATATCTTCATAATATACAGAAGAGGCAGATTGAGGTCCAAACTCCGCACTATCCTTTTCAAAAATAAAAGGAGCCTGGTTATATTTTGACTTATATATTAAAATAGGTTTCCATCTCACACTATCATAGATACTACAGTCCTTAATAGAGTATCTATTTATGGATTCTATTAGAGATATGTATTGTTGTATCTTTTCCTCTACTAAGGCGTGAGTATATCCCTTCAAGGTATCTCGTTCTTGGAAAAGCATAGTCCAGAATGAGCCTAAGTTTCTATACAATAACTTAGAATCAAACCCGTTATCTTGTTGGTAAAAATTAAGAGAGGATAAGTCCATTATACTACTTCTATGCTAATAGCGTCGCTTAAAGTATTATCTTCAGTCTTTCTGAAATAATCGATAATGAAAACTGTTGTATTTTTAGTAACTCCTGACGTTGGGTATGACGGAATCTCTAATACGTCCGGATTACTTATTTCAATCACTGTAGATTTGGCTGTATATATTTGCCCGGACAACTTCATCGGTAGCTCAACACGCTTTATGTTATAGTTGTGACATATGTCTACAATATTTGAAGCGAATAAACTATCCCCAAAATTAAGAGAGTTTATATAATTATAGATGTCTTTCTTAATAGCGCTAGTGTCTATACTATCCGTGCTATTTTTTCTATGTATTTTTAAAGCCAAAGAAACATAACAAGGTACGGCTGCACGTACAAGATAATCGGCACAAATAATACGTTCAGAATTTGATAAAAACAATTCTTGAATTTCTTGAATATAAGGCTGATAAGATACTAAAATTTTAAAGTCGCCATCAAATGGAGTGGTAGGAGAATATTCAACAGCTAAGGAGCAATTCTGATATCTCGAGAACCTGGCCTCTTGTGTAGTGGTGATAGTATTGACCACCGATAAGTTTGATGTTGAGTAACCGAAAGTTTGGACAAAAGGTAAAGTACCTATATCTTCTTTATCGCTTGGCACCACAGTTAAAACTCTATAGAACCCAGGGACATCTTCTCTATCAATTGTAATTAACCATGTTCCGTCTGCTTGAAGTTCGCCAGATTTTATTAAAGCTTTAGTAGATAACCCTTTTGCAGTACGTATGTATACGTCTACCATGCCTAGTGTAGAAATTCCAAAAATGTTTTGTTTGTGTCGAGTTAATTCTGGTAACTCTACACCCACAAGGGAAACATCTTGAAGATCAGGGTATAACTCTTTTAGTCTATTATTTATTGAGCCTGTAGTTAGTAAGGTTTTGTTTGATAGCCCAGTATGGAGTCTTGCTAACAGCTCTTTGTCTGTTTCTTTATTTGCTCCGCTGGTAAAACTTCCGTAAGCTTTTGCAGATACAAAATTAGAAATTGGTTTTTCTAAATTAAATCCTGTTTGATCTGAAACTTGGTATTTGCTACCAGATTCTTCTGCTACTACTGGGACAATAAAATAATATATTCCATTGTTGGAGTATATTGGAAGTTCTGTTGAATCTGGATTAACAGAGAAAGTATAGCTTGCCTCGGTGACATAATTTAAATTTATAACAGGTTGGTTAAACACAAACCCGGAATTAAAGAAATATGTACTATCGTCTGCAACAGTAATTTTGATTTTTCCTGTAACCTTAGACCCTTCTTTTCTGACTAAGTTATAATTTGAAGCAATTTTGTCAATAATCGGGTTGTACGCTTCGACGGAACTAGCGAGGGCTTCTTCTATACTCTTTGCTTGCCCTACATCCGCAATATCATTGACTAGCTCGTTCTCTAATGAGGCTAGCGGTTTAATTACTAGTTCATTAAATACAGAACCAACAGATACATCTGCAGACGTATTCGTTTCTGCTATAAATTGTTCAAAACGAAGTTTTGTTTCTAAAATTGATTCACTCATTTGATTTTGGTAGCGGTATTAAAAATTCAGTAACATCTCCCGACATCGGGACTATAGTCACTTTAAACGAAACTGAATCATTTACAATAATGATATCAGATAAATATGCCGTGTTCAACTTTTCATCTTCTGGAATGTTGTAATTTTTTGCTTGGTAATCTCTAAATTCTGAAATTACTTTGTATGCTGCAAAGTTAAAGATTGGATACAAGTCTGCCTTATTAAATAACAAGTTTCTGTTATTTAACGTACGCATTAACTGTGTTCCAAAAGTTGGATAGTCTTTTTGAGAACCGAGGTCAGTCATTAAAGCTATTGCAAACCTTTGTATTAATTTTTGTATCCCTGAACAAAAGTTTGATATTTTTCCGAAGCTAGGAGTTACCGGGCTTAACTTATTCGGATTTACTCCTTGGAAGATGTGTATGTCAACTTTTCTACCTGAGTAATTTGTTGTTGTTCCTGTGATAGCCATTATTTAAGTTCCTCCAAGGTTTTTTTGAACGCTTCGAATTTTCCGAGGCCTATATTTATAGCGGACATTCCACGTTTACCTTTTACAGATAAATCGTTCCTGTAAGCCTGCAGTCTAGTTTGGTTTCGTATAGCAAATCCTTTGTGGAAAGAGTAAATTAAATTTACCTCGGTTTGAATAGCTGCGTATGCTTTTTTCTTCGAGATATCTTTTTCTTCTACTTTTTGTTTATAATCAGAATTTAATTCTTTTCGATCAAAAAAATCTTGGAATTTTTTTAACTCTAACTCATCAGTATACTTTAAGCTTTTTGCAACCCATGTATAGCCGTCTTCTTTATTATCAATTCTTTTTTTAACTATATCGTCCTTAAACCAAGTTAAAAAATCTTTAAATAAATCTTTAAGTTTCATTACTGTGAGCCTTGTGCGATTTTATTGGAAATAACTTTTACTCGTTGAGAAACAGTTGATGGAGATACTCCTAATTTTTTTGCAATCGCATTATTATCGAGAACAGGCTTACCTCCAAACCCAGTCCGATATTCAAATATTAGTTTATCCTTTTCACTTAAATCATGATATACAAAATGAATCCATTCGTCATCAACAGAATCTGTAAAAATAGGAGTGTATACTAAATTTGATAGATTTACTTCTTTTTTACGTGTCATTAACAGATTGTTGACTGCAGCTAAACCTAGCCCAGATGCGTCAGATAATTCCGAAGCAGACGGTGCACGTCCTAAGTCATCAGTCAGTCCTGCTTCTATTTGGTTTAGCTTATTTATCTTGAATTGTTTATTTTCCGGGATACGCACTGTGTTTCCATATTGAGTGGATAGCCTGGATAATTTTTGTAAAGCATTTGTTAAATATGTCGAAAATTTAATGTTTCGATTTGGGTTAAAGCTTTTAGCAGCTTGAGTTGCCAGTTTATATGCCTCAACCACTACGAATAGCTGTGGTAAGAACTTGGCGTATTTTGACGCTTCTGCTTCAATAAGTCTTTTATGAGAATTGATTAATTCTGTAACGTTGTTCATAATTAGTTTCCTATGTCTGATAACCACTGTTGCTGCACTGACTTCATCTTACCTTCGTCATATTTATAAAGATCAACTTTGTCAGTACCTGGAACTGATGACGGGTTCCCTGCATATCTCGAAGAGCTAAAACTTACGGTCGTTTGTGCGTATCCAGAATTGCCTGAGCCGAGAGATATTTCATGTTTTACCGATGATACAAAAAAATTATAGCATAAGCTTGGATGTCTAGAATAAACAAACCCAGTAGTTCCAGGTACCCACTTAGGATTAAACAACAACTGTATGGCTCCGCCCCGCTCTTCATACTTTTCCTGGAGAAAATATGACTTTGCTAAATCATCATAAATCTCGGAGTAACCGTCTATTAGCGCTTCATTCTTCTTTGCGTCTCCAGTAATCTGTTGTGATACTGTGTTTGATTCGGTAACCGGGGTTCCTGCGAACGGTTTCTCTGCCTCTTTTAAATTTGACTGCACTAACTGGTTATATGTATACATAGCGGTTAGATTATTTGCAAAAAATGGCGGAACCGGCTTTATCAATATACCGGTTGAGCCGTCATCTTTAATATCAGAAGAACCAGGTTTTGGATAAACACCAAATATATTACTTTTCCACGAGCCATATGGTGCAGCTGAGGATTGAGCATTTATATCTGCAGGAACTACAAAACAAGCTCGCAAATTACGGTAGCTGCGGTCACTTATCATAAAGTTAGAATAGTCCGCGGGCCAAGCTTGGTTTGGTTCTGTTGACTGTGCTCCGTAGGAAGAGGGAGCAGATCCTTCTAATTTTAAAAAATTTGCTTTTGGGATAATAAATAACTTTTTAACTCCTGGTAGTAGTAGGCAACCCATCCCCTCTAAACCAGAAAGCAGAGAATCCCACATAGTATCTGGGGAGTCTACGATGCTGTCAACAATCCAACTTAAACAAAATTCTGCGAGAATTTTGTTATCTTTTACTGCAGAAATGTCGATCTCGTCTAATATTGACATAGCCTTTTCGATATTCTTTTTATAAATATCGTCCTGCATTAATTTAAGTATTTTAGCAAACTCTTGAGTTGTATTACTAACTAGATTTTGTTGAGAGGTAAGAACATGTTTGAGTACAGCTATATATAGCTCCAATAATGACTTACCTGCTACCGGAACCGTTAACCCTCCAACTTTTAAACTTTGAAAAGGATTTTCTGCGTTTCCTGCATGGACCTGCATGAACTGGTTGTCCCTTTTAAAGATCACCAACGAAGATGGATCTAATCCAATTAGTTTTGGATATATCTCCAATAACGATTGAAACTTGCTTTTGATGATGGCGGAATAACTGAACGCCCCTGGAGATTGAGAGAAAGATAAACCATCGAAAACACCTTCAAAATTTAAGCACCCAGTTTTTGATTTTACTGAAATTTTTACAAAGCTATCTCGAGTTTTCTTTTTAAAACTATCTGGGTCACATAAAAAATCTCGATGATTTTTTTCTATGTAAGGAGATACTAGCTGCAGAGAAGCTACTGGGATAGTATTATACGAAAAATCAAAAGCTACACCACTGACAGCTTTTTGATCAAACGGGAGGCCTGTTACAGTTACGGTTACGTCAGACATAAGGAATCTAATACTTTAACATAAGCCAGCAGAAATGCACTTAACTTATACAATAAATTTTTTTGATTGTCCCAGATATATTCATATTCTGCTAAATCGACCTTAAATGATTTTAATGTTTTAAAAGGAACTAATCCGGCAACCTGATTATAAATATCTAGTATGTTAACTTCAATTGGAGCTTCCGCTGAGAATTCCCAAGTTTTATTGCTAGTTTCTTGGAACGATACAGCAGAGCCACCAATATTAAATCTTAGCCCTGTGGTCCCGACAAAACAAAGATTGGACGAACCCGATGCAAAAGACAGAGGAATTAGTGCGTCGTCTTCTAGATTATACTCCGATACCCCTAACAAGTATTTTGATTTATTTCTAGAGTATACAGAGATATTCAATGAATATGCTTTTTGTCTTATCAAGAAAACATCATGAAAGTAGTCTCTGGCTAAGCTATGGGTGAGTTGTCCGTATATCATAATCGGAAATTGTAAATTACTAACTTTCGGGTTTGATACAATGTTTACTTTGAAGAAATCGCTGTTTGTTAGATCGTAGGATATTCTTGGATCGTATGCTTTAACTTCATCTGAAAACCCGGAGGCATCTATTATATTAAGATAGTTATGAGCTAATATCGTCCTATGAAATCTAGAGGAGGCTTCTGGAAAAAGAGCAGCATGAATATTACCTAATTTTTTAGGAAGCACAATAGGTATAAATTTTGATGGTATGTGCTCCTCTTCGTTTCCAGAATAATCGAGGTTTAGTAATAAAGTTCTAAAATGGTTTAGCATGATGTATCGGCTGGTGGAGGAGATGAGAGCTGGTGATCAATCATACCGAGGTTAATATTCACAATGTAGTGAGTCTCTGGTTCAGATTGTATAGATAAAGTAAAATCCGTGAGCACGCCCACAAACACAATATTGCCTACGGATACTTGAGTCTCCTGGCCACGCATCTGACCTAAGGCAGCAAGAAGTTTTGGTACTCCGGGTGCATCGGCTCCACCGCAGCTCTGGAATAACATCATATTAAATGAGATATTTCCTAGCCCCTTACCAAAATAATAATAATGAATCAAGTCATCAAAAGATTGAAAGAATTGAATTGTATCCGTTGCACGTACAGATACGTCAGTAATAATAGATACATTACTTGGGTCAGAATTGAATTGGTCTAAAGCAGAACAAATAGCTAATGTGCCGTTACCGACACTATTTTTAAATATTTGGTCGCTGCTAAATTTGTGAAATAATGCTGCCATATTAGCCTTTTACTGTTGTGAAGTTGCCTAACATATTAACTAGTTGACTGATCGCCGAAGCTATTGAGCCTGAGCTATCCCCTATTTGTTTTGAAAGTTTACCGAACTCGTCAACCATCATTTTTTCGGCCGATGCACCGGCTTCATTCGCGGTTTTAGTGAGATCATCGATGTTTGTACGTGCGGACGAAATTACGGCATTTTTTTGCAGCTTCTCTTTTGCGGCCTTTTGAGCCGGAGTATCTGGGTTTTTTGGGTCTTCTGGAGCATACGCCCTTTTTAGAATCTCTGCTCCGTCGTATGAACCGGTGGCGTCAGTTTTGAGTAAATCAGGACCTAACGCCGTAACAGCATTATGGTATTCTGCGTACATGCTTGGGTCCGAACTTTGGAGGCGTGACATCTGCTCTTCAAAGTTAACGTCAACTGATGTGTTTATTTTCTGGAGGTCTTCGGCTGCTCCCATGCGTGCAGCTTCACTTACCCCTGAACCAATAGCCATACCTTGCTTTGCTTGATTCCAGCTCTGACTACCCATTCCTCGGGCATGTTCAGATAAGCCGGATTCGTTTAAGAACGCAGCTGCTCTATTTACTTTTGATTTATCAAAGTTCATGGCTGCGGCTCGACTGCGATTCCATGCTTCGTCTGATTTTGAAGAATTGATGATATCGTTCATACTCAATCCACCTACGGCATCTAAGTTCTCCCATTCGTCATTACTTTTCAGTCGGTCATGCTGTTTGATTCTTAACTCAATATCAGCATCGGATACACCCTGCGTTTTTAGATTTTTTCTTAACTCTTCTGTGCTGCCTACATTAAGACCGCCAGCGCGCTCCAACATTGCTTCCTTGATCGACATCGTTGTGCCTTCATCGGCTACGTTTCTTGTGGCGCGAAGTATATTGTCGGCGCGAACCTTTTGGTCTGTATTTGTGAAGGCTTCCTTTAATTGGGTTAACCCAGCGTCAATATCCCCACCAAGAATCTGCTGCATAATTACAGGTGAAAGACCGGCTTTCAACATGCCGCCACGCTCAGCAAACATAGCTGCATCTTTTGCATATGCGTTGCCTGAAGCAGCTAAAGAAGCCCTTTCTCTTGCATATTTAGAATTTGGATTATTCATTAACACACCCTCAGTATAACGAAGCTGATAAGCTTCATCGTTATTGATACTATCGAATCTTCGGCGTTGTGTTAACCCGTGTTTTACTGCTGCGTCATCCCATCTCATACCTGTTAATAAATCTGCATCAAACCCTGATAAATCGAGTTTGTCGGTAGCGGCGAGCATATGCATATCTTTGACTGTCAACGCATTCATAGCGCCTGGAATATTCCATCCTCGGCCTTGAAGCTCTTCTTCTGCAAAAAAAGAAAAACCTGACCGTTGTGCGGCCAAACTTCTACCTGTTTCCATGACTGCAGCGGTAGAGGTTCCTAGTTTTGTTGCAATTCGACTCTTCATTGCCATTGCTACCCCAGGGTCGACCAAATCGCCACTACCTAAAGTGCTTTTTAAATCATCTAATAAAGCAGATTTATCTGTGTCACTTAAAGAAGATTGGTTGATCATGGCAGCCATACCTGCGGTTTCTTTGATAAATATCTCGTCTGTTGCCATCACATTTGAAGCAGAAATATTCTCTAATATTTTTGCTTGTCCTCCATTATGTCGAGCCCAGTCCGGTCCTAACTGAGAGGTCATTGCTGATGTGGACTGTATTGCTGATATGTTTGAATTTGCTAGGGCTGTGCCGCTTCGATAGCGTAACTGAGGGAATCTATCTGCCAGCTCTTGTGTGGCGGCGTGTATACCCATAACTGACTCAATACTAATGCCTGCGGCTCTAGCTGCTCCCTTAAATTGTCTTAGTAGTTTCTCGATATCTTTGGTCTGCTCTGAATTTGTTAGACTCAGTTGACCGCGACCCATAAAATTATTAATCTCTGACATTAGTCCTGTAGCTGAAGATGTACCTGTGAGATCCTTCATTGCGTCCATAACCACTACCGCGTTTTTGGTGGCAGACTCTTCTGTCTCGCGGATGTCTTTTTCATTTGGTTCATAATTTTTTGCAAAACGGTTCTTACTGAACACCATACCTAATTCTTTACCCATTAGAAGAGCCGAGTTAATATCATGACTCTCAAAACCTCTAGTAACGGAGAAATTAACTTTATCTTTGACCTTTGTGCCGATCTGTTTACGTAGTTTTTCAACACCCTCAGTAGTATCAAATACTTCGTTGTATGAGTCGATCACTGCTTGATTCCCGGACTCCCTTGCAAGCTTAAAATATTTTGTTGAGTTCTTTTTAATTTTTTCAAAGTCTACTGTATACTCACCCTGACTATCTTTATTGATTGCATCTCCGAATAACCCAGCACCTGCAGTACTGGACATTAAACTTTTTGCCAGTCTTTTACCGGTGTTAGCATACCCGGCATCAAAATCTTTTTGTTCAAAGATCTTATGCGAAAACATCGCGTTATTCTGTCCATCAAAAGCAGCCTTGACTTGATTAAATGTTGCATTGGCTGGGTTACCATAAGCCATGTTCATGGTTTGCCCAGTCATTCCAGCAGTCAAACCCATCATTTGTTTAATTGGATTACCACCATTTATTGCTCTGGCAAACGCAGAGTTCATAATCCCGTCAGGTGAGCCGAGAAGCATTGACATACCTTGGGCGACTCCGCCAGTGCCGAAACCTCCAAGTTTTTGAAAAGGTAGAACAGAACCAAACCCGTGTTGCTGAGCCTGTATGAACTGACGAGAGCGTTGTTGCGAAAGATAAGCGTCAAATACGCCCTGGCCTTGTCCTGGCATTGCTGAGAAATTGCGGTTTCCCATCATGCTGGATATCACCATGTCTATCATCATGTTCCCAGTCGAAATCCCCGGCATATTGGGGGAGTACGACATTCTCGATAAATCACCATATCTAGGAATTCCGCCTGGGTACATTATATTTTTCCTTCTTTCTTAAATTGCTCTTTACGTTCTTTTAGTACTTGTTTCCAATACTCTTTTTCTGTATCAGTCAAAGGAGCATTACCTGTAGATATATTATCTTTATTTACCAAATAAGGCAATCTTAAACGTATATACGGGTCAATAATATTTTTATTAACCGAGTTGTACATGTCTTTAGCTGTGGCTGGGCCAATGCTAATTAACGCAGTCTCTGCCAATAATCTTTTAGATAAAATATCACAGATTGTTTCCTGCTCTATATAATCCAGAACAAACTGTTCTCTAGTTCGAGAAAAGACATTAGTATATTTGAAATTAAGCCGACCAGCAAAAAAGGCTTTCGCCAAAAGTGTTACTTGTCGGCTGGCCAAAAATTTTCAGTTTGGACCTCTTTAATAAGAGCCATTAGTTTTGACTCAAAGAGTTTAAAAGATTCCGCAATCGTGGTTAGTTTATGTACTGACCAAGCTTTAACTGCTTGAGTTTTCTTGACAACATAGCTATCTTCGTCTCCTTTTAGAGGAAAAGCGGCAATTGTTACATCGGGCAGAAATGGTATGTCATTAATGCTTATTAATGATAACCCTAGACGGGAGCAAGTAAGTTGGGTAATGTAGTTTGCGTCGCTGGTGAGTTCTCCGGCATTCTGCGCAATCTTTAGCTCCGAGTATATATCCATATTTTCAACCGATGTTAATGAGCGGAATTTTAGTTTTAATGCTCCGCCTAAGGAAGATAAAGTATCAACGAAAGGCTCATCAGCTAAAAAGGATTTAAAGAAATTGATTTTATCTGCTTCTGTTAGCTCAACTTTTGGCTCTTGGTTACTTTTTGCCAGTTGTGAATCTGTTTCGGTTTCTTCCACTTCTTTAGGTGTTTCTTTTGCTATTTTCTTACTCATAATATTTTATACTGTTTTAAACTTTTCTTCTCTAGCTTCGCCTCAAATTCTAAGGCGTCAACTGGTTTTGATATACTGTCTTGTCCTTTTTTTATTAAGTTCTTTAATTCACCAGTCACATAGAAATTTTCAAATTTATCTTTACCTGGAAATGGTAGAGTTCCCCCTTCTTCTTTTTCTTCCCAAACTTTAAGATTTAAGAAACTAAAGGTTTGGTCTTCTTGCTGCGCGATTGTCATGGGAATAAAATCTTCCTCATCTACCAAATCGTAATTATCTGAACTTAAAAATCTAAACTTAATTTTTTGATATTCTGCGGCTGAATCAAATGGACGAGTTATTTGCTTTTCGATCTCTGTGTTTGCTGTTTTGATTGAATCAAAAATTTGAGTGTACACGTCAACCGTTATAACTCCGTCTAAACTAGCAGGTAGAGAACCTGGGGATGGAACCATTGCAATTCGCGTACCTACTTTACCAATTAAAGTTTGCCCATTACCCGCCACACTAACATTTGCGTTAGATATCAATGCTGTTCCTTTAGCTCCATTGATATAGAGATTGTTATCTGACATTAAAAACATATTCTCCTTAGAATTAACAAACATGTTTTGCTCGGCGGTAATACCTAATAGCTTTTCAGCTGATATGCTAATATTTTCAGCATCCAACACCACATTCTTTGCTCTGTTGAATACACTGCTTTCATTAGCTACGAAGAGAATTCCTCCAAAGTCGTCGTAAGCTTCGGAAGTGGGGGAAGGCGCTTGAACGTATTTAGCATCAGTTTGAAAAATTAGTCCTCCATCTTTTGCAAAGTAGTGTTGTACCTTTTTGGTTTTAACTCGCATACCTTCTTCTGTAGAAGATATATCAACATGTTTATTCGCGTTGAGGGCTATCGATCCTCCTGCTTTAGTAACAGAATGGCGTAATGGTTGGGTAAGTAAATCTTTTGCAGGTTGTAGGTATATGTTCCCTCCTTCTGAAACAATTGCGCTACCCCAGGCATCCTTAAGCATCCAACCACCATTATCCATCAAGAACAATCCTGAGTTCCTAAGTACATAGTCTGGGAATTTAACTTCAGTATAAGGGTCAATGTCAGTAACTTCAGATAGCTTGGCTTCTTTAGTTTCTGGATCTTTGCTAAAATTAAAGTCTTTTTCGTGCTTTAAAAAATGTTTATAATTGTATTTATTTTGCAGATAGGTGACACAGTCGCGCATCTGTAAAAAGTACATTGTAGGATTTTCTCGATACTTAAATTGGTTATCGAATTTAAATGGGTCTTTCTTCTCGTAAGTTAACTCGGAGGCATCATCACCTTTAGGGTCTTCGGGCGTTCTGACACGATGAGGAACCATTATCCAGTTAGATTTTTCGATAGATAAGGCCGAAGCTGTGCGAATGCTCACGCGACCATCTAAACCAACATGTAAATCAGCTAGCCCTAAATCAAAGTCTCCTTTAATTTCTCCCGATAAATCCCGAGAGGCTTTATCGTCTGGCTTAACCATAAATACATGAAGGAAATCCCCAAGTTTACCCATGAAAACCTTAAGGCGTTCAATTGCCTTTAGTCTATCGTCATCAACAAATTTATAATAGTCTTTTGAATCGTCTGGCTTAGGTGTGTCCCCGTCTTCTGCAAATACAGGCTTACCGTCTTTTTCTTTAATACTTGGAGTACCTAATGATTCTGTGGATAAGTGTGTTGCTCCAAATTCTGCTTGAATCCCTTTACCATCATGCCAAATATTAAATTCTCCTAGAGCAGTCCAATGTTGAAAATTATGGCTAATAATTCTAACTAAATCGTCAAGCAAGAAACATTGTATCTGGGCCAATTCTGATCCTTTCAAAGAGCAGAATTGCTGAAATAATCCTAAGGCAACCCCTAAATCGTTGACCCAGGCAGTTTCTCCCTCTGTAATATCTGTAGGACGATTTTGGTTATGGGTAGCAAGCTTAGCAGAACTTTTGGCATATCCTGTGGTGTTCTGTGTGTCGAAGTTTCCGTCTGCGGTTTTTAATGCAGAACGACTAAAGAAACCAAAATTACCAGAATCGTGCTGCGGAATCATTCCGAGAATATAACAGCGTTCTGGACCAGCGTTAAAACATAAGACTCCTGCTCCTGCTGGGTAAGGATTACATTCTTTAAATCCTAAGGCAGATGCATATACTTGCATCAAAGGAATACCCTGCATTATGGGTGGGTATCCTGCATCTAAAGGTTCTACTATGATATTATATGTCCCGTTATCAAATGAGGACACTATCGCCTGAAAAAGATTAGAGTGTAAACTATCTAACATATAGACAGTTTACACTCTAGAAATTATTTTGTCAATTCTTAACTATTAGACAGTTCGATAAAATCAATGGTGATATTATCGGCCACTGTCAAGTCTTCTGCAGAAGCAGAAAGACTGAACCCGCTAACCATTGCTCCACGAGCAGTGTAATTAATAGATCCACCTTCGCATCCAGTACCGGAAAACGTGATTGTTCCACCTTTACAACTGAACACTTTGCTTCCAAATAAACTTGAAGAATCGGCGGTGATCAAACGACCAATACTGATTTGACCGGAAGGCATCGAACCATAAATGATTGCGACTTGGTTGCCAATTGCTCGACGGCGAGTAATAGATTGTCCGTAGTTGCATTGGAAGTTTTGCGCGTCGGCTATAACGGTTCCGTCAATCGTTATTGTGCAACGGTCCGCCGTAATCGGCGTTTTGATCTGTTGAGGACCTCTGTTGAAAATTTCACCCATATTGTTTTATCTTTTTATTATTTTAATTTAGTTAAACCTAATTGTCGAGCCTGCTCATCAAAATCTTTATCTTCCCCTTTGTATAATCTTAAGTACCCTTGCTTATTAGGCAGTAGTTTTAAAATAACAGCCGGGGAGCCATCGTCAGTTTCGATAAGAAGGGCCGTTGCTTTCTCGGTATTGAGAAGCAACGGGGTCTTAAAATCACCTGCAACAATAACTCGCATATTAGACAAACAAAGTAATTGTGATGAAGTTTACTGGATAAGGAACTTCTAATTGAATATCGCAGATAATACGGTCTTTAAACGTAGCGCTCTGTTCGAACTTAACAATTTTGTAGCTGTTTAACTGGTTACCTGCACGTAATGTAAAGGTACTAGTGGCTCTGTAATTAAGTTCGGACTCGATTGCGTTTCGGATAACAACTAAAGACTTAGGATGTATATTATGCGTACCAATGAACGGTTTGATCGCTCTGTGTAACCCGTAAGAGATGCTATCTACGTTGGTAGTGATAGAATCTTCAGCGGCATTTAAGCTAGAACGGTCAGTTGTTAACTGATGACGAATATATGCTGTTCCGCCGCGGGCTTCTTGAGTAACTATGAAGAAACCTGAATCAGCCAGACGGTTTAATTGTGTTTCAGAGAACGTAGATACTGCTTCTTCTAAGTCGTTAAAACCTAATACTTCAGTGTTGGTTAAACCTTGATGAGGTACGACGCTTGCACGTACACCTGCTAAGGCAGCTCCAACAAAATAGCCTGGATACACTTTTGTACCGTCCTTCACATAAGAAGGGAATACTGAGCGAATACGGCGGTTGTTATACCCCGAGCCTACAGCTGCGATTAAATCAATTTCTTCGTCTTTAGTATTAATGCGTTTGATCTTGATTTTCTTTGCGCTATTTATCGGTGCGGCGAGAGCAGTGGTCAATACCAGCGTGGTTTCTGTTCTTACGACATCTACAGTATAAGTATCATATTCCGTCTCCCCTTGAGAGTTTGTACGGAAATTAAGCAGTACTTGATCGGTTGGACGAACGCCGTCAGTTATAAACTCGGCTCCTGCAACAGTAAGTAATTTGTATTGTGTACCGCTTGTGAGAGGATCGTCTGTAACTGTGCCTTTCCAAGCATTACCGTCTGCATCTAGATCGTATACAAGGCTGGACTCGATACGATCAACACCAAACCAACCGACTCTCCATTTAGCATTTTCTGCCGTAGATAAAGAAGCAATATGTCCTGCTACAGTGTCTTTAATTGTGCTGTCAAAGGTCAGAGGTACTAAACCATAGTAATCTTCACTTTTCTTAGCTAGAGCGATGGCTCCATTATAACCTGACAAGTCGTCAGTGGCAACTGTAACAAAGTACGTAGGTACTCCGCCAGCATTCAACGCGGCGAGATACACACCTAAAGCTGCGGGGTTCACTGGGTCTATTTTTCCAAGTATAGCCTCAACTTCGTCAGTGGAGGTAACTGAAGCGATAGCGACAGAGTTTGTGAGAACTAAATCACGATGCTCAACATAAAGTTTTGCTGTTTTTACATCTAAGTCGACAGGAACTCCACCGTCAACAATACTGTCGTTGGTAGTAGTGATTCCCGAATTGATTGTGATCACTTCTGCATCAACATCCTGTTCCCAATTATATAGATCATTATCTTCGTCAATAATTGCGGGAATTTCAAAATCTGCGGTATAGCGCATACTCTGGATATCCCAGGTTGCTGTATTTGCGATCAGAGAAGCAGGAAGTGCTTCGTAGCTTTCAATAATTTGGATATCGCTGTCTACGCTTGCTGTAGCTGGGATCAAGTATCTGTCTCCTAACACTAAGCCGGGAACAGTTGTTACACCAGAGATAGCTGCAAGTACTCCATAAGAGCCTACACGGAAAGTTGTAGCTGAGGCAACATTAACTGTCGGAGAAGAATCTAGTCCATCAGAGGTAATTGCAATACGAGCACATACATCCGAATTTGAGCCTGTGTAAAGAGGACCACCGCGAACCACTGTAAGGGTGTATGTAAGGTCTTCCGTTCCGGTGTATGTACCAGAGGCTGTGATCGTTGAGGCATTAACTAATGGGGTAACCGCTGCTGTTACTGCTAGTGTCCACTTGTCTCCGACGGCTGGAGCAGTTGCGTCGGTGAAATCCAGTTTTATAGTAGCACCATTTGTGTCGTCGATAATTAATTCATCGGTTCCGTTTAACACTTGTGCTGTTTTTACTGCAAAAGCACCGGCAGATGAAGTAATTGAAAACTCCGCTAAGTCTAATGCACCAGGAGCATATGTACATTCCACTGTGAATGTATCTGATACAATGCCTAAAGCAGGATGACCGTCATAATTTCCACTGGAATTGACAGGTGCGGTTGCAGGTTCGGTACCTGTGCCTGCCCAAACAGCCGCGTTATTGAAGTCTTCTGTTTGTGTACTTTTGTTGCTTGCATCGTTGGTAACTGCTGCAAGCGAAGCGGCTGTTTTTGTCGGATGTACAGCTTTAACTCGAATTGTAGCTTCTGTTGCATCTGCATCTTCCAGAACAATATAGTCGCCTGCTTTTACATCTCTGTTCGAAAAGTCTGTACTACGATCAGAGGCGTCGCCCGATTTAAAAATTAAGGTGCTGGCTTCGAATCTATTTGCATAGTAGGACCCTGAAACATTTGGATATGCGACACGGACAATTGACCCGTCGGTGGCTGTTACAGCTGGGTTCGGGTAATACTCCACTTGAGCATTTTCTGCGTACACTTTTGTAAAGTTTGCGTCTACGTGGGTACCTTCAGATTTATTAGGAAAAGCATAAGATACATCAGAGGCTGCCTGATAATTATTAGCTAATGCTGTGTCGTCTGGATGGGTTACTGCGGTAGAAGCTTTCTCGTCAACTTCAGAATGACGGAATAGTTCATATTGAGGTCCCATGATCAACGCCGATAATGGCTGATCCCCGAATACCGGCTGTTGTGAAAATTCTTGATTTATTAATACTCTTGGAACAATATATGCCATATTTATCTCCTTAATTTCTTACTATTTTATTTTATTATAATTAAAACCCATTTGCAACAATTCTTTATTACTTTTGGAAAGATTTTTGGTCGTCATCTAACATTACTTCTGTTTGCATTGTTTTGAATGGAAGATAATCACCTGTAATAGAGTGTATGTCATAATATTCAACAAGTACAGATAATTCTATTAAAAAACAATCTTTTGCATCTCCCCCATATAACTCAGGTTTACCGATACGGAGCAGACGCAATCTTTTAAAGCAAAATTCCTGACTTATTTCTTTTGCAAAATGCATGAATGGGTATTTAATATAATCTGCAAATTCTTCTGCAAAACCTATTCCATTTGCTAGGACAATAATCGAGATTGGTATAGACACTAAACCTAACCTGTCTTCGGTAGAGGTTTTCACATCTAATGACATTGTTTGTCCAAGAGTTACTGAGCCATTGGTGGTAGCATCCCCTCGAGCTAAATATATGGCTGGTCTTTTTCCTGCGGTATCAGCTTTCCAATTATAATTAACTGCTAAGCTGATGGTTGATTGCTTTTGGTCTTGGGTATATCTTTGCGAGAAAGAGTAACCCAAGATATCTGGGTCATTTCTTAGCATATGTTCTTCTATTATTTCATAGAGAATGTTGATAACGCGAAATGGAGAAAGCCTGCATTTTTCCTTTCTAAGATCAGTTGATTCTCTAGTATCATGTGTTAATCTAGGTAAATTAAAGCTCGACATAAGGGATATCTATTTTATAAACTGGGTCTGTGGGAGGTAGAAGCTGTACTTTTAATATTTGAATTACACAAATATTCGTACTTGGATAATCCATCTTCTCGGTCTCTTTAACTAAATATCTGCGATCACTTAATATATCTACAATTATATCGTAAGTTTCGATAATAGGAAAGCCTACAGTGCGTAAAGTTGCGGAAGTAGAATCAAGCACACCTAACCCATCTTGTGAAAGTTTTCTAACTTGTTGCTCGTCTTCGACAGAGACCATTATAGTTAGAGGGTCATAATACCCAGTTTCAAAACTTGTACCTTGAGAAGTTGTATTGTCTGTTAACGGAACTCCAGAAATGGGGTCTACCGCCGTGTTTAAGTGGGTACCGTATATTTTACGTTTTAATAATGCTGCAGATATTCCTATTATTTTAAACCGAAGGATTTCTTTTCGTGCTATCTCCCTGGCATATATAAACCCTCGACGATCGTATTTCTTTGGAATAAAAGATATGGCATCGGATATAAATTCTGTGTTGTTCTCTAAGTCAACAAGCTTGACTCGATAGTAAATATCCGCATTGCCTGATTGTTTTAAATTTGAGTCATCAACTGCAAAAAAAACATTACCTACAGTTTTTTCACTTAAGAGTTCTTCAAACAACGGGGAACCTGAAGTTTGAAGAACAAATGTTGTATTTTTGGAGATATCGATGATAGGATCAATAGCCCAAGTGATAGTATGCCCCGTTCTGAAATTTGGAACAATAGTTAAGTTAGTAAAGGGTTTAGACAGCATTGGAAATATGAGTTGCTAACATTGCAGGACTTGCACCGAAAGGAGAAGACTCAAAAGCCGCTTTTGCATTTTGGCATCCTGGTTGATTGAAGAAGTCGATAATCTTTTCTTCAATATTCCCTTGTTTTGTATAACGTAGATAATCTGGTGCTTTACGTACGTATATTTTTAATTTCGGGATACTAAGCTTAGTGATGAAAATACTCGCTTGTAGCTTATTGAACTTGGGAAACTTTACTTCTTGCTCGCCGGTTGCGGCTGTGGGATTGGATGGCGTTATTTGCGTCGGTGGACCGTTACCTGCAGGACTTTGAGTAACGGGTGCTGGCCCGGCGGTGTCGGCGGGATGAGCAGCAGATGGCGATGTGCTTACGGCCTCTATATGTTGTTTCGCTATAGGTTGAGTTACTACTGAGGGGGGAGGGAGATTAGTAGTGTCTCTAGGCTTCGCCTTAGACGAATAAGTCTCTGCCGGTTTGCCATCTATCGTTCTAGGCTTCGCCTTAGACGAATAAGTCTCTGCCGGTTTGCCATCTATC
>ERZ650304.61-NODE-61-length-68968-cov-8.736581_pt1 | contig 68968 bp, 50 predicted proteins | sample MGYA00376240_ERZ650304 | MGnify/ENA primary metagenome ERZ650304 (study PRJEB26733, sample SAMN07839271) | wastewater metagenome | biome: small river; feature: stream; material: water | place: USA: North Carolina | collected 2016-03-01 ...
CATCTGCTCGGGGCCCGCCTCGCCGCCCGGCTGCGCGCCGCCCTCGGCGCCCATGAGGTCGGGCGCGGGCATGTCCTCGTTCGCCTGGACGTACATCGCCGCCTTGGCGATCTCCTCCGGGGCGGGCTCCTGCGGGGCGCCGGGGGCGCCGCCACGGTTCATCAGGTGCCGCACGCCCATGGCGCCCGCGCCGATGGTGCCGAGACCGGCCACGCCAGCCGCGCCTTGGGTGCCGAGGTTCTTGATCGCGTCCATGCGGTTGCCGCGCAGAAGATCCGCCGCGTGCCCCATCTGCGGGTCACGAAGCAGGGTGCTGGTGTTGCGGATGTTGGTCAGGCTCTCCATGGGGTTGCTGCCCAGGCGCTCGCCGATGTTCCCCGCGACGTTCTTGGCGCCCGCGTAGGCGTCGGCGGCATGGCCCGAGATGGCGCCGGGCACGCCACGGAGCTTCGCCAGGATGTCCTGGAGCCCCGCCTGCTTGGACGAGCCGCCCATCGAGGGCGCGTCGACCTCGCGGCCGATGATGCCCGGGGTGGGCAGGTTGGTCTCGCCGCGCGCGCCACGGGTGTAGGTGCCCTCGGGGCGGTTGCGCTGGTCGAGTCGGGCGACGGTGTCGTCCTTCGCGGCGTCCGCGAGGGTGTTCTCGCCCTGCGGGGTGAGCGAGCCTTCCTCGGCGGCCTTCTGCATGTAGAACTCGGCGACCATGGCGGCGCGCGTCGGCAGGTCGAACACGCTCGCCTGCTTGGCCTGCGCGATGCGGGTCACGCTCGGGGCGTAGGGCGACGCGGCGATCTTGTCGGACGCCGTCTTCATCCGCTGCGCCGCGTAGAGGGCCGCTTCCTTGGAGAGCTGGGCCTCCAGGATCGGCGGCATCTGCATCTCGTCGGCGAGCTGGTCGAAGACGCTCATCGCGATCTTGTCGTTGGGGAAGGGCCGCATGGCCCCCGCATCCACGAGTCCGTCGTGCATGCCCTGGAAGTAGTTGCGGGGAAAGAGGCGCATCGAGTGGGGATCTCCTTGAGTCGGAAGGTTAGGACGGAACGGGTACGTCGGGTAGGCCGGGGAAGCCGTCCCCGAGGTAGGGGATGTTGGGTTCGGTGCGGAGCCACCGGCGGGCGTGGCCGCGCGGGTCGACGCGGGCGACGAAGGGCGTGCCTTCCCCCTCTGGTGACGGGGGGTCGAACTTGTGGCCGAGCCGGCGGGCCGCGCCGGTGACGGCCAGATGGATGGGCGCGCCGATGAGGGTGCCCATGTGGCCCGTGATGGGGGAGATGGCGGCCCCCGTGAGGGCTGCGGCGATGTCGCCCCGGCGCTGCGACGGGTCGCCGGTGAGGGCGTGGTAGATGTCGAACCCGGTCGAGGCCACGCCGAGGGTGTTCATGAGGCCCCCGGCCTGCGGGTGCCAGTAGTAGTTCTTGGCGAACCGCCCGAGCCCGCCCAACGTCGAGCCCGCGTCGGCCCGGTGCTTCTGGAAGTCACGCCACGCGTCCACTGGGCTGCCCAGGTAGATGTCCCTCGCGAGGTCGCCCACGGCGTGCCCGTGGTCCTTGAGCGCGTTCACGAATCCGGGGCCGCGCCCGGGTAGCTTTTGCATGGCCTGCGCGCCCGTAGGCACGAGGCGCTTGCCCCACAGGAGACCCGGCACTTCCTTCATGACGGGGGCGAGGCCCTCGTAGGTGTGGGTGTTGGGGTGCCGGGAGAACACCCACTTGGCCGCGTCCCCGAGGCGGGAGAGGAGCGTCGGGTCGGCGGCGAGCTTCGACAACCCGTACCGGGCGAGTACGGCGTATTGCGGGTCGCTGTGGGCGGGACCGTGCATGGCTCGACCCAAGGGTAGGGTCAGAACGAGCCGCCCGCGCCGTGGCGCAGTTCGGCTCCGAACGCCCAGGCGGGGACGGGGTGCGTGGAGTGCAGGTCCGCCTCGTCCCCCGTGTGGGCGGCGTCCTGGAGGGTGGACTTCAGGTACCTGTGGGCGAGCCGCGCCATCCAGTCCTTGTCGAGCAGCGGGTTCATCGTGAACGGCTTCATCACGAACTCCACCGCCGGCATGCCGCGCGCGACGAACACGTGCGTCACGCCACGGTCCTTGAACTCGCGGGCGAGGTTGGGCGTGATCGGGGTGCCGACGGTGTGGTGCAGCACCTCGCGCCCCAACCGCTGACCCACCGCGCGGTCCACGGGCACCTCCTCCACCGCCTTCGCGTAGGCGTCCCGAAAGGCGTTGTAGTGCAGGACGTCCCCCTTCAAGAGCTCGGGGTGGGACGGGTCCACCTCGGCGAGTCGCACGTGGTTGATCTCGGACTTGGCGAGCAGTTCGAGGTGCCGGCGGTCGAGGTTCTTTCCCGCGTCCTTGTACACCTTGTGGAGGGCGTTGACGAAGTACTCCCGGCCCGCGCCGAGGCCCTTGTGTTCGACGATCTTGGCCGGGTGGGGGACGCCGTCCGTGAGGGTGTCGCCGGCCTCGACGTGGTCACCGACGCGGACTCGCACCTCCAGCTCGGGGTCCGCGTAGAGGCGGGCCGCCCCGATGCGGATGTAGTGGCCGCCCTGCGGGGCCTTCTCGATCGACGAGACGACGCCCGCCACGGGGGCGAGGGCGGCCTCGTGACGGAACGCCTTGGGGATCTCCAGGAACTGACGAACGCCCTTGAGGCCCTCGGGTTCCTTCGACGTCATCTTGACCGTGAGGGTGCCGTGGCGGCTGGAGAGTGCCATCTGCGTGAGCGGCTCCGCCATGGCCTGCGCCGCGCGCACGCCGACGGTCATGCCGATCGGGTGCGCCTGTCCCTTCTCGTTGTGACCCTGGCACATCTGGCATACGCCCTGGGCCGCTTCGCACGTCATGGGCGACCGGACCAGGATCGCCTCCACCTTGTGCGCCTTCAGGTCCTGGACGAGCCTCGGCGTCACGAGCGTGTTGCGCGCGAGGCCGTTGCCGGCTTGCGTGAACCTGTCGAGAACGTGCGTGTCGTTGAGCGGTAGGCGCACCCCAGCGTTCGTCCCGCAGTCGTGCGTGGTGACGACGTTCGAGATCATGTTCGCCACGAGCACCTTGGCCATCTCGCCCGGCTCGCTCACCGAGATGCGCGCCGCCACCTCGTTGGCGCGCACCTCGGGTCCCGTGAGCCAGTACTCGGCCGGGGTGAGCCCCTCGGAGTACGACCTCTCCAGGAATCGAGGCACGAGGCCCTCCTTGGGGTGCACCGTGGCGAGCGGGGTGCCTACGATCTTCATGAGCTGCGCCGGGTTGCCGCGCGCCCCGGAGAGGGCCATGTGTGTCATGGAGCCCGGGTGGACCTTGGTGTAGGCGATCATCTGGGACTGGGCCCCCGTGATGATCTTCTCCTTGTCGTGGAGGCTCGTGGCCTTGCGCAGCGCGCTCACGGCGGGCTTCAGGATCGCGTCCCTGGCCGAGTAGTCCGGCTGGATGTCGTCGAGTCCCACGGAGATGCCTTCGAGCGTGGCGATCTCGTCGCCGCGACGCTTCATGGCGGTGACGGTGCGGACGTACTTCTCCGGGTCCGTCCGAGCCAAGCCCACCACGTGGTCGTGGAGGAACCGGTTCGTGACGGGCCCGTCGATCTTGTAGCCCTCGGGCAGCGCTTCGTTGATGAGGAGGTGCCCGACCGTGGTGGTCATCCGAGGTGCCTCCGGACGGGCGGGTTCTCCGACGAGTCGTAGCCGAAGTTGCGGGTGCGGAACAGCTTCGCGAGGAAGTCGGCCGGGTTGGTCTTGTCCGAGAAGAGGGCGAACTTCTTGAGGGCCCGTCCCGACGCCTCGTCGACCTGGGAGAATGCGTGACGGCTTCCCGAGAACTGACCCGTCGGGGCTCGGCCCGTCGTGGACTTGCCGTCGGGGGTCATGGAAACTTCAACGCGCTTCACTGGAACCTCGTCGGTCGTACGGCGTACTCAGTCATCGGTGGGGTGACTCGCCAGGAAGGATAGAAGCCGGGCGAGGTTCTCGTCGGGCGCGTTCGCCTCGGCCGTCTTGGCCCCCGCGCGGAGGCTGACCGGGTCCGTGATCTTGATCTCGCCCTTGCGCCACGCGCGGATGGCGTCCTCGTGCGTGTCGAAGACGCGCGCCTGCCCCTTCGGCGCCGCCTTGGAGGCGTGCGTGAACCCGATGATGGCCTCGTGCTGCGGGAAGGCCATGAGGCTCGCGTGGGTCTGGTCGGCCAGGAGCATCTGCGAGAGGGTCATCTTGCGCGTGTCGTCGATCGCGTCCTGGGTGATGGGCGCGTGCACCTGGAGCGTGTCGCCGTCGTAGTCGAGGTTCATGCCCTTCTCGATGAAGGGGTTCACCCGGATCGTCTTGCCCTGCACGGGCACCGGGTACGCCGCGACGATGGACCAGCGGTGGAGCGTGGGGGCGCGGTTGATGAGGACGGGCCGCTCACGCGTCTCCTGGAGCATCGCCTCTCGCGCCACGGCGTCCCGCTTGTTCACGCGCTCGCGCGCCTCCAAGGCGCCGTAGCCCTGGCGGACGAGGCGCGCGACGATCATCTTGTCGTACATGCCCCAGAGCATCGGCTCCGGCAGCCCCACGTGGTCCATCCCGAGGTTCGCGTCCGGCACGGCCGTGCCTCGCCCGGAGACGTCCTGTGTCCTTCGCATGAGCTTGCGCTGGAAGAAGCCGCCCTTCGGCGTGCCCACCCCCGCGATGTTCGACAGGAACCCCTTGACGGACTGGCCGCGCAGCTCGTCGTTCGCCACGTCCTCGGTGCCGTAGAGGGCCGCCACGGCGTTGTAGACCTGCTGGCGGTGCTTGCCCCTGTCGGACTCTACGGCCGTCGTCTTGAGCGTGTGGTTCGAGTCGAGGAGGTGCCCGTACAGCTTGTTCGCGTCGGCGATCATGAGCTGCGAGGTGTCCCCCGGCTGAGGGAGGATGGGCCGGAAGATCGGGGGCACCACCGGCACCTTCGAGATCATGTACGCCTCGTGGGGCTTCATGTTCTCCGCCTGGAGGGCCTTCAGGTACTTGATCTGCTTGACGACGTCGTTGAGCTCGGCGCCCTTCGCGCGCGCCATCTCGGCCTGGAGGCTCTTCAGGCGCGACGGCACGTCGATCTGACGGAGCTGGTCGTGGAACCACCTGCCGCCCTTCTCGGCCATGTGCTTGTCGAACTCCTTGCCCGTGAGGCCGAGGAGGCGCCGCACGGGCTCCTGGAAGACGGGGCTCGGGATCGGCTCGTGCAGGTCGATGTGCGCGTAGAGCGTGCCCTGGGGGCCGCCGGTGAGGCGCGGGTCGAAGAGGCCGCCGGCCTCGGGCTTCAGGTTCTTGGCGATGAGCGTCTTGGGGTTCTCGATCGCGCCGCGCGAGCGGGCCAGGACGTCCTTGTCCGTCATGGGCAGGAGCTTGATCTTGCTCCCGCGCTTGTCCACGCGAAGGCCCGCCCCTTCGAGCATGCCGACGAACTTCTGGAACGCGAAGGGGCTCTTCGGCGCGGGGAGGGGCATGCCGAGCTGGAGGGCCTTCCAGAACTCGTCGTTCTTCTGGCCCTTCACTGTCGCCGCTTCGCGCAGGAAGTTGCGCGCGTTGTGCGCGATGAGCGCGTCGAACTCCATCTTGCCGAGGCCCTTGGCCGAGTCGTCGCCTCCGGTCTTGAGCGGCTGCTCGTTCAGGTCGTAGGGCCCCACGCCGTGGGCGGCGAAGTTCGTGTCCGTGGACTTGAAGAGCTTGTAGATGAACTGCCGCCCCACGAGCACGCCCTTGCCGTCCGGGCCCTCGATTCGGCGCTTCTGGAGCGGGTCGTAGACGTGCTCCTTGTCCGAGATGCCGTGCTCGCGCAGGAGCTTCTTGGCCCAGTCGACGGCGTTCACGCGGGAGTTGTTGTCGAAGACGATGGGCTTGCCCGTCTTCTCGACGACCTTCCCGACGGCGGTCTCGATGACCTGGGCGGGGTTGATGCGGCTGACGACGCCCGCCGAGGTGAGGAGGAGGTCGATGGGCCGGCCCTTCGCGTCCTGGATCATCTCGTGGTCGGGGAGGATCTTCGCCACCACTCCCTTGTTGCCGTACCGCCCGGCGAGCTTGTCGCCGACCTGCATCTTCTCGTGGGTGCGCACGAGGATGGCGATCTGCGTCGCCGTGCGGACGACCTCGACCACCTCGCCTGGGGTGCCGTGGGTCCACTGGAGCACGACCTCCTGGTAGGGCTTGGCGAGGCTCTTGGAGATGCGGCCGAGGAGCAGGTCCGTGCCGATGATCTGCGTCTTCGTGAGGCCGGTGACGAGGAGGTCCTTCGGGTTCACCCTGGAGCCCTTCTTCACCACCCCGGATTCGTCGAGTACGGCGTACTGCTCGCGGGAGTACTTGGTGCCGAAGTACATCCGGTGCTTCTCGCGCGAGAGCTCGATCTGCGGGTTGAGGGGGTAAACCTCGCGGTACATGTGTTCGCTCGTGAGCTTCTTCGAGCAGCCCTCGGAGATCACCACGGCGTCGTTAGAGTTCAGGCCGTAGTAGGGCATGTAGGCCACGAGCAGGTTCTTGCCGAGCGCGAGCGTGCCCTTGCGGGTGTAGTTCGACTCGCCCATGCGCTGCCCCTCGACCACCTTGTCCCCGGGCTTCACCGAGAGGTCGTGGTGGAGGTACGTCTTCGACGGGAAGGGGAAGAGCGTCTGATAGGGGACCTTGACGAGGTCCTCGTCGTCCTTGGCGGCGGCGGCGAGCTTGGCGTCCCCGTCCGTTTCGGACCCGGCCCGGTCGAGGGCCGCTCTCATCTCGTTGGTGAACACGTAGTGCGACGGGTGCGGCGTCTCGTGGAGCAGCCCCTCCTTGGGTCGATCTTCCGGGTGGTTGATCGCCCCCTCGCGATGGGAGCCGAACATGACGCTGCGTGCCGAGGGCGCGACGAAGCGCAGGCGATCCGCTCCGCGCGAGTGGGTCACGTAAAGATCGGCCGGCGGCGGTGACGTGTGGGGCTCCCCGGCGTCTCGGGTCACGTCGTAGCCGAGACTCCCGAGGTGATTCTCGATCTGGTGATAGAAGTCGTCGGCGGCGGGGTTGTTTTGGATGAACTTCGGATTGCCGGTAATCAGCACGGCCTTCCGGTCCACCTCGACGGCCGCCCGCTTCTCCGTCTTCACCATCGAAGGCTTGATGTAGATCCAGCCGTCCTCGATCTTCTTCACCGTTCCGCTCACCGTCGCGCGCGGGACGAACATGTGACCGTAGAGGGTCTCGAAGCTCTCGCCCCCGGGGAGGTGTGAGCGCACCTGGACGAAGGGCGCCTCGCGTTCGAGCAAGGGCAGCGCCTGCGTGCCCATCTTCGATCCCATGATGGCGCGGTTGCCCTGGATCGAGTGGATCATGGGGATCAGCGTCGTCGCGGGCGAATAGGTGTGGGCGGTGTGGAGGAGCTGGTGGGTGACCTTGTCGCCCGACACCTGGGCGACGCGGCCCTTGACGAAGGCGTCCACGGTGCCGCGCAGGTCCTCGCCCGCGAAGGCCAGGACGTGCTTGCCGAGCTCGCCCGACCGGAGGAACTCCTCCTTGCCGGTCTTCACGTTGCGGGCGACCGTGTAGAGGTTCCCCTCCTTGTCGCGGTGCGCGGCGAGCGTCGCGCGGATGTCCACGCCCGAGTGATTGGAGTTGCCGGTCCAGTGCCCGATGTGCCCCGGCTGCCGCACGTAGAGCATCCCGCCGGGGACCGTGGCGCAATAGACGGCGCCGTCGTACGGCTCGATGGAATAGCAGTCTGGCGCGGCCCGGTATTCGTTGGGGTTGCTCTTCCCATGCGGGTGTACGGGGAAGTCCGGGTCAGCGTGGAGCGCGTAGTCGGTCTCGAAGGACTGCCACGTTCCGTGCACTTCGTCCGCGCGCCTGAACCCCCAGGCGACGCCATCGGGGGAGCAGAACACGCGGTGGTTCGGCGTGACCCGGTAGGCGAGCGTGGCGGTCCGTACGCCGTACAAGTGCGTCGTCATGCAGTAGAGGGGCCCCTTGTAAGGCTCCCGGACGACCCGCTCAGCGGGCAGGTGCTGGATGAGCCCGTCGACACGACACGTGAAGAGATCTCCGTCGGAGACGGCGTCCCATCGCTTCCAGCCGTCTCGGGTGAGGACTTCGGCGTCCGCCGCGAAGCACTCGGGCGTGCGGATCGGGTCGAGCGCGCCGATGTGCGTGTTGTGGATCATGCGCGCGTCCAGCGGGATCGCGCGGTCGCTGGGGATGCCGCCCTCGCCCAGGGACGTGACCTTCACCGCGTGGTCGAGCAGCTCCAGCGGGTTGATGCCAGTCGGAACTGCCGACAACGAGCTCGTGGTGATGAACTTCCGGAGCGCGTCAGAGAAGGGCGCCGGGCGCAGGGTCTCGCGGATGTTCGTCTTCCCGTTGAGGCTCATCTTCGCCTTCGGGGCCCACGCGCGGGCGGATAGGCGCAGGCGCTCCGCGATGAAGTCGTCGAGCGAGTGGAAGGTCTTGAAGGTGAGCGCGTCGGTGTCGTCGACCTGGGCCTTGTCGTTGTGCACGGCGAGGACCTTCTTGGCCGCGCCGATGAGCGCGTGGGGCGTCACGCGGTCCCAGGCGTGCCCGAGCGTCGCCTGCGTCACGTGCGGGTCGAGCGTCGTCTGCTCGTACTTCTTCTTGAGCGCCTCGACCTTGGCCGCGTGCGGCAGCGCCGCGTTGACCATCGCCGGGTGCTCGACCTTGGCGTAGAGCGCGGCCACAGCCTTCTCCTCGTGCTTGCCGTGGAGGGCCGCGTTCGCGTCCGCCACGCCCTTGCCCCACTGGTCGGCCAGCTCCTGGTGCGACACCCCGAGGGCCCGCAGGACGGGGTAGAGGGGCACGTTGCTCGTGCCGTAGGCGAGGTGGAAGGTGCCCTTGTTGGGCTCGAACCCGAGGTCGAAGTTCTTCCCCCTGCCGAGGTTGAAGATGGCCCGGAGCTCGCCGTTGTCCGCCCGCGCCGTGTACACGCCGGGCTTGCGCCGGAGCTGGTTGGCGACTTGGTACTCGTTGCCGTTGGCGATGACGGTGTGCCGGTCCGTGAGGTACGGGAGGTGGACGATGGTGAAGTTCTTCGCCCTGTCGACGACCTTGCCCTCGCGGTCCTTGAGCACGAGCGTCCCCTTGAGCGTCTCGCTGAGCGTGCCGTCCGTGAGGATGGCCCTGTTCTCCCGGTCGGGAGAGTACCGCTGCGGCAGGACGTGGACGTCCTCGATCTCCAGGCGCCGCTCCTTCATCTCCAGGGGGAAGGCCGCCTGCACGGCGGCCACCGCCTTGTCGCGGATGCGCGTTCGGATGTCGGAGGCGTCGGTGAGGATCGGCGTCGGGTCACTCATGGAAGAACACTCCCGTTAGGGTACAAGCCCCTGGAAGGAGGCAAGCATGGTCATCACCAGCGTGCTGAAGTTCGTCATCGTCGTCGTCCTCTGACGCGAGACGGTCTACCCCGAGGGCCGGGGCCCCGCGCGCTACATGCGGCGGGGCCTCGGCGCTTCGGCTTCTTCCTTTGGCGCGTCGACCTCGGCCCAGGTGAGGGTGACCTGGACGAGTCCGGTGACGAGCGTGGTGGACTCCATGCCCATGTTGATGGCCTCTCCCCGGCTCACCTTGTCCATGACCGCTTCGAGGTCAGTACGGCGTACGTGAGGGCATAGGTAGTCCCCCTTGTCGGGCGGCTCGAAGTCGTCGGCGCTCGTCACCTTCTTGCAGAACGAGCAGAGGTGCGCGGGGCGGTAGGTGACGAACGTGTCGTGGTGCATGCCGCGCAGACGGCCGACGCCCGCGTTGGGCCCACGCATCCCCTCGACGCGCTCCCAGGGGTTAGCCACCGGTCGCCCCCTGCTGCGCCTGCTGCTTGGCCTGCGCTTCGTTGTTCTGGGCCTGCTGTTCGAGGAGCATCTTGACGACAGCGTACGCGACGGGGTCCTCGCCCTGCAAGGAGTCGAGCCGGCTGCGGCGCGTGCCCTCGTCCATCCCGCCGAGCTCCTCGGCGATGGGCGCGTTGGCCGCGAGGATCTGTTGGGGGTCGTAGGACATGCCCCCCTGGGACTGGAGCGCGCGCTGCTGCGAGGCGAGCGAGAGGGAGGTCTGCTGCTTCTGGATGGCGATCTGCGTCTCGCTCTCCATGCGCGCCTGATCGAGCTTCTCCTGCTTCTGGAGCTTGCGCTCGTTGTGCAGGTCGATGTCCACGGCCTCGGCCATGGTCGTGTCCGACAGCTTCCCCTGCGACCACATCTGGAGCTTGAACTGCTTGACTTCGGCGTCGTCCGTCATCTTGAAGTCCTGGAGCTTCACGGGGACGCTGGTCCACTTGAGGAAGCTCGTGACGCGCGATTCCACCCACTGCGCGAGGCCGTTCAGGTTCTCGATGTGGGTGCGGAGCTGGTTCTCGATCATGCGGAGCGTGACGTCGCCGCGCGTCTGACCGAGGCCGCCGGTGAGGAACTCCATCGGCACGCCGAGCGACAGGACGATGTTCTTCTCGGCCTCCTGGAGCTCTCCGAGGGTGAGGAGCGTCCTGCCCTCCCCGCCGATGTTCTGCACGCCCACGGGGATGGGCGAGAACATGATGCGCAGCGGGTCCTTGCGGAACGCCTTGTAGTTCCCTTCGAGCTCCTGCCGCCAGCGGCCGAGGTTGATGGTGGTGAGCGGGTCGCCCTGGCCGCTCGCGGCCGTCGGGTGCATCACGCGGAAGGGCGTGATGTGTTCGAGCGCGATGGCCTCGTTGGCGCGCCTCAGCACCGCCGCGAAGAGGAACATCTTGATCGCCGCCGTGATGGGCGGGAAGCCCCACTGGCCCTGCTCCCCGGCGGGCCCCGGCATGCGCATGTGGTAGATCGCGTCGGGGGCGAACTTGAAGATCTTCCGGTCCCTCATCGCCGCGAGGAACTCCATCGGCGTGTGGTTGATCTTCAGCTTGTTGCCGGCGCGCACCTCGGCCACGAAGGCTCGCGGGATCGTGTAGTAGTACTCGTCCTCGCCGGTGATGCTGTTGGTGTCGATGTCGATCAGCTTCGGGTCCCAGCGGCGCAGCTTGATGCGCCCCGGCTCCCGCAGCGGCTGGTCCACCACCTCGGAGATCACGTCCCGCCGCTTGCACGCTCGGCACGTGTGTCGGAACTCCAGCCGGTCCAGGTGGAACGTGTAGTCGGCCGCCGCGACGTCCTCGGGGATCTTGCAGTGCGGGCAGCGGAGGTCCCGCTTGATGGGCTCGTACACGCTCACGAAGGAGTTGCCGGTGAGCCACACGTCGAACGACACGAGCGTCAGGAACCCCTTGAAGCGGAGGTCACGCTCGAAGAGAGTCTCGTGCCGCTTGCGCTCGGACTCGGAGCTCGTCTCGTAGACGAGCTTGGTGATAGGGTACTCGCCGAACTTGCGGACCACGCCGTAGATGTGGGCCGAGTTGAACCCGATGTACTCGGCCTGACGGATCAGGTCCTTGAGCTTCCGGGGCGTGAACCCGGAGAGGTAGTCGAACTGCGGGTTCGGATGCCCGTACTGGCCCCCGCCGTTCTGGTAAGGGCCCAACGAATCCAGTTCGTACATGTCAGCCTTGGAGTGTAGGAGAGGTCATGGAGATCCGAACGACTCGTCTCAACAATACGACCCGAGTTTTCACGGCCGTCGCGCCCGAGGCGTCGCCCCTCTCGCGCGTGTTCGGCGCCAAGTTCGTCCAGGGCACCTGGGTCATGCCCGGGTACTACCCGTTCGGCGCCTGGGTGCTGGCGGACCTCGCCACGGTGGCGCCGGGCGCCCGGTGGGACGACGAGGCCCGCGCGCTCCGGGCGGAGGTCGTGGGGCACCACGAGGCGTGGGCCGCAGAGGAGGCGCGCTTCTCGCGCAAGCGGCCCACGCTCGAAGACTTCCCGGAGGACTTCTTCGCGCCCAACTTTACGCCGTACGCCCACCAGAGGTACGGCATCTCGCGCATCCGGCACTGGGCGCGCACCTTCCTCCTCTGGGACATGGGCACCGGCAAGACACGCACCGCGCTCGACGCGATGCGCGTGCTGGAGGCCGAGGGCTCGTTCAAGAAGGCCCTGGTCCTGGGGCCCCCCGTGGTGCTGCCGGGCTGGCGGCGCGAGACGGCGCGCGTCTCGCGCGGGGCGTGGCGCGCCACCTACCTCGACGGCACGGACGAGAACTGGGAGGAGGCCAAGGGGTCGCGCGTGGTGTGCGTGAGCTACGCGCGGGCCCGCATGCTCGCCAACATGACGGTCGACCACCCGCAGTTGGGCCCCGTGCCCATCTTCGCCCCCGAGAGGAGCCGACTCTTCGAGCTCGGCTACGACATGATCGTGGCGGACGAGTCGCACAACCTCGGGAACTGGAAGAGCGAGCAGACGCAGGCGGCCGTGGCCCTCTCGGCCGTGGCGGCACGGAGGGTCGCGCTCACCGGCACCCCCGGCGACACGCCGGAGAAGCTCTACGGCCAGCTCTACTTCCTGTCGCCGGCGCTCGTGCCGTCGTCCTACGAGAAGTTCGTGGACAGGTACGTCGTACGGTCCCCGTACAACGCCGTCATCGTCACCGGGTACCGGAACCTGAACGAGATGAACTCGGTGGTCGACTCGGTTGCCTCGCGCATGAAGAAGAAGGACTGCATCGACCTGCCGCCCATGGTGATCGTGGACCTACCGTTCCGGCTCGGCATCCGCCAGCAGGCCCGGTACAACGAGCTCGTCGCGGAGATGAAGGCGAGCCTGGAGCCCGTGTTCGAGTACTTGCAGACTGTGCGTGACGAGCGCGGGAACGACGTCATCGACGAGAGCGTACCCATCCCCGACGCGCCGACCCTCTTCCAGCTCCCCCACGGGGCCGCGCGCGTGAACAAGCTCCTCCAGCTCATCTCCGGGTTCATGATCGAGGGCGTCGACAACACCATCTGCGACGCCTGCCCCCGCATGGAGGCGTGCGTCGCGGAGAAGGTGAAGCCCTACACGCGCAAGTGCGTCGTCGTGCAGACCAAGCCCCCGCGCAAGGTCCTGCGCGACGTGGAGAACCCCAAGCGGGACGTCTTCAAGGCGCTCCTCGCGGACATCCTCTCCGAGGACCCCACGAACAAGGTCCTCTGCTGGGGCAACTTCGACGAGGAGCTCAACGACATGGAGGGGGTGTGTAACGAGCTCAAGGTGGGCTCCGTGCGCCTCGACGGCTCGACCACCAAGGACATCGAGGAGATCGAGCGGAAGATCCAGGAGGACCCGTCCTGCCGCGTTCAGGTGGGCATGACGAGCGCGGGCATCGGGATCAACGAGCCCGCCGCGAACTACTCGATTTTTTACTCGCTCCCGTGGGCGCCGCTGGTGTATCAGCAGGCCCTGGAACGGAACAACCGCCCCGGCCAGAAGCGGAAGATGACCGTGTACCGCCTGCTCACGGCCGAGGGCCAGGGGGCGCTCGATCGTCTGGTCGCCGCCGTGCTGCGTTTCAAGGAGCGAGTGACCTTCACCATGACCGAGAAGGTGACGTGCGCGACGTGCGATCGGATGGAAAGGTGCGCCCTTGACGGGACCACCCCCTTCCGGGACAACTGCAAGTACGCGGCGGCCGTGGCCCGGCCGCTGGCCAAGGTGAACCTCCTATGAAGATGCACATCCAGTACGGACCCGACGACATCCGAGAGCTCATCGAACGTGACCTCACGGGGCGGGGGTACGCCGTACTGCCGGAGATCCGGGTGCCCGAGGGCGCCGTCGTCACCGTGCTCATGGAGGGACCCGCCCTGCGACCGGCCGCCCCCGCCGCCCCCGCCGCGAGGCCCACCTCCCCCCCGACGTGGCCCGAGGCGCCCGCCGCGCCCGCCCCGCGCCAGGAGCTGCCGCCGCCCGAGCCGAGGGCCGCCCCGCCCGAGGCGCGCGCTCCTGCCAAGGCCATCGTCTCCCCCTTCTCCAGCGCCAACGCGCGCGGCAACCCGCTTTACGAGGTGATCGACATCCCCGACCTCGAACACGAGCGCCCCGTGAAGGTGCGGGAGATCGGGTCCCGCACGGGCCTCGTGCGCCGCCTCACGGGCCAGGAGGACCCCGGGGACGTCGAGGACCGCGCCGCCCGTCGCGGCGAGAGCGGGACGGTAGCCGACGAGGAGGTGAACTTCCTCAGCCGCTACATGAGCGCCGAGTGATGGAAAAGCACGGCGTCGTTACAAAGATCGAAGGGCTTCGGGTAGAAGCGACCGCTACGGACGCTTTACGCCGTACGCCGGTCATGGCAGAAACGGTTTCATGCCCAAGGTGCAGGTCCCCGATTCTTTCGCCGACGCCGGAATGTTCGTCCATACGCTGCGAGACTTGCGGGACCGCGCCCTTCGAGCAGGCGCCGGAGAGAAACACCTCTTCGCGGACCCGGTGAAGTTTCGCGCCATCATCTTCACGCTGTTCGTCGACCTGACGATCGCGGCGGAGGGTGAGTACGCGGTGGCGCAAGAGTTCTACGAGGTAGTCCGGCACCTCGTGGTCGGCGGCCCGCTCGAAGCGGTGCCGTTGAAGTCAGTGTCCCGACACGAGTTCGTCCGAGGGGTCCGCCGGATCCTCAAGGGCGATCTCCCACAGCTCTCCCGCGCCACGCGGGAAGGAGACGACGATGACGACCGAAGAGACCGAGAAGAAGGGCAAGAAGACCAAGGGCGAGACGGCGGAGACGCCGTCCAAGCAGGGGCGCAAGAAGTCCGACGCGTCCGCGTCCGGCGCGTCTGACGCCAAGGCGGGGTACGCCGCCGTGTTCGAGAACTGGGTGAACGTCCCCGACGAGGAGGGGCCCGTCGACGTCGACCCGACGAAGCTCCTGGTGATCTTCGACGTGCGCTCGAACGTCCAGGACATGGACGAGTTCGTGAAGAAGTGCGCCGGCGGCATCGAGACCCCGGTGAAGGTCACGAAGATGCGCTACATGGGCGAGACCGGCTCGCTCCCCGTGTCCGCCGACCCGAAGGTGCGGGTCAACGTCAAGCACGGCGAGGACTACTACGTCCTGGTCTTCGGCCGGCGACGCACCCGCGCCGCCATCACGCTCAAGTTCAAGACCATCAGCGCGGTGCTGAAGAACTACGAGAGCTGGTCGGGCATGGTGGAGGCCGCGTACGTCGAGAACGACGCCCGCGCCGAGATGACCTCCTACGACAGCGCGGTGGTCGTGAAGAACCTGCGCGACGGCGGCCTGCTTCAGGACGAGATCGCCGCGCGGCTGCACTGGTCCCCGGGCCGCGTGAGCCAGTACCTCGGCATCTGGGAGCTCGCCGAGCCGGTGCTCAAGCTCGTGCGCGACGGCCTCCTCACGGTGACCGCCGCCCGCATCCTGCGGCCCATCAAGGACCAGGAGGCGCAGACGCTGCTCGCCAACCGCGCCGTCGAGAAGGGGTACGACGAGGACACGCTGAAGGAGGCGGTCAAGAACTACCAGGCCAAGCAGGCGGCCCGCGCCGAGGCCGGCGAGGCCGGCGCCGAGAAGGGCAAGCCGGCCCGCGTCGCCAAGCAGCACGGCTACGACAAGGCGCCCATCAAGCACCCGCCCGTGGCCGACGCGCGCAAGGTCCTCAACTGGATCGACACGCGCATCAAGACGATGCGGGCCCGCGAGGCCGCGCCGGAGAAGATCGCCTTCGAGAAGGGCCGCCTGCGCGGCCACGAGGAGGCCGCCGGCCTCAAGGAGCTGCCGGCGGCGGCGCTCATCGAGGAGGAGACCTCGTCCGACGAGTGACCCGGCCGGGTCAGGCGAGTTCCGCGCGGACCCCCGCCTGGGGGTTCGCGTGGGCCCACCCCTGTAGCTTCCTCACCGCCCCCTCCCGAAGCGCCCGCAGCTCCCCCACGGGGAATACCGAGCCGTCCATCGCGTAGAGCGTGAGGGCGAGCTCGTCGTCCGTCTGCGGGTCCCCGCGCAGCCCGAGCGACAGCACCAGCACCAGCTTCTCGCACCGCGTGAGTCCGGCCGCGTGAAGGAACGAGAGCGCCACGCGCCCCTCGGGCGTGGCCTCGCGCTCCACGTCCGTGGAGTCGGCTAGCTGGACGTCGTCCACCGGGGTCATGATGGCCTCGGGGGCGCCCTCGCCGAGCTGCATGCTGCGCTTCCTCTGGTGAACCGAGACGTGCACCGTTCCGAGCCGGTGCTGCACCTCGTCCATCTTCACCCGGACCCACGGCGCGGCGTACGTGAGAAACCGTACGCCGTACTGCGGGTCGAACTTGGCAATGGCGATCATGAGACCCTCATTGCCCGCGCTGATGTAGTCGTTCAGGAGGTCCTCGTCGCGCGTACGGTCGCGCGCCTTTCCGATCACGAATCGCAGGTAACCCTCCGCGATCCTCTGGCCCCTACGCGCACGCTCTCGGGTGAGTTGTGCGCGCTTGGAAGGGTCCGTGGCCCGCTCCAGTTGCCCGCTTTTTTCGCAGTAATCAGAGAAGTTCGCCCGCTCTTCCGCCACCGTCGGCAGTGGCAAACGACTGACCTCATCGAAGTATCGCGACGTTGTATCCCGCATGCCCATGGGATATACACTTTCCTCCCTCCCGCTGTCGTGCGGAGGGATTCCGAGGAGTGACAATGAGCAAGATCAAGCACAACCAGTCGACCCAGAACCCCGCCCCGGCCGAGCCCCCCGTGGAGGCCGTCGAGGCCCCCGGGCCCGCCGTCAACGCGGACGCCCCCACCGCCCCCGAGACGGCCCCCGCCGCCGAGCCGGGGCCCGCCCCGGAGGGCGCCCCGTCCCCCGTCGCGCTCGCGACCACGCAGGCCGCCGGGCTCGCCAAGGCCCCTGCCGAGACGCTCGACACGCCCTTCGACCCGTACGGCGAGGACGCGGTCGCGCGCCTCGTCAAGATCTTCCCCGACGAGGCGCGCTACCTGAAGCAGGTCTTCCGCCCCGTGACGGACGAGGAGCTCGCCGAGGTGCTCCAGGACCTCGACCCGAAGTACGCGCAGAACTTCGGCGAGGCGCTGGAGCGCATGAACCCGATCAAGGTCGGCGACCACGGCCGCAAGCGCTCGGGCTTCCAGATGTTCGAGGCCCGCATCTACCACGGCACGGGCGACGACACCTCGCGCCCGAAGCTCACCCCCACCGGGGGCATTTACTCGACCGACGGCAAGATCCTCGCCGCGTGCGACCGCGACAGCGCCAGCACGCTCAAGGTGCCGGAGCGGTTCGAGGCGTACGTCATCTCGGGTTACGAGGTGAACACCTTCTGGCCGCCGCGCGGCGGCGACGACGATGCCAAGGGCAAGGGCGACAAGGGCGAGGAGGAGAACAAGTCCAAGGCCCCGATCTGCCGCTCGATCGACCAAGTCATGGGCGACAAGTACGGCGCGTGCGCCGCGTGCCCGGAGCGTCCCTTCAAGGACAATCAGGTCAACAAGAACGCCTGCCGCAACGAGGTCCACATCTACTTCGTGCCGCGCGACTTCTCGGGCATCTACCGCATGGTGTTCAGCGGGACCAACACCAAGCCCGGCCGCGCGATCCGCAAGAGCTACTCCACCGGCTGGCGCCAGCTCTGGGACCACCCCTTCGCGATCACCACCAAGAAGGAGGTGGACCCCAAGGACAGCTCGCGCCGCTGGTTCCTCGCCCAGTCGGACGTGATGCGCGGTGACGCGCCCACGGCCGTCGAGGCGAAGTTCCTCAACATGCTCGCGCGCAAGATCGACACCGAGTACTACTGGGTCGAGAAGCGCCGCATCCACCTGAAGGTGCTCACGGCCGGGGCCGAGAAGCCCTCGGGCGAGGCGGACCTCGGCGCGCTCATGGGCGGCTCGGGCGACGCCCCGGCCGCGCCGGGCGCCCCGCTCCCGAACCTCGCCAACCTCGACATGTAGCGGCCACGGTAGGGGGCGTCGGGACTCCCGGGCGATGGCGCTCGGGAGTTCCGGCGCCCCCTACGCGTCTATTCGTTTTTCGCAGGAGACCCGCACATGTTCCACGAACGCGTCATCGCGCACGCACCCTGGTCGATCAGCAAGGCCAACATGCTCGGCCTCTGCTCCAAGCAGTACCTCCACAAGTACGTCGAGAAGCTCCCCGAGACCCGCAAGAGCACGCAGGCCATGGGAGGCGTCGCGGCGCACACGCTCCAGGAGCTCGCGCTGCGTACGCCGTCGCAGACGGGCGACGACCTGAGGGCCCGCGTCGGGGAGATCATCGAGAAGGACGGCCTCACGCACGCCGAGTCGGGCGAGATCACCGCGAAGATCCCTGCGGTGCTCGACTTCACCGACCGCATCCAGCGCTTCAAGAAGGCGAACAACGTCGGGCTGGAGCTGATCGAGTACAAGCTGGCCATCGGGGCGAACGGCCAAGCAGTGGACTTCTTCGACAACGAGAACGCCATCATCCGTGGCGTCATCGACTACGCCGCGCTCACCGGCGACGGGATCCTCATGGTGGTGGACCACAAGTCCGGCCGCAAGAAGCCCATCAAGGAGCACTCCACGCAGTTCTACGCGTACATGGCCATGGCCGTGGGGAACTTCCCCGAGGTGCGTGGCGTTCAGTCGGCCATCAACTACTTCGGCGAGCCCAGGCTCGACTGGTTCCCGCGCCTCGACGGACAGCCGGGGCCCTGGAGCCGCGCGGAGATCCAGAACCACGTCCTGCCGTGGCTGGAGTCGTACCTGAACAAGCTCACCCGCAGCCTCGCGCTCGTGGACGAGAGGACGCCCGAGGCCACCACGGGCTGGCAGTGTGAGTACTGCGGGTACGCCGACCGGTGCGAGCCCGGAACCGCGATGATCGAACAGCGCAAGGCGAAGCGCGCGGGCGGTCGCGTCAACACCTGATACGCCGTATTGAAAGGAGGGCTCATGGCACGAGGGAAGGGCTCCAACTCCAACCCCCTGCGTCAGCGCGACGCGATCGAGATCATCAGAAGGATCGACACGGGGCGCATGCGGCTGTTCATCGAACAGGCGTTCCCGGAGTCGCAGGTGCGCCAAGTGTCCGGGCAGTTGCTGCTCATGCGCTGCCCGACGCCGTGGCACGAGGACAAGAACCCCTCGTGCTTCGTCGACATGAAGCGTGGGCGGGTGCAGTGCAAGAGCTGCTTCTACACCCAGCGTAACGTGCTCCAGATGCTCCAGGACTGCCTGGGCTGGAGCTACGCCGAGGGGCTGAACCAGATCCACGTCATCACGGGCGCGCGGCCCACGAGCGAGAAGACGGGGGCCGCGTACGAGGCCCTGGACGTCCACCGCGAGGCGCTCCGCTTGATCGCGTGGGCGCTCAACGAGTACCTCGTCAAGATGATCTCCCCGCCGGGGGAGACCGACGAGGACCATACGGCGTACGACGCGGTCGCTCAGCAGGCGGCGCGCGTGGCGATGGAGTGGCTCTTCGAGCACCGTAAGCACTCCAAGGACCTCGCCGCCAACCTGCCGTACGGCATCTGGCCGCCGCTCGATCACCTCGTCGAGATGTGCCGCAAACGGATCGACGATCTCGCGAGCCGCGACTACCAGCGGAGCTTGGCGACGCGCTTCCCTCCGGAGCGCCGGGCCAAGATCCTCGACCGCGTGAAGAAGATCGCCGAGTCGGCGGGTCCCGAGTGGACCTACACGGTGGCCTACGTCACGGGTCACGACTTCACGACGCCCGCCCGCATCCGCCTGCGCCGCCCCGACGCGGACGACAAGAAGCAGGGCAACTTCAAGATGCTGGCGGGCTACCACCCGGACGAGGGGCACGGCTTCTACGGCCTCTACGCGCCGGACGCCACGGGCGGCGTACGGCGCGACGCGCGCAACGTGCGCCTCCTGCTCGTGGAGGGCGAGAACGACCAGATGTCCGTGGCCGAGGGGGTCCTCTCGGAGCACGTACAGGGCTGGTGGCCCGTGAGCACGTGCGGCACGGAGAACGTCACCGATGCGCTCGCCGAGGCGGGCGTGGACACGACGTACCTCCTCTCCGACCACCCTGACCCGGAGGTCGGGCGCGGGGAGGTGTGGCTGAGGAGCCGCCTGCTCTCCGCGCGCGTCGTCGAGCCGCGCGTGTTCGTCGCGTGGAAGGAACTGCGCGACGGCAACGGCTTCCTGAAGGACGCCGACGAGGTGATCCACGAGAAGGGCTTCGCGCACTTCCAGCGCGTGGTGCTCGACGAGCCGGACAAGTCCTTCGTCTCTTGCGAGGACTGGGCCTTCGACCGCGCGATGGAGGACGCGCACGACATGGAGGAGACGCGGGAGAAGACGGCCGTCGCCGTGAAGTACGGCGAGTGCCTGCTCAATCCCGCGCAGCTCGCGAGCTTCCTCGACCGCGTGGCCAAGCCCCTGGGCGTGGCGCCGGGCGCGGTTCGGTCGCAGATCGTTCAGGGCCAGGACGACGAGGAGGGCTTCATCTGCCGGCTCGCGGACACCCTGGGGCACGACCTGCACTTCCTCTACAAGGAGGACACGGTGAAGGGGAGCGTGATCCACGCCTACCACAAGGAGACGCAACGCCCCGTGCGCTTCCCGGCGGACGACGGATACGGCGCCATGAGCGCGCTCTCCAACGTGGTGGGCGACATGCACGCCTTCTTCAGCCAGCGCGTCGGCATGCCCGCGTGGCTCTACGACGAGCGGGCCGACCGCGCGTCCCCTCTCGTGCGCGAGCTCCAGAAGCCGCTCGCGGACTACACGCGCATCGCCATGCAGCGGGTCTTCCACAACCTGCCCAGCAAGGACGAGTGCGAGTTCTACGGCCTCGGACCCCACATGGTGGAGGTCGACGGCGCGGTGGTTCAGTACGTCAACACGGGCCGGCGCGTCTTCAAGGGGCGCTACCGCGACGAGCACAACATCCAGTGGGAGACGCTCACCGGGCCCTCCGACGGGCACCGGCTCTTCGCGGTCCAGGCCAAGGCCATGAACACCGTGGTCGACAGCATCGACGACCTGGAGTGGGGTAACACCGTCACCGTCGAGGACCTGCAAGCGGCCCTCGCGACGCTGGTCAAGATCTACCAGTGCTGGGGCTTGAAGCACGGCAAGAAGGACGCGATGCTCATGGCGCTCCTCACCTTCCACTTCTGCGCCCCGCACTTCTGCCCGGAGAAGATCAACCTCGGCGTCACCGGCGCCACGGGCTCGGGCAAGTCCAAGCTCATGGCGCCCCTCTGCGGCGGACAGCACCCGGAGCTGCAACTGGTGGACTGGGCGATCTACCAGTCCAACTACTCGGTGGCCTCGCTCTACAACCACTTCAACGGTTCGAGCTGCCTCATGGCGCTCGAAGAGTTCACGGCCGACGGGATGCACCAGATGAAGTCCCGTCAGGTCGAGGACGTCATCGAGATGCTCCGTCAGGCCATCTTCCCCGGCGGCGCCCAAGTACGCCGTATGATCGGCGGCGTCGCGCAGGTCCTGCGCGTACACACCAACGCCATGACGACGTCCACGCACCCGCCACGGGACATGCAGGACGTCAACCGGCGCCTCGATATCGAGACCCTGAAGCAGACGGGCTTCAAGGACCCGGCCGTGGCGATCCACCAGCTCATCACGCCCGAGGAGTACAGGCACCTCCGGCGCGTGCTGAACCTCGGCCTCTTCCACTTCCAGAAGCAGTACGCGCGGCGCTTCACGGCCATCTCGCGCGAGCTCGCCACCTCCGACATGGACCTCCCCTTCCGCGTCGAGACGCGCTTCCTCCGCAACTTCTCCGGGCCCGCCACCATGTGCGAGCTCCTGGGCGGCGACTGGAAGAAGTTCGTCACGGCCTGCACGGTGGCCCGGGAGACCTCCCTCAACGCGTACGCCCACGCGACGCCCACGAACATCCTCTTCGACACGCTCCTCCGGACCAACGGCGTCCGGCTGGGCACGAACTACACGTCCATCATGGCGCTCCTGGCCGAGCCTGATAAGTGGCCCGTGCTCAACGGCACCATGTCCGGCGCGCTCTACCACAACGAGGCGGGCCTCCTGGTCGTCGATTGGATCGCCTCGACGTCGAACGGCGGCGTGCTCTTCCGCACCGAGCCGTGGTGCCGGGAGCAGTTCCACCGCTTGAAGTACCTACTCGATCAGCACGCCACGGCCGTGCCCCCGGCCGACTACGAGCGGCTCGGGGTGATGAACTTCACACAAGCCTGCGGCCTCTCGGCCGACCAGCACACGATCACCGTGCTGCACCTCTCGGCGTTCGTCGCCAAGGTGCGCGACGTGAGCCAGCGCAAGACCACCATCGGGGAGCCGAGGCAGGGACCCAACCAGGGGCCCGGCGACCCCAGCCTTCCGCCCGGCCTGCGAATGGTCAAGGGCGCCGGAGGCGGCAACGGCGGCGGGGGCACACCACCGCCGCCCAGCGACGACAACAACAACATCGGGTGACATCCATGACGATCAAACTGCAAGAACACCAGCTCGGCGGCACCTACGCGGGGGCCGACACCCTCGAAGAAGTCGGGGCCATCATGTACGCCGAAGACGTGGGCGCAGAGTGCGTACTCGGGGACGAGCACGACGCCCTCCCGCTCGAACTCGGGGACTACCTCGATCAGGTCCTCGACGAGCCGACCGAGGAGGACAAGCGGCGCGTGATCGACGGATACCGCGCCGCGCGGGACGGGCTGACGACCACGGAGGAGTACGCAGCCAACCACTCGCTGTCTTCGATCGCCGCGAAGGGAGACTGACATGGCGGGGCCGCTTCCTGTCCTCCAGCTCGAAGCCGCAGCGTGCGAGCTGTGCCAGAAGCCCCCCTTCCACCTGAAGGCGGGGCCCGGGTGCGCCTCGTGCCCCGCCTTCAAGGACACCCACTACTTCCCCTACGCGGACGGGCCCGACGCGCCCGACCTGATCGTGCTCGCGGACGCCCCCCAGGCGCCGCGCCTCGCGCTCATCGGGGGCCAAGCCGTCCAGACGGAGAAGCTGCACCACAAGTCCTTCCAGGATGACGGCGGCAAAGTCCTGCGCCAAGCCATTCAGGACGTGGGCGCCCGTGGGTACGGCGTACTGAAGGCGCGCTTCGTCTACGCCGTGAAGTGCGCCGTCGACAACCCCAAGGCGTCGGTGGTGATGAGCTGCCAGGGCAACCTCCACGCGGACCTCGCTCGGGCCGCTTCGACCCGGGCGAGCATCGGCTACTCGGGCGACCTCGTGGTGCTCGCGTGCGGCGTGCAGGCGCTACACGCCCTCGGCGTGAACGTCCGGTCGGAAGGGGAGGCCCTCGGGCGGACCTTCCCCGCCTCGATCGGCGGGCTCAAGATCACCGTGGTCGCGACCCGGTCGATCAAGAGCTACGCGAGCCACGTCGGAACCTACCAGACGCTGCTCGCGGACGTGGAGCGGGCCGCCCGACTCGTCCGTCAGAAGCCCGTCGAGGTGCTCTCGCGCGCCCAGGCGGCGGCGGGTTACCGCATGCCGCAGACGCTCGCCCAGGTCAGGGAGCTGATCGACGAGGTGATCCGGTACGCCCGGCCCGGCACCGCCCCCGACAAGTGGGCGGTGTCGTTCGACACCGAGACCAACACGCTGCACCCGCAGTGGAAGGGCCTGAAGTGTCTGGGCGTGTCCTTCGCCTGGGACGAGGGCAAGGCGGCCTTCGTGCCCCTGTGGCACCCCAGTACGCCGTACGACGGGGGCGCCGCCTGGGAGATGGTCAAGGAGCTCCTGCGCTCCGGCAAGCCGCTCATCTGGCACAACGGCAAGTACGACTACAAGGTGCTCTGGCGTTTGGGCCTGCCGATGACCGACATCGGCAAGCCCGGCTGGGACACCATGCTGGCCGAGCACGTCCTGGAGGAGGACAAGAAGGGCGAGTACAGCCTGAAGGCCCTCACCAAGCGCTTCTTCCCGCAGTTCTCCGGGTACGAGGACCGCCTGAAGGACATGCTGGAGCAGGAGGACGGCGTCGAGGAGGTGCAGGTCTCCAAGACGCGGAAGCTCAAGGTGCCCGAGGAGGTCGCCCGAGCGCTCGCTCGCGTGCAGGAGGCCAAGCTAGTCAAGGGGACGGGCTTCCAGGCCAAGACCGTCGAGGGGCTCATCGCCAAGGGCAAGCACAAGAAGGACGTCATCAGCCCGGAGCACTTGGCGGACCTCCGGGTCGTACTCGCGGCCAAGGTGAACGGGGAGTTCAGCGTCAAGCACCACGACGACGTCGCCCGCGAGAAGCGCAAGAAGGGCGGCTACGAGGACGTCCCGCTACCCGAGCTCAGCTTCTACGCGGCGGTGGACGCGGACGTCACGCGGCGGCTCGCCATCGTGCAGAGCCGCAGGATGAAGGAGGAGGACGACCAGATCCGCCAGTGGCGCGAGGCGGTGCGCGTCCAGATCGAGAACCAGCCCCGCGACGTCGACCCCGTGACGGGGGAGAAGAAGCCGCCGCGCTTCACCGTGCAGCAGCTCTGCGCCGATCCGCACCCGTCCCACACCATGGTGCGGGCGTTCAAGCTGCCGCTACAGCGGGAGCTCGCGAAGATCGAGCTGCGCGGCGTGCGCGTGGACATGAAGTACCTGAAGTGGGGGGCCGAGAAGCTCGATCAGGTGCTCGCCGCCAACGACCAGCAGATCTACGGCATCTGCGGTGAGAACTTCAAGCTCGGTTCGGGCAAGAAGATCGCGTCGTTCCTCTTCGACGGCGGGGCGGGGTTCATCCACCCCAACCCGGAGCACGCGGAAGAGATCGCCCGGAAGAACCCCGGGGAGGCCCGCTACGTGAACGGGCGGATGTACTACCGCCCTCACCACTTCACGGCCACCAAGGCCATCCAGACCAGCGAGGCTGTGCTCAAGGGGCTCGTGAGCCGCTTCGAGTGCCCCTTGGCCAACCTGCTCCTCGCCCGCCGCAAGGCGGACAAGGCGCGGTACACGTTCTTCGAGAACGCCGGCAAGCTCGCCGAGATGTTCGAGGACGAGCACCTGCACGGGGGGTACAACCTCACGGGCACGGCCACCGACCGGCTGTCGTCCTCGTCGGGCATCCCCGGCCTGGGCTTCAACTACCAGAACATGCCGCGCGGGTTCCTCGGGGCCCTGCGAGACACGCGCGGGAAGATGGTGCTCGGGCCCGACGGGAAGCCCGTGTTCGAGGGGGTGAAGTGCAAGAAGCTCTTCATCCCCGACGACGACTCGATGTGCTTCTTCAACGCCGACGCCAAGGGCGCCGAGGTCACCATCTTCGGCTCCTACGCCGACGACGACGCCCTCAACGAGGCCCTTCGTGAGGGCCTGGACGCGCACTGCTTCTTCGCGAGCAAGGCGCTCGACCCCCGCCTCGTCGGCGCGGGGCTCACGGGCGCCGCCCGCAAGGCGGCGCTCGACCGGGCCGGCGTGGACGACGACCACGCCTGGAGCTACGAGGACTTCTTCGCGGCGCACACCCTCGAAGACAAGGACCAGTTCCTGGACAAGGCGTACGTCGTACGCCTGAAGGAGCTGCGCACCAACATCAAGCGGCTGGTCTTCGGCATGCTCTTCGGGGCGGGCGTCAAGAAGATCGCCGAGATCGCGGGGATCCCCCTGGAGCTCGCGCAGATCGTGCGCGACCTCCTGTTCGCCAAGTTCCCGTCCATCCCCCTCTACATGGAGCAGACCAAGTGGGAGATGCAGATGTTCGGGCTGGTCGAGACCTACCAGGGAGGCCGGCGCCGCTTCCCGATCGACACGTCGCGGGCGCCGAGGGCCCTGCTCGCGCGCGGGCAGCGGCAGGCCGTCAACGTCAAGATCCAGCGCACGAGCTCGCAGATCGTCCTCTCGGTGATGTGCGAGGTCTCCGAGGTGCTGGAGCGGGACATGGGTGGCCACCTACTGCTCACCGTGCACGACTCCATCGGCGGTCAGGTCGCCAAGAAGTACGCCCACCAGTTGCCAGACCTCATCCACGAGCTGGGCACCAAGAAGGTCGGCAAGAACAACCCCTGGCTCAAGGCGCCCTACCGGTGGGACGTCGAGATGGGCCCCAACTACGGGACGCTCTCCTCGGCGGCCAAGTACCTGTCGTCGCTCCCGCCGCCCCTGCCCGAGCCCCAGCTCGACGGGTACACCGAGGGCGACAAGATCGAGGACCTCCGCAACCCGGACGACTGGGAGAGCCCGGCGCCCAAGCCCAACAAGAAGAAGGCCGCGTGATCCGGTAAAAGGTCACGGTGTGGTACGCGCGGCCGACGCGTGCTTTCCTCCTCCCTGAAACCGGTCAGCCCCGGGACGTTCGGCCCGTCCCCCTGCCCCACTCGCGGTGCGCCAGCGCGGGTGGGGAGTGCTCTTCGCTGGCGCGCTTCCGCCTTTTTTTCGTCACGAGAGGATCCCAGATGATGTCCTTCCCCGACCGATACGTGATCGTCGACGTGGAGACCACCGGACTCGAAGCGCTGCTCTACCGCGTGATCGAGGTCTCCCTGGCCGTGGTCGTCAACGACGACTGGTCCAACTTCAAGATCGAGACCTACCGGTTCGAGCTGTCCGACGAGGACTACCGCGCCGGCAGCCCCCACGCCTACGCGGTGAACGGCTACCGCCCCGGCCACCCCGACTGGAGGGACGCGCCCCTCTGCGGCTCGCCCGAGGCGGCCGAGGCGTGGGCCGAGATCCGCGACAAGCTGCGGGGCGCCGTCCTCTGCAACCAGAACATCCCCTTCGACAAGAAGTTCATCTGGCACGAGATCGTCCGCCACCGCGTGACCCCGCACGCCGAGGGGTGCGTCTACTCGCACGACGTCGAGCCGGACAACTCGGGCATCTGGGAGCGCCACCACGACGAGGTCATCACCTACTCGCGCAAGCTCGCCGACATGGTGGGCAAGGACCGGCCGAACCCCAAGGACGCCAAGAAGTACAACCTCGCCATCAGCTACAACGACCTGAAGGGCCACCCGCTGCCGCCGCACCGGGCGGAGGCCGACGTGCTCCGCGCGCTCTGGGTGCTGGCCTGGGGCTTCGACCAGACGCGCCCCGACGCCGAGGGCGCGTCCGAGATGTTCGACCGCGCGCGTCGCATCCGCGAGGCCGTGGTGGGCTGGATCAGCCGCAACGCCCTCACGGACAAGGTCGAGCCCGACCCGGCCGAGGCGGAGGCCGCCGCCGGGCTGCTGGAGCACGTCCACAACCCCTCGATCCCCTCGCCCGACGTCAGCGGCCTCTAGCCGTCCGACTCGGGGAGCGAACTCCCCAGGTTGATCTCCCCCGAGGCGATCTGTAGCGCGAGCCGGGCGAACCCCAGCGCGTGCAGGAAGTCGTCGGGGTCGATCGGCGCGTGACGCCACACCTTGCGCCCCCCGGCGTCCTTGCTGGTCACCTCCTCGTACTCCGCCAGGATGTGCTTGAAGGCGACCTGCAAGTACGGCCGGGGCTCGCGCGGGAACTCCACGTCCTTGCGCAGGAACGCCGACATGAGCGAGTCGATCGCGTGGCTGCGGTTCACCATGTACGTGTTGCGGGCCTTGTCCCACACGCAGTAGTGCTTGGCGTTGGGCCCCACGTAGCGGAACTTCACGACGCGCGCGGGGTTGGGCATGCCGGTGCGCAGCATGTCCATGTTCATGTTGCCCTCGCCCGCGTCGCCGCCCACGAGCAGCGCGTTGTTCAGGTCGTAGTTGCGCAGGACGGAGCGGATCTCTTCGTTCTCCTGCGCCGCGTGCAACCCCGAGAACACCTTGAAGTAGAGGACGCGCACCTTGCCCGAGGCGAGCCGCCCCAGGACCACCAGCACGGTGGTGGAGTAGCCGTCCCCGCCGCCGCCCGACCAGTCGATGCCGGCGGCCACCCGCACGACGCCCTGCATGAGCTCGGGCGTGGGCTTGGGGCTCATGACTGACCCCGTCGCCGCCGCCCATAGCATCTCCTCGGTGATGAGCCTCGTGCCGACCGAGTCGCTCATGCCGAGCACTTCGTTGCGGAACTTCGGCAGGGGGTACGCCATCGCGCCCTCCATCTTGCCGAGGATGTCGTCGCGCCACTCGACCAGCGCCTTCTCGTGCTCGCGGGAGCCCGGGGTCCAGCACGCCGCGACGCCGCGCAACATGATCGGGCGCGAGATGTGGAAGCCCTTGAAGAGCGCCGCCGGGTTTCGGTTGGTGTCGACCCAGATGCCGTTGCGCGGGTTCAAGTACGTCGAGCAGTGGCCGCAGATGGGGCCGAGCTTTCCGAGCTGCTTCTCGGAGACGATGATCGAGTACTTGGAGCAACCGGTGCACTTGATCGCCCACTCGGTCTGGCTGGAGTTCTTCCAGAGGTGCTCCAGGCCGTTCTCCAGCGTCTTCGGCGTGCCGCAGAACGACTGGTACTTGCCCTTGGTGCTCTCGGAGAGGACCTCCCGAATCTCGGGCATCACGGCGTCGAGGAGCACGTCCTGCGTCTCGTCGATCATGATGTGGTCGGCCGAGTTGCCGCGCACGCGGTCGGCGTTGTCCGAGGCGAACGTGAACACGATCTCCGACCCGTTGGTGAAGGAGCGCGTGCGCACGCCGTTGGGCATGGACGGGTCGATGTAGTTGTTGCGTATGCGCGGTGAGAACTTGATGGCCTTGGCGACGCGCAGGTTGGAGAACTTGTCCGTCTGCCCCTCGCTGGGCGTGACGAAGAGGGACTTGAAGAAGTCCTTGGCGAGCGAGTCCGTCAGCAGGTAGACCATCAGACGGATCGACTTGCCCACCTGACGGCTCGTCTTGAGCACCGTGAGCTGGTAGTCGCCGTCGTACGTCGCCTTGAACATGGGGTACATGTCCAGGGTGAGCGGCTTGTTGTCCCACATGATGATCTGCTCGGCGTACGCCGAGCGGGTCAGCGTGACGGTCTTAGGTTCGACAGACATTCAGCATCTCGGCCCTGCGCCGCGCGAGAGCCCTCAACTCAAGCCACGCGTCCGCGAGCCGCCGCACCTGAACGCCTGCGGCGTCCTCGGGGGCGGCCTCGGCGATACGCCGTATCCCGTCGTCGTCCTCGGACGACACCTTCTTCCAGACGGCCGCGACGCGGTCCCTGAGGCCCTTCGTCGCGTGGTTCATTCGATCCAGGTGCTCCTGACAGAACGAGAGGGGCTCCGGTGCCAGGAGCCACCCGTCGTCGTGCAGGACCACCGCGACGGCCGGGTCCACCGCGTCGGGGTCGAACCCCTGGTCGTGGTCGATCTCCTGGCCCGTGAGCTCCTGGATCTCCAGCACGGCCCAGGAGAGCTGGAGCACCGTAGGGTGGTGGAATGCGTCGCCCGCCGCGTCGTGCCCGTCGCACGCCAGGGCGAAGGCGAAGAGGGCGTCCCAGTCGTAGGTCCAGACGCGCGAGGAGACGACCGTCTGGGCCCCCAGGACGCGCGAGGCGAGGGCGTCCCAGGAGAGCCCCAGGCGCTCCACCTCGGTCTGGAGGGTCTCCGCCTCCCACACGCCGATCCCGGGCCCCAGGAGGGACCCCAGGGCCGCCCAGACGGCCGACGGGGGCGCGTGGGGGTTCGCCAGCACGTCCCGGGGGGTCACGTCACACCCCCGTGGGCTTCACCCCCGCCGCGCGCAGGCTCTGGGTGAGCGACTGCATCATCGGGGCGGGCAGCGTCGGGAGGATGTCCATGAGCTTGTCGGGGTTGACCTGACCGCCCGGGGCGACCTCCCCGACGATCTCGGGGCCGAGGGCGTCCGCCCAGAAGGTGCTCGGCAGGCCCGCGAGCGCCTGGATGTCGTAGCTCTCGGGACCCAGCACGACCATCTGCGCGCCGACCTTGGCCGGGCGGTTGAACACCGTGAGCACGGGGTCGGGCACGCGCCGGTTCCAGATCGAGTCCAGGCCGTTGCGCTTGTCGAGGGTGAGGAGCGTCGAGGCGAGCTTCACCCGCGCCGAGTGGTCGCGCAGGGCGCCGGGGTCGCTGCGGATGGACGTGCAGATCACCTCGTAGGGGACCTTGGCCTCGGCGTCCTTGACCAGGAACGCCCTGGCGGTCACCCCCTCCAGCACCTTCTCCGGCGCCGAGAAGGAGGCGAGGCCCCACCCTTGAGCCACGGGCCCGAGCGTCACGCCCAGGCGGTCGGCCGCCGACGCGAGCTTGTGGAAGACCTCCACGCGGCGCTCCAGCGGCAGCTTCCACGCCTCCTCCATCATGCGGGACTCGGCCGTCTTGACCTCGGCCGCGTCGCGCACGGGGTAGGTGCCCTCCTCGGGGAAGAGGAAGTCGTCGGGCGACGACGCGACCTTCTCCTCGTGGGCGCGCAGGACCTCCTCGGGTACGCCGTACGCCTCCAGGGCCTCGGCCACCTTGGCGCGGACGTGCGGGGGCACCGTGGGGTCCTCGCGCACGTACATCGCGCTCACCACGGCGTGCTCCGGCGTGTGAACGGGGTACAGGCGGCGGGAGCCCCACGCGAAGGCGGTCTCCGGGATGGAGCCGGGGTCGTCCTCGAACTCGGCCGTCTTGAGCATCTCGGCCGCGCCGGGGTGCCGGCTGATGAGCCGCTTCAGGTCGGCGTGGGCGGTGTCGTTGTACAGGTCCTTGGGCATCGGTCACTCCGTGGGCGTGAAGGTGGGGCAGACGGCGCGCACGTCCACGATGGCGCGACGCTCTACGTCCTGGGCGCGGGAGAGGGCGGCTTGCGCCGCGTCCCGGTCGCGCGCGAGGCCGGCGCACCGCGTCTGGCACGCCCGGACGGTCTCGGTGTAGGCCGCGAGCGCGTCGCGCTTCTGCGAGAGCAGGGCCTCGTAGGAGTCCGCGTCCGAGCTGTAGGAGCCGAGTCGCACGCAGAAGTCCTGCGTGTTGTGCGAGCCCGTCTCCGCCGTGTTGAGCACGCGGAATCGGGCGCGTTCGAGGAACGCCACGTCCGCCTGAAGCATCTGGTGGATCAGACGGTCCGAAGCGCAGTCGGTCACGCAGGCGTCCGCCGCAGCGCTCGCCGCCGCGTGGGCCGACTCGGCCGCGACGCGCGCCGCCCGCGCCGCCGCGTAGGCCGCGCGCCGCTCGTCCTCGACGGAGGCGTCCACGACGGGCAGCGCGTAGTCCTGGATCGGGTGCGTCTCGAAGGCGAGGTTGAAGGCGCGCCAGTCGACGACCAGGGACGAGAGGCGCGCGATGAGCTGGCGGTACGCGGCGTCGGCCGTGGCGCGCGAGGAGTACGTGAGCGCCACGGTGCTGCACAGGTACTCGGTCTGGTTGCGCCGCACGGCCTCGGCCCGGTCCTGGGCGAGTTCCGTGAGCTCGGACGCCGAGGGCACCCGCGCGAAGGCGTCCGGGGGGATGAAGAGGAGCGAACCCTCGTCCACGCGCACGTAGAGCGCCGTCGACAGCCGCCGAAGGTCGTAGGGGGCCACCACGCGCGCGAGGACGTCCCGCTTGGCGTCGCCCGGGTCGCTGATCGTGAGGACGAAGAGGTTCGCTGTGGGCAGGTCCCCGGGGTCGGTGACCGTGGTCGTCACCTCGTACCCCACCGTCCCCGACGCGAGGGTCACGGCCCGGCGGCTCTGCGTCACGTGCGGGGTGGTGCTCAAGTCTCCTCCCCCACGACGTACACGGATTCGGCTGGAAGGTCGAGGTCGGCGCGCGCGTTCCACGCGTCGACTAGCTCCCGGAGGCGCTGGCGCGTGTAGTCGGTGAAGCGGGTGAGGAGCTCGCGCGTCGCGAAACTGCGCGCGGCCGTGGCCTTCCTGTAGAAGCGCCCGTCCCCAGCCGCCGCCTCCTCCCGCGTCGCGGGCCAGCGATCGAGCGCGTCCGCCGTGGCCACGAACGAGAAGGAGTCGTCGAGGAAGGCGTGCACGAACACCTCCTTCGGTACGCCGTACGACGCGCCCACCTCGAAGAAGGCCGCGTACCGATCGCCGTCCATGTAGAGGCGCTCGGATACCTGGATCCATGCGGGACTCATGGGCCCTCCGTGATCGTGACGAGACCTGTGAAGCTCTCGGAGCTCTTGGATGCGGCCTTCTGCAAGGGGCCGAGGGCCGACGCCACGTAGGCGAAGAGGGCCTCCCCGTCGTCGAGCGTGGGCGCGAGGTCCGTAAAGCGCGAGGCGCGTACGAGGTCCCCCGCCGCTTCGCGCATGGACGCGCCGCCCGTGCCGGTCGCCAGCGGGATCGTACCGGTCCCGCCGCGATGGAGGCGCCACGGGAGGTCCACCTCGCGCGTGGGAAAGTACCTGCGCTCGACGCCCCCGCCGGGGTTCGTCACGACGGTCACCGCAGGGAAGGCCCACGTCGTGCCCGTGTCGGGCGCGGTGGTGGACTTCGTCACTGTGGCGACGTTGCCCACGTAGCTGACGATCTGCGTGAGCCCGTTGTAAGATCCCGTGGTGAACCCGCTCAACCGAACCCAGCGCCCGACGTCCTCGGGGGTGAACACGTGCCCCGGGAGGATGAGCTGCCGCCCGGACAGCAACTGCGGAAGCGTTCCGCTCGCCCGGTCGAACACGGACGCCACCTCGAACACGCCGTCGGTGTAGGGTGCCTGAGTCTGGATCCAGTGGTCGGGCGCGGGGGAGACGGAGAGCGTGTCGCCCGCGCGCACGTTGTCGAACCAGTCGCCGCCGTTCGCCGCGCGCATGTCGAACACGGACAGCTCGCTCCTCGGGAGCGCCTGGAAGTCGGGCAGCGACGCCACGCGCCGCAGCCGCTCCACGGGCCCCGTCGTGTCGACGACGAACAGCGGCTGGTAGCTCGAAGGCGTCGTCGCCCCCGGCGAAGTGGTCACCGCCCACTGCGTCGCCTGATAGCCGGCCGCCCTCAGGTAACCTTGCTGCTGCACCGAAAGGATGACGGGAGTCGGCATGGAAGTGTTCGTGGGCGTCGATACGGGGCTTCAGAGCCCTGGTGTGGCCGTGGTGTCTCGCGAGGGTGTGCTGCTCGGCGCCGTACCCCTTACGATAGGGGGCAAGGTGCGGGGGGCGCGGCGCCTCGTCGAGATCAGGCGCCGCCTCGACGCGTACGTGCGCCAGTTCGGCACGCCCGTGGGGTCCGCGATCGAGGGCCCGAGCCTCGGCTCCGAGCACCGCGAGTACGACCTGGGCGAAGCCTCCGGCGTGCTCAAGCTCTGGCTCTACGAGGCCACGGGCGCCGAGCCGTGGGTCATCGAGCCCGCCCGTTTGAAGAAGTGGGCCACCGGCAACGGCGGCGCGTCGAAGGAGCTGGTCCGACAGTACGTCGTACGCCGCACGGGCTTCGAGATCGCCGAGGACGACCTCGACGCCTCGGACGCCGCCGCGCTGGCCCTCCTCGCTTACAGTCTCTCCTCCCAGGGTCGACCCCAGACCCGCGTACAGGCCGAGGTCCAACTCGCGCTCCGTGCTCCGGCGCGCAAGAAGTCCAAAAGCCGTCCGTCCGTCAAGAATCGCACCGTCAACATCTGAAGGACAACGCATGAATCAACCCATCCAGAACTGGCAGCGCTACTTCACCGACACCGAGCGCTTCCCGGGCGAGACCCGGACCAAGGTCTTCGACGCGCGCGTCACCGAGCCCGACGGGACCGTGGTGTTCCGTCTCGACGGCATCGAAGCCCCCGACACGTGGTCGGACCGCGCGGTGCGCGTCGCAGCCCAGAAGTACTTCCTGAAGGAGGGGGCACAGAGCCGCCACGGCGTCTTCGAGCGCTCCGTTTTCGACATGGTCGACGGGGTGTCCCGGACCATCGCCGACTCGGGTTTCGAGCAGGGCTACTTCCGCACGCGCGAAGACGCGCGCCTCTTTCAGGACGAGCTCTACTACCTGCTCATCAACCAGTACGGCGCGTTCAACAGTCCCGTCTGGTTCAACGTCCGCATCGGCCACGTGTACGGCGTGCGCGGCTCGGGCGGCAACTGGGCGTGGAACCGCGAGACGGGCGAGTACACGACCACCCCGGACAGCTACATGCGCCCGCAGATCTCCGCCTGCTTCATCCAGGAGGTCAACGACAACCTCGTGGAGCCGGACGGCATCTGGGCGCTCTGGACCAAGGAAGCGCGCCTGTTCAAGCTCGGATCGGGCTCGGGCGTGAACGTCTCGCGCATCCGAGAGAAGGACGCGCCGCTCACGGCCGGCGGCACGGCCTCCGGGGTCATGAGCTTCCTGCCCGCCGGGGACGCGGGAGCCGGCGGCGTGAAGTCCGGCGGCACCACGCGCCGTGCGGCGCGCATGGTGTGCATGGACGTCGACCACCCGGAGATCGAGGCGTTCGTCCGGTGGAAGGAGCGCGAGGAGTGGAAGGCCCAGGTCCTCATCGCCGCCGGGTGCACCGGCGGGATGGAGGGCGAGGCGTACACCACCGTGTCGGGCCAGAACGCCAACAACTCGGTCCGCGTGACGGACGAGTTCATGCGCGCGGTGGAGGAGGACAAGCCCTGGGACCTGATCGGTCGCCTCTCCGGGAAGCCCGTCAAGACCGTCCGCGCGCGCGAGCTCTGGGACTCCGTCGCCAAGGCCGCGTGGGTCTGCGGCTGCCCCGGCGTGCAGTACGACACGACCATCAACTCGTGGCACACGACGCCGAACGCGGGGCGCATCCGCGCGTCCAACCCGTGCTGCTTCACGGGCGACATGCTCGTGGACACCTCCGAGGGCCGTCTCGCCTTTCGCGACCTGGAAGCGATGAACCGACGGGGCGAGACGCTCCCGCTCGCTTTCGCCTTCGACCGCGAGACTCGGCTGCCCGTTCTGCGCCAGATCAACAAGGTCTGGCAGTCCGGTACGGCGTACGCGCTCGTGGACGTCACGACGGACAAGGGCGTCACCGTGCGGTGCACGCCCGAGCACCGGTTCCTCCTGCACTCCGGCGAGTACGTCCAGGCCAAAGACCTCACGCCCGGAACGCGCCTGCGCAAGATCGGACGGCGCACGATCGCGGAGCGGTCCGGCCGCATGCAGATCGACCACCGCGTCACCGACGAGAGCAGCAACGGCTGCGAGTATCAGTCGCGCTGGATGTGGGAGCAGACCCACGGGCCCATCCCGGACGGGTACGAGGTGCACCACAAGAACGAGGACCCGACGGACGACCGTCTGTCGAACCTGGAGCTGCTCCCGCAGCTCGAACACCGCCAGGAGCACGCCGTCGGGGAGGCGAACCCTCGCTACCTCGACGTCGACACCCAGCGCATCGTCGACACCTGGGACGCCGTCAAGGCGGCCGACCTGGGCAAGGCCGAGAGCGTCGGCACCGTCTCGGTGTGGCGCTGGAACAGCTACGTCCGCAAGAACAACCTCAAGGGGTTGGTGCCCCTCGCGCGCGGCGACGGTCGGATCCGGGGCAAGTCCTGGTCCGAGTTCTCCGCGTGGGTCGAGGAGCGGCGGGCCGAGGACAACGATCGCGTCGCGTCGGTGACGCGCGTCACGGCGGACGACGTCCCCGTGTACGACCTGGAGGTGGAAGGCGTGCACAACTTCGGAGTGACGGCTCCGGGCATGACGGCACATCACACCCTCGTGGTGAGCAACTCTGAGTACATGCACCTCGACAACTCCGCCTGCAACCTCGCGAGCCTGCGCCTCACGAAGTTCCTGCGCGAGGACGGCTCGTTCAACGTCGAGGACTACCGGGCTGCCGTGCGCACCTTCACGGTGGCCATGGACATCCTGGTCGACCTCGGCAGCTACCCCAGCAAGGAGATCGCGCGCGGCGCGCACCGCTACCGCCAGCTCGGCCTCGGCTACGCGGACCTGGGCGCGCTCCTCATGCTCAAGGGCCTCTCCTACGACTCCGACGAGGGGCGCGCGCTCGCCGGGGCGCTCACCTCGCTCCTGACGGCGGAGACCTACTACACCAGCGCGCAGATCGCCAAGGCGATGGGCCCCTTCGAGGGCTACAAGGCCGACGAGCGAGGTGTCCTCGACGTCCTGGCCAAGCACTCCACGGCGCACAGTGACCTGTGCCGAGCGTCCATCCGAACGACGGATCTTGACCTGTTGCTCCGCGAAGGTTCCAAGGTGTGGCACGCGGCAGGTGAGCTTGCCTCGCTCTACGGCGTCCGCAACGCCCAGGCGACGGTGCTGGCCCCCACCGGCACCATCGGCTTCCTCATGGACTGCGAGACGACGGGCGTAGAGCCCCTCCTCGGGCACGTCCAGTACAAGAAGCTCGCGGGCGGCGGCACCGTCACCCTGGTCAACCGGCTGGTCCGGCGGGCCCTGGAGCGGCTGGGCTACCTCGGCTCGACCCTCGACGCCATCGTCTCGCACGTCGAGGCGACGGGCGGCTTCTCGGGCTCGCCACTTCGCCCCGAGCACCTCCCCGTCTTCGACACCGCCATCCCGTGCGGCGTCGATGGGCGCTACCTGAGCGTGGACGCGCACCTGGAGATGATGGCGGCCGTGCAGCCGTTCCTCTCGGGGGCGATCTCCAAGACCGTGAACATGCCCCGGGGCACCACTCCGGAGGACGTCGCGGCCACCTACATGAAGGGCTGGAAGCTGGGCCTGAAGGCCGTGGCGATCTACCGCGACGGCTCCAAGGAGAGCCAGCCCGTGTCCACCAAGCAGGGGGAGGACAAGGCCGCGAAGGTGGACGAGATCCTCCCCAGCGTGCCCGCGCTCCTGGAGTCTCCCCCCTTCAAGCACACCCAGCGCAAGCTGCCCAAGGAGCGACGCGGCATCACCTGGGCGCTGAAGCTCGACGACCACAAGATCTACATCCGGTCGGGCGAGTACGACGACGGCACCCTCGGCGAGGTCTTCGTCGACATCGCCAAGGAGGGTTCCACGCTCGGCGGTCTCTACGGCATGTGGGCCAAGGCAGTCTCGCTGGGCCTCCAGTACGGCGTACCGCTGGCCGAGTTCGTCGAGACCTTCATCCACACCAAGTTCGAGCCCAACGGCGGGGTGAAGAACCATCCGACGATCAAGCGCTCGACCAGCCTCGTGGACCTGACCATGCGCGTCCTCGGCGTACGCTACGCCGGCCGCAAGGACCTCCAGCACGTTCAGGACGACGTGCTGGACCTCGGGGAGATCCCTCCGACGCATCTCGACACGACGGCCTACACGGCGCCCACCCGGAGCTACGTCTCGGACGCGCCGCTCTGCCCCGTCTGCGGCACGCTCACGCAGCGCAACGGCGCCTGCCACCGCTGCCCGCAGTGCGGGGAGTCGCTCGGTTGTAGCTGACCTCGGGGAAGGGGGAGGACGGGCGCCGCGCGGGAAACCGCGCGGCGCCTTTTCTTTGGCCGTCAGTTGATGACGGAGAACACCGAGAGGACGTCGAACGAGTAGGTGGACGAGGCGTTGTTGACGTTGGAGTTGAGCACGCTCTGGACGAAGGCGTAGGCGTTCGCCGTGAGCGGCACGGTGACCTGACCTCGCAGATGCCGCACGTCGCCCGCCCCGCTCGCCGTGTACGAGAGCTCCATGTAATGGCAGATGCGACCGCTCGGCTCGATGAACTGGAAGAGCGCGCTCAGGGCGCCTGCGCCGGTCGGTACGATGGTGATGTCGTAGTAGACCGTCGCGCCGACGTTCGTGAAGCCGCTCGCAACGCCGGTGGCGAACGAGGTGCCCGGGGCCGAGGTGGCGATACCCGACAGGGCCGCCGAGACGTTGTTGGCCGCCTTGTACTCGTAGCGGTTGTAGGTCGGTCCGTGAATGTGGCTCGACGTCGCGTCGATAGGCGTACCGGTTTCGTTGCCGTCGAGTCGCTGCTTGTCTGCTGAACGAAGGATGTTGTCCGTCGAACGCTGAACGTGACCGCCGAATACCGGTCCACCCCCTACGCCAATCACACCACTGATGTGTCCAGGGCTGAGGTACTCGGTGCGGTTGGCGTACCGGGTGGAGGCGATCGTCCCGAGGTTGCCGTTGGGGATCCACACGTCCATCAGCCGCGAGTCCTCGGTGCCCAAGCCGAAGGAGACGACGGGCGCACCGAGCGTGTTGTTGGTGAGGTCGGTGTGGACGAAGCCGTGCACGCGCGAGTGACGGAAGTCCGACCCTAGGGTGAGCGCGGACATGAACGTCAGGCTGGGCGTGCCGCTGAGTCCCGTGAAGTTCGGGTCCGAGCCGTTGAGCTTCTTCAGCACCACCACGCGCGAGGCCGTGTTGCGGCTCACAACGGTGTAGACGCCGTCCGCCGCGTCGGCGCAACCGGAGAGGCCCAGGAGCTTCACGTAGAGGAGCGGGAGGGTCCGGCCGCTGGTCGCGTCCTGCGCCACGGGCAGCTTCGCGAAGACCTTGGTGAACTGGTTCACCGTCATCGCCGAGAGCACGAGGCTCGTGGAGGTGCTGAACCCCACCGCGTTGTCGAGGGGCAGCACGTCCTCGGCGTCCCCGGCGTTCGTGTAGACGATGGGCTGGAGGTTCAGTGACTGGAACTCCTGCACCCCGGCGGCCGTGAGGGCCATCATGTTGACCGGCGCCTGGAGCTCGCCCTGGATCATCACCGCGCCGGCCGCCGGCATGTCGTCGCCGCCGAAGTCCTTGAGCAGCGGGTTCGCGCCGACGAGACGGTGGCCCGACTCGCTCACGCGGCCGTTGATGCCGACGATCACGCCGCCGTCGATCTTGTTGAGGACGTCGTCGAGCTGCTCCCGCAACGACCCTTGGGTGAGGGCGATCTTGCGCGCTTCGTTGCCCGTCCGGGTGGCGCCGGCGATGGCGCCGGAGCCCACGCGGCGGGCGCCGTTGTTGGTGCCCGTCTCGTCGGCGAGGTCGGCCACGATCTGCTGGATCGCGGTGTGCACCGTACCCGTCGCGATCTCGGGGTCGTCGCTGGAGAGGGCGTCCGCGTTCCAAGAGGGGCCCCCCTCGTACCCGATGAGTCGTGCGCCCGCAGTCGTCGACGACCCGTCGCTGGCGAGGGCCAGCCACATGGTCCGGCTCTCCCCGAGCGTCAGCGTCTCGCCCGGAGCGAGGCGCGTGCCGTCGATGAAGACGAACTCCCCGTGCAGCACCTTCCCGATCGGGATGGCGCCGGGGATCTTCTCGGGCTCGCGGCCCGTGACGAACAGGGTCCAGCCGGAGGCCGGGGTGATGTTGGAGGTGAAGGTGCCGTTGCGGTCCGTGGGGAGGTCGTAGACGGACTGGCGCCGCCCCCCGCGCGGCGACGTCACGCCGCTCTCGACGGGGCCGAGGGGGTAGCCGATCGCGAGGCCCTCCCCCTCGCGCAGACGGTTGACGTTCACCCCGCCCACGGTGGCCGCGAAGAAGGCCGCGAGCTGAGCCTGCGTGATCTGGTGCGCCTCGGCGTCGTAGGCGCCCTGCACCACGCCGCCCGTGAAGGGGACCGGCGGGTTGGACGTCGTGCCCGTGGTCGACGCCTTGAGGAAGTCGGCCACGCCGAAGGCGCCCTGCGAGCTCCGGTCGGCGTTGATGAAGGTGATGAGGTGCGCGAGGGTGGTGGGGCTGCCGAGCGTGCCGTACGTCACGGTGATCTTGACGCGGGGCGCGCCGGAGATCACCGCCGTGATGTTCGCGAGGCCGCCCGCGACGGACGAATCCGCCACGAGGTTGAACTCGATGCGGTTGGCGCCCACCGAACGCCCGCCGGCCGTGACCGAGTAGTCGTCCGAGTCGGCGTAGCCGCGCTGCCCGGTCGAGGTGCGGTCGGCGGCGAGGGTGAGCTCGTCCGTGCCGAGGCTGCCCGCGTAGGGCGTCCACGCCCCCGCCTCCGACGGGTTCTCGCAGTAGACCTTCCCGCCGCCGTCGCGCCCGCCGCTGACGCGCCCCGGGGTGAGGGACGGGTAGACCCAGAGGTTGCCCCCCGCGCCGAGCGCGAGGGTGAAGTTGCCCGAGACGGGCTCGGCGAACGTGAGCGGGGCGTCGGCTCGAAGGATGAGCGCGCGGTCGTAGTCGATGAAGAAGTTGGTGGTCTCCGCCGCGCGCCGGAGGATCTCCGTGCGGACGCGGTTGTTCTCGTCCGGGCGCCCGGCCGCCCCGGGCCACGCCTTCTCCTTGACGATCGGCTGGATCGACTCGGGGTTGTTCTCGCCCGTGTCGCCCCCGTGCGCGAGGCTCACCTTCTGGTCGTAGTTCATGTCTTGGGCTCGCTCAGGAAGTGACGGCGATGCGCCACGTGTAGGTCACGGTCAGGGGGGACGCCTTGGAAACCGTGGGGTGGACCTGACGGGCGAAGGGCTCACCGTTGCCCATGGCGAGCACGATCTCTCGCAGGTCCTGCCCGTTGGCCTGGGTGGAGAGGAGCGTCCCGGTCACGATGAGCTCCCCCGTGCCGGGCGACACCACGACGTCCGGGGACGTGAGAACGATCTGGTCGGAGGTGCCGACGGGCGCGAAGGCGCCGGTGTCGCCGGGCGTCGGCGGAGTGCCGTTGGTGCCCGGGATGAGTCGGGCGAGCTTCCAGTCGGTGGGCGCCCCGGACGTCTGGGCCAGTAGGTAGAGCAGCGCGTTGCGGCCCGTGTAGAGGATCGTGTTGCGGACGGCGATACGCCGTACGCGCGGACCCCCACGGACGACGAGTTCGATCTCCCCGCGCAGGGGCAGGGGCTCCCGGACGGCGACCTTACGCCCGATGGGCCGTTGATGCTTCACGGGCCAAGCGTAAGCTGAATCGCACGATCCACGATACCCGACGCGTCCGCGTCGGACCCCTCGGCCCGCACGAAGGTGGGGTCGGCGCCACCGAAGACCCAGTCCGTTTCCCCCGGATCGTAAGGGTCTCCGGGGTCCCGAAGCCGCCGGATGCAGTCGACGTAGTTCACCGTCACCGGGGAGGGGGTGATGACGACCCCGTGCCGGATCGTCAGCGTACCGGCGGCGTAGTCCACGTCGTAGTCGAAGCCCTCGGCGGGCATGCGACCGGAGACGCGTGCGCCCGGGTCGAAGCGGACCTTCACCAGCGACCGTTGGGGCGTGCCGCCGGACGGGAGGACGGTGGGCAGGGCGTGCGAGCCTTCCGTGGGCGTGACGGACGTCGAGCGCGCGACGAACCTGTACGCGTCGCCGAACCGGAGCAAGCCGTCCGCGAAGAACGCCGTCGCGTCGCCCGCGACGACGGGTTCCGGCAGGGAGTAGTCGAGGCCGAGCTCGATGGCGTCGGACGCGTGCGTCACGTCCCTGAACTCGGTGAGCGCGTCGAAGAAGAGGAAGACGTGGGTCGGCTTCGAGGTCGACAGGACCTGGAGCGTGTCGTTGAGGAAGGCGCGCGTGAGGCCGATGGCCGGGTCCACGGAGATGCGCACCGAGTGGTACTTGAGCGCGCGGTCCATGAGGACGAACCCGACCGTGCGCCGGTAGAGGAGGGGCGGGAGTTCCACGCGAAGGCGCGCCGGGGCCGACTCGCGTCGCGCTTCCCTCGGAGGGAAGCGGTCCAAGGAGAGGCGCCGCCCGTCCTCGCTGACGGCCTTGATCTGGAAGCACCCCTTGAACGGAGCGCTCTCCACCACGAGGTACTCGCCGGCGTCCCGCCCCACTGCGAGCGGCACGTCCGACGGGTAGTCGAGCACCACGTCGTGCCCGCCGTACCAGACGGCGTCGCCAGCGCGCTGGATGCCAGGGGTACCGTCCTCGTTGGCGCCGAAGTAGAGGCCGGGGTCCCCGAAGGCCGCGTCGTCGAGCGCCCCGTAGACGTGCTCGATCAGGCCGGGAGACACCGTGCGGCTCCCCTCGCCCGACCCCAAGAGCGCCTCCGGGATGGTCACCCGGTGCCACCACGAAGGGTCCTCCAGGTAGTCCACGGCGCTGAAGGCGTCCGTCAGGGGCGTGAAAGCCCGCAGCGTCGAGCCCAGGGCGAGGGTGGATCGGACGGGGACGTGGAGCGGAATCCGGTACTCGCGGCGCGTGGTGCGGATGACCCCCTCCCCCGTGCGGGAGAGCTTCCACCGCAGGGCGGACTCGTCGACGAGGCCGAACTCCGAGTCCAGGGCGACGGTGAGCGGGTCGTCGATCGCCACGATCCGGAAGGCGCCGACGTTGCGCGGGTTGGCGTGGGACGCGAGCAGGACGACGGACCCCACGTCCGCCTCGTCGAAGCGGTACCCGGCGCCAGACACCCTCAGACGGTTGGACGTCACCGTGTGGTCGAAGCTCCAACTGACGTCCGTGGCGTCGACCCCCGGGGGCGGCGACACCCTCGCGCGGGTCGGGCTCACGACCTCGGTGACGGTGTACCTGAGCGTGCCCGCGCCCGCCCGCACGAGGAGCTCGGCCCCCACGTCGTTGTCGAAAAAAAAGGCCGAGGGGGATTCGAAGAAGCCGCCCGCCGCGTCGAACGCGCCGTCCTGCCCCATGGCCGTGCCGTAGACGGTGGCGCCCGCCTCGTCGACCGCGACGCCGCCGTCCATCGCGAGCACCACCTCGCCGTCCTCGCGCACGAGCGGCAGGCCGGCGACGGCGTTGAGCGCGCTCTCGAACCGTTCCAGCGTCGGGCCCAGCAGGAACAGGCGCGACACGGCCGTGAGGAACGCGCGGTACACCTCCGAGGAGTCTCGCTCGGGCGCGAGCAGGGCCCCGAAGTTCTCGTAGAGCCTGCCCGAGTCGGTGAGGGCGTCCGTGGCCCACACGGCGACCTCCCTCACGGTGCGCTCGACGCCCACGGCGCCGGGCGGGTAGAGCGGGGCGTAGCGGTCCGAATCCACTGTGCCGTCCGACACGTGGGCCGTCCGTACGACGTACGGCTTTCCGCCGTCCAGGAAGATGTCCCCCAGGGCGTACGAAGTGGAGGGCGCGTAGGTGCCCCGCCACGCGAAGTCCCTCGCGGCCACGCCGAGTCGCCACGTGTAGTTGGCCCTCGCGTGCACGCTCCGCGACCACGCGGACAGGACGGTGATCCGTCCGGTCTCCGGGTCCGCCGCCCAGTCGACGCCTTCGACGACGTTGTCCCCGGCCGGGTAGGTCGTGACCGTCCCGTCGGGGAGGGTCACGCGGCGGGCCACCTCCCGGCGCGCGGAGATGGTGAGGGACCCCGGGTCCAGGTGGGCGTGGTCGAGGCGCAGCACCACGGAGGCGCCGTGCGGCGAGGCGTACGCCACGTGCTGAAGGCGCACGGGCACCGAGGACGGGAAGGTCCCCACGCCCTGAAGCCTCACTCTGCCCGCCGCCGTGGGCGTGCCGAGCCGGTATAGGCCGTCGAACTCCGGCGCCGATGGCACGGTGAGGTACGCGTAACCCTCCGAGAGGTCCTCCCAGAGCGCCGCGTTGAACGACCCTCCGCTCGTGTGGGCCTGACGGCTCTGCCACGCCCGGCCCCCCTGGAACGCGACGTCGCTCTCGGCGTACGCCGTACCCGCCGCCCACGCCCCACGGTAGTTGGGCAGGGCGGCGACGAACGCCTCGTCCGAAGCTGCGACCGACACGGCGTCGCTCGACGCCGGGTTGATCGGCCGGCACACCTGTGGGTGGTCGGGGAGCGCGACCCCGACCTTCTCCCGATCCCAAGGCGTCCGCAGGACCCAGGCGCGGGTGCCGCGACGGACGACGTCCTGGGTGACGAGCGACGGGGCGGAGTCGAGGTGAACCGTGGCCCCGTCGGCACCCGTCACCACGGCCTCCACGGCGGCGGAGCCCACCCTAAGGACGAAGGCGTCACCCGGAAGGACGCCGTCCCATGCGCGCCCCAGCGGGTCCGTCCACGCGGCGGGCGAAACGACCACGGTGTGCCGCATCGGGAACGCGGACAGGGCTTCGTAGGGGTCGGAGCGGAAGTCGAACGCCCCCGGGGACACGTCGAACTCGCGCCCCCTGCGCAGGAAACCCGTGGGGGCGAGCACGCGGTTGCTCAGGTACTCGACCGACCGCAGGGCGTCTCCGGTCGCGAAGCGCCACCGGTCCTCGTCGGGTGACGACCCCTCGATGAATCGGAGGTTGTCCTCGCGCAGCGAGTAGGGCGCGTAGAACGTCCTGTCGAAGAGCGGGACCTCGGCGAGCGACGTGCCGAGCACGGCCTCCAGGAAGGACTGGTAGAGCTGCGCGGTGTTGATCGCGATGCCCTCGGCGTACGCGTCGAGGAGCTTCGTGTCCTGGAAGTAGAGGACCCAGAAGTCGGAGAGGGCGTGCAGGAAGGTGCGCGCCCCTGCGGGTGTCAGCGGCACGTCAAACCCTCCGGTCCAGTACCACGCCGCCGCCCGACGCGAGGTAGCGCACCACGCGGTCGCTCACGCCGAGGCGCGTGAGCAGCCTGTTGAAGCCCGCCGCGTCGCCTTGGGCGAGGCCGAGCTCCGTGTAGTTGGTAACGCGCGCCGCGCTCCGCCCCCCGAGGAAGAGCGTCACCTGATCTGGCGTTTCGTAGCGGGCCACGCGCCCGTCGGGCAGGTCGAGTTCGTACTGGATCGTGAAGGGGTAGAACCCGCCGAAGTTCGCGTCCTGACGGGACGCCTCCTGCGTCAGGGCCGTGACGTCGAGGGAGCCCGGTGGGGCCTGCTCGATGAGGGTGGTGATCGCGCCGAGCGCCGCCGTCTCGTTCACCGAGGCCACGCGCGACCCGAAGTTGGTGGGCACCGTGCGGGGCCGGTACGGGATGGTGCACGCGACGTACACAGGGTGCTCCGCCCGCGCGAGCACGTTCGCCGAGGTGACGCGCTCCACGCGGGAGGAGACGAGCTCGTCGAGCGCGCCGAACCCCACGAGCGTCTCGTACGTCACCAGCACCTCGACCCCGGACAGGGACTCCCCGGGCCACCCGAGCTGGATCACCGTGATGGCCTTGGACGACTGGGCCGACTCCGGGTTCTCGATGACGACGCGGTACGAGAGGGGCTTGCCGCGCACGGGCGCCGTGGGCGGGGAGTTGGACCGGGCGGTGAAGAGCACCGTCCCCGTCACCGGGTCGACGAAGTCCGCCAGGGCCGTCGGGGGCGTCGGAATCTCGACGCGGGAGATCGCGTAGGTCGGCCGACCCGGCAGGATCACGCACCCGGGGCGGCTGATCTGTCGACTCGTCCGCGCCGCCGAGCTCGTCGAGGAGGCGACCTTGTTGGCGAAGTCGGGCCAGTCGTTGCCCACCGAGTAGGTGATCGCGGGCGGAGACGCGGCCTCGTCCGTGGCCTCCGAGAAGGGCAGGCCCGCCTCCACCGACAGGTACGGCCCCGCCAGGGACGTCACGCGGTACTGGCCGGGGGCGTCCGTGAGGCCCGAAGCGATCACCAGCACGTCCCCCGCCCGTACGCCGTACGCCGCGAAGTCGCCGCCCGGGAGGGACGGGTCGTAGAAGGTGAGCGCCTTGCCGTCCGCTCGCGGCGCGGGGTCTCCGATCACCGCAGTCTCGGTAACGGACTCGCGCGGCAGTCGGACGTAGATGTCCGTGTGTCCGAGGACGTGCACCGGGAGGCCCTCGCCGAAGGTGTTGACGCGGTCCCGAACCATCTCGGGGTCTCCGGCGCCGAGCGAGAGCACCGACTGAACCTCTGGGAACGCAGCCCGCAGGCGCGCGTCGTTCGACCGGTCGTTGACGAGCGCCCGCACGCTCATGGCGGTGTCGGCTCGGGCGATCAGGGTCGCGCTCGTCTCCACGCCGATGCCGCCGGCGAACTTGGAGAGGTTCTCGACGAAGGAGAGGTAGGGGCTGAAGGGGTCCACGGCCGCGAAGCGCCCGGCGCCCACGTTGTACGCTTCGCCCGTGCGCGCCGCGATGAGGGGCACCGCGTAGGACCAGTAGAGCACCCGCCCCTGCCCGTCGTAGACGGGGCGCATGGAGGCGGCCGGGATGAGGATGTCCGTGGTCGTGCGGGCGTAGAAGACAAGCGAGGTCGTCTTGAAGAAGCGCGTGGTGCGCGGGAGCAGCGTGTCGACGCGCTGCACGAAGTAGATCTGCGCCGAGCCGCGAGCGAAGGACCCCTGGTCCCGGTCGACGAACAGGTTCGAGAGCAGCGCGTCCGTGGCCTCGTCGGAGTCCACCCCCGCCGGCGCCGTGCGGAGCGCCTTGAGCGACTGACGCTGCTTGAGCTCCGCGATCTGGCCGCTCAGGTCCGCCACGACGATCGCGTGCGCGTCGACCACGAGGTCTCCCAACACGGACTGGGCTTCGTAGTCTCCGTCGACGCGCGTCGCGAGGATGTTGCGCATCCTGGCGGCGGCTGCCGCGAGCTCCTGGGTGGTCGGGGTAGCCATCGCCCCCAAGAATACGCTACCGGCGGGGCGCGTAGGGGATCAAGACGCGGATGCGCTCGCCGGCCATGTTGGCGATCTCCACCCAGAACTCCACGCCGGAAGCGCCGAGCAAGTTGAAGCGGGTGACGGTGGCGCTTCGGATGGCTTCGTTCGGGGGCCGGGAAGGGACCTGCCGGTCGGCGCTCCGTAGCTGTTCGGTGGCGTCGTCCACCGCCTCCAGGATGTCGGGCTGGACGCGGTCGAAGTCGACGTTCGCGCGCAGGAGAGCCGAGAAGCGGGTGCCCTCGTTCCGGCGCACCGGGTGCGAACCCACGGGCGTCATGAACACCTTGACCCACCGGTTGAGGAGCTTCTGCGCACCCGAGACGGCCAACGGCGCGGAGCGCCCGAAGGTGAAGATGGCCCGCCACGTCTGCTCGGTGGGGTCGATGATCTGGATGTGGAGGTCGCGGCTCATCCCGGGGTCTCGTCGCCCCACAGGCCGGTGGCGAAGTTGTACACGTGAGGCTCGAAGCGCGTCACCTGGGGGAACAGCGGGGTCATCTGCGTGGCGGCTTCGGCGTGCGCAGCGGCCTCCGCGCCTTCGGCCCCTTCGAGGTGTGACACCCGCGCGCGTTCTACGAAGACGTTCTCGCGTGAAAGTTCCGAGACGCCATGGCTTCTCGCTGCTGCGGCCAAGTCCACGTAGGCAGCGAGGACCATCGACGCCTCACCGGCTGTGTCGGCGGTGCCAATGGCAACCTGCGCCTCGGCGCGCCGCCCTTGCGGCGGAGGCGAACGGCGAAAGACCTCGGTCGCTGCATCGAACGCTCCCTGGTCGGCGACGAGTTGGATGAAGGACGCGAGGTTGTCGCCGGTGAACCACGCGCCGAGTCCGTCGGGGCGCTCGTCCCGCTCGACCAGACGCACACCCTTGTCCGTGTCAAGGAGGAGCGACGGGTAGGCGGCGTGCAGCTTGGACGTGACCACGGAGAGCGCGTCGAGCTGCGCCAGAGTCCACGGGGCCTCGGAGAGCGTCCCGTCCTCCGCCCGCCGGACGGCGACCTCGACGGCCACGACGAACGCGTTCTCCGAGCCCTCGACGGGCGAGACGTGCACGTCGGCGGGGCCGCAGATCGACACGTCCCCCGCGCGCGTCACCACCGCGTGGAAGCCGGGACCCCCGTTCGACTGGCGCATCGCGGCGAGGACGCCCAAGGTCTTGATCGCGCAGGAGGAGTCTTCGCCGAGGTCGGAGGCCCCCGAGTACCCCGGGTCGCCGGGGAAGGGCGCCGTGCCCACCGCGCCGGGACTCCGGCGCGTACGAAAGCGCCGGGGCGCGTCCCCGGAGAGCAGCTCCGCGTCGCGCGCGAGGCCGTACGGCACGAAGTAGAGCGCGCTGATCTCGCGTCCCTCCTCGTCCCCCGAGGGTTCGTAGTTGGAAGGGTCTATCGCGGCGTAGGTCACCTGGACCGACGCCAGGAACCCGACCTCCGAGAGCCACCGGCCCTGGCCCGCAGCGCCCGCCACCGAGGCGTTGAGGTAGACGCTCGCGCGGCTGCGCCTGTCCTGCGCCTGCGCGCTCAGGGCTCGGGCCACGACTTCGGACGGGCGCTGGGTCACGCCGTTAGCGTAGCTGCTGGGCGCGCACGAGCGTCGCGCGGATCTTGCCGACCTGATGGGACAACTGCCCCTGCGTGAGCCCCGTGGCCTTCATGATCTTGGCGCCGGGGAGGATGGGGGAGCCGTTGTAGCCCGTGCGCATCTCGAAGATCTGGCGCTGCACGGGGGTCATGTCATGCCACGCCAGATGCACCACCTCCGGGTCGTCGGTGTGCTGGACGAACGACGGCCCCTCGCCGGACTCCATGTACTCGCGCTTGCTCACCTCGTTCATGAGCGAGTGCAGTCGGCCCGGGGAGAGGCGCATGTGGTCGGCGAGCTCCTCCATCGTCGGGGGCCTGCCCATCTGGTCTTCGAGCATGGCCTTCTGGCGCTGCACGCCGTTGAAGGTGAGTCGCTTGGCCTCAGGCACCGTGAGCGTGGACTGACGGCTGTACGCCGTACGGGAGAGCTTGAGAAGGTGGTTGGTCACGTGCGTCCCGAGGGCCGTGGGGGGCACGCGCTTCGGGTCGTAATCCTCGAACGCCTTGATGGCGAGGCGCTTGGCCTCGTTCTCCAGGAGCCACACGGGGGCGATCCGGCTCCACCGGCCCACCTCGCGCCGCAGGATGGGCGCCATCTGCGCGAGGAGCGCGTCCAGGTCCTGGGGCGATCGGCTCTTGCGCCACTTCTCCCATAGGAGGATGTCGCGGTCCTTGGTCTCGTTCATCGGCTCGGACTCACTCTCTTTCGGACCTTCTCTCGGTAGAGGTCGAGGACGGTGTCCCAGTCCGCGCGGGTCTGAGGGTAGTTCGACGGGAGGCCCTGAGAGACGGGCGTGGGCAGAACCTCCGCCGGGGGCGTCGTGAAGCCCTGCTCCTCGTCCGAGGGCGGCGTGCGCCGGTCTTCGTCCGTTTGCGGGCCCGAGTTGGACTCGTTGCGCCCCGGACCCGGGGTGAGCTTGTAGATGCGGTCGTAGAAGGCCCCGTTGGGCCGCGTGATGACCCCCGGCGCGAGCGACACGGTCCCGTCGGCGCGCGTGCCCGAGCTCACGAAGTCCGGCACGTTCTCCTGCTTGTAGCTGAAGTCCGTGCGGAGCTGGCCGACCTGCCCCGATTGCTGTAGCTGCCCGATGGTCTTGCCGCCGTGCCAGAATCGCACGTACTCGTCGATCGTGCAGGCGGGTCGGGCGGCGAGCCGCATGGCGGTGTGGTAGCTGCGGAAGGCGTCCCCGTAGATGTTGTTCCTCGGGGAGAGCTCCTTGTTGGGGTCGAGCGTCATGCGGACGGTGGTCTGACCCTGGGAGGAGAGGCCACTCGCCACGGCCGACTGCGTGGAGGTGGCCGGGTTGGGCTGACCCTGCTCGGACCCGGAGGCGTTGCCCTCTCCGCGCGAGGCCGCCTGTGCCGCGCGGAGACGCTCCTCCTGGACGGCCACCGAGTCTCCGGTGATCTCGATGGGGATCACCCGCCCGCCGTCCGTGTAGCCGAACGCCTCGGTCCACCGGAAGCAGGCGCCCGCGAGGTTGTCGCGCCCCCCGTAGAGGAGCTTCTTGTAGAACTGCTCGGCGCGCCCCTCGTCCTGAACCACCTCCCGAATCTCGCTGATGAGCTCGGCGGGGGCCGACGTCACTCGGCCCGCGAAGCGCACGGCGTCCGCGCGAACGTCGGCGAGGAACTCGTAGAACATCCGACAGTACGAGAGCTGGGCCGACGAGCTCAGCGACGCCGAGTTGCCCTGCACCGCGCCCGAGTGGGACACGGACTGCACGTACCCGACGGTGTGCATGCCCACCGAGAGGTTGTCGAAGAGCATCCCGGGGAAGCCCGCGAGGATGAACGGGTTGAAGCGCATGTTCACGCTCGCGGCCCGCTGCGCGTACCTCTGCCGCAGGTACTCCTGCTGCGCATAGAGGCGGAAGGTGGCAGCGAACGTGTCGCCCTCGGCGGCCGTGCCGGCGGGCGCGAGCGACGTGCTAGCGGGCGCCGCCACGGTGGCGGGGGCGGGCGCGCCGGGGCCGCCCGAGCCCGGCGTGGTCGAGGACGTGTTGGGGGCCACGCGCGGGATGTTGCGGGACACCACCGTCACCTGAGGCGAGACGCCCGCCGAGGGCAGGAGGGGCGACGGCGAGCCGGGGCTGTAGAGCGGGCCGTCCGCCTGCGCGCCGGGCGGGGAGGACGTGTTGGACGTCGCCGTGATGGGGTGGTGGGACGGCACCGGCGCCGGCGGCGTCGCGGCGGCGGGCGTGCCCGGCAGCGGAGGCGTAGGCGGGATGACGCGCCCCCTGCGCGCGGCCGACGAGGCGTGCGACTGCCCCGTGCCCAGCGCGATGCCGTACGCGGCGAGCCACTGCACGGCGTCCACGCGCCCCAGCCGGTTGGCGAAGGTGGGCGTGCCGTAGGAGGCGGACGCTCCCGGGGCCGTGTAAATCACCTCCAGGTGCACGTGCACGTCGGTGCTGTTCTTGAAGAGCCCGGTGAGATAGCGGACCCACATGCGCCAGTGGTCCTCGGGTCCGATCCCGCTCTCGCGGTGGTCCCACGGGGTGTGCTCGGCGTGCTGGTTGACCGTCGCGGGGATGGGCACGTTCTGGAGGAACGGCGCCAGGACGCGCTCCGCCGCGACCTGCTGGTTGGGCCCCGTGTAGTGCGTGCCAGCCTGGGCCGCCGCCACGGTGGCGGCCGTCACCTCGTCCACCGCCGCCATGGCGCGGTGCATGACGTCGTCGGTGATGGCCGGGTACGCGCGTCGGATGCAGTCGCGCATGACGGAGTTGCCGTTCGTGCGCCCCACCCAGCCGATGAGCTGACCCGGCTGCACCGTCTGCCCGACGTTGATGCCGGGGGCGAAGGCCAGGAGGTGCATGTACAGGCAGTGGACGTCCTCGCCGCCCTGGCCCGCCCTCGGGTGCTTGATGGAGAGGGAGTTTCCGTAGTCGTGCACCTCGAAGTTGGGCCACTTGTGCGTGACCTTCCCTTCCAGTACGGCGTACACCGGCGTCCCGGCGGCGGCCGAGATGTCAGACCCCGCGTGAAGGTACGCGTTGCCGTGGGCGTCCCGACGCGACACCGCGAAGTTCAGGCCGTTGGAGACGCCCCCGGCGGGGCCCCCGAGGAGCGACGGGGCGCGGCTGAGAGCCGAGGGTGGCGTGCCGATGGCGGGCCCGCCGCCGCCCGACGCGCCGAGGGACGCGGCCTGCGAGTTCGCGAACTGACGCAGGAACTGGAACCACGCGGGCAGCGGGGCCTTGGCCGTGACGGGCCCCTTGTAGAACTCCTCGGGCCAGATGAGGAGGTTCTTGCCCGACTCGGTCGGCGCCGTCGCCCCCGCCCCCTCCTGCGAGGCGCCCACCTTGTGGTGCAGGAGCGCGTCGGCCTCCTCGGGGAAGCCCACGGTGAGCGCGTGGAGCATGAACTCCCGGTTGGCTCCGTCCGCCCGGAGCAGGTTCGTCATCACCGAGTCGTTGATGTAAACGCGCGTGGGCTGGGCGAGGTAGTTCTCGTCGTAGGTCCACGAGTCGACCATCGAAGGGAAGATCACGTTGCACGCCGGGGTCTCGGCGAAGTGCATCGTGGGCTTGACGAAGTTCTGCGCGAGCCGGATCGGGGTGAGCGGGTCGATGCCGAACTCCGTGCCCCCGGCGCCCACTCGCGGGAAGACGACGCCGGTGCCGGCCGGGTTGGTCGAGACGACTCGCTCCTCCCCGTCCCGCACCTCCAGGCGCTGCGTGGGGACGTAGAGCGGGTCCTCCTCGGCGCGGCTCACTGGGCTCGCGGGCGCGTAGACGGGTTGGGCCGGGGGCTGGGGCCCGAGCTGCCGGTCCACGGGTCGCTGATCCCGCACGGGGGTGTCGTAGTCCGGGTGCCCGATGATCCGGCCGTCGACGGGGTTGCCTACGCCGGTCGTGTCGTTCAGTTGCACGAGCACCGAGCACGGGTTCGGGACCATCCCGATCTCCATGTAGACGAGCCCCAGCGTTTGCTGGAACAGGTTCCACACGGGGCCCGCGTTCCCCACCTGGGAGGCCACGTGGCGCTGCATCGCGTTGAGCGCCTCGGTGTTCGCCGCCGCCTTGAAGATGGGGAAGACGCCGAGGCTGCCCGCGAGCACGGCCGGGTCTTCGAGGATCGGCAGGCGCACCCAGCGGTTGTGGAAGCGCGTCTTGCGGATGTGGCGCGCGAAGAAGTTCATCATCGGCAGGCTGCGACGCTCGTTGGGGATGGTCGAGTCGATGCAGCCCTTGATGGCGTTGTAGACGAGCTCGTAAGGGGCCTGGATGGGGAGCGTGGCGCCGGGCGTCTCGGCGTCGGGGTTCGTGTCCGTCACCGTCACGCCGGGCCGAGGGGTGGCGGCCTCGATCTGCGCGGCGGTCTGGTTGAGCCCCTGGTGGTAGAGGGCGTACGGGTAGATGGGCCCCGGCGTGGTGGCGATGGAGGACGCGACGAGCTCGGGCGAACGCGACGCCACAATGTCGTCGATGTTCGTCATGTACTGGAAGTAGAGCTGCTGGAAGACGTGGATGTGCGCCGTGACCGTGAAGGCCACCGTCCTCGTCCCCTTGGAATGCGTGTACTGCCACCCGAGGATCTCGCCGTCCCCGAGGAGCCGGAAGTCGGACCGGTGCGGGTCCACCCAGTGGTCCAGATAGAAGAGGACGACGGGAACGCGGTCTTCGTGCCCTAGACGCATGAGCAGGACGTCCGGCAGGAGGTGGATCCGCATCGTCGGCGGCTCCCACACGGAAGACGTCGTCTCGAAGGCGTAGATGGGCACCTCCAGCCCGTCGATGTAGCAGACCCACCCCGCGAGGTAGGTAGGGTTGTCGGAAGGGGTGCTCGAAGGTCGCGCGGACGTCGGATCAATCGCCATGTCGCCACCAGCTATGACACAGAAGCACCGCCAGGGCCCCGGCTTGCTCCACGGTGTGGTCCGAGCCCCAAGCGCGCTGAAGCGCTTCGACCTCCTCGGGAGGTGCCATCAGCGCGAGCGCCGTTCGCCAGAACGGATCGGCGCGGGAGACGAAGGAGCGCAGGTCCGCGTCGCTCGGCGTGTCCTCGGCGAACAGGTCCGGGCCCGAGTCCCGGAGGAGGGGCTTCAAGAGCTGGCCCACCTCCGAGTGGAGAGCGAGGTCCGCGAGCACTGTGACCACGGGGGGCGAGGCGCCGCGCGTGAGGAGGGTGGCCGACGCGATCTGGCGCAGCGCCACGACCACGGGGTGCTCGTCGAGGGCGGGGCTCAGCGCGGGCGCCCCCGTCCAGCGCGGGCTCGGCGGTCGCTCGGCCACGTCGAAGAGCCAGGAGAAGGTGTCCGAGTACACCCGCCCGGAGATGTCCACGCGCACCGAAGCGCGCACGGCCACGTGCTGCCCCCACCCGAAGGCTCGTCGCGAGGACACGAAGGACCACCCTTGCGTGCCGACGCCGCCGCTCCGCCCCGAAAAATCGGGCAGGTTGAACGCTCCCTCCGTCACCGCCGGCACGTCCGAGATGGTCACGTCCACGCCCAGCCCGTCCCCCGCCGCGAAGTCGACGAGGACCGTCACGGGCGCCCTCGGTGACACTGCTGCTTGGTTGGGTTCGGGGTGCAGGGACGCCGTGTAGGGGACGTGCGCGAACGAGCCGTACGGGCTCTCCCCCGCGCCCGCGCTGTCTGAGTACGCCGTACTCCACATGTACTCCGTACCCACGACCCAACCGCCGGTGCGCGTCAGGTAGACCGTGAGCGCGTTCGACGCCTCGGAGAAGTCGGCCGCGTACGACGGGTTCACCGTGAGGATGCCCCCGACCCATGTCACCACGTCGACCCCGTTGAGGGTGACGGTGAATGCGCGCCCCGTTGTGCCAGGGTCGAGCGTCATGGTCACGCGCAAGGGCTCCCCGGACCCGACGAGCGCTCCGGGCAGGGGGGAGGTGTCGAACACGGTGGCGGTCACGGAGCCCTCGGGGTGAAGGGAAGGTTGGCAGGCGCGGAGCCCTCGGGCAGGGCCGTGGGCGCGCCGGAAGGCGGCGGGGGCGGCGCGGGGACGTCCCCTACGGGCGCCGGTGATGAGGTGGCGACGACAGCCCCCGGAGGCGCGGCTTGCGCCTCGGCCAGCGCGGCTTCCAGGGCCTGACGCCGCTCGCTCAAAGTTTCCGAGTCGTGCACGACCCCGCGCAACTGGTGCTCCAGCGGGTCGTCGAAGATGCTGTGGTTACGGCGGATCTCCTGCTCGCGGGCCTGGAGCGCCGCGCGTGCGTTGTCGTTGGCGATGAGGTCGCGACGGATCGCCTGGATGCGCTCGTCGTTGGGGGAGGCGCCCGGCGGCGGCTGAAGCGACACGGCCGGGGCTTCCGGGGCCCGGATGAGGTCGGGGGGCACCACGAAGGCCACGGCGGTGGCCGGGCGCTCGGGGCCGAGACGCACGTCGGCCGGCACCGCGTTCAGGTCCGTGGCGAACGGCGTGCCGACGCTCGTCGGGCGCCAGCCGATCGTGTAGTTGGTGAAGGCGATCTTCTTGATGACGAAGGTGAAGGAGAACGGAACGGCCACCTCCATCGCGGCCCGGTAGTTCATGCGCAGGTTCGCCATGACGCCGGTGAAGATGAAGGAGTCGATGCGGATGCTCGCGGCCTTCTGGCGTCGGGCGAGCTCGGTCGCGCGGAAGAGCTGTAGGTAGAGGCGGAGGAAGTTGGTCGCCTGATCGTCCTGCACCGTGTTGATGAGCACGCCCTGGAAGGTGGCCGTCGGGGCGCCCTGCCCGAAGGTGTATAGGACGTAGTTGTCCCCGAGCGTCTCCTTGACGTCCATCTTCTCTTCGAAGTTGAGGCCCATCTCCTGGATCAGGAAGTCGATGTAGCCCTGGGACCCTCGCGGGTCGCCCGCCACGCGTTGGAGGAGCTGCGTGCGCGTGTGGTCGTCCTCGAATGAGCTCTCGAAGAGCGGCCACTCCTCCTGGTCGACGCGCACGAAGATGCGGGCGAGCGAATCGCGGAAGAGGTCCGCGCGGGCGTCGCCCGAGTTGCGCGCGTACTTCGGCGTCGCCCCCTGGATCCAGTTGGCGAAGACGCCGCCGGCGCCCGTAGACGGGTCGTAGAGCGGGCTGCCGAACGCCTTGGCGTTGTCGCTGCCGGGGATGAGGCTCACTCGCCGGGCCTCCGCACGGACCGGTACATGTCGAGCACCGCGCGCTTGACGACCACCGCTCGGGCCGTCTCGCGCGCGCTCGGCATGGAGACCTGGGGGAGAGCGTCGACGCGGTACGCCGTACAGAGCGCCTCGTGCCGCTCGGATAGCACGTGCAGCGCGGAGGTCGGCACGCGGCGCCGGGGGGTCTCGCCCGTCACTGGCCCACCATCCGATCGAGCTGTCCGTTGGTAGTCACGTCTCGAAGGTTACGAGTGACTTCGGCCAGATCGGACGTGACGCGGCTCAGGCTGTCGGCGACCCCGCCGATGCCGCTCCCTTGGGCCTCGCTCTGCGCGGCCTCGGAGTCCCTCGACTGCCGGTCGAGGTCGCGCTCCCTGCCCGAGAGCGACTGGAGGTGCTCCTGGACGTACCGCTCCCGGGCGCTCCCGTCCGTGCCGATCACGCGGCGGAACCAGCTCGACTCCTCCTGGTCGTAGCGGCTACGAAGCTGCTCGGTGAGCTCGCCGCGACGGCCCGCGATGGCGTTGACCTCGGAGAAGTTGCCGCGCTGGATCAGGTCCGCGAGGCGCTGCCCGCCGCGACCCTCGCGCCGCAGGCGGTCGAGCTGCGTACGGGTCATCCCGGCGAGCTTCCCGCGCACCTCCTCCTCGTTGTAGCTGTCGGCCGAGGTGCCGCGCAGTACGTCCTGAAGCACGCCTCCCCCGGTCGCGAGGGACGCGTAGCCCGACCCCACGCGCCGCAGGGCGCGGCCCTGGTCGATGGCCGTCTCCTGCGCACCGAGGGCGCCCATCACGTTGCCGGAGGCGCCCGCGTGCTCGACGAACCCGCGCGCGCCCACGAGGGCCGCTTCGTTCCCGGCGAACTCCGCGCTCAAGCCCTGGGCCCGGTGGCCCACGTCGGCGATGTCCGTCGCGGAGAGGCCCTCGGCGGCGGCCTGCTCGGTCGCCCGCCGGATGAGCTCGTTGGCTCGGTCCCGGCCGCCCTGTCCGCCCGTCTGAGCCGCGAGGCGCGCCTGGACGAACACGCCCGCGAGTCGCCGCGTGCGGTCGTAGCGGGCCGTGCCCGCCTGACCCAGCCCCTCGACCCGGTCCATGACGGACTGGAAGCCCTGCTGCCCCTCGCGACCGACGTCCCCGAGGAGCGACCGGTAGGCGCTCTGCTCGCGGTCGCGCACGCGGTTCAGCACGCCGCCGCGCCGGCCGAAGCGCGTGGCGAAGGCGCCCGTGCTCTGCCACGCCTCGTTCTCGGCCTCGGTGTGAACTTCGAGGTTGCGCATGAACGCGGCCTGCTGCGCGATGGTCTCCCGCTGCTGGGCCCAACGCCGGTTGAGCTCGTCCTGGCCCACGCCGCTCCCGCGCATGGAGTTCATGAACGCGCCACGGAAGTCCGATTCGGTCATGGCGCGCGAGCCCGCGATGTTGCCCGGGTCGAACGGGTTCCCAGGGATCATGCCGAGGGCCCCTCGGAACATGCCGTTGAGCGCCATGCCCGCGACCTGCCCGCCCGCCCCGCCCGCCGCTGCCACGCGCGTCATGGAGTCGAGGCTGCGGCTGAAGGTCGTGAGGCCCCCCACGCCGCCGAAGGTGCTCCCGAGGTCGCCCATGGCCGCGCGCTGCTGGGTGGAGCTCGACGCGAGCACGCTCGACGCGAACTCCCCGCCCTCGCGCAGGTTGCGGCGGCCTTCGGCGCGCTGCTCGGGCGAGAGGTCCATCAGGAGCGCCCCCGCCCCCGCCATCAGGCCGCGAGCGCCCACGGCCCGGGAGATGTGGTAATCGGTGCTGACGCGGTCGAAGAGGTCGTCGTGCCCGCCGCCCGAGCCCCGGTAGTTGCGCGCGAAGGTGTCCACGCTGCCGTACATGCGGTCCAACCGACGTCGGGCGGCCTCCGTGGTGGGCCCGAGGAACTGCTCGGCCGACTCTCGCCCCCGCAACGCGCGCGACACCCCCACCCCGAGGTGGTGGAAGGCTTCCCCGACCCCGGCCGTCACGTCCCCGAGCCCCGTGTCGCGCATGAGCGTCGTGCCGATCCCCGGGGCGCTGGCCTCGCGCCGTCGCTGCTCCTCGGCGTGCGCCTCGGCCCGCTCGACCCCGAGCTGCTGGCGCTGACCCTGCCAGTAGGATGACGAGCCGAGCTCCATGGCGCGCGAGAGGGCCTGATTGCGGTCCATGCCCATCATCTGGGCGGCCGTGATGTACCCCTCGGATCCGCGCATACCCATCTGGCGCGAGAGGGCCATCACCTGACGGTCTTCAAGGTTGCGCCCGGCGAACATGCCCTGCGACTGGATGGCCCGCCCCACGGTGTCCTGGAGGAGCGGCTGGAGCGCCACGCCCATCCCGAGTCCGCCCACGCCCATGCGGTTGGCCATGCCCGAGAGCGCCCCGGCGCCCTGGCTCGTGAGCGAGAAGAGGTCGCCCCGGCCGCCGAGGTAGTTCTGGAGAGCCCCGGCGTTCAAGCCGCCCGATGTGGACATGAGCCCCGGCACCGTCATCGGGTGCTGGAGAGCTGCGCCCGCGTACATGGCGTTGAGCTGCGAGATGCCTTGCGCGCCGCCCATGAGGGAGGCGAGTTGCGGGGAAAAGACGCCCCGGTTGACGCTCGACGCGGCTTGCCCGTAGGCGCCCATGCCGACGCCGAAGCCGAGGCCCTGCGTCATGCCCATGGACTGGAAGGTGCTCGACCCGATCGCCCCGCCCACCTCGGCGAGCCCCTGGAAGCTCGTCCCGGCCATGCGCGCGAAGGCCCGTCCGTGCGAGACCGCCTGCATGGTCTCTTGCAGGTTGAGGCCGGAGCTGCGCAGGCTGCCCATGGTCTGGATGGCCCGGACGATGTCTGGCTCCTTGGCGAGCTCCATGAAGCTCGACAAGGAGCGGGCCACCTCCCTCACGCGCGAGGTCATCGCTTCGGGCGAGGAGACTCCGCTCATCATCCCCGACTCGCTCGCGAGCTGCGTGATGCGGAAGACGTCCTGCTGGTTGAACCGGTCGCGCGTGTCGCGGCGGAAGGAGGCCGAGCCCGCCATCTGCGTGAGGCCGTGGGCCGCCTCCATCGAGGCGTGGTGGGTGAAGCCCTGCCCGCGCGCGTGCATGAACGGGCCGCCGGAGACGAAGCCCTGGCTCATGTGCTCGATGGCCCCGGCCGCGCCGAACTCCGCCGTGCTCGGCGCGCCGAACCAGTTGCCGTAGAGGTTCTGCGCCCCGGCCCCGGCGCCGCCCATCTCAGACCCCAGGAAGCCCGCCATGCCGCCGATGAAGCCGCCGATGGGCCCGCCGAAGCGCCGCCCGATCGCCGCGCCTGCCGCCCCGAAAGCTGCGTTCGTGCCCATGCGCGCGGCCACGCCGCGCTCACCCTGGCCCATGAAGAAGGCGCGCTCGTGATTGGCCTGTTGATGTGACAGCGCGCCACCGTACGCCGTATCGAACGAGGGCGGCGCCGGGGGCGGAGCGAAGGGCACCGCTCCGGTGCCTTGAAAGCCGCCGTACGCGGGAGGCGGATTCGGCGCGTAGGGCGAGAAGGCCGACGGGGCTCCCCGGAAGCCACCGTACGCAGGGATGCCACCGTAGGGGTTCGGCGCGGCGTAGGGATTCGCCGGGGCCGCGCCGCCCATCTGCGCCATGATGCCGGTGGGCCCCTGGAAGATGGGCCCCTGGCCCACTGCGGTCTGGTAGGTGTTGGACGGGAAGATGCCGCCGAAGGCGCCGATGCCGCCCTGGGCGGCGATCATGGCCGAGACCTGACCCGGGAAGGTTACCTGGGGGGCGGGAAGATAGCCCGCCTGGGCCTGCATCGAGTTGTAGGGACCGTAGAGGGGCGGCACCCGGGAAGTCTACCGTGGCCAAGGGTATAAGAACATGGAGGTCCGCATGGAACATCGAGATCTGGCGACTCACGATCAAGTCACGTGGTGGTTCCGGCGCGCGCTCGGCGCCGAGGCCAAGGCGAAGGAGTTCGAGCAGGAGGGCTGTCCGCGATTGGGGCAGCAGGCCCGGGAGGACGCCGACGAGTGCCTCAACGAGGCGGTGTTGGCTGAAGCCCGGCGCAAGCCCGGCCCGATGCGGATGGTCAACCCATTCCGCCTCGATGACCCGGACGCGGTCGATTACTACGCGTAATGGGCGACCGGGGACCCCTGTACGGGGTCCCCGGTTGACGACTTCTTTTGGTCAGCGATCCTTGGAGAACAACGCGACCTTCTTCATGGCCCTGGCGTCGCGCACCTGGGTGTCGATCTCGCGCAGGCGCTTCTTGCGAGCCTCCTCTGCTTCCTTCTGCTGGTAGCTCGGGAGGTAGCGCTCCTCGTAGAGCTCAGCCTCGAACAGCCGCAGACGATCCAGGACACGATCGGAGAACGCCGAGTGTCGGCGCTTGAACGCGGCCTCGTCGGGCGCGGGCAGCACGTCGATCAGGTAGTGCCCGATCTGCTCGATCATCGACACGACCATGGTCACCTCAACGTGACGCAGGTTCCTCTCCCGGAACAGGACCTCCTGCATCACGGCGTCTCGGAAGGAGCCCGACGGGGGGAGCGTGACGCCGGACGCCAGCGCACGCGCCCTCACCGCGCCCGACGGGCGGCTCAGAAACCGGTGGGGGCGCCGTTCGAGAGAGAAGCGAAGGTCCAGCCGTCGAAGCGCGAGATGAGCTCGAAGAGCGTGTCGAGCACGGGGTCCGAGAGCTTGTCGACGTAGGCGAGGCGCGACTGGAAGGCCGCCTCCTTGGCGCGCGAGTCGCCCTCCTCGGCCATGTCGAGCGTGTCCTTGTTGAAGCGCACGAGCGACCCGGCGAGGAACATGCGGCTCATCACCTGACCGTGGACGCGCGGGTCGTTGGTGCGGAGCTCGTCGAGGGCGTTGGCGATGCGCTGGCGGTGCGAGCCGTCGCGGGTGCGGAGCGTGACCGAGATGCGACCGCCGTAGAGCGGGAAGGTGCGCTCGTAGAAGCCCTTCTCCAGCACCGCGTCCAGGATGACGAACGCCTGATCGGGCGTGAGCTCCACCGCTGCCAGCCGCTCTTCCCAGGTCGGAGGCTTCGGGGGTGCCTCCTTCTTCGGCTCCGCCTTCGCGGTCTCCGGCTTGGCCTCGTCGGGCCGCTTCGACTCCTCGTCGAGCATCTGCCGAGCCAGCTCTTCGTCGGTCTTGTACTGCCCAGGAACGCGAACTTCTTGACCCATGGATCGTGACTCCTTCGTGGTATGAGGCTTTGCTTGTATCCCAGGAGGTTCTCCCATGACAACTCAATCGCTCCGTGACTGGCTCACCGTTCCATCCCTCGGCCTCGTGCGCTCAGTGCGCCCGTCGCAGATCGAGATGGCTCTCGCCGTAGAAGACATCCTCGCCAACGGCGGTCTTGCTTTTTTGGAGGCCGGCACCGGCACCGGCAAGTGCCACGCACGTGGCCAAGGCATTCTGCTCCACTGCGGGCGGATCATCCCCGTCGAAGATGTCGCAACTGGCGACAAGCTGATGGGCATGGATGGAACCTTCCGCACGGTTCTCCAAACCAACCAGGGTCGTGGTCGCATGGTCGACGTGGTGCCCGTCAAGGGTGAACGCTGGCGCGTCAACGACGAACACGTTCTCACCGTGGTGATGACGGACACGAACGAGGTCGTAGATGTCAGCGTCAAGGACTACCTTCAGTGGTCCGACAAGCGGCAGACGCACGCCAAGCTGCTGCGATCCCCCGCCACTTTCGCGCCACACGCTGAGCCGTTGCTCGTGGATCCGTACATCCTCGGCCTGCTGCTGGGGGACGGGTGCATGTCCGGCGACGCCAAGCGCGGGATCCTGTTTACGAGCGCGGACTCCGAGCTCGTGACGGCCATGCACCTTCACATGAAGGCCCTCAAGATGCGCCTCGTCGTAATGCGAGTCACCAACGAGTGCGCCACATTCCGCTTGGCGGGAACGCAATGGCACAAGAACAAGCTCACCGAGGCCCTGAACACGTACGGGCTGCTGGGTGCGAACTCCCACACCAAGTTCATCCCCGATACCTACAAGCGCGCGGAGGAGTGGGTGCGTTTGGCGATGCTTGCGGGTCTCATGGACACCGACGGGCACCTGAACGCGAGCTACGGCTTCGACTACATCTCCGCGTCTCCGCAACTGGCAGCGGACGTGGTGTTCCTCGCGCGAAGCGTTGGGTTGGCCGCGTACGTGAAGCCGTGTAAAAAGCGGTGCCAGACCGGCGGCGGAGGTACCTACCACCGCGTGTCCATCTCAGGAGACACCGATCGCATCCCCTGCAAGGTACCGCGCAAGCAGGCACCGGCGCGTCGACAGATCAAGAGCGTGCTTCGCACGGGATTCCACCTGGAGTTGGTCAAGGAACCGGAGGACTTCTTCGGTTTCACGCTTGATGGTGATGGTCGCTATCTCCTTGGTGACTTCACCGTCACGCACAACTCCTTCGCGTACGGTTTGCCTGCCGTGATGAGCGGGAAGCGCGTCGTGATCTCTACGGCCACCAAGGGGCTTCAGGAACAACTTGCTAACAACGACATGCCCCTGTTGTCGCGACTCGCAGGACCGTTCTCGCACGCGCTCATGAAGGGCAAGAGCAACTACGCCTGCGCCCTGCGGTGGGAGGAGTTCCGGGCCGGTACGGCGTACGGCGCGCTCCCCAAGCATGAGATCGAGCCGTTCGACTCCTGGGTGAAGGACGGCGGTGGGGACCTGGGCGGCTGGACGGCCCCGTGGGTGCACAACGCCCGCGTGGCCGAGTGCGTGAAGAACCACTGCCCGCACGCAGGGTCGTGCGCCTACGTCGGGGCCAAGTTCAAGGCGCAGGGAGCGAAGATCATCGTCGTCAACCACGCTCTGCTCGCCCACGACCTCGCCCTCGGCGGCGGCAAGCTCTTCGGCAAGTACGAGGCGCTCATCCTCGACGAGGGTCACAAGGCGCCGAAGTTCTTCCGCGACGCCTTCTCGCTGCTCCTCTCGCCCCGGCAGCCCGAGCACATCGGGCGGCTGCTCAAGGACACGGACTTCGAGATGGGCGAGGTGTTCGGTCGACTCTACGACGCGATCTTCACGGCCCTGCCGCCGCGCGGCGGGGAGCTGAAGCCTGACGATCAGATGCGCCGCTACTTCGTCGAGCTCTACACGCTCGCCAAGCGCGTGCACGAGGCCATGGGGGCGCGCGGGCTGCTTGAGCCCGAGGGGGAGGAGCAGGCGGCCATGGGCGGCAGCGCCTCGATCGCCGCGCGTGAGCGGGCCAAGGTGCAGTCGGCCGGCGCCATGCTCGGCAAGGTGCGCCAGCTCTGCGAGGTGGTGCTGGAGGTGGGCGTCGACGCCTCGGACTGGATCCAGTACTCGGAGAAGCGCGACACCGGGGAGAAGTCCATCACGGTGACGCCCCTGGAGATCGGCCCGCTCATCGCCCCCGCGCTCCTCGGCATCGGGCGCGTCGTCGTCACGAGCGCCACGCTCTCGACCTCCAACGGCATGGGCTACATGGCGCGGGAGTTCGGCCTGTCCGAGCGGCAGATCCGGCTCACCAAGTCGCTGCCCTCTCCGTTCAACTATCCGAAGCAGAGCGCGCTCTACATCTCGAAGACCGCTCCGGACCCCGCGACGCGCGGCGACGTCTACTACGACAAGATGGTGGACGAGATCCACGAGCTCCTCACCGCGTCGCGCGGCGGGGCGTTCGTCCTCTGCGCCTCACGCGATGACATGGAGACCCTACACAACAAGGTCTACCGCAAGTACCACCCGCTCCCCTACCGCCTCGGCATGCAGGGGGCGGGGAGCGTGGAGGCGACCATGCGCTGGTTCAAGGAGGACCAGACGAGCGTGCTCATGGGCCTCCAGAGCTACTGGGAGGGCGTGGATGTGCCGGGCAACAACCTCCGGCTCGTCATCATCCCGCGCCTTCCTTTCCCCAACAGGGGCGACGTGGTGCTCACGGCGCGAAAGCGGCGCTTCGTCGAGGAGCTCATGGAGAACACCGACGCCGACGAGAAGACGGCGAGCATCCGCGCGTGGGACGCCTTCGACTTCCAGGAGGCGTGCATGCACTTCAAGCAGGGCGGGGGGCGCGTCATCCGCACCGAGACCGACAAGGGCATCGTCGCGGTGCTCGACCGCCGGGCCCTCGGGCGCGAGAAGGCGTACTCGCCGAAGATCCGGGCGCTCCTCCCGCACCCGGAGTCGACGGACAAGGGCGGCATCCTGAAGGTGCTCGCCTTCTGGGCCACCGAGGCGCTCGCGCGCCCCACCTGATCGACGCGGGGGCGGCGGGCGTGTAGGTTCCGAGGGGTGATCCCCCTCGACACTTGCGCGTCCTGCCGTGGCCCCATCTCCGTCGCGGACAAGATCGTTCAGCTCTGGGTCGTGGAGTACGTCCGTCACGGTACGCCGTACGTCGACTCGAACGCCGAGGCGGCCCACGCCCAGTGCTCCAACCCACGGATACCGCTCGTCCACCCCGCGATCCCACGGTCGCGCCTGAAGCCGGAAGTCAACGTCATGCCCATCGCCCAGAGAGCCCCGAGCCACCAGTGCGTCTTCTGCGGACAGATGTTCCGCCGGGGCGACCGGATCGTGACGGTCTATCAGGTCGAGGGGCAGGGCAGGGACCCGTCGAACGGGGCGCCGAGCATCCAGTGCTCCGTGGAGACGGAGTACGGGCACCACAACTGCGCGGACCGGGACCAGAGCAAGGGGCCCGGCTCCATCATCCTGGTGGGCGGCTCGTGAGCCCGAAGAAGGGCATCGCCTCCCCGTGGGCGAAGAGCCCCGAGCCCGAGGAGCCCGAGGAGGTTCGCGCAAAGCCCGGCCGGACGCCCGTCCGGGTCGCGGGTCGGGAGTACGTGTTCCTCGTGGTGCTGCCGATCCAGCTCCCCGAGGCCCAGGCGAAGGTGACCGCCCTGAAGCTCCTCGGGGAGGCCGTCGGGGCGATCCTGGAGGCGCACCCGAAGCTGCTCGACGAGCTCCGTCGGCAGAAGCTCGCGCTCGCCCCCGAGCGACCGCTGGGGCCGTGCGTGGAGCTGGCGCTGGGTGAGCGCACGCTCGTGGGGGCGGCGAGCTCTGGCGACGTCGTCGCCGCGAGCGCGATGGTGGTGGACCGTCTGGCCCTGGCGCTCTCGCGCCTGTTCGGGCAGAATCCCCCGGCCCGGGAGATCCTGGGACGGCACTTCACCACACTCCTCCGCGAGCACCGATGAACCAGATCTACTGCAAGGACTGCAAGCACTTCGACCGGCAGCGCAAGGGCGGCCAACGCGGCCCCGAGGACACCAACTACGCGTGGTGCGCCGCGAAGTCGGTCTACCCGGCCGAGGGCATGACGGTGCCCGACGGCGCGCAGACGACGCGCGACGCGATCTCCAAGCCCGTGATCGTCACCGTGGATTCGCTCGTCCGCGAGTGCGTCCAGGCGGTGCGCTCGTGAGCGGCCAGAAGCGCGAGTACGTCCCGGGGCAGGACGCGGCGCTCGACAAGCTCATCGCGACCTACCACGAGATCGAGGAGAAGGGCGGCCTCGACGCCGACGAGCGCGACGACGAGCGGAGCATCAAGGACCCCTTCGGCTTCGGCGAGGCCCGCAAGACCCCGGAGAAGCGCTGGAGCCACGCCTGCGAGGTGGTCGAGCGTCAGCTCGCCTTCTTCAAGCTCTGCTCGGGCGAGTACAAGCTCTCACCCGAGGAGATGATCTTCGCCAACGAGCTCTTCTCCCTCAACGTCCTCAACACCGAGGACTGCCCCCTCTCCCCGGCCCGGATCGAGGCCGCCCGCAAGGCCGCCTTCGAGTACTACAAGGCCGGCGTCTCCGGCTGAGCCTTGCTCCACCCCGAGTACATCTTCCTCCGCCACCGCGCGGCCATCCAGCGCGACGCCATCGAGCGCGCCAGGGCCGAGGGGGAAGAGTTCCACCCGATGACCCCCTACTCGCCCCTCTCCTCGGGGCTCGAAGCCGTCGCCTTTCCCAGGGGCGATTCGCTCGTCTTGCGCATCCGCACTAAGGCGGAGGCGCGAGAGGCCATGGACGGGTTGATCCGTCTGGCCTTCCACGTCTTCTTCCACGACGCACACGAGCGGCTACCGTCGATGGTGTCCGATGGGTACGTCGTGGAGGAGGGCTTTGCACCCGAACCCAAGGAACGTACCCATGCTCAAGCTGATCCTCGTGATGATGTTCGCGCTGGCGCCCAGGCGCCCGTACGACCAGATGCGGTCCGTCGCGGAGAGCGTCCTCGCAGCCGCAGGCGATGACCTGCGTCACGCGCGAGTCCTCGTCACGATCCACCTCCACGAGAACGGGTTCCGCACCGGCACCCGACTCGCCTACGGGCTGACGGGCCTCGGCGCCTCCACCCGTCCCCTCGAAGAGTCCGCCCGCATCGCCCTCCGTAGCTGGCTCCACTCGCGGGCCATCTGCGGCACCGACGAGCGCGCCTTCCGCCGGTACATCACCGGGCGGTGCGGCGCGATCCCCTCCGACGTGGGCCGCTACGGCGACGCCCGCGAGTACGCCGCGACCCTGCGTCGCATCCGCGCCTTCTAGTCCCATCCACAGTTTCACCCTCTCACGGGTCCCGTACGGCGTACGGGACGAAGGACACGTCATGGCCAAGATTCAATACATGGTGACCGAGGAATACGTCCGCGACTGGACCGCGCTCGAAGCGCTGCGGGAGATCCTCGCCAACGGCGTGGACGCCGAGGTGCAGCAGTCGGCGCCCCTCAACGTCCGGCACGACGCCCGCAAGAAGATCCTCTACGTGCGCAACGACCGGGCGCACCTCGACGTCAAGGCCCTCTACTTCGGAGGCACCACCAAGGCGGGGGACGAGCGCCTCGTGGGGCAGTTCGGCGAGGGGCTGAAGCTCGCCCTCCTGGTCTTCGCCCGCGCCGGCATCCCGGTCGTCGTGCGCAACGGCGACGAGGACTGGAGCGTGGCGATGGAGCCCGACGAGCGTGGCGTGAAGGTTCTTACGCTCTACACCCGCAAGGCCCGCTCGCCCTCCTCCGGCGTGGAGGTCGAGGTGGGCCACGTCACTTCCGACCTCTGGGAGCAGGCGCAGGGGATGTTCCTGCGCCTCCTGCCGCCCATCAAGACCTTCGCCACCGAGCGCGGAGAGATCCTCACGGACCCCGAGCGCGTGGGCAACTACTACGTCCGTGGCGTGTTCATCGCACACCGGGACCACGCCGCCTTCGGCTACAACTTCGCCCACCTGGACGTGGGACGCGACCGTCGCAGCTACGACGTGGACAACGCGCAGTACGAGATCACGAGCGTCTGGAACGAGGCGGTCACGAAGTACGACGTGGGCGAGGCCCTCTTCGACGCCATGCGCAAGGGCGCCAAGGACCTCGCCGGGTTCAGGTGGTACAACCAGCCCAGCGTGGTCGAGCAGATCGTCAAGCGCTTCAAGGCGCTCTACGGCGAGAAGGCCCTCCCGGTCACCGGCACGGCCGAGGTCGAGAAGGTCGAGCACCTGGGCTTCACCGGCGTGATCCTGCCGGACGGCCTCGTGGCGTGCCTGCGGCGCGGGATGCCGTCGGTGGACGTCCTTCAGGCGCAGGCCGCGCGCGAGATCAAGGAGCGTCACGGGCTGGAGGTGCTGGAGCCCGTGGAGCGGGACAACTTCCTCGGGGCCATGGACCTGATGGCGGCGACGGGGTGCGACCTCACGGAGCGCGTCATCGTCGCCACGTTCGGGGACGACTCGATCCTGGGGCTGCACCACGGCAAGGAGATCTACGTGGGGCGCAAGAACCTGCGAGACTTCGGCGAGACCCTCGGCGTCCTCATCCACGAGGCGTCGCACGACGTGGCCGGGGACGGCACGAACGGACACGTCCTCACGATGCACCTCCTCACGGCGCGGGCGTTCACCGCGTTGCGTTCGCAGATCAAGAAGGGACAGTGACATGGCGACCAAGAAGACCAAGAAGATCGAGAAGGACCGCAGCGGCTACATGGGCCGCGAGTACACGCTCTACGTGAGCGCGACGGGCGCGGTGTTCATCCGCGAGAGGGGCGACGTCCTCGGCGTCGAGGGGTTCCTGCCCTTCTTCTCCGCCGAGACCCACGAGTCGGCCGACATGCTGCGCGTGCGGCACTGCCGGCTGTCGCGCACGCCGCCCTCGTTCTACGTCATCAACGACTTCGTCAAGGACAGCCTCAAGTGCGTCAACGAGGCGGCCGACGCCTTCGCCAGGACGTACGAGGAGTTCAGGTCGAAGAACCTCTACGGGCTCGACTCGGGGGAGAAGGAGGAGGAGGTGGCGGTGAAGAAGAAGGCGCGGCCCATCACGGGCGTGCAGCACGGCCAGAGCCGCGCCTCGATCAAGGGGTCGTAGCGGACTTACCCGTCCGGGTATAAGAAAGTATGAAGCTCACGCTCGTCCGTGGAATCCCTGGCGCCGGCAAGACCACCATGATCGCCGGCATGAACCTCAACCCCAACACGGTCCGCTGCTCGGCGGATGACTTCTTCGTCAACGACGAGGGCGTCTACGTGTTCGACCTCAACCGCCTCGGCGAGGCGCACGGCGCCTGCTTCCGCGCGGCCGTGGCCGCGTTGATCGAGGGCCGGGACGTCATCGTGGACAACACGAACATCTCGGCCGTCGAGTGCGCGCCCTACATGCTCGCGGCCCAGGCGTACGGGGCCGAGGCCGAGGTCGTGACGGTCCTCTGCAACCCGGGGCTCGCCGCCGCGCGCAACACCCACGGCGTGCCCGAAGCGCGCGTGTTCGCGATGGACGCGGCCCTCCGCGAGGAAGATCTCCCGGTGTGGTGGGAGACGCGGATGATCGAGGCCGCCGAGGCCGCCGAGGCCGCCGAGGCCGCCGAGGTGAACCGCAGGCTCGGGATGGGCGTCGGAGCCCACAACTACTGAAGAAGTAGCGTTCGACCGGTGCGAGACCGGTCCGGCCCGAAGAAGGCCGTCAGCCTGAGACCCCCGCGAGGGGGGGTGGGCGTTTCTTTGTCCTAGAGGACGGGCGAGACGGGAGGGTCGCTGGGCGTGATGGCCGCCGGCACGGTCACGGACACTTCCAGAACCTTCTCCTGGTGGGCCGTGACCATCGACTCCAGGATCCGCCGCATCTCCGGGTTCCGCAGGGCCGTTCGGAGGTTCGGACTCACGGGCAGCTTGTCCCAGAGGTCGGCCGGGAACTTGCCCGACTGCCTCTGGGCGTAACGCTGCACGAGGAGCAGGTTCTTGCCGATGTCGAAGCCGTTGGCCTTGCACATCTCGACCAGGAGGGCGAGGCCGGGCTTCTTCAGGGCCCACGCCTCCCACTCCTCGGGGGTGCGCTTGCGGAAGGCGAGCGTGATGATCGCGCTCACGAGGGGCCATACGACGTACGCGAGGGCCAAGGGGATGAGCCAATCGCTGTTGGCTTGGATGAGCTTCCACATGCCAACAAGGGTAGGGGGGCGGGCGGGTAAAAGGACGTATGAAGCTCACGTCCATGGCCTTGGTAGTCGTTCTCGAAGTCGTCCTCTCGATCGGCCTCACGGCCGTCGGAGGGTACGCGGCCACCCCCCGCGACGTTCGCGAGGGGGTCCGTTCCTACATGGAGAAGGAGGCGTGCGGGATCGCACGCCACCCCCTCGCCGGGTGGGTCCCCGGCGCGGCCTGCCCCAAGCGGTAGGCCCCTCACCCCCCTACCGCACCAGGGCTGAAGGGGTGCGGGAGGGCCCTCCGGGGGGCCTTTCTTTACGCCGTACGGGGGGTCCAAAAAGAGGGTCCGGGACGGGTAAAAGAAGGTGTAGGGCAGACCGGCCCGTACAGAAGGAGAAGACATGACCACCGCGACCGACACCGCCACCGCCACCACCACCACCACCACCGCCAGCCCGGCCCAGGCGCCGGCCACTCTCGACAACGTCATGGTCAAGAAGGCCGTGGCGAACTGCGTGCCGGGCTTCGTGCCCGCCGCGACCGAGGACTTCGCGCAGACCGCGCTCCCGGCGACGTACACGCCGGTCGAGCGTCGGTGCGCGGCGCTCCTCGCGTACGACCTCTACCGTGGCCTGCCGAAGGTCGCGCTGGCCTGGCGTCGCCGCCACGCCATCGAGTCCGACGTGCTCCCGGCCGGCAGCGGCAGCCTCCGGTGGCTGCTCGCCCCGAGCGCGCTCCTGAAGAGCGCCGAGGCGGAGACCCGTCGCATCATCTCCCAGCGCCTCGTGATCGCCAAGCTCGGCGACATCGCGAAGAGCACCGAGCGCTCCGCCACCGCCCACGAAAGCATGGCCGCGTCGCAGGCGGCGCTGGTCGGGCTCGCGGAGAAGGTCGTCGCGTCCGCCGCCATCATGGCGGACGCGAGCGTCGAGGGGGCCACGGCGCAGATCCGGACGGCGAACGCCACCGAGAGGAGCGCGAGGGCGACCCAGCTCACGGCCGACATGCTGGTGGCCCAGCACGAGGCCGCGAAGAAGCTCTGGGCGGACCTGAAGGCCGAGGAGCCCAAGGCCGAGACCCCGGCGGCCGAGACTCCGGCGGCCGAGGCCCCGAAGGCCGAGA